>Ga0190265_10000005_pt1 | contig 327439 bp, 278 predicted proteins | sample Popmic124T_FD_133135 | JGI IMG/M metagenome (GOLD analysis project Ga0190265, IMG submission 133135) | Populus adjacent soil microbial communities from riparian zone of Indian Creek, Utah, USA - 124 T | ecosystem: Environmental > Terrestrial > Soil > Riparian zone | place: USA: Utah...
GCAGTGAGCAGTGAGCAGTGAGCAGTGAGCAGTGAGCAGTGAGCAGTGAGCAGAACGGGTAGCGCAACGCAGCTTGCTGCCGCACAGTGCGGAAAGGCTTGCCTTTCCGGGCCGTTACCCTTCCTTTTCTTTTCCGAGGCGCAGCCTCGGAAAGAAATCATACTTTGACGGTGAGGCAGAGCCTCACCGCACTGTGGTGCGGCAATGCCGCGAACGCCTTTGGCTTCTTGCCCGACCAGGAATCTCGACATTTCCCGCTAAAACGTGATAGAAAGCGCCCTCAACCGAGTTAGCCATCGCGCGTGGCCCCGATAACTGAAACGTTTCACCAAATACAAGCATAGTAATTGGAAGCTTGCTTAAGCTCATATCTTAATTTCTTCTGCTCGCCGGACGATGAGACGATTGAGACGATTGAGACGACGAGCGGACGGGCGCGGTTCGCCGCGCAGTGAACCCATTTCGTAAAGGAGAATACTCTATGCCTACCCCAGCACCTTCCTGCAGAAAAGCCCTTACTGATGCAACCGCCTCCTGGCCGGATCGCAATCGCGCTTCCGACGGCATCATGGGCGATGCCGCACATCAGGCGCGTCCCAGCGATCATAATCTCGGCAACGCGTACGACCTGACTCATGATGTCGCTAATGGCGTCGACTGCCGTGTGCTTTCGCGACTGGTGATGAACGACCCGCGCGTAAAGTATGTGATTTTCGCAGGTCAGGTCTACCGAACTTACCGGCCCGCCCAGGGATGGGCGACGTACACCGGTCCGAATTCCCATCATCATCATATGCACGTTTCCATCAAAGCGGATTCGCGCAACGATTTGTCGCCGTGGCCCTGGTCCAATGGCGCACCCGCTGGTGGCGGCCAGCCTGTCGATGCCGGCGCCGGCGGCGCTCCTGCTTATCCGGGCACAGTGATCAAACTAGACAGCAGAGGCGCACACGTTCGCACGGTGCAGCAGCGGCTCAAAGATTTGGGGTTCACTCTTGACGTTGATGGAAACTTTGGTCCAGGCACCCTGGGTCAGGTCCAGGCTTTTCAACGCCAGAAGGGCCTCGACGACGACGGCAAGGTTGGACCAGGGACCTGGGCCGCGCTGTTTGCGAATTAGCGCGGTTGCCTTGTAGGACAGGCATTGCTGTCCACCGCTTTGACTGGAAGGCGGTGGACAGACAAGAATGTCTGTCCTACGAAGGTCATGATCGAAACGTCACGTCTAAAACTAGTGCCATGCGAGTTGGCCCACTTCGAGGCGCTCATCGACGATGAGTCGCGCCTGGCGCCTATGTTGCAGGTTGAGCTCGCTCCGGAATGGTTGGGCTTCGAAGCGCGCGCAGCGATGCGGCCCGCTTCCGACTATCTCAAAGCTCATCCGTCAGCGCTCGGCTGGTGGACTTATTTATTCATCCACAAACCAGACAACACACTCATCGGTCTCGGCGGATTCAAGGGTGAAGTAGATGCCGAGGGCATGGTCGAGATTGGGTATGAGATAGCGCCGTCGTATCGCCGGCGCGGTCTGGCGTCCGAAGCTTCCGAGGGAATGATTGACTACGCTTTTGCGCAGCCCGCGATCAAAAGGGTTGACGCACACACTCTCCCCGAACGAAATGCTTCAACCGGGGTCCTGGAGAAGGTTGGGATGAAATTTTTGGGAGCGGTGCACGACCCTGGTGACGGAGAGGTTTGGCATTGGAGTCTCACGCGCGAGCAATACCGGCCCACCGACACTCACTAACGGCACATTCCCCGTCGTTGGAAGATTAATTCAGAATCGGGAGCGCAACGCGGCTTGCCACCGCAAGTCGTTTCACAATTATCAATCGTTTCACAAAGCTTACTTTACCAACCCACCGGTGGCGCGTTGACTTAGTGAAACTACTCGCCCGATCCAGCGTGAGTCATTCCGCCTGAATCTTTTCGCGACGTCTTTGTGAGACGATTTTTCGGACGTTTGTACATTTGAAGACATCCCGGAAACGATCTGCAGCTCGCGATTCCGCAGTCTCCCCGTCTAACACATGAATTTGAAACGCGGCTAGAATGTCACGCGTACTAGTTTCATCAGTCTATGACGATAGCTGCCGGCACAACTCTAGGCCGTTACGAAATCCGTTCACTCATTGGTGTGGGCGGGATGGGCGAAGTTTATCTCGCGCATGACACGCAACTGCGGCGGCCCGTCGGGCTCAAGTTGTTGCCGTCAAACTTCACTCTGGACGAGGACCGTCTGCGCCGTTTTGAACAGGAAGCGTATGCGGCGTCGGCGTTGAATCACCCAAACATCCTCACGATCTATGAGATTGGTCACGTCGACGCGACGCGCTTCATGGCAATGGAGTATGTGGAAGGTGAAACGCTGCGCCAGCATATTTCGCGTTCACACTCATCGGCGAGTGAAGGCCAACCGGGGACCGGCATCAAGCTGTTCGAAGCCCTCGACATCGCGATTCAGATTGCTTCCGCGCTCTCGGCTTCGCAAAGCGCCGGCATCGCGCATCGCGACATCAAGCCGGAAAACATCATGCTGCGGCGGGACGGTTACGTGAAGGTATTGGATTTCGGCCTGGCGAAACTCACCGAACGTCCGGAAACGACGGACACCGAAGCTCCCACGCGCGCAATGGTAAACACGAGTCCCGGTTCAGTGATGGGCACCGTCAATTACATGTCGCCGGAACAAGCGGCCGCGCACACGGTGGATTCGCGCAGCGACATTTGGAGTCTTGGCGTTGTGCTTTACGAGATGATCACGGGTCGCGTGCCCTTCGAAGGGCCGACCCCGAGTCATGTGATCGTGGCCATACTCGAAAAAGAGCATTCGCCATTGTCCCGTTATATGAGCGAAGTGCCGGAAGCACTGGAATGGATTGTCACCAAGGCGTTGACCAAGGATCGCGACGACCGATATCAAACCGCACGCGAGATGTTGACCGATCTTCGTCGCCTGAAACAGCGGCTCGATGCCGGCGCGGAACTCGAAAGGTCCATTGCGCCGGACGCACATGGCAATCCGCACATTACGCTGAACAGCGTTCGCGGCGGATCAACGATGAGCGGTTTTCCACTCGATCCTCGCACCACGCAATTCGGCGCCGCGCCTACGGTGTCGAGCGCTGAATTTATCGCGCAGGGCATTGGGCGTCACAAACTGGCAGCCGGCATAGGCCTCTTGCTTTTGCTGGCCGTCGTTGCCGGCGGCGCTGTTTGGTGGTGGAAACAGCACTTGAGCCACGCGCCCCGCACCTTTGGCAAAACGCGCTTCACGCAGTTGACTAACACCGGCAAAGCTAACGTCGCCACGATCTCGCCGGACGGAAAGTATGTGGTCCATGTGGTTAACGACGGCACCTTGACCAGCCTCTGGGTGCGTCAGGTGGCGACCTCGAGCAACGTGCAAATTGTCGCGCCGAGCGAGTCGCGATATGTCGGGCTTACTTTCTCCCGCGATGGGAATTACGTCTATTACGTGGTCTACGAAAAAAACAGCCCGCTCGGAGTGGTTAATCAAATTCCGGTGCTTGGCGGCACGCCCCGAAAACTTGTGGAAGACGTTGATACCCCAGTCACTTTTTCGCCGGATGGAAAACGCTTCGCGTGGATACGGCAGTTTCCGCAGTCAGGCGAAACGGCGCTCTTCGTAGCGAACAGTGATGGCAGTGGGCAACAGAAAATCGCCGCGCGGCAGCGACCGGGACGTTTCCTGGCCGGCATTCGCACTGGTCCAGCATGGTCACCCGAGGGAGAAATCGTAGCTTGTCCGGTCGCCGGACCTGAAGATGGCGTGGATCGCTCGAAAGTGCTTCTAGTAGATCTCAAGACCGGAACCGAAACCGAAGCGTCGCCTCATCGTTGGGCCAACCTTCAGCAAGTGATTTGGGCGCCCAATAATGGCGGCTTGATTCTGACTGGACAGGAGCAGCAGGGCGGCGCCAACCAGATCTGGCACGTCGAGCAACCCGGCGGCGAGGTGGAACGAATTACCAGCGACCTGAACAACTACAACGGCGTTAGTATCAGCGCGGATGGAGCTACGATCGCCACCGTGCAGAGTCAGGTGAGCTCTAGCGTCTGGTTTGCCCCGGCGAGTGATTCTGATGCGGCAACCAAGGTGACGTCAGGAATAAACGAAGGCGGCATCGGCCTGGCGATCATGCCGGATGGCAGGATCATCTATACCGCCTTTGGACCAGGAACCGCGGACCTGTTTGTCGCGAAAGCTGATGGCACAGACTCGCGGCAACTCACCTCGAGTGCCTCGCTTAATGTCCTCCCTGCCGTTTCTCCTGACGGCCGGACCATTGTTTTCGTTTCCACGCGCACGGGCGCGCCCCACATCTGGCGCATGGATTCGGATGGGGCAAACGTCAAACAGATTACCACCGGCATCGGTGAAACCGACCCGGACATTTCGCCCGACGGCAAGTGGATTATTTTCCAAAATGTGAGCGACTCTGGATTGTGGAAAGTTCCAATTGAAGGCGGTGAGCCGACGAAGATCACCGATAAGCTGACGAGCCAAACCGCGATCTCTCCCGACGGAAAGTTGATCGCTTGCCGGTATCGCGAATCGGACCTGAGTCCTTTCCAGTTGGGCCTAATCGATTTCGACACGGGGCGAACAGTAAAGACCATCGACCTGCCGCCGACGGAACGAAATCTCGACTGGGCGAGCGACGGGCGCGCGGTCATTTATGTTGACTCCCGCGGCGGAGTTTCAAATATCTGGAGCCAGCCCATCGACGGCGGCGCTCCACGCCAGTTGACCAACTTCAAATCGGATTTGATTTTTGCGTTTGACCTGTCGCGCGATGGCAAGCAGATTGTGCTTTCGCGAGGGAACATTTCAAACGACGTGGTCCTGATTGCCGATTCGAAGTGAGTCTCCTGCTCACGAGGGCTGGCTTGCTTGCCTTCTCACGCTCAACTAAAATCAACCAGAAAATAAGAAAACTAACGAATGTGACCACCTTTTAGATTTCTCGATAAGACAACGACTATGGGTTTCGACAAATTACTAACTAAAGTTTTCGGCAGCAGCAATCAACGTTTTCTCAAGTCAATCCAACCGGTTGTCGAGGAAATCAATGCCCTTGAGCCCTCGATAAAGAAGCTATCCGACGAACAACTTCGGGCCCGCACCGCAGAGTTTAAGGCGCAGCTTCAGGACGCCGTTAAAGATGCGACCGACAAGGAAGATCGCAAGCGGCTGGAGCGCGAAGCACTCGACAAGATCCTTCCCGAAGCCTTTGCGATTGTCAGAGAGGCCAGTGTGCGCACCACCGGCATGCGCCATTTCGACGTGCAATTGATCGGCGGCATCGTTTTGCACCAGGGCAGAATCGCTGAGATGCGAACGGGTGAAGGTAAAACCCTGGTGGCTACCTTGCCTGCGTACCTTAACTCCTTGACCGGCCGCGGCGGCGTTCACGTCATCACTGTCAACGACTATCTCGCCTCGCGCGACGCCGAGTGGATGGGCCAGATTCATCGTTTCCTGGGCCTTGAGGTTGGTTGCATCCAAAACGACATGGACGACTTCGAGCGTCAGGCGGCGTATGCGTCTGACATCACTTACGGCACCAACAACGAATTCGGATTTGATTACCTGCGCGACAACATGAAGTTTGACCTCGCCACTTGTGTGCAGCGTGGTCACTATTTCGCGGTCGTTGACGAAGTGGATTCGATCCTGATTGACGAAGCGCGCACGCCCTTAATTATTTCCGGGCCTTCTGATGAAGCGACGGATAAGTATTACAAAGCCGATGCGATCATTCCCCAACTCAAGAAGGGCGAGGAGGTAGACGGCGTCAAAACCGGTGAATACTTAGTCGACGAGCGCCAGCACACTGCTGTGTTAACCGAAGAGGGCGTTGATAAAGCGGAAAAGTTGCTGGGCGTGGGAAATCTTTACGACCCTTCAAACATGGAATTGCTGCATTGCGTTGAGCAGGCTTTGAAAGCCCACACGCTTTACAAACTCGATCATCAATACGTGGTCCAGGAAGGCGAAGTGATCATCGTTGACGATTTCACCGGCCGCCTGATGAAGGGCCGGCGTTGGTCTGACGGTTTGCACCAGGCCGTGGAAGCCAAGGAAGGCGTAAAGATTGAGAAGGAAAACCAGACGCTGGCCACCATCACGCTGCAAAACTATTTCCGTCTTTACGAAAAGCTTTCGGGCATGACCGGTACCGCGGAAACTGAAGCCGCCGAGTTTCAGTCGACTTATAAGCTCGATGTAATGGTTATCCCCACGCATATGCCGATGGTCCGCAGCGATTTTTCAGACATGATTTATCGCACTCTGCCGGAGAAGTGGGATGCGGTGGTTGAGGAAATCAAAGACTGTCACGACCGTGGACAGCCAACGCTGGTCGGAACTGTTTCAGTGGAAAACTCTGAGTTGATTGCCCGACGTCTGCAGCGCGAAGGCGTTCCGCATAACGTTCTGAACGCTAAGTATCACGAACGCGAAGCCGAGATTGTGGCGCAAGCCGGACGCAAAGGCGCCGTTACGATTGCCACCAACATGGCCGGCCGCGGCACCGACATCCTGCTCGGCGGGAACCCGGATTTTATGGCGAGAGAGTTTCTCAAGAAAGAAGAAATCGATCCGGACGAAGCGACCGACGAGCAGTGGACGAAAGCTTTTGCCGGCGCAAAACGCATCGTCGAAGAAGAGCATAAGGAAGTTGTGGAAATTGGTGGGCTGCACATTCTCGGCACCGAGCGCCATGAATCGCGCCGCATCGACAATCAGTTGCGAGGCCGCGCCGGACGACAGGGCGACCCCGGCTCCTCGCGTTTCTTCCTCTCTCTCGAAGACGATCTGATGCGCATCTTCGCCGGAGACAAAGTCAAAGCGCTGATGCAGCGGCTGGGAATGGAAAAAGGCGTAGCCATTGAATCGAAGATGGTTTCGAAGCGCATTGAGTCGGCACAGAAGTCGGTTGAAGGGCGAAACTTTGAATCGCGAAAACACCTGCTTGAATACGACGACGTGATGAACAAGCAGCGCGAAACGATTTACGGGCTTCGCCGGCAGTTGATGGAAGAGCCCGACCAACGTGAATACCTGATGGGCGATCCGCCGACAGCGGAAGATCGACTCACGGAAACGACGGGTGGAGGTGTCGCCTACGATCTTCTGTCTGACTTGACGAAGCAATATCTCAATCCCGATACGTCGCCGGATGATTGGGACGTTGAAAACTATAAGATTCAGCTCAAGACCATCTACGATTTTGATTCGGAAAAGGAGAACCTTACCTTCCAGAGTCTCGCGTCCGAGGAAGTTGTAGATGTGGTCTGGCAGAAGCTAAAGATCAAGTATGCTGAGAAGGAACAGCAGATTGGTCCAGAAGCGATGCGCACTTATGAGCGCATCATTATGCTCAACATCATTGATGCTCAGTGGAAAGATCACCTCTTATCGCTCGATCACCTAAAGCAAGGTATCGGCCTGGTTGGCTACGGACAGAAAGACCCCCTCGTCGAATACAAGAAGCAAAGCTTCGATATGTTTCAGGAGATGCTCGACCGCATCGATACGACTACGATCCGATCGCTCTTCAACCTGCATGTAGTTTCGGAAGAACCGCCGGAGGCGCTGCGACAACGTCGCCTGCCGCGGCGCCCGTCTCCCCTTTCGTTCACTGGTCCTAACCAGGGCGCCGCTGCTGCCGGCGAAGAAGCGGGGAAGGTAAAGACGATCACGCGCGATCAACCGAAAGTCGGCCGCAACGAGCCGTGTCCGTGTGGTTCAGGGAAGAAGTATAAGAAATGTCATGGGGCTTGAGTTATATGAATCGCCGAAGGCTTTTGCGCAGTAGTGGTCTAACTTCTCTCCTCCTGCTTTCCCTTACAGTTGCGCTGTCTGCCACTTTCCCGCGCGGCACACTAACCGTGATGGCCCAGCAAACATCGCTGGATCAACTCAAAGAACAGTTTCAAAAGCAGCATCAGGCTATATTGGCGGTATTTGCCAATGGACCAGCTCACCGGGTCTACCCAGTGGATCCTCGCCAGCGCGTGCATGAGTGGCAGGCTGAGTTATCCGACAGCTTCACTCAGGCTCGCAATATCGTCGATGAAATTCTCAAGCTCGATCCCGCGGACGCCGATTTTTGGCGCGAACGCCGCGAGACGTTATCCCTCTACGCTCGGCCAGCCGGCGCTCCTGGCCCGCGCACCGTCTTTGGGGCGACTGAAGTACAAACGCGGGCCAAGCTCGTCACTGCGCCGGAAGCGGTTTATCCGGATGAGGCCCGCCAGTTCGGAACACAGGGCGAGGTCAGACTTCGGCTGGTGTTAGCTGCCGACGGCACGGTGAAACACATCTTTCCGATGAAGGCCTTGAGGCATGGCCTGACTGAGTCGGCGATAGCTGCGGCGCAGCAGATAACGTTTACGCCGGCCGTGAAAGATGAGCAACCGGTTTCGCAGTATGCGACTCTTTCTTATGAATTTAAGAAAGGTAAAGATAAATCGCGCCGCCCCTATTTTCCTGCTCACGAGTTTTACTTTTAGTTTGCTTTACAATGTCCGCTGGACGCCTCATATCAACACTGGCCATTGGCATTAGCACAATTGCGTTTTCCGGGAACCTCGGAATTGCAGCCACTGCCGCAGTTTACTGATGGCAATAACACACAGAGTTTAGTCTTTATTGCGCAGCGGCCCGCAGCGTGGATCCTCGGCCCAGTCTGAAAAACGCAGTCAGAGGATCGGACTTTACCCGCAGGATAAAATTGTGGAGGCTTCAAAGGTCAACGGTCGTCCGGTTTCAATGTTTGTACAACTCGAGTACAGTTTCACCTTATTTTGAGAAGCGTTATTAAGGTCAGACTCCGGCAGGCTTCCTTCGTTTTGGCAGCGTTATATCTATGAGCGCATCCACTCCACTTAATCCGGTAGTAGAGGCCATTCTTAACGGCACAGCTCCCAGGCAAGCAAAACTTGCCGCAGCGAGCGGTCTGTTGCCGCTCCCGCAATCCGATTTGCTGGAAGTCTTGGTGGCGTTGCGAAAGTCCGATGAAGCCGAACTCGCCGATGCCGCAGCAGAAACGCTTGAGGCTCAAAGTCCGGACGATCTGTTGACCGCTGCCAAAGGCTCGGATACCTCAGCGGCCGTGCTCGACTATGTCGCAACCTGCTCGGGAGCGAATCGCCAAATTCATGAAGCAGTAGTTCTAAACACAAACACCTCCGATGAGGCGGTGGCCCGGTTAGCTGCGTCAACACCGGATAGCTCGGTGCTGGATTTGATTGCCATGAATCAGCAGCGGCTGGTGCGTTTTCCGGCAATCATTGAGGCCATCCTTGGCAACTCGGATCGCTCCTCGGAAGCAGCAAGACGCGCGCTTGAAACGAAGCGCGAGTTTTTTGAGAAAGAACGAGGCGCGCAGCAAATCGCTCAGGAACTTCGGGCGCGTGGCAAAAGTGCGGCGGCGGAGTTTTTCGAAGCAGCCGACATAAGCGGCGACCTAAGTCTTGAGGACGCCTGGTTGCTTGCCGAGCACATCGAAGTTTCCGATGCGGATCTCGATAACTCCTGGTTACCGGCGGAACGTTACGAAGACCTGACCGCGGAAACCGCGGAAGAAAAGGCCGCCAACTTCAAGCGCATAATCGAATTTGAGCGTATTGAAGTGGGTGAGGTACCAGCTGAGCGCGTTTCACTGATTCGCCGGCTGATGTTCATGAATGCGCGAGATCGAATGAAGATGGCCATGAAGGGAGATCGCGAGGCGCGCGGTATCCTGATTCGAGACTCGAACAAAGTGGTCGCTGCCGCAGTTATCAACAACCCTCGAATCAATGATCAGGAAGTGGAAAACATCGCGGCCATGCGGACCGTTAGTGACGAAGTGTTGCGACTCATCGCGATCAATCGTGGCTGGGCCCGTTCCTATTCGATCATTCACAACCTTGTCCGCAACCCCCGCACGCCAATTCCTACGGTAATCGGCATTCTGCCCAGGATTCGGACTAAAGATCTTTCTCAGCTATCACAGAATAAGAATGTTTCGGAGGCAGTGCGGCGTCAGGCGGTTCGTCTCTCACAAGCAAGATCTGGGAAATAAGAACGGCACTCAGCATAAATGTCACAAAAGTTTCCCTAAATCGGCGAAATGTCCTTGACATGTCACGAGCAGTCGGTATAATTTCACACACTGATTAACAATCAGCTTGATAATCGGTGCTGATTTAGGGATGCGGTTTTCTTTTTTTATTTAACCGCGAGGCTTTATCTCACCCGCAGATGCACCCCCTGTCCGTAGGAATTGCAGTTTTTTAGTGATTCCCAGTTCTTTGCCTGACCACCCGTTTTACCCGAACCTGCCCGGAAAACTGCCCCGCCGATCTTATCGATTGGCGGGGCAGCAGTCTTTTCTAAGGTCGAAAAATCTGTATTCAATGCTTGGACATCGCCAACTGTTTTGCCTGATGGTCCGCACTGCTTGGTGAAGTGTCAGTGGGGCGTATCGATTCACCGGCCATTTCAGCAAAGAGCTGCTCATACTGATCGACGACACGGTCCCAATCGTAGTATCGCTGCACTCGTAGCTGAGCGCGATGGCGGAAACTTTGCACCAGCGAGCCGTCCCGCAAAACTCTTCGGAGTTTTTCCGCCAGGTCCAGCTCGTCGGCGTAAGGAATTCCCGCATCGCCAACTGCTTCGATGTTTTCCGGAGTCGCGAGTGTCAGTACGCAGTTCCCGTAGCCCATGGCTTCTAACAGCGCTGGATGGGTGCCCCCCACCTCGGTGGCATGCACGTAGCAATAAGCATTTTGCTGAAGCGCGCGATAGTCCTGTCCAAAGACAAAACCGGTGAAGATGATTCTCTTGTCTCCTTTGGCTCGGGATTTCAGATCGCTGATGTACTCGCGCGCATAAGGCGCATCACCGACGATGAGCAGCCGGTAAGCTGTTCGGACCTTCTTGAAGGCCTCGATCACGAGGTGTGCATTATTCTCCGGTTCAAGGCGCGAGACATACAGCACATATCGATTCGGCTCTGCTCGCCAGCGGCGCACTGCGGCGCGATCTGGCCGGCGTTCAACTTCCGACCCGTAGGCAATCATCCTCGATTTAGCGTTGTATCGAGCCAGGTAATAGTCATGGATCACCTGGGCGTCGGTGATGGTTTCGTTAGGGAGAATTGTAGACAAACGTTCGGCGAGCTTGTAGTAACGCTTGGCCAGCCAGTTCCATTTCTTGCGCTGGTGCTCGAGCCCGTCAACGTTGATTGCCACTGGTGTGCCGGTCAATCTAAGGATTGAAGCAAAAGGCGCATTGGCTGCGTTGCAGATCAATACTGCATCGAACCGCTTCGATACCGCATGGACAGCGGAGAGGAAAGCATGAACCACCGTATCGAAGTACTTATGTCGTATTGTCGGGAGGACCTTTAGGCGAACGCCGTGGTATTCCAATTCGCGTGGCGAAACGTAGTGTGCACGGCCATAGACTGTTACCTCGTGCCCGCGCGCAACCAATCTGGTGGAAAGGTGCTCCGCAAAAGTCTCGAATCCACCGTAGCTGGCTGGTATTCCACGCGTTCCGAGTATGGCTATGCGCATATCGCTGACGAATCGGCCTCGCGAGGGCCGTTATTGGATCTTCAAAGTGGCTCTCAGGCCTGCCGCCTTCTCGTATACCGCCAGAGTCCGCCGAGCAGTTTCGCGCCAATCGAAGAGTCCGGCACGTTCAAGACCTTTGACGCGCAGTTTCGACCGAAAGTCGGAGTTTGCGATTACACTTTCGATCGCGTCTGCAATGTCGTCAACTGCAAAAGGATCCACCAGTACGCCGGCATCTCCAACCACTTCCGGCAGGCTGGTCCGATTGCCCACAATAACCGGAGTCCCGCATTTCATTGCCTCGAGCGGGGGAAGGCCAAAGCCTTCAAAATATGAGAGATAAACGAAACAGGCCGCGCCTGAATACAGTGTCGGGAGATCACTCTCAGGTACATATCCGGTCAGAATTACAGATTTGCTAAGCTTCAGTTCGCTGATGGCGCGGAGTGTATCTTCGTAGAGCCAGGCGCACTTTCCAACGACTACAAGCTGAGGGAGCTTACCCTCTGGTCGCGCCTCGTGCAAGCTGGAGTAAGCAGCAAGTAATCGCCTCAAATTCTTGCGCGGTTGAATTGAGCCTACTGACAGGATGTAGTCGCCTTCTATCCCGTAAGTTTGTCTGATCCGTTGAAGTTCCTTTTCGTCGTTGACCGGCCCGAAATGCGTCGGAGCCGCCAACGGAATCACATCTACCCGGTCGCCACTTAAGCCGTAAGTTTTGATGATATCGTTTCGGCCGTGCTCTGACAGCGCTATCACGCGAGCTGCCTTCCGAGCTGAGCGGCGAACAGTAAGCCGAAGCTGCTTTCGGCTGCGAAACCTAAACGTTTCCGGCAGATGTTCGAAGGATAAATCGTGAATACTGACAACCACCGGGCAGGGGGCAAACGGCGGAGAGGTAAACTGCACGTGCAAAACATCGACCGGGTTTTTCCTCAGCTCCCTACTGAGCGTTAAAGGAATGCGAATCAGAGGCGTGTGAGGTAAGGTCGTGCGCACCGCAAAGTTGGGCCACCTGTCGCCGAACCGTTTGGCCGCCTCCGGGCGCGTTACATACAACGTGTATTGATTGACTTTATCTATCTCGGCGAGGGCCTCGATAAGATTTGTAGCGTAGCTCTCATTGCCGCCGAGTCCAGTGCCAACCGAGTGGGCATCGATTGCTATGCGCAAGTCCGCTGCGGCTCCAATTCAATCAAAGCTATGAACCATGCTGGTGAGAAACGTAGCGCACGCGCTGGCAATGAACGAGAAGGACAAATTCCAGAATGAAGTCAGCGGGCGGCGCGTCGGTCGAGTGCGCCCGCATCACTTCACTTTTTTCCCGTTGCTGATGTCGCCTTAGAAGCAGCCTGTTGGCCGCGTGTATCTCGTTCGCGAATACGGGCGGCTTTTCCGCGCAGTGCGCGCAGATAATAAAGCTTGGCCCTGCGGACCCGACCTCTCTTCACGACATCAATATGGTCCACGATCGTCGCGTGTAACGGAAAGATGCGCTCAACGCCGATACCAAAACTCGTCTTGCGGACAGTGATCGTCTCGCGGGCGCCGCCGTGCTTGCGAGCAATTACCACGCCTTCAAACGCCTGCAAACGTTCCTTGGTCTCCGACTCTTTAATGCGCACGTGAACACGTACAGTGTCGCCTGATTGAAACTCCGGAATGTTCTGGCGCAATTGCGTTCCTTCAATACTATCTAATCGGTTCATTTCGTCACTCCACTTAACTCGAAACTCAAAATCACTTCAATAAATCAGGGCGATTCCGTTGCGTCTTTCGCAAGGCCGCTTCACGCCGCCAGCGAGCAATCTCCGCGTGATTGCCTGTCAACAAAACATCCGGAACGCCTAATCCGGCAACCTCGTTCGGCCGCGTATAATGCGGATGGTCCAACAACGCCTGCGAGAACGACTCGTATGTGGCGGAGCTTTCGTTCCCTAACGCTCCAGGTAGCAAACGAACCAGTGCGTCAACTACAACCACCGCCGCCGGCTCGCCACCCGATAACACGTAATCGCCGATGGAAATCTCGTCAGTGGCCAGGCCTTCACTAACACGTTCATCGACGCCTTCGTAGCGTCCGCAAATCAGCACGACTTGCGCGGCAGTTTCGGCCAATTCCTGCGCGACTTCCTGCGTAAACACTTTGCCCTGTGGCGACAGCAGAACTACCCGCGTTTGCGGCGGATAATCTTTTCGCGCCGGACACCCAGTCAGTTCCTGCACCGCCGCGAAGATCGGTTCGGCCTTGAGCACCATCCCCTCGCCGCCGCCAAAAGGACGATCATCAACGATGTGATGTTTATCCGTGGTCCAACTGCGAAGATCATGAGCTTTGGTTTCCACTAAACCGGCGGCTCGTGCCTTTCTGATAATCCCATAATCAAACGCTTCGCGAAAAAACTCGGGGAAGATTGTGATTATGTCGCAGCGCAGCACAGTGCAAATTTCAAAGAAAACTACAAATCAAACAGGCCTTCCGGCGGATCAATTATGATCTTCTTACTCGCGATATCTATGCTAACGACGATCGACTCGGCCATTGGTATCAGGTGTTCCCGCCTGGCTTCGTCTTCAACTGCCAGCAATTCAACGCCGCCGGTTCTAAGTATCTTGCTGACTTTCCCGATCGTCGAGCCGTCGTTATGCTCAACGGAGCATCCTTCCAATTCCCAGTCGTAAAACTCGCCTTCGGGAAGTTTAACCCGCTCTTCTTCAGGTAGCGCAAAACTGTATCCAACCAGAGCCTGCGCCGCTTCCACCGTGTCAAAACCCTGAAACTTTAAGATTACGCGATCGTTTTGAAACCAATAATCCTCGAGTTCCAATTCCTGCCGGTCTTTTCCCGGGCTGAGCCCGAAGACTCTGGAGACACTCTCGAATCGTTCAGGAAAATCAGTTAAAAGATCTGCAACGAGTTCGCCCTTCAAGCCTCTCGTTTTAGTCGCCCGAGCCACTGTAATCAGTGCGTCGCGGTCGTCTTCACCTGACAACTCTCTCACGCGCTCATTCCACGATTTCAAGAATGAAGCGATGCCGCTTCTTAAGACTCACGGCATAGGCCAGAGAACGCAAAGCGCGTATCGTACGGCCCTGCCTGCCAATTACCTTCCCCATATCGCCTGGAGCCACACGCACTTCGATGAGTGTCGCCCCCTCGCGCTCGATGGCGCGCACGTCTACCGCATCGACTTCGTCAACCAGTGCTCTTACGATCATCTCTACGGATTCTTTCATTAGCGTGCATGCGCGACGACGGGACTAAGCTTCCGCCTGAGCAGCTTGTCGCCTACTGCTGAGCTTCAGCAGTTGATCAACTGTCTCGGTTGGCTGGGCGCCCTTTCCAATCCAATATTGAGCACGTTCGAGATCTACTTTGATCTCGGCGGGCTCGCGAGTCGGATTATAGGTTCCGAGATTCTCGAGATACGCGCCATCGCGTTTCGATTGTTTTTCCTTCACTACGATTCGATAGGAAGGTCTCTTTTTCGCGCCAGTGCGCATTAATTTAATCGCTAACAAATCTTTACCTCCGGTGGTAGTTCCGCAATGCTGTAGGTCGATGATCAGATCACCAACCCTCTCTGTTCTATCTTCGTTTTTTCTTCCGCTTCTTCTTAAGTTTTTTCCTTGACCCGCCCGCCGGCGATCCCAGGGAAGGCAGTGAAGGCAAACCTGGCATTTCGTCGTCGTCGCCTCCAAAGCCGCCCATACCGCCCATGTCCGGAATTCCGGCCATGCGCCTCATCATCTTTCCCTTGAGACCGCTGCCGCCAAACATGCCTGACCCCGAGAGCTGCTTCATCATCTGGCGCATCTCGGTGTACTGCTTGATGAGCTTGTTAACCTCGGCGACTGTCGTGCCTGACCCGCGCGATATTCTGCGACGCCGGTTAGCGTTCAGGATCTTGTGATCAGAACGTTCTTCAGTCGTCATCGAATCGATGATCGATTCTGTCCGTTTGAGCTCCTTCTCCATCTGCTTCGTCTGATCTTCGTCCATCTGCGGCATGCCAATGCCGCCGAGGAGCTGATCGGGAAGCATCTTCATGATCTTTGAGAAAGATCCGAGCTTCTTGACCTGACGAAGCTGCGAGCGAAAATCATCAAGGGTAAATTCGTTCTTCTGAAGTTTTCTTAATTGCTCTTCAGCTTCGGTTTGATCGACTTTCGACTGGACCTCTTCAATGAGCGATAAGACATCGCCCATGCCCAGAATGCGTTGGGCCACACGGTCGGGATAGAAAGGCTCGAGCGCGTCATACTTCTCTCCGACGCCCACGAACTTTACCGGCTGTCCGGTAACTTGTTTGATGGAAAGCGCCGCGCCGCCACGCGCGTCTCCGTCCATCTTCGTCAGGACAACGCCGGTAATGCCGATTCGCTGATGGAAGACTTCTGCCGATCGAACCGCATCCTGTCCGGTCATCGCATCCGCTACAAAAAGTATCTCAACCGGATGCGTTTCGTTCTTGATGTTGACCAGCTCGTTCATCAACTCATCGTCGATGTGCAGGCGGCCGGCCGTGTCGATCATCAAGGTGTCGAAACCAGTCTGTTGCGCATGCTTGAAAGCTGAGCGCACCAGTGTCAGCGGATCGTTGGTCTCAGGTTGTTCAAAGATCTGTTGGCCAGTGGCCCGGGCAATAACTTTAAGCTGTTCGCGGGCTGCGGGACGGTAAACGTCCACTGAAAGCAGCAGTGGCTTGCGATCCTGATTGGTCGCCAACCAACGCGCAATCTTCCCGGTCGATGTCGTCTTACCGGAGCCTTGCAGGCCCACGATCATGACAACATTTGGAACCTGCTTGGTAAATACCAAGCGGGAGGATTGACCTCCCAGCAAATCAACCAGTTCGTCGAAAACAATCTTGACGACCTGTTCCGAAGGCTTCAGCTCTTGCCAAACCTGCTGTCCTTCGGCTTTTTCTTTAACCGAAGCTATAAAATCTTTTGCGACTTTATAGTTGACGTCAGCCTCAAGCAGGGCGAGACGAATCTCGCGTAACGCCGCGTCAACGTGCTCCTTCGTCAGCACGCCCTCGCCGCGCAGATTCTTGAGTGTCCTTTTTAACTTGTCCGATAAGGACTCAAACATAAGCGGCTAGGCGAAGTCTCGTGCCTACAACGGAAACGAAGATGATAGCGGCCAGCCTGAAAGAGTGTCAAGGTAGCCTCTGATCCCAAAATGGCTGTTACGTTCCGGAGGCGCAGTGAATTACCCGCTAATTTAACGAAGGTTCACCGACAAGGGACGCAGGAAACGATTGGTCAGAGCGCGTTTCTCATAGCGTTCACCAGGGGTCGGCCTGTCACTAAAGCGAAAAACATTAAACTTTCATCATTCGTCTGCAGAAAACCGCTGTGGACGGCCATTATTGCCTGTGATAAATTCTACAATGCTTAGGGGCTCAGAATACTTGCTCAACTGCTGCAAGACGCAGTTTCAGCAATCCTCCTCATATCACCAGCAATGCGGATTGAAAAATCGCATGAATTCAGTGTTTTAGAAGAACTACATGGCTAAGAACACGAGGTCCGGAGCTGACAATCCGGGCTCAATAGAATCGCCTGGGGAAAAGGGAGTCGTCGATCTCGCCGACGCTCGAGTGCGCCTGCGTTCTCCCGGACGTAATCCTTCAAACCAGCAACTAATGGAAGAGCTTGACGAGGTCAACTCGTTGCTTGACCAGGGCCTGTCTGCCGAAGCCAAAGCACGACTGAGCTCGCTAATCAGTTCTGCGCGAAACAACAACTCAATCCTCGCGCTGGCCCGATGCGGACTTTCCACAGCGTTGCAAATGCAGGGCAATTACAAGGAATCCCTTGCGGCTGTCGCGATGTATGAATCACCTGAGTCGCGGGTGAAGCTCGACCAGTTAACCGTTCAGACACTTAAGGTCCAAATCGGACTGGGCTACAACTACAACGGCGATCATCCAAAAGCAATTTCAATTCTTAAAGGAACGCTGCGGGAGTTTTCCGAGAGCCCCGAACAGAATCTTGGACCAATCTACTCCGCGCTTGCACGCGTCTATCGCAGCATTAGTGAACACCCAATTGCGCTGGATTATTCTCAGCGTGCCCTCGAGCATTTTCGACTCTCGGGTGACTGGCGCGGACTCACCGAAGCGTATTTCGGGCTGGGCCTGGCGCAAATACAGGAAGGAGCTTACGAGGCCTCGCTCGAAAACTTCCAGCAGGCCCTGAAGCTTGTTGGAGATCATCCAGCGAGTTATACCCTCGGCAGAATTTACGCAAACATGGCTGGGGTGTGTTGGTTTCTAAAACGTCCCCAGGAAGGTGTTCGCTATCTCGAAAAAGCGATTGACTACTATGAACGCACGGATCACAAAGCCAGTGCGGCAAATGGTTACAACAACCTGGGAATCAATCTCATTCTGATGGGCCAATGGGGACGGGCCCAGGAAGCTTTGGAGCGGGCACTGTCACTGGCGTCCGAAGCAGACGAGCGAGCCGAAAAAGTCCCAATGATTCTCGATTCCCTCGGCGAATTGTTAATGCTGCGCGGTGAGCTTGACGAAGCGAAAGACTATCTTCTTCGCGCAGTAGGCCTCGCAACCGAGGACGGTAACAGGTGGTACGCGTGCCAGGCCCTGAGAACGCTCGCGCGCTGTTATCTGGCCATGGAGGATTATTCGCGGGCGCTCGCAAAGGGCGAAGAAGCGCTCGAGCTGGCTGAAGGCATTGCCGATCGCCAGGCTATCTGTGATTCACGGTTGATCCTGGCTGAGGCATATCTTCGCAATAGTCAGCCTGAAAAGTGTTCAATTCAACTTGAGATACTGGCAGGTGACACTACTGAATCAACAACTGACCTGAATTTCGCAGGCGAGTCGCAAAGGCTTTATGGGATGTTGGCTATGCTCAAGCCAGACTTTTCGTCGGCGGCTCAACACTTCGGCAGCAGCGTTTCTATTTTCGACATGCTTGGAGATCGTTATCGCGCTGCGCGCGGTCACAGCGAACTCGGCCGCGCTTATGCGTTAAGTCAGCCGGGTCGGGCTATCGAACACTTGTCTCGTGCTGTAAATGCCTTTCGTGAGCTTGGGGCCAAACTCGATCAAGCGCGCGCCGAAGCTGCACTTGCCAACCTCGATCGCACGGCGCCTGAACGAAGCGAAGAACAGTCGGCTTTGACGCAACTGCTTACGCTTCGTCTCGCCGAAGCCGTTACTTCACGCGAACTTCTCTTGCGCGAACTGGCGGCTATCATGCAACAGGAAACCAACGCAAAGTTTGTAGTTATAACCGAACCGGGCGAACACAATCGCCAGCGCGTCGTCATCGCGCATGGTTGCGCGCCGTCCCAGAGCGCCAAAATCGCCGCTGACCTCGATTCGCTCAAGGACGACGAGGCAGTGCTTCGGTACGGCAAGAAGAACGATGCGGCTATTCTGCAAATCAAATCGTCCCACGCGCCAAGTGCAACGCTCTACATCTCTCCCGCGATTAAGGCGACGCTCCCGGGCGGCCTTTCTTTAGAACCTCTGATGCGAGTGGCCCAGCTCGGCCTTGATGTATGCGCTCTTCGAGCCGGCGCCCAAAAAGGTTCCCGGGTGCAGCAACCTGAGGAGCTTGCCGGGACCAGTTTAATGCCCGGATTTATTCATTCGAGTCCGGCGATGACGAAGCTCGTGGAGGAAGTTCATAAAATCCGATCTTCAGATGTCACCGTTTTGGTAACCGGCGAATCGGGCACAGGCAAGGAGTTAGTGGCGAGAGCAATCCATGCTCTCTCCTCACGCCGTGCAAAAGTCTTCATTCCGTTTAATTGCACTGCGGTGCCCAAAGAGCTTTCGGAAGGGTATTTGTTTGGCTACCGGCGCGGCGCCTTCACGGGAGCAATAAACGACTCAGCGGGCGTCATTCGCACCGCAGCCGAAGGAACGCTCTTTCTGGATGAGATAGGTGACCTTCCGCTCGATCTCCAGCCGAAACTATTGCGATTTCTACAAGAGGGTGAAATTCAACCGCTGGGCGAGCAGCGGCCCATAAAAGTGGACGTCCGCATTATTGCTGCGACGAACACCGATCTGGAAGAGATGGTGGCCCAGGGTCGCTTCCGAGAAGATTTGTATTACCGGCTGAATGTCATCCGACTGCGAGTTCCGCCATTGCGCGAACGACGTTCAGAAATACCCACGATTGTCAGTTATTACATTAACCACTACTCTGCAAAATTTGGGCGCAAGGACATCCAAATTACTCCGCAGGCAGTGGATCTCTTGATGGTTAGCGATTGGCCCGGCAACGTGCGCCAGCTTTGCAACGAAATCCAACGGGTGGTGGCTCGCGCCGAAGATTCTGCTTTGATAACTCCCGATCAGTTGTCGCCGGAACTTAAGAAGACTTCGGCGCCAACGACGCCGAGTTCATCGGCTTCCACTCTGGCAGCGATGCCTTCAAGCACTTTGCAGAACGTTACTCTTGCTGATGCCCTGGAAGAAGTTGAGCGTCGAATGATCGGAGATGCCCTGCGCAAGCATGGTGGGAACATTTCGCGGGCGGCGCGCGAGCTGGGCCTCACGAGACGAGGGCTTTATCTCAAGCTTGAACGTTACCAACTCAGCGCCAGCGCTTAACCCTTACCCTCGAGATCCTTAACGCTAATTGTCAGGACCGTCTGCTCTTTTTAACCTCTGCAGCGATCTCGGCTATCGTCCCAATATCAAAAGGCTTGGCAATTACCCAATCGGCACTAATTGCCTGACGGTCGTCGCAACTGATGGCGTCGGCCCATCCGCTAACGATTGCCAGCGGAATGGTCTCGGAGCGATTTCGGATCTCGCGAGCTAATTCCCACCCACTCATTTCCGGCATGCCGATGTCGGTAAAGACGATATCAAGCTTGCCATCCGCAGCATCGTAGAGTTGGAGCGCCCTTTCGCCGCTCTCGGCAACTACGACTTCGCAACCTTCCGCTTCCAGAGCTTCGCGAAGGACCTCACGCACAGCAAATTCATCATCGACGACCATTACCCGCATTTTTTCTGTGACGATCGGACTCTCGGTTTTTGTTGAGCCGGCTTCAGAACCGTTTGAGACGGTCTCGGCTACGGGTAGTGAGACGCGGAAAGTGGTGCCGCGACCTTGCTGGCTCTCAACTTCGACGGAACCATTGTGCCGGCGAATGATGCCAAAGCTCACTGCCAGGCCCATGCCGGTGCCGGCCTTGCCTTTAGTTGTAAAGAAGGGATCGAATAGCCGCGATTTCACTTCAGGCGTCATGCCCGTACCGGTGTCAGCAATGCTAAGCACCACGCGACCATCAGCTTCCTGCGCGCTCAGTCGGATCTCACCGCCGGCCGCAGTAGCATCGATGGCGTTGTAAATCATGTTCACCAGCACCTCGCGTAGCTCAACCGGGTCGCCCATAACTGAAGCATTGCAATCGGCGAATAACGCCATGCGAATTTGCGAACCCTCGACTCCAGTTTCCCACCGAGGCCGGCTCATCTCGCAGACATCCTTCACTAATTCAGCTACTGACACCAATTGGAACCTGCGACTTGGTTGCTTCCTGGCAAAGTCCTGGATGCGACGAATGATGTGCGCGCCATCCTCAGCGCTCTTGATGATTAGTTCGATACCCGACGTTATTTTTTCTGTATCTTTGGTCCGCAACAACAATTGTGCGCGCCCCAGAATTCCAGTCAGCGTGTTATTGACGTTATGGGCCACACCAAATGAAAGTTCACCCAGGGCGGCCATCTTCTCGGCGTGTGTTGCTTTTTCTCGTCGCTGTTCATGCTCGGCCTGGGCCGCGGCAATTCTTTCTAGACAAGCCCTGAGCCGGTTGCTGGTTGAGGGTTGCTGGGAATTTGCCAACAACTGGTTTGCTTGAGCTCCGATTTCACGTCGCTCGTTGTCGCCAAGTTGTTCGCACATTTCCTCAATTAGAATCAGAAGTGCCCTGCCCGCGCCCTCCGCATCTCCACAGCGCTCTGCTACTCGGCGGGCTCTTTCCAGCAATGGCTTTGCTTCGTGCCGGCGGCCCAGCCTGCACAGCACCAAGCCGTGCGTAGTCAGCGCTTCAGCCAACAGTGCTTCTTCACCGCCAGTTTCGAACGTCTCAACAGCAAGCTTGATCGCTTGTTCAGCCATTTCATGCTGCTCCGACGCCAGGTATAGCTGGGCCAGAGTTTCATCCACCTGCGCGCGTCGAACTTGATCGCCAAAATCCTCAAACAGTTTCCGTGCTCGGCCCAGATGGGTCTTGGCTTCTTCGAATCTTTTCAGGCTAGCGAGCAAATAGCCGTGGTTGTTCTCGACAATGGCGGTGTAGCGACGGTTCCCGATCTCCTCAAAGTAGGTCAGCGCCTCTCCGTAGTGATCCATCGCTCTATCAAAGTAAGCATTTCGGCTCTCCGCAATGCCGAGGTTTTTCAAAGCGGTGGCGAATTCCAGATGGAACCGCCCCTTGGTCCACGCGCCAGATGCTTCCACGAGTGGCGCGGCTTCGTTGAGGAAGCCTAGCGCATCATGCAAGCGCCCCGTATGGCTTTCGATCACAGCCAGCCGAATTAGGGCGACACTCTTTAGTTCTCGGTCAGCTTCGGTGAGAGTCTGTCGTAGGGACCGCACGGTTTCGCGAGCCAGGTCAAAGAGGCCTTGCCGGTAATAGCAACAGGCCAGCTCGATTCGAGCTCCTGCCGCCTTCGTTCGATCTTCCAGTCGTTCGAAGAGCGCAAGGGCGCCATTCAGGAGGCCCTCCGCAGGTTTTTGGCCCCCTTGGAGTTGCCTGGTACTGCTTACCCAACCGCTGAGCACGCCGGCGGTGAAAAACAACTCAGCCGCTGCACGATCCTCCAGCCCGGAGTGTCTTGGCCATTCACCGATCGACCACCACTGCTGAATTGCGGCACATCCCAGATCGTAATCACCCGCTTCGATCCTCTCCCGGGCTGTCGCACAGCAGGCCTGTACCAGCTGACTAGGCGTCAGTCGCGAGGGTTCGATGGGTTGAGTCGAGTTCCCGTGTAAAAGGCGCATTTCGATCTCGGTAGGGTTGGGAAACTTCCGCGCTTAGCTATCGTTCCGCTTTGCTGCGGACTCGACGAGGTTCAAGTAGCGGGGGCGAATGAACGGCCTCACGTTAGTAGGGCCAGCGGTTTGTGACGACGAATAGAGGACTGCATACGGGATATCCACATGCATACCACGGTAACAACCTCTGATCGTCGTCCCCTGCGACCTGCAAGTTGTTGAATTTCTTGGAGTTTGTATCTTGATCAGCATCGGAGGTGTATACGAGGTACCCATTCCTTTGATCAGTTGGCCGTTATAACAGGGCCGAAGGGCTTTAGCTGTAACCTACTGATAATAAATGATTTCGGGCCTTGGACACGGTTAGAAGTCCTTCCGGCACGACGGTTGATATAGAGATTACCGAACACGGTAGAAACGGTAGGCTAGAAAGAGAATTGAGTTTTCCAAAGCAGCAGTCCCCTTCCTAGCGAACCATTCAATTAACGCTCAGTCACCCCCAGGAGAATTTGACATGACACGCATTAAATCAATCCTTTGCGCAGCACTCGTAACCCTGACAGTTTCCACTTCCGCATTCGCAGGCGACATCCATGGCCGCACTGGCGACATCCACGGCCGCATTGGCGACATCCACGGCTTGCTCGGCACCATCCTCGACGCATTCAAGATGGTCTTGTAATTCACTCAGTCAGGCTGGCGCCTATTGGTCAATATGCATCAGCACTTTCCAAAGATCGGTCAACTTGGCGAGAAATTCGCTTAGAAGCGCTCGCACAGGGATAGGGAGCAAGCGATATGCCGCAAGCTAACAATAGAACACAGAAGACAGCGTCTCCGCAGGCGGTAACTGATAAGGCGGGTGTTCGAGGACGAGGATGGATCGATTGCCCAGGTTCAAGGACCGCTTAGTAAATACCCAGGGCGGCGCTTCCGTCGCGACCTCATCGAAACTGACTCTCACAGAGCCAGACTCGAGTCGACGGAAGCAAGATACGACGGCCACCATTGCGGCCGGTCTGAAATTTGACAGTCTGTGGTTCTAAATCAGCGGCCGGACGCCTTACCTTCAGTTTCCGCACTATCTTCCGATGGCCTCGCGACAACGAGGGCGATGCCCGCCAAGGCATAAAAAACCATCACTACTTCGGAATCACCCCAATTGTAGTGAACCAGACCCGAGCTAAAGAACCCGACTAAACCTCCCAACGCTCCCACCAGGATCCCTTGCTCAACCCAGTGGCGTTTGGTTCGACTACGAACTGAGCGCCAAAGCGTGCGTGCATATATCCCAAGGAACGCCAGCCAAAGCATGAGCGCGGGTAACCCACGTTCCAGTGCGATTTGCAAAACGTTTGAATGCATATGACCCCAGGGAATCCGGCCACCGTCAAACATTCCCCATTGCCGCCAGCGTCGCTTTATCGAATCCATTCCAATGCCCACCAGCAAATGTCGCGGCTTGCTGATCAGCAACTTTGAACCCTCTCGCCAAACTACTGTGCGCCAGGTTGTAGAGTCGTCTTTGGAGTCGAGAAAGCCAACATTGCGCTTTTGCTGCAACACAAACACGGCCGTGAGTATCAGCGGAATTGCCATTAGGCCTGCGATGAATATTGTGCGCCGCGGAACTGTGAGAACGAAAATTAGAAGGGATGAAGCGACGCAGCCGAGCCATGAAGCGCGCGTAACTGTCAGCAACAGAGCAAACGCAAATCCAGCGAGAGCCAAAAGCAGCAGAATTCCTCTCAAACTACGTTTCACTGGCAGAGTCACAAATAGTCCCAAGGCGAGGGCAAGGACCAACTGCAACACCTCAGCATAGGTTACGAATTGACCGTACAAGCCTGAGGCCCGCCAATCGCGTCCGGGCGACCAATCTTTTATTCCCAACTGCTCAAGCGCTGTCGCACCGGCCTGTAAACTGCCTCTGGGAACTTTGAAAATCGGAACCAACTCGTGCCGATAACCTGCAATGGCAGCTGGTTGCTGGCCGGATTCGGAGAGCGCGTTGATTAGATCCTGCGGCGACCATAACTTCTTCCCGTCCGCCGTCAGCAACGTATCCCCATCTCGAACGCCGGCTTTGTAAAGAGGACTCTGTGCTGAGACCCCGAAGACTTTTACACCGCGGCCAATGATTCGTTCCCCGGCGGTGAAGACGACGCTGAACACGCACGAGCACACCAATGTAATCGCCAGCAGGCGAGCAATCCGCCGAGACGTAACGTTTTCAACAAAAAGGTAAACGATGGTGAAGAGACTGGCTGCGCGAAGTTTTCCAATCGAAACGTCGGGTTCGTAAGACAGAAATGAGGAAACGCCTGTAAGGATAAAAAAGCCCAACAGCACATAGTCCACGGGCGTTCTGTTGAGCACGGGTCGCGGGCGAAATGCGAACCGCAGCGCCCACAACGCCATGCCGAGAAGCCAGGCTCCCTGCGTTACGGCAATCGAATGTGGCGCGAACACCGCAAACACAAAAAGGCAAACGACAATGCCGGCGTCGAGCAATTTCGTGGGTGTGTTTTTCGCACCTGGTTTTTCCGTCACGCTATTCCCTGTCAATTGACTGCATTCTTCAAACAGTCTCTGCGGTTTCGCTACCGGAGAGATAAACTCTAGAATGTTTTCCTAGTTTCAATATATTCGATCAAAAAGGATACGACATGTCCAGATTTCTTCCCGGTTCATTTTTTGTGGTGGTGTTGCTTCTGGTCAGTCACCTGATTACGGCTACGAGTTTCGCTCAGAACCTAGCGGACATAGCGACACAGGTTAAGGAAATTCAAGCTAATGTAAAGGTCAGAGCCGCCACTGAGCATATCGACAAGAATCGGGAAGGTATTTTGCGCGAGTGGATCGCGATCACGGAAGTGAATGCTCCTTCCGGACAAGAACAAGCGCGGGCAAAGTTCATCGAACGAATATTGCGCGGCTCAAAAAATCTAAACGTACGCTACGACTCAGCCGGAAATCTCATCGCGCTGCGCAAAGGCACGGGCGGCGGTCCGGTAGCAGTCTTCGATGCTCATCTCGACACAGTTTTCCAGCCCGGATTAAAAATCAAAGCAACCATCCGCGATGGCCGCGTGCATGCGCCGGGCATTGGCGATGACACGAGAAACATTGAAGCGCTGCTGGCTACGATTCGCGCTCTGGACGCTGCAGGTATCCGAACAAAAGGCGATCTGGTTTTCGTTTTTACTACTCAAGAGGAAACGAACATGAGCGGCGCCGAACAGTTTGTGAAGGACAACAAAGGCAAGGTTGACTACTACGTGGCCCTGGATGGAGGCTACGAAGGATTCACCTATGCCGGCATTGGCATTAACTGGTACCGGCACCACTTCATTGGACCAGGCGGCCACACCCGTTCGCGCACTCCGCCATACTCGGCGAGTCTGCCGTTGGCCCGTGCGATCACGCGGATTTACGAACTCAAGGTGCCCACGTCTCCGCCTTCCAATCTAAACATTGGAATGCTGGGCGGGTCTGAAGTTGTAAACGCTAAAGCCGCTGACGCCTGGTTTACAGTCGATTTGCGATCAACCAACAACGATGTAATTGCGGATCTCGAAAAGAAGATTTCAGAAATTCTTGAGGAGGAGGCCAGACGGGCCGGGGTGAAGATTAAAACTGAAATTATTTCCACTTCACCAGCCGCCGTAATCCCGGGACATCGAGATTCTGAATTGGTGAAGATAGCTGAAGCTGTTCATCGCGCCATGGGATTTGATCCGCCAATCACTCCGACCGGTTCAAACAATTCCAGCGCCGCATTGCTCGGAGGAATTCCTTCGATCTCAACTGGCGCCGGCCCCTGCAACGACGCCCACGCGCTCACAGAAAACTGCGAAATCGAACCACTATATCGAGGAATCAAGAAGATCTTGTTGCTGGAATTGGCCCTGGCGAGACTACAGTAGGACAGGCATTCTTGCCTGTCCGCTTCTTGCGCGGATGGGCAAACAAAAGCTAGCGCCTGACCGGTGGATCAGCTTTTGGATAGGATCCAACCGGAATGAACTTCACCAGTCGTAAACGGTTCCTGGTCCATTCGTAGTAATAGATTCCACTTGGACCATATCTTTCTTCGCCAGGCCGGCCAATATTCGGTCGTCCTACAGCCCGCAGCAATCTGCTATCGGCACGATAAGTCCATGAGTCTTCACCTTCAGGAGGATCATAGTCGCCTACAATGCCGGTCCAGCCGATAAACTCATTGGGGAAATAGGCTCGACCGGTGCGTGCGTCAACAAATCCGTTAATCGCACAACCCGTTCCGCAACCTAACGACACGAGCGTATAGCGTCCGGCAAAGTTGACGCCAGCCTCCTTGATTTGCTCGCGGGAACCCGTGCGGAATTTTCGCGCCAGTGGGTGACTGTTTAGGTTCAACGGCGCTATTCGGCCGCGCCATACCGCGACCTTGAAACTATCGAAACTCGGTGCGTCCTGGAATTGAGCGAGAGCGGGCGAACCAACTCCTGGAACGAGCACCAGGCAAGCTACAAATAAACAAAGTGTTCTCATAGTTCATTATTTTGAAAACGTCGTGAAGTGATCCCGCCATCAGATTCAGACAGCATGATAAATCTGACCCACAGCGACCAATACAGTTTCTTCAGCAAGCACCTCGAACGCAGCTCGCTTAAGCTCGTCAGCGTAGCGGGCAGCGCTCGCGAAGTGTGTTGTCAACGCAATAGATAGGTCAGTGTATATCAGACTGATCGGATCTGGAGTTTTCAAGCCTGCGTGAGAAAGATATCTTCCATCCAGCCCGCGTACGATCGTGCAACCGCCAAACGCGTAGGTGAACTCCTCCTCGAAAGACAAAAGCAAATTCTGATATTGAGCAGTCGGCAGGTCAGGAAGGTAAACCTCGAGTCTCGCCCGTTCGAGCAGTGGCAAGGAATTGCTCCTTTCGCTTCGAGAAGTCGTTCAGTCGCTTCAAAGCTTCCTTCTCGGACACGACAGCGCGGGGGAGGCGTCGAGTTTTGATCTCTTTAATAGAGTTTTCCTTTTTCATGATGCATCAACATTTTCACCGTGCAGTGGATGAAAATCAACCCACGGAACCGCATAGGATACAACCAGTTTCTTGCGCAAAATCTTGCAACCCGAACGCTCAGAGCTTCTTTTTATTATCGTTCAGTATCCATCACCCCGCACGATCGCCAGCACGGTCCGCAGTATGATTTTGAAATCGAAAAGCAGCGACCAGTTTTCAATATAGAAAAGATCCAGCTTCACCATTTCCTCAAATGGCAAGCGGTTTCTGCCAGACACCTGCCACAAGCCCGTTAGACCAGGCTTCATATCGAGACGCTTGCGATGCCACAAATCGTACGATTCCACCTCATACGGAATTGGCGGACGTGGACCAACGATGCTCATATCACCGCGCAACACGTTGTACAGCTGCGGTATTTCGTCCAGGCTCAAACGTCTCAATACGCGACCCACTCGTGTGATGCGCGGATCGTTTCGCAGCTTGTAAGCCGGTTTGGTTGCGTCGCCAACATTTGCTTCGGCGTGTCCGGCAATAAACTTGCGCTGGTATTCGCGGTGAATGTCAGTGTTTGAGTCAATGCGCATGGTCCGAAACTTGTAAACCAGAAATATTCGTCCATCCATTCCGACACGTTCCTGCGCATAGAAACAGGAACCCTCTGAGTCGAACTTTATCAACGCTGCTATCAATATCCAGAGGGGCGAGAGAAGCGCGAGCGTGGTGGAAGCAATGGCGATGTCAACAAACCTTTTTGTGCCGCGAGTGAAATCCGAAAGCGGCTCACGAAACAAACGGATCATCGGCAACGCGCCAATCTGGTCCACTTCAGTTTTGCTCGGTAAGCAATTGAACAAACTCGGCGCGATTCTAAATTCGACTCCCCGCCGCCGACCGCAACGCATCATTACGTCGAAAAGCGCGTCGCCATCCACGCTCGCATCAGCAATGATCACTTCGTTTGCGCCCGACTCTCGAATCGCCTCAGGTAATCCCGCGAAATCGCCGACGATTGGCACGCCTTCATAGGTTTGCAAGCCGTCGTGGCCCGATGGAACCCCGCCAACCGCACCCACCACGCGATATCCCAAAGACGGGCGTTCGCGCATCTCTTTGATGCAAAGCGCGGCTTCTGCTCCCTGCCCCACAACCAGCGTTGGAATCAAATTGATTCCGCGCGCGCGGAAGAAAGTCTGAGCGCTGCGCACCAACAACCGGACCAGATAGAGGCTAATTAACGCCAGGACGAAGTCGAGCAGAAAGACGCCACGAGCGTAGGAAAATGCTCGATAGTCGAATCCACCACGATATAAAAACGCGGCCGCCACGATCAGCAGCGAACCTATGGCGGTCGACTTGAATATGCGGAAGCTGTCCTCGACGAAAGAAAACTCGCCCCGCAACCGGTAAAGATCGTAGTAACGCAAAGCCAGCAAACGTATCAGCACAACAAACAACAGCAACGCGCCGTAGGGCGCAAACCGATCGCTCCATCCGAAATCACTTCCGGCGCTGTTGCGAAAAACGGAGGCATCCTCGCGAATGTAAAAAGCGATCGCAAACGACGATGCCGCAATCGCCCCGTCCACCAGAAAGAGCGCCAGCTTGATCGCCGGGATGACCCAGTCCGGCGCGCGGCGCGCCGCTCTGACGACGCTCGCATCGACTACTGGACTGTTTATTGGCTCAGCTCTCACGTAAGTTCTTAACCAGAATATGAAGTCATGAAAATGGCTCGAGTATAAAGCTCACCACCTCGGAGGCTACATTTGCGGCTCGACGCTCGCGCACAGATCCCTTTTTTCGCAGTGGCAATCTCTCGATATCATCGAGCCCGGAAATCCTTTGAAGTCGTCCCTCGCTCAACAGCTTTTGATCGATTGCCGCCCACTCCCCCTGGTAAATTGAGACTACCGGAATGCCCAGAGCTGCTGCCTCGCGATTCATTGTCCCGCCGGCGCTGATTACCAAATCACTATGCGCAATCAGGTTGGCGCCGTTCAGCGGCGCCGGCGGAATTATCAGGTTTCCTTTTGCTCGCGCTCCGTAAAACTCTCGCTGCAAATCGCCTCGCGGCAACAACACCACTTTCACATCTTCGGCAGACGCCAGCCGATCCATGAGATGATCAAACAGCTCATTTTCAAAACGATGATAAAGCGCTTCGCTTGCCGGGGGACGCACGACTACCAGTATATCGTTTGGAGTGATTCCCAGCTTGCCCAATTCGTTCACAAAGTCTGGATCAAGTTCAAACTTCGCCAGGTAAACGTCTTCTTTAGTTCCGTCATAACGTCTTACTTTTCCTGAAGACGCGCCGAGGCGCGCTAACGATTCTTCGGGAAAGGCGACAGGAACTATTACCCTCGAAGCCAGACGGAAAGCTACATGATTTGCCGGTTGATGCTCGTAGTCCATCAGTGTAACACTCGGGATTGAGAGCGCTCGCGCCGCCAGGATTTGAGAATAGGAATTATGACTGAGCGCCAGATCGATGCTACGCCCCCGAGCCCAGCGGGCGAGAGCAAGCCCGCGTTGGATCAAGTTACCAGCTTTCCCGGTCAACTTGCCGCCTCCGTGCCCGCCGATAACTTCCGCCGCGAATCCCGCTGCTTCGGCCAGGGGAACGGTCTCGGCAAAAGCGCGCGCCGTTAGCACAATCTCAATATCTCGTTGGAGAAATTCATCTGCCAGCGCTCGAAAGAATGGGACGTGTGGTGAGTTTGCGAGATCGATCCAGATTTTCATTTAGCAATGAACCACTCGCTGACGCAACGCTGGAAACTATGGAGAAACCGCTAATTTCTGGAGACTGAATTCGCGGACCGTTTCCGCAACTCGGGTCAGATCCTCAAGGGCAAGTTCGGGATACATCGGAAGAGAAAGTGTTTCTGCCGCTGCTTTCTCGGTGTGAGGAAAGTCGCCGACGCCATAACCCAGGTCTCGGTAACCGCTCTGCAGGTGAACCGGGATGGGATAGTGAATTCCGGTGTTAATGCCCGCCGCCTGCAGGTGGCGCTGAAGATCGGCGCGCTCTCGTGTGAACACTGGAAAAATATGATGCACTGACCTGCCACCGGCTGTCTCCTCAAGAAGGCGAACCCCAACCTGCTCGAGTTCGGCAAGCTGGCTCCGGTAAGCCGCAGCGTGACTTCGTCGCGCTTTGGTCCATTCGTCGATGTATTTCAACTTCACTTTCAACACCGCGCCCTGGATGGCTTCCATGCGATAGTTATAACCGAGACGCGCGTGATGATACTTCTCACTCTGTCCGTGATCGCGCAGTTGCCGAATGAGCTTCACGTGGTCTTCATTGTTGGTTACCACGGCCCCTGCCTCTCCGTAAGCCCCCAGGTTTTTCCCGGGATAAAAGCTAAAACACGCCAGGTCTCCCATGCTTCCCGCTCGTCGCCCGTGATAATCAGCGGCAACTGCCTGAGCGGCGTCTTCAATCACAATCAGATTGTGACGACGAGCGATCTCCATGATCGGATGCATGTCAGCACAACTTCCATGAAGATGCACCGGCATGATGACCTTCGTGCGGGAGGTAATTGCTGATTCAATTCTCGACGGATCGATATTGCACGTCAGCGGATCTATATCGACAAAAATCGGATGCGCACCCGTATAGAGAACTGCCGCGGCTGTAGCTACAAACGTGTAACTAACCGTGATCACCTCGTCGCCAGGACCAACCCCGGCTGCGAGTAACGCCAGATGCAAAGCGCTGGTTCCGGAATTAACTCCGCAGGCAAACCGCGTTTCACAAAGCCTGGCTAACTCTTCTTCGAAAGCCTCGACTTGCGGACCCAAAACAAAATGAGAACTCTCCACGACTTCGGAAATCGCGAGGTCGATTTCGCTCTTGATGCTTTGGTATTGAATCTTTAGATCAACTAAAGGAATCATTTCTTTTTATTCGATTTCCACCATCTGCCCGCGTGCTCGCAGAGACTTTTCCGCAGCCTCAACAATCCGCACCAACCGCAGACCGGCCTGCCCGTCGGTTTCGGGACGTTTATTGTTTTCAATGCAATCAATAAAATGGAGAGCTTCCGTATGCAAGGCTTCAGTCGTATCCAGCCGCGGCGCCCACATATCGCCGGAACGATAGCTCACCAGCATTTCATAAACCGCTTCGGGGCTCTGCGACACGGTAATGCCTTTGTCATAGATCTTTACCTTCTCGCTCGGCTCTAGATCGTCGTAAAGGATCATCTTCTCGCTGCCGCCAATCAAAGTGTGACGGACCTTTACCGGCGTCAACCAGTTGACGTGCACGTGGGCTATCTGGGGCGCTTCAAAAAATAGCGTGATGTAGGCAACGTTTTCGGGTTGTCCAGGCACGTTGCTAATTCCGGTTGCGGAAACCGCGATCGCCTTCGACGGCAACACATAATCCATGATCGACAGATCATGAATCGCCAGATCCCAGATCACGTTCACATCGTGCTGGAAGAGGCCCAGATTTACGCGTACCGCATCGTAATAATAAATATCCCCAAGAGCGTTGGCGGTGATTAGCTCCCGAATCTTACGCACTGCGCTGGTGTAAACAAACGTGTGGTCCACCATCAGGACCTTTTTGCGTCGGGCAGCTTCCTTGACCAACTCGGTGGCCTGCTCTGAGTTAGCGGCCAACGGTTTCTCGACCAGCACATGCTTGTCTGCCTTGAGCGCGGCCATCGCCAATTCGAAATGCGACGAGACGGGAGTAGCGATCACGATCGCATCGATCTCAGTATCTTCAAACAGGGCGGCGCCATTGTTCGTGGTCTTGATCGTGGGGTAGCGAGTTTGCAACTGAACCAGACGCTCGCTGCGCTGGTCGCAAACGGCCACGACGGTGGAACCCTGCGCTTCCATGAAGTTGCGCACGAGGTTCGGTCCCCAGTATCCGTAGCCAATTACTCCGACTTTGATCATGCTTATTTTCGATTCAGAGTCCGGGCGGTGGCCCGACCGTAAGGGAGGGCGCATTCGCTGCAAGTAAAACAACGCCCCGCAACTCTGGATTCACCCGCGACGCTTTCTCACGTCGCCAACCACTCGGGCGGGTACGCCTGCGACAATCGCATAGTCAGCGACATCACTTGTCACCACCGCCCCTGCTCCTACCAGCGCCGATTCACCAATTATTACTCCAGCCAGGATGGTCGCGTTGCTTCCGATCGACGCCCGGCGTTTCACGTGTGTGGCAACCACAGACCAGTCTGCTTCCGTCTGGGTCGTTCCATCTTCGTTAACGGCGCGCGGATAAAGATCATTGGTAAACATCACCCCATGGCCCACGAACACTTCGTCGTCAATTGTGACGCCTTCGCAAATAAATGTGTGCGACGAAATCTTGCAACGCGCTCCTACAGATGCATTCTTCTGAATCTCAACAAAGGAGCCGATCCCGGTTTCATCATCGATCCGGCAACCGTAAAGGTTCACCAATTCCGGATGATGAATGCGCACATCCTTTCCCAGGGTTACATCAGCGGCAATCGGCATAGTCAAAATTCTGTTATTCGTGACCCAAACTGCGTCGCAAGTTTTTCGCTTCCAGCAGTCGCGCCAGCGCGTAAAGCATCCAGGCCTGGGTCCAACGCATGAAAGGCGTGCGAACGGTGTAGAAACGCCGTCGCTGATAATAAAAAAATCCGCGACTATCGCGCAGATTCCGCAACGTCCATTCCGCAATCCGCTCTGCCAGCTCAATCGCCTCGCTGTCCAGGTCCTGCAATTCCACCAATGCTACGATCGCGGTCGCGGCGGAGTGCGCGTCAGCCGGATAAAGGGCGTCATGGTAGTACTTCGGCCATCCGTCCGCAAGAAAGAAGCTGTCGCGCCAGAAGCAGTATCCGCGCTGCAAAGCCGGTTGCAGATCGATGGCGCCCGCTGAACACTTCATGATTCTGGAGAGCGAAATTAAAACGTAGGCAGTGTGGAAGTTATCAACCCAAACCTGTGAGTTCCCTGAACCATAAGCCCAGGAGCCATCGGCGCGCTGTCTCTTCAAAACATACTTTGCGGCGCTCAAGGCCAGACCCTGCGCCTCTTTAAAGACGAGAAAGCCCGTCGATGCCCCGACACAGATCAAAGTTTCCGCGGCAAACAAACTCGAATTAAAAACTTTGGTCTCATCGAGCGGCGAATAACTAAAACAAAACTCCCCCTCGCGGTCGATGGATTCCGAGCTGCGCCTAAGATCTTTCAGGATAAACTCGCAAGCGCTCTGCGCAGTTCGCAGATAGTCTTCATCTTTGAATGCTTCGTATGCTTCGAAGAAAGCGCGCGCAGCAAACGCTGTCGGCACAATCATGGGCGTGCCCTTCGGCGCGAAGAAGTTACGGTTTTGCCAATCGAAGTTGTATCCCCAGGCCGCGCCGCTGTAACCCAGGACCTGCATTCGCAACAAACTTTCAAGGAGTTCTCGAGTTTCGCTTTCCGCTCGAGCTGTCTTCACGCGCCGGAAATTCGACAGACTTGCCAGAGCAAACAACGCAATTCCCTTCGAATTCTGCTGCGGCTTGACCCGCAAAAGTTGGCGGAGGTCTATCGGAGAACGTTTTACCAGCTGAGTTTGGATTAAGCGGGCGGTGCGTGAATGCCTTAAGGGAGTTGACTGGAAAAGCCGGCTGTTCAGTCCGTCAAACGGATCGTAGCCGGAAAACCCGCGGCGCCGGCACCACTGAAAAAGATCATTGAATGCCTGCTCAATTGGATCGTCCATGGATGGGATAGAGGCTGCTCAGCGGCTACTGCTGACTGACGTTTCGATTCGCCGCGCCGTTTCGATGAAGCTCTCGTGCCAAAGCTCAAACATCAACAGAGTCCACAGCAGCTTCCGGTGATTTGCCACGCCCCGTTCGTGTTCATCCTGTAAACGCGTGACGTAATCAGGATTGAAGACGCCCGCCCTTTTGACGCGCTCAGGCGACAACAGGTCGCGAGCGAGCGGCCGCAATTTCCCTTTGAGCCACTCGGCGACCGGCACGCCAAAACCCTTCTTGCCTCGGCGCGTGACAAAAGGCGGCAGAGAATCGGCGATGGCGCGCTTGAGGATGTATTTTGTTTGGCGTCCCCTGAGTTTGTAGTTCGCCGGCAACGAGGCGGCAAACTCAGCCACTCGGTGATCGAGAAACGGCGCGCGCACCTCCAGCGAGACGGCCATGCTGGCGCGATCAACCTTCGTCAGAATGTCCTCCGCTAAATAAAGCTGTGTATCAAGACTCTGCATCTGCTCGACAACATCAGTGGAATCACACTCGGCAAGCAACTGCCGCGCATTGCGATAGACATCTCCATCGCTCGCACCCAACGCCTCCTTAGTCAACAGCTGTTCGTGTTCGTCGGGGGCAAATGAACCAAACCAAACATGATGACGAGCGACGCGGTCATATTTTGCGCCTTTAATGAATCGTAAAGCCTTGTAATCGAACGAGAGGTTCTTGGTTTTAACCGGCAGAGCTCGAACCAGCGGTTCCACCAGGCCTCTCCGAATGAACCCAGGAACCTTCGCGTAAGCATTGGCCCATCGATGACCCCGGTACATCGGATAGCCGGCGAAAAGTTCATCGCCACCATCGCCTCCCAGCGCCACGGTCACATGCCTGCGTGTAAAGCGCGACAACAAATACGTCGGGACCAGCGATGAATCACTAAAGGGCTCGTCCATCCATGATCCAATTTCACCTACGAGATTGGCAGCCAGGTTTGCGCTGAGACGTTCTTCATGGTGATCAGTGCCGAGAAACTTTGCCACCGCGCGCGCGTAAGACGATTCATCAAACGATGACTCAGCAAACGAAATCGAAAACGTCTTGACTGGCTCCGACGATGATTCCACGGCCAACGCCGTGACCGCCGATGAATCGACGCCGCCGGAAAGCAGGACTCCTAACGGAACATCCGAAACCAGACGCATTCGCACCGACTCAGCCAACAGTTCGCGGAGATGTACAGCGGCTTCGGCTTCAGATGGAGGCGGTTGCTTAGTTTCATAACTCAAGCGCCAGTAAGGTCGGGTTTCAATTTTCCCCGCTTCGAGCGTAAGCATATGCGCGGCCTGCAGCTTATTAATGCCCTTGTAAATTGAAAGCGGCGCCGGCACGTAGTCAAACGAAAGATATTGTCGGAGAGCCTGCAGATTCAGCGAGGTGTTGACCGCCGGATGAGCCAACAAAACTTTCGGTTCCGATGCGAACAACAGGGTGTTATCAAAAACTCCCCAATAAAGCGGCTTCTCTCCAAAACGATCGCGGGCAATCAATAGCCGGCGACGGCGCGCGTCCCACAAGGCAAACGCAAACATGCCGTTGAGCCTGTCGACCATCGCATCGCCAAACTCTTCGTAGAGATGCGGCAAAACTTCTGTATCAGATTGACTGTTGAAGTGGTGCCCGCGCCTGGTTAGTTCTTTGCGGAGCTCGCGATAGTTGTAGATTTCACCGTTGAGGATCGCGGCAACGCTTTTGTCTTCGTTATAGACCGGCTGTTCACCAGTATTTAGATCGATAACGGCCAGGCGACGCATTCCCAGCGCCACGCCAGCCGACACCAGCAGTCCCTCCGAATCGGGACCGCGATGGACCATGCGCTCGCACATTGAGTGGAGAAGCTCTCGCGCGCCGTCAGGCGCCGGCGCGTGTGCATCAAGATTGGCCCAACCAGTTATGCCACACATAATTTAGTAGGACAGGCATTCGAGCCTGTCCCGGTGACACTAAGAAAGAGGACAGACAAGAATGTCTGCCCTACCGTTCAAATCCGATCTTTTCCCGCACCGCATAAATCGATTTGGATTGTGACTCGTGATAGGTGCGAACGAGCATCTCGGCCAGCAGCCCCATCAATAAAAACTGCACGCCAATCGCCAACATTACCACCGCAATCACCGGCAGCGGCGTCAGAATAAATGAAACGCCTTCCCACAATTTCAGGATCGTGGCCCATACTCCGGCAATCACCGAGAACGCGATTGCGATCATCCCAAATGTGCCAAAGATGTAGATCGGTTTCGTTTGATACGACGCCATAAACTTGATGGTCATCAGATCGAAGACAACTTTGAAAGTGCGCGAAAGGCCATACTTGGATTTACCCATCGTGCGCGCATGATGCGCCACCGGAATTTCCGCCACCCGCGCTCCTTCCCACGATGCCAGGATGGGAATGAAGCGATGCATCTCACCGTAAAGCCTGACGCTCGAGAGTGATTCGAGGCGATACGCTTTCAGCGTGCATCCATAGTCGTGCAGTGGCACTCCGCCGATCCAGGAGATCAGTCGATTGGCCAACATCGAAGGAATCTTCCGTGTGATTACTTTGTCCTGTCGATTTTTGCGCCATCCGGACACCACGTCGTAGCCTTCGTCTAGTTTTTCAAGCAGCCGCACGATATCCGCCGGATCATTCTGCAGGTCGGCGTCCATTGGAATTAGAACCTGTCCCTGCGCAGCATCGATGCCCGCCGCCATCGCTGCCGTCTGACCATAGTTTCGCTTCAAGGCAACCACGCGAACGCGTTTATCGAGTCGGGCGAGATCACGCAAGACGCCCAGGCTTCCGTCTGACGAACCGTCGTCGACATAAATAATTTCCGCCGTCCGGCCCAGCGTCTTCAATGCTTCGTCCAACTTCGCGTGTAGCGGTGGCAGGTTTGGCTCTTCGTTATAAACCGGCAGAAAAACGGAAACTTCGGGCCTGCCGCCGTCGCTGGCCGCTACCGGTACGTTAGTGACCAAAGTTTCTTCTTCTTCGTATATTTTCATGAAAGAGTTTGCTCTGCGTCTTAGGCTGAGCACGAGCTTCAATCCAACTCTCTGCGCTACCTCGGCGCTCTCTGCGACTCTGCGGTGAAAGTGCCGAACGAGCGTTAACCGCTGAGACGCAGAGAGCGCCGAGGTTACGCAGAGGAGTTAATCAAACTTTTCTGGCGACACAAATAATGGAAACTCCAAATGGAAAACTGGCGTGTTGCAGCGCCAGACTCTCGGCGCCAAAAATTTTCCCCAGCACGCCATTTAGAAATCCAATTGTAATGTTGTTTTCCGAGGCCGGGCGAAATCCGGTGACGCGCATTAACAGCCGGCCCAGCAATATGGGCGCGAAGAAAGTGATGTTCACATACGTGGCACGTTCAACCTCAAAACCGGCTTTGCCAACCACGCTCCTCAACTCATTCATAGTGTAACGGCGGCGGTGGTTGCTGATGTCGTCCTGCACGCCCCACAAAAACATGAAGGCAGGGACAAACAATAGCGCGCGCCCTTCAGGTCGCAACACTCGATGCATTTCTCTCAAGCCCGCCAGGTCGTCATCGAGATGCTCGACAACATCAAGCCCTGTCACCAATTCAAATGACTCGTTGTCAAAAGGAAGCCGCTCAGCTTCACCTTGCTTGACGTTTGCCAAGCCGCGCGCGCGACAAAAGCTAAGCGCGTCAGTTGAGACATCTACACCTTCAGCTTCGCCAAACTCGGAGAGCATCTCCAGGTTTGCGCCGGTGCCGCAACCGACGTCGAGAATTCTGATGTTCTCAGTGCCGGCATCAACCTTCAGCCTTCGTACCAGCCGGTCAAGAAAGCTTTTGATGATTTGCCTGCGTCCCACAAACCACCAATGGCTTTGCTCGACACGCCGCATGATGCCATAGGTGTGCTGCTGCATTTCCTGCGGCAATGGCTTAGTGATGATGTTAGTGGTGGACATTGTCCTATCGGTTCACGCTGAAGGCGTGAAATATAATAGCCCAGGGTAAGCGCGTTTCGCGCGTCACCCTGGGACTGGAGCCCTATCCCTTGTCCTTCGCGACCCTGAAAGGATCCCGAAAAGCGTAATAACAACCTGCAAACCCGGGTGACGCACTAAACGCGCTTACCCTGGGCTATGTTATCCAGGTCCTTCGGGCTTGCTGGCACTTAACTCTCCCGAAACCACTCAACGAATTTCCTGATCCCATCTTCAATCTGCGTCTGAGGATCATAACCAAGCACCGCACGCGCTTTCGAAATGTCAGCAAAAGTCTGCGGCACATCGCCGGGTTGCAGCGGCTGCCGGTTGATCACTGCCCGCATATCCAACTCTTTCTCCAGCAGCGAAATCAATTCGCGCAGCTCAACGGTCCGCGACTCACCCAGATTAATCACTTCATAGGCGCTCTTCGTATCGTCGCCGGCGTAATCAATTGCAGCGCGCACGCCTGCGATGATGTCGTCGATAAAAGTGTAGTCGCGTCGCGTGGTGCCATCGCCGAAAACCGGGATCGGCTTGCCTGCGCTAATCAATCGCGCAAACTTATGAATAGCCAGATCGGGACGCTGTCGTGGTCCATAAACGGTAAAGAAGCGGAGACACACACAACGAATTCCATAGAGATGTGTGTAAGTGTGGCAGAGCAACTCGCCTGCGCCCTTCGTCGCCGCGTATGGCGAAATCGGTTGCCGGATCGGATCGTCTTCGCTGAAAGGAACTTTTGCGTTGATTCCGTAAACTGACGATGACGAACCAAACACGAACTGCCGGATGCCGTGCTCGCGCGCTAACTGGAGCAAATTTAGAGTGCCGTTGATATTCGTCTCGGCATATAGCTCCGGCTGGTCCAGAGATGGTCGCACACCCGCGCGCGCCGCCAGGTGAACGATGCACTGAAATCCATCAGCTTCGAAGATCTCTTTCAAGGCGGACTTATCTCGAATGTCAGCTTCACACAACCGATAGTTCGGGTTGTTGGCCGCGCGCCTGGCATTTTCGCGTTTAATTGCTGGATCGTAGAAGTTGTTAAAATCATCAACCACAGTGACCTGCCATTCGCCTTCGGAAAGCAAACTATCGACCAGGTGCGAACCGATAAATCCCGCCCCACCTGTAACCAGAATTCTTTTCATAGCGTTCTCTTAGGCAATTGACTCAGATCTTCTCAATCATTTCAGTCCTGGTGATCCGCCTGACCACTACCGCCGAAAGCAAGCCCAGCGCTGTTCCCGTCAAGGGAGTTACCAGATCTCCCCAGACAAAGACTTTCAGGTAAACAACCTCGACCATCACCATCGCGGCAGTGACTCGGGTCACCAGCGATCCGGGCCGGAGTATGGCATAAGTCAGGAACAGCGCGTGTCCAGAGACGAATGGCAGGTGGCTAACCACACGCATCATTGCGGTTCCGATCACGAGAGCGTCAACTAAAAAACAAATACGGCGGCCGTCACAAATCTCAGCTGCACGATCAAAGAGGAACGCGATGAAGGGAACGACAATGGGCACCACGTAGACGTATTGGCTGACGAGGCCATCACCCGAAAAACGCACCCTGGCCCACATGGCATAGATGAGCGCCCCACTGAGCGAGAATATCAAAACTGCTAAGGGACGAAATCGTAAGAGGTTGACACTCACAGACGCCACAAGCCCGTTTCAAAACATGAAATCTATTTTGTCGCATAGATCCATAAATGCCAGCCCCAGCGCGATGCAAGTCGCGCTTCCAATGAACGCGGCAGCACTGCTCCAACCAAAGGAAGCCAACGCTTATTCAGGAAAAAGGTTTTCACAGTCACATCCGAAAAAGCCTTAAACAGCTCGCGCGCTTGCCGGCGCGAATAAACTCGCGCGAGAGGATTTCCGGCGCCGTCCGTGTTTTGGCTCAGAAACTCCTCGGGCGACAAATACGATTTTTTTTCGGTCTTCAGGAGACTGGCATGTTGTCTGAGAGACTCGACGGGTTCACCAGTCATCCAATGGACCAGTTTCACTCCCGTTTCCGAATTCAGCAAATGGGCGCCGGCGCGTCGCAGCACCGAAATGTTTACGCGATAGTTGTACGAATCACGATGATAAAGCATGACCATCGCGCGTCCACCAGGTCGCAGCACTCGATGAACTTCGTCTATCGCTTTCTGAGTGTCAGGGGTGTGATGCAAAACGCCGTGCGAATAAACCAGATCGAAGCTGTCATCCTCAAAGTCGAGGTTTTCGGCGTCGGCAGTTCTAAATTTCCCTGCCACACCAAACAATTCGAAACGCTTGCGCGCCAGTTCAACCGCCGCTTCAGTTAGATCCACTCCCGTGTAATCGGCGCCGGCTTCGGCAAACTGCGCACCGTCCGTTCCCAGGCCGCAACCGATTTCCAGTACTTTTAGCCCGCCTGCGCCGGCAAAGTTTGCGGCAATTGGGATGTGCCATTCCTTCGTGTAGCGATGCGCCTCAACCAACTCAAAAAACCGGCGCGTACCAGGCGGAGCATCGGCAAACTTCTCCCCGCACGGATTCTCCTGCCAAAAGGCCCGTACTCTTTCTTTAAGATTTGTGTCTGTATCGGCCATCGAAAGCTGATCAGGATAACAGAACGAGGGCCGAAGCCCGATCCACCGGAGTTGGCTTTGGTGAGCATTTGTCTTCACAAAACTGTCGGCAGCTTATATCCTTATTTCGCTCAAAAAGTTCGCGCAATCATTACTTTTCAGAATCCCAGCTCTCGCTCTGTGGCCATGGCTGAACGAAACCTTCAAAAGCTGGACAGCAAACGAATCGGACACACTGCAACTACGGAAGCGGCAGGCCCTCGTCCTGAAGTGATCGTGGAGTTTCTGTTCGAAAGCGGTCTGCTCTACATTTCAATAAAGAATATTGGTGCTCGCCCTGCGATTAACGTTGCGGTCAAATTTAACAAGCCGCTGATTGGGCTTAACGGAGCCAAAGACATTTCCGCACTCGCCCTCTTCCGGAACATAGAATTCCTTGGTCCCGGACGCGAGATCGTTTCATTGCTCGACTCGAGTAGTTCTTATTTCAAGCGAAAACAGCCAACCAAGGTGTCAGCCTCGATCTCCTATCGCGACCTTGAAAAGCGACCCTATGAAACGACGATCAAGCATGATCTTGAGATTTACCGGGAGCTTCCATTTGTTTCCCGCACAAGCTAACCTGATCCAGACTGACTGGGCCAACAATCAACTGGAGGTCTGAAATGGCGCGCGTCGACCCATACAAAAATTACAAGTTTCGAGTTGAGATCGATGGAATCAATGTTGCTGGTTTTTGCGAAGTCAGCGGTATAAGTTCTGAAGTTGAGATCATCGAATATCGTGAGGGCGGCGATGACCGCACGCGGAAATTGCCGGGCTTAATAAAATTCGGCAACGTCACCCTCAAGCGCGGAATGACTGACTCTCGCGACCTCTACAACTGGCACCGCGCCCTGCTACAGGGCACGTTGGATCGTCGAAATATTATGATCGTGTTGCTCGACGACGAGCGCAAGGACGTCGCCCGCTGGAGGCTGAGTGATGCATTCCCGCAAAAATATGAAGGTCCGTGTCTGAATGCTAAAAGCAGCGAGGTGGCTATAGAAACTCTCGAACTTTGCTGCGAATATATTGAACTGGAATGAGTGGACCCGGCGGATGTCTCGCTTCATTTCGGCGCAACTGCCACGATGCGTTCAATCAATTTCGGGTCGTTGGGAAGCAGGCCCGCCTTCGGCAATCGCGGCGTTAGCGTCGCCCAGTTTTTGTCCATCGCAAATACCTTTTGAAATAGGGACAGCGATTCGTCTACCTTCCCCATGTTGACCAGCGCCACGGCGTGCCAGTAGATCATTTCCGCATTCCCTGGCACCAGTTTTTCCGCTGCTGAATATTCACGCAACGCGCCTTCGTTGTCCTTTTTCTCTACCGCCAGATCGCCGGCGTTCATGTGGTTGTAGGCACGCTGGAGAGTTACTAACCGGCGCAACTCCTGCAGTGGTTCCGCACTGTCGTCCACGCGCAAATCGAAAAGTCGATCTTTCCATGACATGCCCGTTGGTTTTCCAGTAACGACGATCAGCGCGGCTGACTGGCGTCCGCGAATGTCGCCGCCAACTGCCTGTGCCGCATCCATTGCCGCCAGCATTCGATCCGCCAAATCGCCCTTCGTGTTTTCAAACGCTCGGGCCATCGCCGGCCATACCTTGTCGTTGAGCATCAGGTTCGCCTGTACCGAAAAATCTTTGCCCACGAAATGCCCGGCTGCTTCGATGTCGTTCTTGCCTGTCCAGGCGTCTACGCGTCCCTGCGAATCGATCATCGCCACCTGGCGAACCTCACGACCTTCGTCTCCCGCCAGCAGCGACTTCAATGCTTCCGGCGCGCTCTTGCCCGCGCGCATCAAGTCGAGGCCCAGCTTGCCGTAACTCGGATCCACGAACGACTGCGTGGCCACTGCGCCCACACCGGCTTCGGCCCAGGGAACTATTGAGCCCACCGAGAACCAATGAGACTGAACCGCAACACCAAGTTCGCCGGTCTTTGGATCGCGCGCGACGATTGAATATGTGTGGACCAGCCGGCTTGGCGCATTGAATCTGGACGTGCCCTGGTTCTGCGCGAACGAAACAGGCGTGATCAGCAACGTAAAAAGTAGCCCAGTGACGAGTCGCATAAGTCGTCTCCTCGATGAATTAATCAAACTGGAAAGGGATAGAGCGGTGTATTACGAAAGATCCAAAAGCCTAGAATGACAACAAACAATGCCCAGATGTATTTTGCGTTAAGCCGGTTTCGATTGATTGGCTGTTTGCGCAGCACTGCGTTGGTATGTCGCAGCAGCACGTAAATTAAAAACGGAAGCGCCAGCACCAGGAATGGATTGAATTTGAAGGCAGTCAGCACATCACCGTGAATCAGTGCATGCATCCCGCGCGTGCTGCCGCAGCCGGGACAGGCGAAACCAGTGAGCAGGCGAAATGGGCAAGCCGGAAAAAAGCCCGAGCGCCCGGGTTCGAAGATCCATAAATATGTCGCGCCGGCGGCCAGCGTCAACCAAATCAACACAACCGTCAGGCGCCGGCTAAATATCTCATCAAGACTCATGCGGCGCTAAAGTAACATGAGAGCGTTTAGCAGAGAATCAGAGACTGATATAGTGTTTTGATTTGACGCGGCTTTGCCTCAAAAAGTAGCGTGGGACGTGAAATTTCGTTCGGTTCATCAGTTTGCCTAAAACGAGACTGCTTTACTTTGCGCTCCTTTGCGCGTGCTTCGCGTCCCCTTTGCGGTAAAACAAACCTAACCGCAAAGGACACAAAGGTTTTCGCAGAGACGCAAAGCAAAGTGCACCAGTACCGAAGTTTCAACGCTAAGCGTCGCGAGGCAGTCCTTACCACTTTTGAGGCAAAGCCATTTGACGCTTAGTCTTTCCTCGCCAAGCCGATAAGAAACGATCCACGAAAACACCCGAAATTAAACCAGGAGGAGTTAGTGTTGTTTGGTGTGAATTGGTGGAACCGTCTTCGGAGGGGGATTACCTGGAGCAAAGAAATCGGGCATGCCTTGCAAGATTATCGCGAAGGCATGCCCGTTTTGTTCGAGCGGAAGATTAAAAGCGGTTCGCTAGAACCAGCCTTTCTTATTTTGGATGTACGTTCTGACAAACTCCTCGTCAGATTTCGTGAGATAGATGATGCCCTCAACGAGACCAATGATCCCGCCGATTCCGCAGGTTACTACCCCGATCACGAGTTGAATGATTCCTTCGGTCGTATAGCCGAGGATGAACTTATGAACTCCGAGACCGCCCAGTAGAATACCGCAGATGCCTGCGGCGATCTTCTTGTCTGCGCCCAACGCTTTCCAATCGGTCATCGCTCCCGAACCTCCCTGGTTAACGGACTGCATTGGTTGATAACCACCACTGACTGGAGCCAGCGGCGACTGACAGCTCACGCAGTATTGAGCAGTTTCGTCATTGGTTGCGCCGCATTTTGTGCAATACCTGGACATTAGCTTCGATTCTCCCGACTACTTTTTTTAAAGCTTGTTTTTTGAGAAGCCATGGTTGCAGTGAGACGTTCCATTGAACATCTCACTGCACGGCGCCCTAATTTACATGTTGCCAATCGCACTCATACCACCGACGAACACGAGGAAGATGATGTAAATGATAATTCCTGCCGCACCCAGGCCGATAGCCAGGAAGCTGAACATCTTAGCTTTTTTAGAAGCGTCGAGGGCGCCAGCCATGTCGCCCGAGGCAACCTTGCCGTTTACCTGCGCGGCAAAAATGATGGCTGCAATCGAAAGCGGCCAGCAGCAGAACAGCGAAAGAATCGCCGGAATCAGATAGTTTGGAACGCTACCAGGCGCGCCACCAGTTGGCGGCGGAGTCCATTGTTGTGACATTAATCGTTCTCCTGAATGTTAACTAAAACTTGGTTTGACGAGCTTTCGAGATTTCAGCTCGAATTAGGCACCCGCGCCGTAAGCGCCGGGGTTGCCACCAAAATCCTGCGGCGGTGGCGGAACGCCATTTCCTTTACGCTTCTCAAAGAGAGGCACTGCCAGCAGTCCACCGAGCGTGGCGAGCACTGCTAAAAAGATCGCGCCAATAAATGCAGAAATGACCATCAACACGACGCCGCCCACGGGTAGGTCAACTCCGCTTCGGGTCAATTGTTCCGTCATGGCTGCCGCACCAAGCAAGAGTGCGATCGGCAAGCCGATGATGAAGTATAAGACTCCTCCAACGACTCCCGCGAGACCGCCGGTCATCGCGCCATCGCCAATGGTTACCGGAGTTGGCGAACTCTTGATGTAAAGGAAACCAGCAAGCAAACCGCCGCCAATACTCCAAATACAGCAGCAATAGTTGATAAATGGGATGGCGGATAGCACGCCAACGATCAGTCCACCGAGCAGTGCTGGTTTCAGCTTGTTATTCATTGGGTCAAACTCTCAGAGAAGCAGGTTGGAAAAAGCCGGAAATCTGCAAAAATTTAGGATGGAATTAAAACGCCTTGCATAACTAACAAAGAGGGGCGGAATTGTCAATAACATTGGAGGTTTTTGTTCCTCAAAGCAATGCGTGTCAAAAAGTTGCAGTCAGCAAGACGCATTCACCGGTCGGGCATTCCATCGTGACCAGCTCCTCATGGATCACACGCGGCCCTGCTCGACAAACTAAAGTTTGTCGGACATTATTCTGGGCATGTACGAATTTGCAGTAGCTCCGGCAGTTAACAGTATTAGGCGCCGCGGTGTTGAGATCGCCGGGGTGTCACCGGATAGCATTGGTGAGGAACTGGAGCTCGAGTCGGGCGACCGGATTATCAAGGTCAACGGGCGAACGGTCCGCGATTACCTCGACTTTCGCTTTCAAACTGCCGGTGAAACTGAATTGGTGCTCGACGTTCGCAAGACCAACGGCGAAGACTGGGAACTGCAGATCGAGCGAGGCGAAGGCGAAGATTTTGGACTCAGCTTTGAGCAGATCGTGCCACGCCAATGCGCCAATGAGTGTATCTTCTGCTTCTGCAACGGGAATCCCGCAGACGCTCGCCCGTCTCTCTTTATCAAAGACGAAGACGTAAGGCTTTCGTTTCTTTACGGCAATTACACCACTCTTACTTCGCTCACCGAAGACGAAATGCAGCGCATTATCGAACAACGGCTTTCTCCACAGTACGTGTCAGTTCATGCCACTGACCTCGCGGTTCGTGCCTATCTGCTCGGAGTTGACGAACGACGCGCCGACATCTCGGGCAAACTCGCGCGAATGCTCGACGCCGGAATTGAAATCCACGCGCAGGTCGTGCTTTGTCCGGGGATTAACGACGGTGAAATACTGCGCCGCACGATCGACGATCTTGCCGCCGAGTTTCCACGCATCACCAGCGTTGCCATCGTTCCTTTAGGTCTGACGCGTTACAACACCGACAAGCGACTCACTGCCGTGACGTCAGATTTCTGTTGCGATGTGATCAAGGAAGTCGGCGCTATCCAGCGAGACCTTCGCAAACGTCTCGGCAAGACGTTCGCGTTCCTGGGTGATGAGATTTATCTTCGCGCAGGGCTAAACGTGCCATCACGCGCCCACTACGGCGAATACCCGCAGATCGAAGATGGGATTGGGATGGTGCGCTCATTCAGCAACGAATTCGCGACGCTGATCAAACGACTGAAGCGCCAGCCCCTGGTGAACGCAGAAAAACTGCGTGGTACGGTCCTAACCGGGAGCCTCTTCGCGCCGGTGCTGACACATCTTATCGATGATCTCAATGTTCAGTTTGGCACGGCCCTGGCAGTGGTTGCGGTGGAAAACAATTACTTCGGCGGTGATGTTTCGGTAGCAGGCTTACTTACAGGCGGCGATATTCTTGCCGCGCGCGAAAGAATAACTGGCGACTTTGCGATCATTCCCAGAACAATGCTCAAGAGCGATGAAGAGATCATGCTTGATGGCATGAAGCTGGACGATCTGTCGCAGCAATTGGACCTGCCTGTTTACCCGCACGATCTAAAATCGTTTGCTCAGTTCCTTTTCCTGTCAGAACCACCAGCGGCAAAAGTTGAGCCGGCGCATGTCCTAGCGATCTAAGTTTCAGCCAGTCATGACTGCTCCTTCCGCTTCATCTTCATCAGTGACCGCGCCGAAGATTCTCGATGTTGGCTGCGGTCAAAACAAATATCCGGGCTCGATTGGAATTGACTCGAATCCGCGAACGAACGCGGACGTGATTCATGATCTCGGAAACGTACCGTATCCGTTTCTCGACAACGAGTTTGATGAAATTATCTGTCGACACGTGATCGAACACGTTCCCGATGTGATGTCGTTTGTGAGCGAGCTTCACCGCATCACGAAGGCAGGGGGGTTGATCAAAATCGTAACGCCTCACTACACGAACCCCGACTGGCCCACCGATCCCACGCATCGCAATCACTTCAACAGTTATTCGTTTACCTGCTTCATGCCCGAGCGCACTCCATTTCCCTTCTACACTACTGTGGAACTGCGTCCGGTTCGCACCTACGTCAGCCTGGCAAATCTTTGGCGTGCTCTCGGCGTGGAGTTCATCACCAACCTTGACCAACGCTGGCCCAGTTGGCGGTTCACCCGAAAATTCTGGGAGTTTTACCTGAGCTACATCTTTCGCGGTAAGGAACTGCATTTTGAATTTGAAGTGGTGAAAGTCAACGCTGGTCAATAGCCGTATCTCGCCGCGCGTGTCGTCCTCGCGCTTTCGCGCCCCTCAAGTCTTGCCCCAATCTCAGATTTAGGGATTCGGAGAAGAATCCAAATTTATCAAGATTATCTCGATGTTTTTTGGGAATAAGTTCAGCATTTCAGCCTATCTAGTGAGTTTAAGCTCACCGGCTCAGGCGGCACGATTATTGCACTTAAGGGCTCTGTTCGTATTCAGCTTTTCCTAAGCAGAATGATCCAAAAAGAAAACCCGTGACTTTCGGCAGCGCGCCCCCATGGTTAGCGACTGCCCCGTTCAAAGAAACTTAGCACTTTCAAGGAGCCTACCTATGAAGAATTTCAGATTTATTATGGCGATAGCGCTCGCGCTATTCGCCATAGCCCCGTCAGCCTTTTCGCAAGGCAGTACAGGCACCCTAACGGGAACCGTTTCCGGTCCCGACGGAGTTATTCCGGGTGCGACTGTGACGGTGACCGATACTCAGACTCAGAAAGAAAGAACAGTGTTGACGAGTGGCGAGGGTTCATTCTCGATCACTCAACTTGAGTTCGGTTCCTACACGGTCAAAATTACGGCGCAGGGTTTTAAGACCCATACTGCGACCGATTTGAAAATCAATGCCGGCCAGGAGTATTCACTCAACACGACGCTTGAAATCGGTTCTCTGCAAGAGACCGTGACCGTCACCGCTGGTGCGGACGTGATCAATTCGAGCAACGCGTCACTGGCCAACACGATTTCTACCAAAGACGTGAAAGAGCTGCCCATCAATGGCCGTAACCCGCTCGCCCTGCTAAACACGATGGCAGGCGTCAATGCGACCAGCTCTTCGATCAACGGTCAGCGCAGCACGGTTACCAACTACACGCGCGACGGTCTCAACGTTCAGGACAACTTCATCCGCCTCGGCGGCTTTGTCCAGGATCGTCCGACTGTTGACGACACTGGTGAGTTCACCGCGATCCTGCAGAATGCAGGCGCTGAATTCAGCAGTTCGCAGACTGTGCAACTCATCACCCCCCGCGGAGGTTCTGATTTCCACGGCGCGCTTTATGAGTTCAACCGCAATTCCCACTTCGGTGCGAATACATTCTTTGGCAACTTTAACAACACCCCGCGTCCATTCCTGAATCGCAATCAGTTTGGTGGCACGATCAGCGGCCCGGCTCCATTGCCGCGCTTTGGCGAGGGCGGACCTTCTCTCTGGAGAGACAAAGGCTTCTTCTTCTTCAACACTGAGATTTACCGGCAAGCTTCGCAGGCAGCGGCATCCGCTACCACGTTGCTGCCCGCCGCCCGAAATGGGACGTTCACCTACACCGCAACTTGTACTGCGGTAACTTGCCCTCCGGGAATTACGCCCGGACAGCAGATCACCGTGAACTCATTGACCGGTGCGGGTCTTAACCTCGCCGGCGGCAATGCCGCTGTGTTCGCGGCAGCCGGTGGTGCAACATCAGTTGACCCCGTGGTCCAGGCCCGCATCCTGAGCAGGTTGCCCGATGCAGGGAATGGCACAGCGCAGGGCATCAATTTCACCCAGGGAATAAACTTCAACGTCGCCGCTCCCGTCATTCGTGACGCCCAGACCGGCCGTTTCGACGTTCAGTTTAATGACGAGAACGCGGCCAACTTCGTCTATAAGCGCACGTTCGACGACAATGCCCGTACCGACCTGGCTTATAGCTTCAATACGCAGCCTTATGTAACCCAGGGTGCGACGACCACTCTCTACATCGGCGCTTACAACTGGACGCCCTCGGCGAGTTTCTCAAACGAGGTTCGCGGTGGTTACCAGTTCAGCAACCCCTTCTTCCTTGAAGGCGGCGTCGGTCAGGGCTTCGTGTTTAGCAACTCGCAAACACAGGCTGGAAACACCGTCGCAGGACTCATCACGAATCCGGAAGGTTCGTTCCGCAGCCAGGGTCGCAACACGTCATACTGGAACATCCAGGACAATGCCACCTACAGCCGCGGCAATCATTCTTTCCGCTTCGGTTTCAACCGCGACGCTTACCAGATTGTTGCGCTAAACTTTGCGGCCACCACGCCGGTCTTCAACTTTAGCTCAACGGCAAACCCAAACACCCCTGGTCTGACGACCGCGCTTTTCCCGGGTGGTATCAGCGCAACTGACTTAGGACGCATCAACGCTCAGCGCTACCTGCTCGCCGGCATCATCGGCGGCGCGTCGGTGCAGGCTAATGTTGTAGATATTGCATCGGGCTTCCAGCTGGGCGCGCCGGCAATCCGCGACCTGCGTTATTCGATTTACTCAGGTTATGCGCAGGATCAGTGGCGTCTGTCACCCCGATTCACCTTGAATCTGGGCGTCCGTTACGACCTCTACACACCGCTTAACAATCCAGCTGGAGTTTACCTGGAAACGCGCGTGGCAGATGGTCAAACGGCGACAGAAGCCGCCCTTAACCCGAATGGTGTTTATCAGGCTCTCGGCATAAACTCCGGCAACGCCGGTGATTTCCAGAAGGCTGACAAGAACAACTTCGGTCCGACGGTCAGCTTCGCATGGTCGCCGCAGTTTGGCGGCGCGCTCGGCAGCCTCTTCCCCGGAGACGGTGGGACGGTGTTCCGCGGTGGTTACCGCATCAGCTACAACAACAACGAATACGTGCGAACTCCTGACAACGCTTACGTTCAATTGGTGGGGTTAGGCTCGCAGGTGATCAACGCCTTCCAGGGTGGCAGTGCGCAATTGAGGTCAGTCCTGACCCCGCGTCCGGATCTACCTGGTTTCACCGCTGTACCGGGAAACTTTGCTACTCCGGCGTTGCCGACGCTTCCGATTACCTACACGACCGCGAACAACAATGCGGCCAAGCAGGGATTGGTTTGGGTGTTCGATCCAGATATCCAGGCTCCGCTGGTTCACGAATGGAACATCGGTATCCAGCGTGACATCGGCATGAAGTCGGTGATTGAACTACGTTACGTAGGCAGTATGAGCAACGAGATCTGGCGCTCAGTTGACTCCAACCAGGTTGACATCCGTAACAACGGCTTCCTGGCTGATTTCATCCGTGCCAGAGAGAATTGCCGCTTGCAGGGCGCGACGATTGCTGGTCCAGCGGATCCGCTTTTGAAGTGCACCAGCGCTGCTTTCAACGCCGGCATTCCTGGCAGTCAGGTTTTGACGGTTTTCCCGAACCTACCGAGTGGTGGATTGCTGACCAATGCGACCATTCTCGGTCAGATTCGTGATGGCGTGCCTGCTGATTTGGCAGTTACCTACATCATCAACAACCTGGCAACCGGCGTGAACTTCCTGGCGAACCCGAATGCGTTCGTCGCGAATGTCACCTCGAATGGCGGCCAATACCGGTACAACGCGTTGCAGGCGGAAATTCGCCGGCGCTATGCCGATGGCTTCTCCTACCAGGTTAACTACACGTTCCAGAAAACCCTGGCAGACTCAACGCAGGATACACAGCAGAGCGTTGACCCCTACCTGGACAATCTGAACCAGAGACTCAACTACGCGCGGCCGCAGTATGACCGCACCCACACCATCAATGGCAACTTGAACCTTGAATTGCCATTCGGTCGCGGACATCGTTGGTTGAGCGATGGTGGCGTCGCCAGCAAGATTTTTGGCGGTTTCCAAATGACCTCAATCTTCAACATCAGCTCGGGAGCGCCGATCTCGATTCTCGACACACGCGGCACACTTAATCGTGCCGGTAGGTCAGCACTCCAGCCCGGCACTTCGAGCTTAACAGCCAGCCAGATCAAGGATCTCGTCGGAATCTTCAAGACTCCGAACGGCGTGTTCTTCATCAACCCCAGCGTTCTGCAGGCCACCACGCCTGCCGGCGTCGTGGTTGACCTGAACCAACCGCTGCCGGCTGGTGTAACTCCGCAACAGTTGACCATCCGTGGCGCCAGCCCCCTCGGCGTAGCGCCATTCCCGGGTCAGGTATTCTTCCGAAACCCGCCGGGATCGACGGGTAATCTGCCGATGAACTTCATCAACGGTCCAATTTACTTCAATTGGAACGCTGGTTTGTTCCGTAACTTCGGTCTGGGTGAAACCCGCAGATTGCAGCTGCGCGCGGAAGTGTTCAACGTTCTCAACAACCCACAGTTCAACCTCGGTGAAGGCAGTGGCGTATTCAACGTCAACAGCACCACCTTTGGTCGCGTGGGCTCGACTTTCGCAGCACGCATCGTCCAGTTTGGAGCGCGCTTCGACTTCTAATTCCGCCCTGCCCAGGCAGGTCGCTTAACAAATCGGGCGTTGCGCCTTTCGCAAGAAAGACGCAACGCCCGAAGTTTTTTTAGTTCTGTTATTCCCTAACCCTTACTGCTTGGGCCCTACGTTAAATGTGTCGGCTGGTATCTTCTGATTGAACGCAAGGTCAGTTAAGGTAAAGTCCCATTCCCCTTTGAATGTGCCGCCACGCGTATCCATTTCCAGCTCAACCTTGTAAGAGCGCGGCAGTGTCATTCCGCTTTCTTTCTTGAAGTCACCAAAATGTTCGACCATTTTGTAGCGAGTCGGACGCTGTTGTCCTGAGCCGTCGACGGCGCCGGTAGGGCGGTCGGCACGGCCAGAGGCAATTCGTCCGGTACCCAGGCCGGCGGAAATTACGCGGGTATACTCCGTGCGAACATGCTGAAACGTCTCGGTGTCGAAGAAGAGGCTGATTTCCAGGTCGGAGCCGCCCTTCGGCGTATACCTGAGTTCATGCATCGACTTCGCGCCTGATTTCTTGATGCCCTTGTATTCGAGTTTCGGTTTTTTGTCGGACGACTCCAGCAGCGGCCAGGAGTCTGAAAGCGTGCCGCCGATGAGGCCTTCCTTAATGATATTGTCATGCGTGAGCAAAAAGTCGCCCAGGTATCCTCGGACACCCGCCCTGGCAAAGCCGACCGTAACGTCCTTGCCGTCAAACGCAAACCTTTCCTGGAATTGTCCGGCGTTTTCGAAGCCCACTCCCATCATGTTCTTGTTGCCATCGGAGGCCAGGACGCCCCGACCCTCATACTTCGCTGTGCCCGGCGCGCGCAAGACTGCAACCACGGGGCCGGCAGCGATGCGGCTCTTCACCGATGCGCGCATTTCAGCAGCGGCGATCGAATCGAGATGCTTAGCTACAATCTCTTCTGGCCGCAGTTTATCCTGCGCGCTCACGTGACTGGGAACTACTGCGGCAGTTATGGCCACCAAAGTGGCGAGAAATAACAAATGGATGCGACCGTTCTTCACTCTTTTTTCTCCTTAGACTGTAGATGTTAGGGGGGACGAGAATACTCACCTTATGGCACAAAAACCGCGCTCGCGCAAGATCACTATCGGTTAGTGGTAGGGGGAAAGGGTGCGCAGGCAGTCGCCCTGCCTGTGAGTTCGGCAGTTGGTTTTTCCGCGTTCCTATCCGTTTCGCTGGCGACATTTGCAGGCTGGACCACAGTGCGGAACCCGGAGTCGAATTGCTTGCGCGTTTGCCGTCATGGTGGGACAATCATCTAGCCCACGCATCACCATTCGAAGGGAGTCGTTATGAAGATCCGTTATTTTTTCCTCCCAGGGCTGCTGTTCGCTAACATCGCATCGGCTCAAACTGCCTCAACACCCGTACTCACTGATCCGCCCGGTGTAGTTGTGGCTGAGGTTCGTTGGCAGCAGGAGGTCTTCATTCCCGCTCTCTATGACGATCCCATGCGGATAAATCAGGATCATCGCGATCTGGAGCGCGACAAGAAAAACACCAGCATCGAGAACTCAGTGCGAGCCCGTCAGGGACAAACGCCAATCCCCTCACCCTCGAAGAAAATTGCGTCAAACATTCCCGTGGGAAGCACCCCGATGGGTGTGCCTTTAGGCGATGAACCTGCCGGAAATCGCAATCTTCCCGCCCGTCCCGAACCAGGCGCTGCGTCGACCTATTACCTTTACAAAGCAAAGATCAGGAACAATGGCACCAAAGCGATTCGCGGTGTCATTTGGCATTTCGTGCTCGTTGACTCCGGGACCGCAACGGAAGTTGGGCGTCACCGGTTCATTGGAAAGGTAAGTATCAAAGCCGGCAAATCCGCCGAGCTGGTGGCTCGCTCCCGAGTGCCGCCGACGCGAATCGTGCGGGCAGGAAAGTCCAGCGGAGAACAGCCTGGAAAGAATACTGAACGGGTCATAATCGAGCGCATCGAATATGACGACGGCACCTTTTGGCAGTATCCGTCTCAATAGCAGATCCAGCCGACCCTTCGACAATACCCTTCGGACGAGTAATCCCGCTCGCCTCAAAGTTTCTAATGTTGATTAGTCCAGCACAGCCGCCTGAGGACTGAGCACCAGCAGATGCCATCGTTGGAATGAAGTTATCGGGTCATTGGGAATGAGCCGGACATAGGCGGTTTCGACATAAAGTCTTTCCGGTGTGGGCCACTCAAGCCGGATGATCGGATTGAAACTGGCTGGGATGGCCGCGTCCGTTGCCACACTACCTCCCGCATGTGGATCGCTACCATCACCTTCCTTCGCAGGGGCTGCGGTCTTCGCTTCATACGCCCTCGAAGCAACGATTAGCGCATCCCGCAAACGAATCCGAGCTTGCGTCGGTTTGTTGCTGGCTGCGTCGTAGATCATAACGTTCGCATCGAATGCCGTCGCGACCTTTGAAGAGTCTGGCGACCACACCGGCAGGGCTTCCGTCATCTCGTCGTCCAGTAAACGCTCCGCGCCTTCCAGGGAAATCAGACGCGGACGTCCCGTTGGTAATCTGAACGATTTTTCCCTGCTGTCCCATTCGCTTTCCCGGCAAGCCATCGCCACCAGCGCGTGGCTGTCCGGCGCCCACGAAGCGTAAAAATAAATCAAACCTTCGCGCGAGGTTAACGGCTTCAAGTCGTAGCCATCGCGATTGCAGATGTAAATCTGCTCTGTGCTAAACAGAGGCACAAAGCCGAAAGCGGGAGCGACGGAAGCCGCTGGGAGGGGTTCAATTGTTTCCGGGGGGTCAGGCATAACACCGCCGGGTGGAGTTGGTGTCGGAGTGGGCGTAGCTCCTTTGTGGCCAATGAAGGTGATGAAATTTCCATCGGGCGACCAGGCCACAGTTTCGGGAAAAACACAGGAGAGATCGGGCGGCGTAAGGTTCCGCAGAAAACTACCTTCTGCAGAGTAGATATCGATGCGGAAAGTCTGACTGGGCTCGTCGGCAGTGCCATAGAGAACCAGGGCCCGCTGACCATCGGGAGAACGAACGGTCCGGATCAGCGCATCGCCTTGTCTGCGCGTATCGAAGTCGATCTGTATCGCCTCGATTTTGTCGTTAGCGTCGTCAGTCTTGATTTCCACGGGCAAGTCAACATCGGGCTCCAGTCGATAGGCGAGACGCTGGGCCGGCACATCTCGCAGGACGAGAGGGCGCACATCACGCTGACGATCGAGCACCGATTGACATGACGCAGAGCCGAGCAGAAGCGCCAATAGCAGGATTAGTGAAAGATTTTGGTTGTCTTTGGTTTTGAAGAAAGCGCGCGGACTCAGCTTGAAAAGTCGGTTCGTTTCAGGAGTTTCGGTCAATTCGTTTGCGCCTCTTCGTTACGATGTTGGCGAGGATGATAGGAATCCCCTGTTACGAATGTCAATGAGATGCTCCCGACTGATGATTAACAACTCAATCGGGGACAGCGCTGGTCTAACGTCCGTAAACCAGCTCTCGCGACAAGGTCGGATTCAATGTAAGAAGTGCGCGAATTGTAATTTTGGGCGAGAGGTGATCGTCATCGCCTTCATCCTGCTCGACGCAATTGTGCGCCAGAGAGCGCGAGATTCTTCGTGGCAGCGGTTCGTAGCTGGGGGTAGCTGAAACGTAGAAGCGCGCGGCGAGGGTGCCAACCAGATCGCAGGTCAACTCCTCAGCGGGTTGGCCCTGAATCTTCAAACTCGTAAGCCGCGAAGCTCGGACACCGACGGCAAGGAACAGTAGTCTCAAATTGTCCTCGCCGCCGTCGCCAATGTGGACCAGTTCATGGGCCAAAACGCTGACTACTCCCTCATCCGATGGTAGTCCCGCCAGAAAGATTGTGCCGAAGACGATCGTCTGAGGGTTTTTCAGGAATACCGAGGCGTTGTCGCGCGAATCCATGTCCGGCCGAATGCTCTTCACTGCTCGCACCCGCGCAATAGCTCGCGCAATTCGCGCATTGTATCCACTACGATTGTTCAATTTGTAATCAGCGGATAAGCGGCGCAGCGAAACCTCAACCAGGTTTTTCGCCGTCGGCAATAGCCGGTGAGCGCGCTCGGCGCCGGCCACGGCTTCCGGACTTGTCACCGGCAATGATGGACGCGCTTGCATGTCATCAATAGGCACACTGCCCTTGGGATCGGCCAGGCGCTCTTTGCACACTGCAGCACTCGCGAGATCGATCATCTCGCGCGCTTCAGGCGGAAGCACATCGCGCGAATGACTCGTGCGGGGCGCCGTCTGCGTCCGTCGCTTTTGGGCGAACGCTCCCGCCGCTGGCAGGAGCAGGACCGTGACTGACAACATGAAAACCGTGATTCGAAAAAGCCTTGTTGCGCGTCCGACCACAATCGGGGAACTCTCCGGCAAACCGGGCGTGGCCGCTCGGCTGTAAAGTTCATCTGATGACTTCTTAATCAAGTTTCTGATTAGCGGTTCCGCCATATTGGTTTACGCTTTTCGATGAACGCATTCACGCCCTCAGTTGCGTCCGAGGTCTTCATAAGTTCATGGAGATACATGTTTTCTACTTCGGTCAGCAAGGCATCGAGCGAACGCGACTGCCCCGAGTCGATGGCCCGCCTGGCGTGTTCGAGAGCTGCGGCCGAAAGCTCGCGAAACTTCCCCAGCAGCTCAGATGTCTTCTCCTCAAGCTCCTCGCTCGGCAATACGTAGTTTACCAGGCCCAGGCGCAGAGCTTCTTCAGCATCAATCATGTCACCGGTCAGAATCAATTCGCGCGCTCGCTTGTCGCCGATTACGCGCGGAAGCAACACCGCGCCAACCGGTGGAAACACGCCAAGCTTAATTTCCGGTTGACCGAATCGCGCGCGACTGCTGGCCACCACGATATCGCAAGCCGCAACCAACTCGCAGCCCCCGCCCAATGCCGGCCCATCGACCAACGCAATTGCTGGTCTGCCGATCTGTTCAAGCGCCCGAAAGATTGCGTGGAACGAATCCAGCATCTGAAAAATCGTATCTGCGACATGCTCTTCAATTGCCACTCCGGCGCTGAAGGCGCGACAGTCCGTCGCAGCGTCAAAAACGATCGCAGCCAAGTCACGACTCAGCGCACAACTGTTCAAGGCCTCGTTGATCTCGCGCATCATGGCGATGTTCAGGATATTTACCGGTGGACGCGACAGAGTGATCCGCGCGACGCGATCTTCGATCGTGAACCTGATGTGCTGAAATTCTTCAGGCATTGTGGAAATGTAGAACGGAGGCGGTCAGTTTAGTGGAGACTCAACGCGCTCGGTTTGCGCCTTATTCGTTTGCGCGCAAACTTACCTAAATCAGAATACTACCTAAACGCTATTTTGATAACGGTGCTTTCAGCCACGACTGGTAAACACGCTGCTGGTCAGGCGTCGGTTTTTCAACTGCGACGATGCGGTATGATCCATGAGGACTTCGTCCGAGTTTAACCTGAAGAGTGCTCAAATCGTCGAAGCGAAAGATGGTAAGCATAATTAAGTCGCCGGGCCGTTTTTCAGCCAGGCGGGCATCGAAGAATTCTTTTGTGGCCCGCATGTTGTTTAATGCCAGAATTTGATCGCCCGTATTCAGGCCCTGGTCATAAGCCGGCGAGCCTGCATACACGCGCTTCACCATCAGGCGGTCCTGTTCCTGGGCCAGATCCGCACCGAGGTAAGCCTTTTCCGCGAGCGCCACTGGATTACTTGCAGGACCACCTGTATCGAGCCGCAGTCCCGCAGCCGCAAAAGCCGCGTTGTAATCGAGCTCTTCCCGACCGCGAACGTAACGCGAAAAGAATGGCTCAAGACTGGCGCCCGCCATCAACTCACAAGCTTTCTGAAAATCTTGCGGCGTGTAGTTGCGTCCCTTCTTGTAAAACTCCTGGTAAAGGTATCGCATCACATCGTCCAACGATTTGCTGCTCTGCTTGCGAATCTCAAGATCAAGCAACAGGCCAACGATCGCGCCCTTGTCGTAGTAGGAAATCTGGGAGTTAACTGAATTCTCATCCTGCCGGTAATACTTGATCCAGGCGTCGAAGCTCGATTCTTCAAGGCTTTGGACCAGTCGCCCCGGCGTCTTTTGCAGGGCCTCGATGGCCCTGGCAGTGTCTCGCAGATAATCCTGGTCAGAGATTAGACCGGCGCGGCGCAGTGTGAGTCGATCGTAGTAGTCGGTGATGCCTTCCGCGACCCAAAGCAGTTTTGTGTAATTCTCCTTCGTATAATCAAACGGGCCGAGCGTGTCAGGCTGTATGCGTTTGACGTTCCAAAGGTGGAAAAACTCGTGGGCCACTAAAGACAGGAATCCTTGATAAGTACGTTGCTGTTGGGCGGCAGGCGCAGCAGCGCTTCCACCCTCGCCGCGTTCCGGACCAAAGCCAAAGCGCGGGTAGCCGAGCGCCGTTGAATTTCGGTGCTCAAGGCCGCCGCCGGCATTGGATCGCAAGTGGAGGAAAAAGGTGTAATCCGGATAAGGAATCTCACCGCCCATTAGTTCAACTTGCGTCTCGACGATCTTCTTCACATCGGCCCGCATTTTTTCCGCGTCGTAGTTTCCATCGCCATCAATTATTATCCGGTGCGGCACGCCCTTAACTTCAAACGCAATCGTCTTGAAGTTGCTGACCTCCACCGGCGAATCGTAGAGCACATCGAAATTCTCCGCGCGAAACGCGTTCTTTCGGCCGCGTACCGGCGGCAGCGCGGTAGCCACTTTCCATGGTTGCGGTGCGACGATTTGAATCGTAGATGCTGCGGCCAGGTATCCTCGGGGATACATCAGCAGTGCCGCGTTGTTCCAGAAAGCGTGGTCGGAGTTGAGCTCATTGGTGCGGACCGAGAGCTCGTTTGCGTAAACTTTATAAGTCGCTCGCCAGTCAAGCGAGTTCACCGTAGTGACGCGCCATGTATTTTTGTCCAGCTTCGTCCAGGACAACTCCTTCCCGGCGTGATCCGTGGCCTTGAAGTCCTGCACATGACGAGCGAATTCGCGAACCATGTAGGACCCGGGCGTCCAAACGGGCATCACCAAATCAAAGGTGTAGGCCTTCTCTTTGGGTCGCGAAATCCGAATCTCAACTTCCAGAAGATGAGTGTGCGGTTTGGACATTGAGACGGTGTACTCAATGTCCGGAGCTACGTCGGCAGGTCGATCCTGAGCGGAGACAGCGATTGACCACGAAAGAACGAAAGCGGCCACAACTAAAGTGGCGCCTCCCAAGCTGCTTAGTTTGGAGAACAAGCCCTGACGCATCTCGCTTACCCTTATGCTGATTTCTATGGGAAACTTAGGGGAATTCATATTACTACGAAGCATGACCGCGGGTCTAAGGAGACCGGATCTCGGACCACGCGCTTCCCGCAGGAGAGAAAGACGATGCAAGTCGTAGTTTGTAACAAGTGTGGCTCTAAGAATCGGGTCGATCCTGCAAGCGCCGCAGGTCAGATAGCGAAATGTGGAAGGTGCGGCACGCCCCTGGAAGTCGACTCCAAAGCGCCTGGGAACATACCGCTCATCGTTAGAGATGACACCTTTTCAAAGGACGTATTGCAAACCCGAGGCACTGTGCTACTCGATTGCTGGGCGCCCTGGTGTGGCCCGTGCCGCATCGTTGGTCCAATCATGGAGCAACTGGCCGCCGAATCCAACGGCCGTTATCGCATCGCCAAACTCAACGTCGACGAAAACCCGCGCACGGCCAGTCAGTTTCAAATTCAGAGTATTCCGACCATGCTGATATTCAAGGATGGAAAACTGGTGGACCGCCTGGTGGGCGCCCTACCTAAACCGGCGATCGCGGACCGGCTACAGGCACACGCTGGTTAGGTTGGGTGCCGACACCGTTTTCTGATGCGTTGCCCTTTGTCCTTTTGTTTCCTAATATCAGGCACTATCAATTAACAAACTTCAGAGGTTCACTAAAATGTATCGCAAACTAATCGCGACCTCGTCTGTCTGGTTTCCACTTCCAATCCGGCTCGGCCTGGGCGCTGTCTTTGTGGCCCATGGCGCACAAAAAGTATTAGGCAGCTTCAACGGACCGGGTCTGGCAAAGTTTTCGTCGGCGCCGGCGCCCTATGCGTTCATGCGTCCGGCATGGCTCTGGATGGGTGCCGCAGCCTTTGCCGAACTCGTTGGCGGTATCCTCGTCATCCTCGGACTGCTAACTCGAGTGGGGGCGTTCCTTATTTTTTGCATCATGCTGGTTGCCGTTGTCGGGGTCCACTGGCCGGGCGGCTTCTTTGCTCCGGGCGGCATTGAGTATGCGATGTCGTTGCTGGCGATGTCTCTGGCACTATTGATTTCCGGCGGTGGCATGGCGTCAGCCGATCTGGCGATGTCCAGCAACCGGCGCAGATAGAGCACTCTCGATTTGGATTACGCGGGTTGACTTCTCGCCCTAGTCACCCGCTACCGGACGATCACAAATCACAAATCGCAAATCTAAAATCTCAATGAAACGCTCTCCGCTGGTCGTAATCTTCACGACAGTATTTATCGATCTGGTTGGGTTTGGTATCGTCATCCCGGTACTTCCTTACTTCGCCGAGGGCTCGCGGTTTAGCGCCAGCCCGCGCACCATCGGCATCCTCATCGCGTCTTATTCACTCATGCAATTAATCTTTTCCCCTGTGTTGGGCCGGCTCTCAGATAAGCATGGTCGCCGTCCCGTCCTCCTGATTTCAATCATCGGCACCGGCATCGGATTTCTAATCCTCGGATTCGCGACCACGTTGTGGATGCTATTTCTCGGTCGGATCCTCGACGGCATCACCGGCGGAAACATCTCAACCGCGCAGGCTTACGTCGCCGACATCACCACTCCAGAGGAACGCGCGAAAGGCATGGGCCTGCTGGGGGCGGCCTTCGGACTAGGTTTCATTTTTGGCCCCGCCATCGGAGGAATTTTGAGCCAATGGGGGATTGGCGTGCCCTTCTTTTTTGCAGCCGGCCTCTGCTTCGCGAATGCCTTATTGCTTTACTTTACTTTGCCCGAGACCGTGACACCCGATCATCCGGCGCGGACTTCGGCGGCACGCGGGCGCGGATGGTCTCAATTACTCAAGTCTTTCAAGCAGCCCCGACTGGGCTTTGTTCTGAGTATCTATTTTCTCTTCATCGTGGCCTTCTCAATCATGACCACGACGTTTTCGCTTTACACGATGTTTCGCTTTGGCTACGACGCCCAACACAACGGCTATCTTTTTGCCTACGTAGGCCTGCTGGCGGTGATTGTTCAGGGAGGGCTGATTGGCAAACTCGTAAAACGTTTTGGTGAACTACCACTCGTCGTAATCGGCGCCCTGTTTTTTGCCATCAGCCTCTTCGCCGTTCCTTTCGTTGGGCCAGAGCGGGGCGGACTGATTGCGCTCCTGGTGGGCGGCGGCATTTTTTCGCTCGGGAATTCCTTAGCTACACCTTCGTTGACGACTCTGGCGTCAAGAAGTGTGGGACCGGCCGAGCAAGGTGGGGTTTTGGGGGTGGTCCAATCGATAGCGAGTTTGGCCAGGGCGGTGGGACCGGCGCTGGCCGCGGTGCTGATTCATAGCGCAGTCTCTTATAAAGGGGCAGACGGCATCTGGCATCTGATGAGCGACCGCTCACTATTCATCACCTTCTGGACCGGCGCCGGAATCATGTTTCTCGCATTTCTGCTGGCACTCTATTTTGCGCGCAGTCACGCGCGAGACTATGCGAGCAGGGCCGAAACGGTGTCATAGGACAGGCTTTGCTGCCTGTCCACGGTCACCTGAAATTCTGGGGAAGAATGGATCAGCCAGGAACGCCTGTCCTACCTGGAACTACTTCACAAACTGGGCCAACGGACCATCGGGTTTCAGAATATCTTTCAGCGCTGAGTAAGGCACGAAAACATGCTGTGGTCCGGCAGCATACGCCGCGACCTGATACGCGTCGAACACAATTCCCAGGCCTCGCTTACCGATCGTCCAGCTTTCGTAATTCTCGGCCTCCGGTCCCGCGCCTCGCTGAATCCACTCGTCGTCGAGCATGGATTCTTCACCCTTTGCTTTGCCCTGCTTCTTCAAATCCGCGATGCAATATGCCGCCAGCGCCGGCAAATATTTTGAGCCCGGCTGGAAGAGGTCTGAAAGGTTCAGCAGCTTCCCATTTCCTAAATCGAAGTTAACTACTTCCGAATATGAATTAGGGTGCGCTGCTCCCGCCGAGTAACTCCCAACGACCAGCATAACGCTGATCAGATCATCTTTCGCCAGTTCGATGTTGTAGCCAATATGCAGGTCGCTATTCGCGGATTCCGCCGGCAACTCAAGCTCAGTATCTACAGCGTTTGACGCCATGTCAGCTTTGAAGCCGGCAACTTTTTTCGTAACCAGATTTCGAATCGTTTGATTAAACTTTTCGTAGTTCGGACTTCCCGAACCATTCAACTGCGGATACTCCGCGTCGATTTCGTATTTAAGTTTCTTGTTATTCTCGTTGATGCGTCGGGTGACAACCTCGACGCCGCTGCTGAATTCGATGGGCTCTTCCTGCAGTGAAAAGGGTGTCTGCTTGTTGCTGTTGGGCGCTTTCCAATTGCCGGTGATTACTACCAGCCCGGTTTCCTCGGTTTTCCAATTACCGTGAAACGCACCGGTCTGCTTCCCCGCCGTATCAAACTCATCGAGGGTCAGCTTTCCGTTCGGATCGATGGTGCCGCGAAGATCGATCCTGGTTCCAACCTTTTCATAGAAGTAGGAACCGGCCAGCCGCTCGCCCTCGCGCATCAGCTTCATCTGCAAACCAAGATTGTTGCCAATGGTGCCTTTGAAGAGTTTGGTTTGACCTTGTGAAGTGGCGCCCCCATCGGCCTGCTGCAATTGTTGTCCGGAATTATTGCCTGGGGCTAAGGGTTCATCGGTCGTGGATTTTTTGCTGCAGGCAGTAACGCCCGCCACGGCGAGCATGAGGGAAATTAGCAAGACTCGACCAAGTGAATTCATGGTTGTTCTCGTATCGGCTCGACGCATCTCCGGGGCAGTAGCCCGACCATAAGGGAGGCCGTGGCGGTTGTCAGTTACAACGCCACCCTCACGGTCGGGCTACCGCCTCAGTATCAGACGTCGAGCGGACTACCTTCATGATCTCCTCGCGAAGATCAGCAAATTTTAATTCACAAAGCCGGCCGCCGGTGAACAATTCAATGTTTGTCACGTCGGCAATTGCAAACGGAGGCCTGGCGAAACTGTCCATCTCCTCATCAGTCTCAAAACTCGTTTCCGCCAGTACCAAACCAAACAGATCTCCCAGAAACATATCGAGGCTGAACTTTCGTCCCTCGAATTCAAAAGGGTAGCGATTCTTGCGGATCTCATTCGCATCCGAAATGCCGAGCACTTCAGTTTCCAGTGCGTTGAGATAGATGTTGGTAATTATCGTTCGGGAAAGATCGCCGGGGTTGGGCGCAAACTTCTGCGTCAGCTCTACTGTCCACTTGTTCGTCTGAGGCTCGCGCACTTTTCTGAGACGCAGGCGCGTGCCGGTCAGGTAGTTATCCGTGATTTGGACATGGGGATTCGCACGGGTCATCCCTTCGGGCAAATCCCGCAAGAGGAAACGCCGCTCGCGCTCAACCCGCGCATACTTACTTTCGGCAGGAACCTGAGTGTTCTGATCGGTTAGTTTCGCAACGCCCATATGCCACCGGCAGGGCCAGGTCAATAATGATACCTACAGGATAGAATCGTTATCTTATTTTCGAAGATTTGATAAACGAGTCGGTGTTCTTGATCCAATTCTGCGTGACCAGCAACCCTTGAGTTCGTGCCTCAGCGGTTCTGGCTTGCCAATGCCTTGAAAGGGTCGCGCTGGATATCCTTTAGTAAATTGACGATGCGCAGCGCCTTGCCGCGATCTTGCTCAATCCACCACGCCAAATCTTCAAAGGCAGCAATGTCAAATTCCAAGCTTCTCACGAACTTCCTCAAAGGGAATTCCGGTTTGACGTTCCTTTGCTTCCATGAGCCGTCGCTTCATGTTCTCGCTCTTGAGGAGATAAGCCGTCTCTTTTTCAGATTCAATTTCGCGCCACAATTCGATCGGCACGATTACCGCTGTGGACTCGCCACCCTCATCTGATACGTACTGTATTTCCAGCATACGCAACCTCCGATACAAACCCTTAGCTAGGAAATCAATCGTCGCAAGACCCGACCCAACCAAACCAAAGCACCAACTTTGAGCAGTGTCCGTCGAAATAACGGAAGGACTGAACCTACTACCTGCTTGTAGAACCAGATATCGGCATGGCGCTTACTAAACCGCCGAAGAACATGTCCATAGCTTTCAATCAAGTCGCCGATTACTTCGTCCCTCTCTTCCTTTCCAAGGAAAAGATAGAGTATGTATTCAGCATTGAGGGGCGGCCTCGACGGAACGTCCCTTTTTGCAAATCTAAATCGGGCAATCCATTGCGCCCTCCAACTGTCTCGGGAAAATTCATTCAGGAGTGGCTTTTCTTGCATAAGCGAGAGACGCCGGCGGACGGCCCTTCTCAATGCGTTACGCCTAAATCGGTTCGGTAAGGTTAGAGACTCGAACTGTTGGTAGCCCTTCTCGTGGAGCAGTGTTTTTAACTGTGACAGTAATATCTGATCCGCTATTTGCTCGCCGAGCAGCACTTTTACTTCCGCCTCAAATATTTGTTCATCCAGTACCGGTTTATGCTTCATTGCATTGCTCCGAGGGTTCTTAAACCCACCAGTCGCTGACGAGCTTCTTGAACCTCTCTCAGCAGGGATTGAGCTGATCCTTTGACCTTATAATGTCGCTTCGCACGTCCTCCGCGTTCAGCGGTGGGCTCTCCAACCCAGGATTCAACCAGTCCTTTTTCCTCCAGTCTTGAGAGCGTTGTGTAGAGCGAGCCAACTGTGATCGAACGAGCCGTTGCTTGCTCCAGAGCTTGGCGGATTGTCACACCGTAGGCGTTCTCGCCCTGGCTCAGGATTGCCAAGAGAACTAATTCCTCAAATTCTCCGATGTAGCTGCTGGGTTTTTTCACTGGCGCCCTACCTCTCTGTGAAAGCATGGCGCTATTTGTACTGCAATGTAGAACAAACTGTCAACACAAAAAAGAGACGGGCAGGGCCCGCCTCCAAACGTCTAGCAAAGAGCCTTGACGTTATCGATTCGGACCTGACTGCGTTGCCGGCATCCCCTTCATCGGCATCTGCATCTTGCCATCGGCGTGGCGAGTCAGCGCCAGGAAGTCTGAGTCAAGACGTATTGAATCAAACACCGCATCGACGCGCGCTTCCATCATCTCCTTGGAGCGCACTGCATGGTAACGCTCGTATTGATAAAAGTGCCGTTTGAGAAGTGATAACGCCCTTGCTTTTTGACCGTTCTGCGCATAGATAGCGGCCAAATTGTACGACGCGGGCAAGAGGTTCACGTTTGCCCTCGCTACTTTCAGTGCCTCCTCACGTTTGCCGGACGCGGCCATGAAGACAGCAGCGAACACCAGGTTGTAAGGATCTTTCGGATCGAGCGCGAGCGCTTTCTGCGTGTAAGCATTACCCTGGGCCAGATCGCCCTCCGAATTCCAGTAAACTGCCAGATTGCGAAAGGCGAGCGCCAGCGGATACTCCGTAACCGACTGCTCCATCAAGTGGAGTCCCTTTTTGAATTCGCCGTCGTGGATCGTGATCTTACCCAAGCCATGGAGGGCGACAGCTCGCGACAGCGGATCTGCCGGCATCTCCAGGATTGCGTTGAACGCAACGCGGGCCTTGACCCAGTCGCCGGTGTGATGGCGATACAATTCGCCGAGATAACGTAGCGGCGTCGGGTCCGCCGGATCCATTAGGCGCGCGCGTTGATACAATTTCTCGGCAAGTACGTACCTCGCACTGTCTTCCGCAATCAGACCGTGGCGCATGGTTAATTCAATCTGGGCGCTCTTGCGCGCGTCAAAAATGGGTTCACGATAGTCAGGACCATCAATCAGGTTTGCTTCTTCGCCGACGCCGAGTTTCTTCAATTCCTTCGCGGCAGTCTTTGCTTTGCCGGGAAACATGCATTTCTGTTCAACCACGGCCTGCAAGAGCTTGATCGCAGCCTCTTTTTCTCCAGCGTCTGCCTTGGCTTTTGCCTCTTTCAGTTGCTCATCAATCGTTGTCTCGCGCGTCTTCACTTCAGCGACGAGGACCTTCTCGAGAGCATCAACCTTTAGCTTTCCATCCTTGTTCTCGACCCGAGTGACAGGCGTACCGTCCGGGGTAGCGATCACCGCTACGGGCAGCTTGGCCTCACCCACGAGGGTCTGCGCATTGGGAGTCTGGCCGTCGGCCAGTTCCATCGAAATGCATTTCGACGCGTACAGCGAGAGTGAACGCGATTCCCGCAAGCTTGATCGTTTCACCTCGTCTTCAGAAGCTGGAAACCAATAGACGATGAGCCCCTTTGCCGGTTGGTCTTTTGGTTTGCGAATTTTCCATGGGACGCGATAAGTCTCGGGAGCCGCAGCGCTGCCGCTGCCCCCTGACATGCCTCCGCCGCCGCCACCACCGCCACCGCCACAAGTGGCCCAAATTGGGGAAGCTGTAATCAGAGCGATTAGGAGTGTCACTAGTGCACGTGTTATGAGCGACTGAGGGAATGCTTTCATGGTTGTCACCTTTAGTTGACCATTGGGTCTTTCGACGCGGACAGCGGGGAGGATGGGACAATAACATTTCTGCGGCGGTCCATGAAAGGCAAAACCCCTCAGGTTTGACTGAGGGGTTTGGCGCCGGCCGGGGGGTTGCTATTCAGTAAAGTTAAGAAGGTTGTTCTCAGCGCTAGTTAGAACCAGCACTGCCACCCGATCACATCTTCTTCGTCTTCCATTGAGCCACGAGCTTTTCCAGGTTGGTGATAGCTGTTGGGTTAGCCTTAGCTTCTTTGCCAAGCTGGATCGCTTGTTCGCCGGCGGCAATGGCTTCAGCGGTTTTGCCATCCTGGGCCAGCATGCGCGCCTTCAAGCCCACGTTGCCGATTGTCGGGCGAATCTTGATCGACTCGTTCAACCAGCCCCAGGCCTCTTCGACGGCCAGTTTGTTTTGCAGCGCATAGCTGGCGGCCTGCGAGCGGATTTGAGCATCGTCGGGCTTGGCTGCGGCCACTGCGGCGCGCGCCTTTGTTAGCGTCAGTCCTTTGACGTCTTTTACTTCGACGGTGAACGGAACCGTCAATTTCTCCCAACGAATGTTTACGCGCGCTGAACTGTCGTCGACCGGTTCAATCGAATATTCCAACCACTCCTTGTTTTCAGGAACCCATTGCGGCTTGGCTTTCACGCGCAGGGTGTCTTTGGTGGCATCGTAATTGAAACTGCCCCACTGGTTCGCCACGCTGTTGAAGATAAGGGTGAACTCATCCTTGGTCGGTATGGTGTGCAGACTGTAGCTGCCCGCTGGAAGTTTCTGCCCGTTGATCAAAACATCATCGGTAACTACAAACTGCGTGGCTTCATTTGCGCCGGTCCGCCAGGCATGTCCCCAGGGAACGATCGGTGCGCCCTTGGGACGCGCGTTTTGATCGTCGAGCGTCGCCTCGCCCTTCGCGCTCGCCTGCTCCGGCAATGGATCACCCCAAATTGTTCGACCCTTAACGGACGGCCGGCTGTAGGTGATCGTCAAGTCCGTGACGCCAATCGTCCCCATGACGCTGGCTTTCGGACTGGGACGAGGCGCGCGAATCTGCGCGGAGGCCAGCTGAGCGCCAGCCAACATCAGCGTTACGAGAGCAAGAGAAGAAATGAACGAACGTTTCAGAGTGATCATTTGTGGGTCTCCTGGTTATTGCTGGGTCTGAATCTCAGCGGTGATTATACCTCTTGTTACAACCTTCGGTCTTGCGCTGGGCTTTGCGGCATCCGTTCCGCGTTGGTGTCCGTCGGCACTGGTTACCAAATCTGGCAACGGTCTTTTTCGGGTCGCACCATTTCATCGGTGGCCTTGCATTCAAATGCGGCGGCAAACTCCGGCATGTTTGACACTGGCCCATTTACGCGAAAACGCGCGAGGGGATGCGGATCCGATTGCGCCTGGAGCCGCGCCGCCTCGGTTGTGTATTTTGAAGCCCAGACTTGAGCCCAACCCAGGAAGAAACGTTGCTCCGGAGTGAACCCATCTATGTTTGCCGGACGTGGTTTCCCTTCCAGCGACTTCTTAAACGCCTGATAGGCGACAGTCAACCCTCCGAAATCGGCGATTGATTCCCCCGAGACGAGCTTGCCAATCATGTTCAGACCGGGCTCGACTTGAAAAGCATCAAACTGTTTGACGATACATTCGGCGCGCGACTGAAAGTTCTTCTGATCCGCGGGAGTCCACCAGTTTTTCAGGTTTCCCCCAGCGTCAAAGTTACTGCCGGAGTCGTCGTAGCCATGTGTGATTTCGTGGCCGATTACAGCGCCGATCGCGCCATAGTTGATCGCATCGTCAGCGTCAGGATTAAAGAATGGCGCTTGCAAAATCCCGGCCGGAAAGGTGATGTCATTGTTAAGCGGACTGTAACCAGCGTTCACAGTCGGCGGCGTCATGCTCCACAGTTTCCGGTCAACCGGTTTATTGATCTTGGCGAAATCACGGATCTGATCAAACTCACTCGAGCGCAACACGTTCGCCAGGTAAGACTCGCGGGAAACTTGAAGCGCGGAATAGTCGATCCACTTGTCGGGATAACCGATCTTCTGGACAAATGATTCCAGCTTGGCGATCGCCTGCTTGCGAGTTTCATCACCCATCCACTCCAATTTTTGCAGGCGCTCACGGAAAGCTGCGATCAGGTTATTCACCAGCGTGACCATGCGTGTTTTCGAATCGGGCGTGAACACGCGGGCGACATAGACCTGTCCCAGAGCCTCACCAAGCGCGCCGTCAGTTGCAGTAACACACCGTCGCCAGCGCGGAAGTTGCTCCTTTCGGCCCTCGAGCGTTTTGCCAAAGAAGTTGAAGCTCTCGGTCTCAAACTTTGAAGACAAACTGGGCGCCGCCGCGGAAATCAGTTGCCAGCGCAAATACGTTTTCCAATCTCCTACGGGCACTTCAGTCATCATCTTGTTGACTGCCTGGAAAAACTCGGGGTGCGCAACATTGATGTCGCCGCTCACGGGAGCTCCCACGTCTTTGCGATATGTTTCCCAGGAAAAGTCTGGCGTCAACTCTTTCAGCTGCGCTGGGTTCATCATGTGATACTGCGTGGTGGGATCGCGCAGCGCCACGGGCGTGCGGGAGTTTTCAGCCAGACGGGTTTGCACGGCCAACACAGTCTGCGCGTTTTTCGCAGCCTGCTCAGGATTGTCGCCCACGAGTTGGAACATAGTCGCGACGTGCTTCACAAATTCCGCGCGCAACTTCACGGAGTTTTCATCTGTCTTGGTGTAGTAATCGCGATTGGGAAGACTCAGCCCTCCCTGACCTGCAAAGCCCATCACCATAGAACTGTTTTTCAAGTCCGGCAGTGAGCCAAATCCGAAGAGCGCCGGAACACCGTGACGATGCAGATACGCGACTTCGGCCACCACGCCCTTTGCATCTGCAATCTTGTCGATTCGTGCCAACTCGGGAACCAATGGCTTCATGCCTTCGGCCTCGCGTTTTGCTTCATCCAGACAGCTGGCGTAAAAGTCGCCGATCTTCTGTTCGTTGCTGCCTTTCACGGCGTTAGTTTTCTTAGCTGCTGCTTCCAGTATCTCGTGCATGGCCGTGCGGTTTTTCTCGGCGAGCACGTGAAAGCTGCCCCAGGATGAATATGCCGGCGGAATCGCGGTCTTCGTCAGCCACGTGCCATTGGCAAACTGATAGAAGTCAGTACAAGCCGGTGTGGTCTTATCCATGTTTAAAGGATCGTATCCACGTCCCTGGCCGAACGCGACTGACACTCCGAGAGCTGCGAGCAGCACGAGCGCGGTGAAAACTTTGCATGAGTTCTTCATTCTACTTCTCCATGTGGGTGTTGTTCTGAGTTTGCTTTGCGACGATCAACGACACCGCAAAGTTTTTCCAGCGACTGTTGTCCAAAGGCTTGTCTATAGACTAAGGGGGGTGGATACGCGAATTCGAACGTATTACGGTTTACGAGTCAATTAGTTTCCATCTTGGCAACTTCAATTCGCGTTTTCTCCTTTATTTTGCGCCGAAATAATGGAATGTCGTTTGGGATTTCGGAATCAGGTTTACGACCGGAGCTAATTCAAAATTTTTCGCTCACGCGCGCTGAGAAAAGTTGTCCAGTAGGCCGCTTCATGCTAAAAGATGCGAACTCATCTGATTCGGACGCGCGCATCTTGCACGCGAATGCGAGCGGGTTCAGAGCACCCGCTAACAAGTCATCCTTGGAGGACAATTAATGTCTGGGCGAAATCGTGCGGCGGGGTTCTTCCGCCGGCAAATGTATCTCTGCTTCTCTCTGGTTCTGATTTCCGTTTTCGTTTCAGCTCAGTTTGCTTCGCGCGCTCAGGCGCAGGGCGGACAAACTCGGCTACTGCGAACTCCGACCGTGAGCGCAACTCATATTGCCTTTGCTTACGCAAACAATATCTGGACTGTTCCTCGCGCAGGCGGCGCCGCCCACCGCATCACCAGTTTTCCGGGCCAGACCTTGAACCCGCGATTTTCGCCTGACGGAAAATGGATTGCGTTCAGCGGAGAGTATGCCGGCAACGTTGACGCTTACGTCGTTCCCACAGAGGGAGGCGAGCCTCGCAGGTTGACCTGGCATCCGAGCGGCGATCTGGTCCAGGGCTGGACGCCTGACGGTGCATCGATCATGTTCAGTTCGGGTCGCGCGAGCTGGGCGCCGGCCGGTACTCCGCGGTTCTGGCTCGTCCCGGCAACGGGCGGCGTCGAGTCACCAATGCCTTTGCCGCGCGGTTTCCAGGGCAAAATTTCCGCGGATGGCAAGCGCATCGCTTACCGCATGAACAACTCGTGGGACGACGAACGTCGAAATTACCGCGGCGGACAGAACCGGCCCATCTGGATTGTCGATCTTAAGACCTACGATCTGGTGTCACCACCCTGGACTGACTCGAAAGATATTGATCCTGTTTGGATCGGCGATGACGTTTACTTCATTTCGGATCGCACTGGCGTCGCCAATGTCTGGCAATACCAAACGAAGACGCAGAAACTGGCGCAGTTGACGCGATTCACGGATTTTGATGTCAAGACCCTCGACTCAGGCGCCGGCGCGCTGGTTTTTGAACAAGCAGGCTACGTTCATGAACTCAGCCCGGACAATGGAAAATCGCGCATCATTAGTATTACAGCAGCGGGCGACTTTCCCTGGATGATGCCAAATTGGGCCGACGTCACGAATCGCATGACCAACATGGCGCTCTCGCCGACGGGGAAGCGCGTGGTTGTAGAAGCGCGCGGTGAAATTTTCACCGTCCCCGCCGAAAAAGGCGACGTGCGCAATCTGACCAATTCGAGCGGATCGGCCGAGCGCGATCCGGCATGGTCTCCTGATGGAAAGTTCATCTCATATTTCAGTGACAAGTCTGGTGAGTATCGGCTTTACATCGAAGCGCAGGATGGATTGGCGCCACCGCGTGAGATCGTTCTGCAAAAGCCCACACACTACTACACAGCCTCATGGTCGCCCGATTCCAGGAAGCTCCTTTTTAGCGATACGAACTTGAAAGTTTGGGTGCTCGATGTTGCCAGCGGATCGGCAAAAATCGTGGGCCAGGATCCGTGGATGGTTCCGCAACGCACGCTCAATCCTGTCTGGAGTCCTGATTCCAAGTGGGTCGCCTACGCGAGCCGCCTGCGTTCGATGTATCACGCGATCTTCGTAAGCAATGTGGAGACGGGCGAATCGAAGCAGATCACTGACGGGCTGGCCGACGCTGTTTGGCCCGCGTGGGACGCCAGCGGAAAGTATCTCTGGTTTCTGGCTTCGACCGACTTTGGACTCAGGTCGCAATGGCTCGACATGACCTCCTACGATCGCGACGTCACTTTTGGTCTTTATCTGGCGGTACTGAAAAAGACGGAACCGAGTCCATTGCTGCCGGAGAGCGACGAAGATCGAGGCGTCGGCAACGCGCCACCCTCATCTCCATCGCCTCCATCGTCGCCCGGTGGCGGAGGCCGCCCTCCCGCCCCGGGTGCCGCGCCAAGCACACCGGAGGCATCGCCCGAACCAGCTGCCGGTGAAGGCGCGCAAACGCCGCGACGCGCGCGACCTCCAGTCAACGTCCAGATTGATTTCCCGGGGCTGTCGCAACGCATCGTTTCGATTCCCGGCGTGCCGGAGCGCCAGTATTCTCAGCTGCAATCGAGCGCCGATGGCACCGTCTTCTACCTTGAGGCGCCTCGCAATGCTCCCGGACCAGGCGGCGGCGGCAATGAACTCTGGCGCTATCGCTTGAGTGATCGCAAAACTGCAAGCTTTGGAACTGGCGTCGCAGCTTTCGACGTGAGCGCTGATGGTCGCAAACTTCTCTATCGTGCAGCCGGCGCGCCCGGCGCTGGTGGCCCACCGGCTCCAGGCGCAACACCTCCGGCGCCTTCGCTATTTTTGATCGACACTGACCGCGCTCCAACCCAGCCGGGCCAGGGCAGGCTCAACGTCAGGCTGCGGATGTATCTCGAGCCGAAGGAAGAGTTCAAACAGATCTTCAACGAGGGTTGGCGCAAGCAGCGCGACTATCTCTACGTGCCGAACATGCACGGCACGGACTGGCCCAGGATGAAAGAGATGTACGGCCAGCTACTTCCACATGTAATGCACCGCGCTGATCTGAACTACCTGCTCGATCTAATGGGTGCTGAGATCGCTGTCGGCCATTCCTACGTGCGCGGCGGCGACATGCCAGACGTGCCACCGTCACAGGGCGGATTGCTGGGCGCCGATTTCGCGATCGAGAGTGGGCGATACAAGGTCAGTCGGATTTACGATAACGAAAATTGGAACCCGGAACTGCGCGCGCCGCTCGCTTCGCCCGGCGCTGACGTTTCTGTCGGTGATTACATACTGGCCATCAACGGCATCGAGTTGAAGGCGCCTGACAACATCCACCGGCTGCTGGACGGCACCGCCAACCGGCAAATCGCGCTAACCGTAAACAGCAAGCCGTCGATGGATGGCGCGCGGCAAGTTGTCGTAATTCCGGTGACAAGTGAACAAGGCCTGCGCTCGAGGGCGTGGGTCGAATCCAACCGGAGACTGGTTGAAAAACTTTCAAACGGCCAGCTAGCTTACGTTTATCTTCCCAACACGGGCCAGCCTGGCTATTCAAGTTTCAATCGTTACTATTTTTCGCAACAGGATAAGAAGGGCGCGGTTATCGACGAGCGTTACAACGGCGGTGGTTCGGCGGCCGACTACATCATCGATGTCCTGCAACGCGATTTTGATGGCTACTTCAACAATGTGGCCGGCGATCGTTTCCCATTCACCAGTCCCGCCGCCGGAATCTGGGGACCAAAGGTAATGGTCATTAACGAGATGGCCGGTTCCGGCGGCGACCTGATGCCCTACATGTTCAGGCGCAGGAAGATCGGCTTGCTGGTTGGTAAACGCACCTGGGGAGGTTTGGTCCATACCGCCGACACGCCGGGATTCATCGATGGCGGATCAATGATTGCGCCGCGCGGCGGCTTCTTTACCCGGGATGGGAAATGGGCCGTGGAAAACGAAGGCGTGGGCCCCGACATCGACATCGAAAATTGGCCAAAAGAAGTGATTGCTGGCCGCGATCCGCAGCTTGAACGCGCCGTAGAAGAAGCGATGCGCCAGTTGAAGGAACGGCCGGTCGATCGGATGACGAAAGAACCGCCGCCACCAACCTGGGGCCAGCGACCTTAAGGCATCGCGGGGTCCCCGGCCTGCAGACGCGAAGGCAGCTCGCGAAATGGGGTTGGGCGAGAACACGTTGCGCGAAACTGTTCGCGCTGCGCGCTCATTGCAGACAGGATGTCTGCGCTCCCAGCACTCGCACTCTTGTCGGCCAGCTGTCGCTAACGTGCGTCTCGACCACTTCTCAACTACCATGAGGTAGTCCCTCAGAAGTGGTTTTGTAATGGACACCGAAATAACTATCAGTCCAACCAGCTTTGCCCGAAAAGTCGTTCTTGTACGAAAAGTCATGTTGCTGTACGAAAAGTCTTTTGAACTATGAATAGTTACACCCGAGCGACATGGCTCTGCGAGCAATTCCCGTTGCGCTCTAGGTGTTCGAAATGAGCCTGCGCGTTACCGCCACTCTTATGCGCCCGCACGGGCTTTTCGCATTCATCACATTCGAAATGCGGAGCAGAGAGACCACGCTCTCTCGCATCGTCCCGGCGAGACAGAGCGTCGTCAATGGAAATTGATTTGCCATGAAATAAGCAGGTCGTCATTTTCGCCATTACCGTTCTCTCCTTCCTACTTATCTGAATCAAGCTGCCTCAACTCCAAAAGCGGGGTCAACTCCCAACTCGTACATTGATTGAATTACGACGCAGAGATTATGACACAGCACCTTGCAGAGTGCTTCGTTGATCTGCGCTGTCTCAGTCTTGCAGCGTAACCGCTCGCCAAACTTGGCTTTGATCATGCTGAAAGTCGTTTCCACGTTTGACCGCTTGTGATAGTGGGTTAGGAATTCCTCGCGCTTGAAGCTGTAGAAGTGGTAAAGCTTTTTCCAGAGATCGTCGCCACGCTTAATATTCACGTTCGACTTGAAAGGAATATAAGGCGTTGCGCCGTGGTTGATGGTCGTGTGCAGATTGTCCGCGCTGATATAGGCTTTGTCGGCAGAGATTTCCTGCATGTTGAAACCGCTTTTCGCGGTCGCATCTACCAGCGGTTTGTAATACGGGCTATCATGCGAACGGGCGCGGCTCAGTTCTACGCTGGTTACGATATGCGTTGAGGTGCCGCACATCAGGTGCATCTTGATCCAATCGTGCCAGTCTTCATTGCCGCCGTACTTCACATCGAACCAGCGCACAAAGCGAGTAGTTGAAAAGCCGGATGAGTCTACGGCAAAAGCTGTCTCAAGAGGTTTGAGAGGCAGACTGCTTTCCGCGATCAGGTGCTTGAGGTACGGTGTCAGCGATGCCATTTTCAGGTAATCGAAGATCGAATTGTAAGACGGCATCTTTGACAGGTAGCCTTTCGCTTTCGCTTCGCGCAAGTCGCTAACAAACCGCCGACCACTAACCGTCGAATAAGTCTTGAACGTGGCGCTGAAAATAATATCTGCCAGTGGCAAGCGCGGTCGTCCGAATGTCTGCACAGGTTCTTCAATGCCGGAGCATAGCTCATAGAGGAAAGCTAGAAAGTGCGCCTTCTCATTGGTCTGAGCTTTGTTGTATGCGGGCCAGTCCTGAGAGTAAGTTTTTTGCGTGACTCTAACGCTCTCCGTCACGATAGTCTGGCCGTCGCTGGTTTGTTCGCGCTCAATCGTGTATTCGACTGCGAAGATATGTTTGCAGCGAAGTTGCCGCGCTTCAAAGTCTGGACAGGTGCAATGAGGCTCCTGCGGATTAGGATCGACCGTGTACTTCTTTGGCCCGGCCTGAGAAGGGACAGACCACGTATCACCCTTGCGGGTGAGTTTCGATTTCGCTGCTATCTCAAGTGCTTTTTGTTCGCGTGCGTCCATTGTGGCTCCTTGCCTTTCGTTAAGCGACTGGCTCACAATGGAATCCGCTAGGAAGCCGGATGTGAGCAATCGCGTTTGGTTTTCAGTTGGCCTCGCTAGTTGTTTCCGCAACTGGCGAGGCTTCTTTATGCTTTCTTCTTCTGACTCTTTCGTTCAGCCTTCATGGTCGTTTCGTGTCCGGTAGCTTGCATAGCAGTTTCGACTGCCTTAATCACGAAATCCTTCAATGTCAATCCGCTTAGCGCGGCCTGAGCCTTTGCCCTTTTTACAAAATCCTCTGGAAGCTCTCTTAGGTTTATTGTCTTGGTGTCCATGTCACAAATGTATCATCTGATACATCCGTATGTCAAGCTGGCAGAAAGCCTCTGGCTCCCGCAAACGGGTCTAGCACCTTGTCATCGTGTGTCTGCTTCTGGCTATAATGCGTAAGTGGGGACGGCGGGACTCGAACCCGCATGGTCTTACGACCGCTAAGGTGGCAACCCAGTGCGTCTACCAGTTCCGCCACGTCCCCGTAAGTCTGTTAGGGCTTACCACGCCCGCTCTAGTGAGTCTCTGCCAAAGGTTCACACTAGAGCGGGCTTCGTGTATCTGCCCTCTACATCGGTAAGCAAGAATGCAGGGGCTTCTTTTCTTCTCATAGCTCACATCCTTCCGCCGATTCCCGCATGGTAGCAAACTTAGAAACTTTATTTTCTGACACTAGCATTTTCGTCTCGCGTGCTGATCCGTATTCAATTCTACCTAAACCGATAATGAGTAATGCTTTGAGGGTGCATTAAATCGCGCTTCAAAATGGAACTGCCCGCCCGCCAAAGCATCAATGTTTACCGTACCATTCTCTCGAAATTGTTTGACCATGAGGGTGACACTTAACTACTTTTTAAAATGATCTTCAAGACTTTTTTCATCGCCTAAAAAACAAAAAAGTCCGCTCTAGTTTTGTTACGGGCCCTCTTTAAGAAGGCCAACTAGGCGGACATCACATGATGACCTGTATTCAGTTTTCTTCCCTGATTCGAGTCAAGAGTTTTCTGCGTCAGTGACTCAGTTGGAAACAGACTCTTAATGCTCTTTGCGCGGCGGTGACGGTGATCCTCACGATCATTAGTATCGTGGCGTAAGAGTTATTAACTTTTTGAGCTTGGGAAACGGCCTTCCGGCAGTCGAGCGGGAGTGTGCCCAAAGAAACAAACGCCTTATCATTTTTGAGGCTGCCGAATATACTCCCCATATTCACTCGCTAGAACGGCACCCAAAACAATAAAAAACTGCTCTAGCCAATGGCGTTGCGAGGGTGCGGATTCTGGAATCGGCCAGCCATGCGTTAACTCTGTCCAGAGCCTTATTGCTGCTTTTGTTTTATAAACCTGTTTGAGGTTATCCTGCGAGGTGGTTGCCCACTGCTCGATAACTTCTTTCGGCACCGGATTGTTGGTTTCGATCCGCAGGTGTTCCGAAAGTTGAACTGCGCCCCCCCTAATCTCACTTAGCGCCCTGAGCCTTTGGCCTCTTTCCAGCAAGTCCATAGGGAAGGCGTTCGCAAAAGCCGTACTGACATCTAAGGGCTTCTCATCAATATCTAGCGAGCGTTGGCCTCCTATGATCGTCACTTCAAGATCATCGAAATTGAAAAATTGAGGGCGATTGGAATACTCAGCATCGGTGATCACCTGAATATCACTTGGACTAAGACGCTGCTGGATAGTTAGGCATCGGGTTTCGCCGCTCGGAAGGTCTGTAACGGAATTGATCACCTTTTTGCCTTCATCTAATTCCAGTTTTTGAAATTTGATTTTGCCGCCAAGTTGATCTTTGAGACTGACGTCCAGCCTAGATTTGTTCGTCACAAAAATACACAGGATGACGTTTGGCGATTCACCGAAAGGAACGTATTTATTCAGATCACCGCGTTCGCAATACTTAACCGTTATCCATTTATTGATTTCGGCCTTCTGTTGGTTAGCTAGTTCTAGGAGCCATCTGTCCTTATCAAATTCTGCCTTCGCCTCAGCGACCCGTTGATCGCCAGACTTCTTTTCCTCTGCGAGCCGTTGATCCGCAGACTGCTTTTCGCTCTCCAACGCCGCTGTGAGATTGTTGAATCGCTGGGCGAGTTTCTTGTATCTCCACTGCTTGAAAGCAACAATTACAAGCGCGGTTGCTGTCGATAAGGAACCAAGGCCGAGAATGATCGCGGGAAGCCATATCCAATTTATCATGCTGCCACTTCCATCTGGAGGCGCGTCTGTTGAGCGCAGAGCAACCCACGCCGCGAACGCCGTTCCGATAGCGCAGACAAGAAATGTCGCGTATCCGACGTAAAGCAATTTGCGAGTAAGGTGCGCTGTGTCGATAGTTGCGAGGTTGGCGGCTTCTTGGTTGGAGGCGGTTTGCTTGGAATCCATGCGCGCAAGACTATCACTAACAGCCGAGGCGCTAAACATTTCGGGGATCGCTTTTGTTGGGCTAAACTGACTTTTCGGGCAAGAAGTGAGTTTGTACAGAAAGTCTTCCTGTTACCCCACTTTTCGGGCAAAGTTAGTCCAACCCTTAGTTTCCTCGCCATCCTGAATCTTTTGGGAGCTGCGCAGGGCCTGCTGTTGAGTCTGGCCTTGCTCAGTGCGAGGAGTGATAACAAAGCTGCTAACCGTTTGCTCGCGGCGCTCACCTTTACAATTTCCATCCTTGTCAGTGGGGCCGTCCTGCTCACTTCTGACTACGTGTTCCATTTTCCTCATCTTAGCCGGCTCCACCAGCCCTTTGCTTTCCTGGCCGGCCCACTACTGTTTCTTTACATCAGGACGTTGACCTCGCCAGAAAGGAAACTCGAGAAGAGGGATTTATTGCACTTCATTCCCTTTGTGCTCTGCTCCGCCGTTCTATTGCCTTGTTACTTTCAAAGCGGTGTGGGCAAGATCAGGGTCCTGTCTTTCGAATACATTGGACAACTTGATCAGTGGTATTACCTCAGATCTGCGCTATTCGTTACGCAGCTCTTAATTTACCTGGTCTTAATCGCACTAACGATCATTAGGTATTCGCGAAACGTAAAGGAGCAAAAGTCAGCGCGTAACGAAGCGGTCCTGTTTGAAATCCGTTTCTTCGTCATCGCCGTTTCGTTGCTGTGGGTCGCTATCATTCTCAGGTTGGCAATCCAGACAATCCCAAATTTGCTGGTTCCCCTGGGCGCTTCACTGCTTGTCTATGGTCTGGGCTATCTGAAAATGAGAAGGCCTGAACTGAACGAAAACGATGATGCCGCCGCGAAAAAGTATGAGAAGTCGCAACTCACCCCGGAGCGATCTGAAAGGTATCTGAACAAGCTGCTGCAATTCATGGAGAAGGAAAGTCCTTTCACCGACGGGGATCTGACTATCTCAAAACTGGCCGACAGATTGTCGATCCCGGCGTCTCATCTTTCCCAGACCATCAATGAACGCCTGAGTAAGAGCTTTCCGGACTTCATCAACTCTTATCGTATCGAAGAAGCTAAGAAGCGATTGCTGGATCCGGCTAGAAAGCATTACACCGTCCTGGCCATCGCCGAAGAAGTTGGTTTTAATTCGAAGTCGTCGTTCAACGACGTCTTCAAAAGACACGTCAAGATGACCCCCACTGAGTTTCGGAAGTTGTTTGCCGGTCCGGGATTTTGAGTCCTGCCTCGTTAATCTTCGTTTCACACAATCACCGTCCGGAATCGCAAATCAGGACGTCCTGAGCCTCCTTCCCGGGCGATTACCCAAACAAATAAGTTCATAAGTAACCCGCACGTTGTTTCGTTCGCTGTTCTCCCCGATCTGCGACGAGCTTCAGTGAAATCAATTAACGAGGAGAACACGAATGACAAGAACACTTTTCCTGGCGGCGATTGTGCTGGTTTTCAGTCTTTCAGCCTTCGCTCAGAACACACCCAAGGCAGAACTATTTGGCGGGTATTCATATGCCGGTACCGGATCAAAAGGATTTGATGGCTCGATCGCCGTGAACTTAAACGACTGGTTTGGACTGGTTGCGGACGTGGGCGGTCAATACACTCGACTCACCGACTCAGGCTTCACCGAAAAGATCCGCTCACACTCTTTCCTGTTTGGACCGAAGTTTTCAATTAGAAAGAACCGTGCGGTTCCGTTTGCTCACGCGTTGGTCGGAGTATCGAAACTTAAGACTGAGACAGACGAATTCGGGCCCGTCGTGTCATTCTCAGACACCAGCTTTGCCATGGCACTCGGCGGCGGAGTGGATGTAAAGGTCAACGAACATGTAGCGATTCGAGTAGTGCAGATCGATTACTTGCGGACGAGGTTTTTCGGTGGCGCGCAAAACAAGGGACGCATCTCGGCAGGAATCGTGTTTCGCTTCGGTAGGAAGTGATGTCGAGCTTCTCTCCCCAACTTCATTGCAGCCGAGGCTCTGCCGCTAGCGCGGCAGATAGTCGGCCAGCCATTCATTAAAGTTATATTCCGATTTCAAGGCGAATGGGTTTTTGGTGATTTGGGGTGGCGGAACCACGTCGGAAGTAATCTTCCCTGATCGCTCTTCTCGCTCATAACGCGCTCTACGAATCGTGGTGAAATACTTGAGCGAGATGCGGTCGCCCGGCAGCATGATCGTCACGTCAGTCATGTAGCTATCCCCACTGGTAGAACGAACGAATTCCTTTCCGTCATAACCCATCGTATAACCGTTCACGCCATGACTCGACGCCAGCAGCGTCACCGGCGTTCCGTGCGCCACGATGATTATCGGCGTGCCGGCCGAATGGCCCACGCTTGAAAGCACCGCCGACTGCACGTCGGGAAAATCTGCGCTGAGACTAACGTTAAACCTGCCCGGACTTACCGCTTCAAACACTGCATACGCCTCAAGCGTGTAACCTCCGTTGCGATGCAGCAACTTGTGATTGGTGCTGCCGACGTATCGCAGGTGATCCGCGAGGGGATTAGTAACCGCGGTGCGGTCTAGTCGCTCGTCTGCGAATTCTGAACGTGGTCTCTCCCAGACAGCATCCTGTTCCGGTGTGTGCGCGGTGCTCTTCAGAGTGAATTCATGTTCGGTGAATTGATTAATCGCCACCGGAAAAATTATGGTGTCGCCCAGACAATACCGGTGATACGCACCATAGCTCGGCACACCGCGACGGCAACCCTTCCGGCCGACATTTAGATTGAAGCTTCGTTCGACGTGTGTGTAGTGTGGATCGCTATATTTGTAGCGATAGGTAAGCGTGAACTGTCCGGGGTGCCTGGGTTTGAGATGAGCCAACCAGTAAGAGCCATCGCCGCTCTGGACTGATCTTCCCTTCAATTCGCCTTTGACGACTTCGAAGTCCTTTCCGACTGCTGCTTCAAACTTGCTCCGCAACTGTTCCAAATCGATGGGCTTCTTCCGGCGAGTGTCCTGCGCGTGGACGCTGAAGACGGTAGCGCATGCCAAAGCGCAGAGCATTATTCTGGAAACTACAGCGCGGGTGACCACCTGCTCAAGTTTGTATCTCATGCTGTTGCGCGATCTCCTGGGGCTCGGTCTTTTGTAGCGCAAACTGTTAGTTTGCGATTATTTCTCGCCCATCAAGCTCGAGTCTTGCACGCAACTAACAGTCGGCGCATTCCGCTTCGATGGTTGAGTTTTTAGAACGAGCGCCGCTTACAAACTTGCGTGAGGACTCCAGGTAATCCTTTTGCTGCTCAAGAAATTCAGGAGATCCAACCGCCACTTGTTTTTCTGTTTCACCGATCCATCTGATTAGCCGATCGTCGTGGAAATAAAAACGGTTCTCAATTGTCTTCACAACCTTCCCCGAGAGCGGACGGTTGTAAGTGAAGTCTTTGCGATAAACGAAGATCAGGTTTCCTTTCGAGTAGTAATATTCCTCAAAAGCTCTGCCACCTTCGCCGTAGTGGTTCGCAACGACCTTTACGATCGCCGGGCCATCGAAGTAGGCCGTCAAGTCACCGCCTTCAAGAGAGAAGCCGGACAGCTCTTTCTTGACCCTCTTGTAACGTCCGACGCGCTTATTAATTGCCGCGTACTGTTGCCGAATCGCCTGGATAACAGTGGTGTGGGGCTGGCTGATGAAATTAGAGCTGATGGCTGGGCTGGTGCTGAGCCTGAGTATCAGGACAAGAATTAGCGGTAAATGCCGGGGGTTCATACGATAGGATTTGCTTCAATCCAAGTTGCGATAGCAAAGGAGAAGTCACCGAATGGGAGTTTCTTCGGGTTCCACTTCAGTCCGGCGCATATTGACGGTAATGCTAATTGAAAACTCGAATACCTAGTAAAAATATTATCGCCACTCGGTATCATTACCACCCGCGGGTCTAGTTCATTTCTCAACCAGTCTCGCACAACATTTATCAAGTCAAGCGTGTTGCTCCCGCGAGCCGTGATGTCCTGTCCCTTTATGTCAGAAATGAACGCCTCATACCTGTGCTCTTCGGTATCCAAGACTAGTGAAATCTTATTTTGTTGAGCTGAGCTACCAAATCTTCGGCAACCCAAATCAAGCCCAAGCTCGAACGGCATGTTGAACCTTGGCAGACCCGTCGTTGCATCCAGGGTCGTGTGAGAAAGGTCGTGAATGCTGTATTTACACTCTGCGATGATATCCATTATCTTATCGAGCCTGAACGCACTCGCATTGCTCGCCTCGAGGGCACACCTCGGCCTAAATCCAATGTCATGTACCGCAAAAACTATTGCATTGAAAAAGGGTGCGTAAGTGTCGTCAAATGGGCAGTTGATAAATACGTTATGATCGAACTGTGATGCTGCTTTTGCCATCTTGATAGGTGCCTGAGGTTCACCTTGGAGGCTTTGACTGCACCCGACAACTAATCTGGGGAGCAGTTATTCCTTCCGGTCACGTGGGAGAGATGCATCGCCAAAGTAGCTGTCTCTCTCTCGGATGCTCCCGTCCCGCTTGTAGATGAAAACGTCCGATCGTCGTTTATTCGCAATATTCTTAGCCGCTTGTATTGCCTGTGATTGAGTATCGTGAACGCTGGTAACTCGAGTGTTTCCTTCACTCCGAACAGCCCAATTGCCAGAATGCGGCACAACGTGCAAGCGCTTCGCAATTCGACTGCGAGGCTCGCACAGAACTTCATTCACAACAACTCTTATGCGTTCCTTATCGCTGACGCTTGGCGTGCTAGGAAAAAGGACTCTGCGCGGAGACCGGGGCGGAAGGGGTTCCCCTCCGTAGCTATCGCGTTCCCGGATGCGACCATCGGTTCTGTGAATGATTACATCCGACCGTTGATTGCGTGCGATCTCTCTCGCAATATTTATTGCTTCTGATTGAGTGTTTTGGACGCTGGTTAAGCGTTCGTTACCCTCGCCCCTGACAGCCCATTTATCCTGGTAAGGAATGACATGCTGGTTTTTAGATTTAGTCTTAGGCATTTGTCGATCGAGCTCAGAGAATCTACTCAGGGGAGTATATCAACTTAATATCCGAGCTTCTACCTCGTTTGCTAGAAATTTAGACGGTTCAACGATCTTCCCGGCGATCGCTGAAGCAGCGACGACATAAGGCGAAGCGAGGTAGAGCTTGCCGGGCCCACTGCGTCCGGGGAAGTTTCGGTTCTGCGCACTGACTGTGACTGTCTCCGCCGATGGCGAAGCGCCCGGACCCGCATTGATGCAGGCGCCGCACGATGGATCGATCATCTCCGCACCGGCTCGTTCAAATATTTCCATGTAGCCGCGCTCGCGCGCATACTGTTTAATCTTCTGCGAACCAAACTGCAGGTAAAGATGAACGCCGGGCGCCACGCGCTTGCCCTGGTCCAGGGCGTTCTGCAACACCTCGGCGTACATGTCCATGTCAGCCATCTTCCCGCCCGTGCATGAGCCACCGTAAGCGGCATCGATGCGCACTTCATCGCCGAGTTGATCTATCGGGATTCCATTGCGCGGATCACCGGGTAGCGCGACCATGGGTCGAATCTCGTCAAGATCGATTTCAAACACCGCGGCGTATTCCGCGTCGGGATCGCTGTAAGTAAACCCTTTGCGCACTTCGTCCGCATCTAGTCCGCGGTTCTGCACGATGTAGTCGAGCGTCAACTCATCAGGCTCGATGATGCCCGTCGTGCCGCCGGCTTCCACTGACATATTCGTCAGCGTTGCCCTCTCATCCATCGGCCAGTTTTTGAGATCGTCGCCCGAAAACTCCAGCACCTTGCCAATCCCCTTGCTGGTCTTCATGTAGTCGCTGGCGAGTATGACCAGCATCACGTCTTTGGCCGCCACATCTGAACGCTTCTTGCCTTTCAGCACATAGCGAACTGTTTCCGGCACGCGGATGCGAATGTCCTTCGCGTACCACGCATTCGCCATATCAGTTGAACCAACTCCAAACGCAAAACAACCGAGCACGCCTGCCATACACGTGTGCGAGTCGGTGCCGATAACTATCTGACCCGGCAACGCGAGATCTTCGACGACGGCGTTGTGACAAATCGCGTCGGAGCCGCCATCAGGGTTTTCGCCGTAAAGCTTGATTCCCTGCCTGGTGGTGAAATCTTCCTGGGTCGTTGCTAATCCATTAGCACGCTCCAGCAAACCCATCTCGCGATGTTTCGGCGACATGACCTTCCCCAGAAAGGTCAGGTGATCACGAAACGCAAAAACTGACTCGGGCTCCGAAACGCGCGCATCCGGTCCCAACGCCTGTTTCAAAAGCGACTCGGCCATCGGCGTCACATACTCGTGCGAGAAGCGGACATCGGCCACGGCAAACAATGCGTCGCCAGGCTTGACGGCCTCAACGCCAATCTTGCCGGCGCGCACAAAAGCATGCCTGGCAATGATCTTTTCGGTGATCGTCATCGGCCTCGGAGGCGTTTCGACCGGCGGCGGCGTGACGTCGCCGGCAAGTCGCGCTTTGTTGTAGTTAAAAAGTCCGCCGTGTTCGACGATAGATTGCGAAATCGGGTCCAATCCATCCGTAAACTCTGCCAGGGGAATTTCTTCGCCGTTGCGGATGCGCCCGACGAGTCCCAAATCGGTTGAGGTCAACAAGCCGATGTTCTGAGAATTCTGGCCGTAGATCTTTTCGATGCTTTTGGCGATCACGAGTTGAATGCCGGCCGCTTTTTCAGCGTAAGGCGCAGTTTCACGAGATGAGCCGCAGCCTTTTGATAACCCGGAGACGACCACAGCAAAGCCGGCGGTTTTGATTTCATCCTTCTTAACCGCGCCGTCGCGCATGCCAACATAGACGTATTGTCCCAGCGTCTCGTCATAGTAAAAGCACACCCAGCCCGGCGTGATCTCGTCAGTGGAGATATTGCTCATCAGGGGCAGGTCGTCGTTTGCCAGCAGCTGTGCCAGATCTGCTTCTATCACCTCCCGTTCGTCGCCTGCAGCTTCGAGTTGGCGTCGAATGAGCGAGGTGTCCTCCGTCAGAAACAATATTCTTCCCTGAAACCTGAGCGATGCAGGTCGCTTGAAAACACTTTCAACGGTCATGAATTAGCCCTTTGCAAATATTAGAATGGCGATCGTGCCAGGAAATTATAACCTCGCGAGAGCAAATCGCTTAGTTGCCCAGTTTCAGTTTAGAAAGTAGCACGGGCGTCCCGCCCATGAATCACGCGCAAGATGCGCGTGCCACCTCGCGCCTCCGCAAGGGGTGTGGAAGTGCGCTGGATGCAAGAAGCAGTTTAGCGTAACTGTGAAGACTATTGTTGAGGACAGCCATATCCCCTCCACAAATGGCTGCCGATCCACCCGCTGTGCTCAAGCAAGAAGGGAATGAGTGCTCACCAGTGAATGAGGATGCTTGATATTGGTCAGTACAAGTCAGCGTGGTTTAGGGCTCTCCGGATTCGCTACGCTCTGACTGGCGGAAAAGATGGACGGTATCGTAGAAGCAGATGAGACCTAGGGTGGTCGCCGGAAATGGAAACACCTGCGCGCCACTCATTCAATTAAAGCGGGTGAACGTCAACCGGACTTTCCCGCACCTTGGAATGATACGGCTGCGGTCTTCTCAGTAGTCCAGCGCAGCGGTAGCGTCCACTCGCGTTACGTTGAACGCGTGACTGCCGATAACCTCAAGGTGGTGCTTAATGACGTTGTAACTCAGGACGCGCACCTAAGGACGGGTACAGGCGTCCTACGCAAACAGACCACTGGCCGCAAGCATTCTCTCGTTAACCATAAGGCTGATGAGTGTCCGATTCGATGAGGGCGTATGCGTAACGACAAACACAATAGAGGGTTACTTTGCGAACCTCAAGCAAGGCATTAACGGTGTCTACCATCAGGTTAGGCCGGAAGCACTCGCACCGCTATCTAGCAGAGTGATTTTCGCTACAACTAACGGAAGGTACCAGACGTTGAGCGAGCGCAAACCGCCCTTAAAGGCTTCGAAGGCAAGCGGCCCACCTATAAGCGGTCTCACAGCTAAACCTAGAGAAAGCTGGAAACGAAAAGCCTTGATTAGGCGACGTCAGCCAAGAAATAGGTTCCGGTTTATGTTTTGCGTCTAAATTGGAAGTTGTTGATAGGACTACAATTCCGGCACTAATATGCCAAAAAACGCGTTTGGGTCTAAATAAGGACTAGGCCCAGTGGGGGACATAATTGGCGTACCGCTTAGAAGTGCTTTTAGGATCGACGGGTTTAATCTTGCCCTGCTGATACGCGTCCGCGATGATTCGGGATACCGTTTCCGATTTGCTCTCCGGTAAGTTGAATCGTTCTCGGAGACTGGTGTTTGTCATTTTCTGGTTCGTCATCCAACGTAAGACGCAGTGCTGGAAACATGCTCGGACACGATCTTTTCCGTCCATCTCCGAGAATTTTTTCTGAGCAAACATTATCGCCGTGGTATGCCTTTCGCCAGCGCGCCAGTCAGGTGCTGGAAGTTGCCATGTCTCGGCATAGGCCACAACCCTGTCTACACCTTTCCCTTCTTCCTCGCACATTCCTAGTCTACGCATCACATCCGCTAGTCTTTCATTTCGAGATTGGATTTCATCAATGAACCGATCGGTTGAAATAATAGATTTACCTGGATTGGAGATCTCAATGCGATCACTATAAAGCTCAACGGTAACCGAGGTTCCTGTTTCATTAAAATCCTGATGAATCAAGGCATTGGCAACTAGCTCACGTATCGCTATCTCCGGAAACATTTTAAGCTCCACTCTCAATGCGTTCTGAATAACCTCATTAGAGGGGATGTGGCTATTAACAAAATCTACTAAACCTTGAAAGCCTACTGCGTAGCCTTTAGTTCCCGGTTTGAAGACTCGACTACCAGCAAGTTTATCGGTTCCGTCATACACAATAACCCTCGGTGCCTTTCGAAACATCCCCTCAAAAGCGTCAAGACGTTTGGCGAAAAGGATGGCCCCGAGATTCTTAATTGAATATCCGTTTTCCTCGGTAATAAATTTCTCGCTCTCAAACCGCTCAAGCACACCAGCGCGATTAGTTGGATAGGGCAAGCCGATCAAATCAAAGTAGCTTTGTGTGTCCAGCAATTGCACCACCTCACTTGCGGAGCAGTTGTCTTTAGCTGAACACGTTAGCCAATCTGGCTTGCCTTCTTCAAAAATTTTCCTAAGACGATCTGGCGTCATCGCCCGTAACTCCTCACCTGAGCGCATCCAATATCTACCATCATGATGCAGGGGAGTACCGGGAGGGCGTGAGGGAATATGGCATACAACTACGCGGCCATCTGGGTGATCTACTTCCTCGATTTTTACTTCGAAATGAAGCTTATCTAGTATCTTTTTCTGCATTTCCTGAGTGTCGCCAATTGCCCTAGTTCCTACTATTTGTCTCGGCAGCTTGTTGGTTACTCCTAAGATCAGCTTTCCGCCTCCGTCGTTGGCGATTCCAACGCAATAGTCCATCACCCTATCGCCGCTAAATTGCGACATAGCCGCTTTGAATTCCATCCCTTCAATCTCTCGAGGGATTTGTATCCACTTTTCCAATTCTTCAAGTGTGGTGGCGATCATGAGGGTAGAGAATAGAGTAGATAACAAGTCTTCGTCCAACATTAGAAGGTGATAAGATGGAGACAATGAAACGAGAGAGTCCTAATCCCACAGAAGCAATGGCAAGCCTTTCACGCTTGCGCCTATGAAGTTTGAGGATGGCTTACCAAAGATTCTCGCAACCCCGCCAGAATCTAAGGCGAACAAACCGACGAAAAAGAAAGCCCCAAAGAAGCGTTAGGGTATTGACACACGAGGAATCTCGGAAACACATCCATGGTCGGAGAGACTCTTCAAACGTTGATCAACCAGAAATAGCTGTTTCGATTCTACTCACGCTTTCCAGGAGGTAACTCGACGCAAGTGAACGTTTCGACTCGATGAGGGTAAGGAATTGATCCTAACGATGAAGCCGGTATTTTTTTTGAGGCTGGCTCTGATGGCGTCGGTCGGGTGGTTGACTTTCACCGGCGCGGCGTCTGTTGCGCCGTCGTGCCCACAGTTCGCGATCACCTCGCGTCTGCCGGCACAAAGCGATTCCCGCAGTCAGGAGCTGGCAGAGGCTGCGAAACTCGATAGCCAGGTGGTGAAACTTTATGGGGAACGAAAATATAATGAAGCGATTTCACTGGCCAGGCGGGTCTTGAAGATCAGAGAAAAGCTACTAAAAGCAGACGATCCATTATTGGCCGATAGCGTGGGAAACGTTGCCGCGATCTACCTCGCGCAACAAAAGGTTGACGACGCTGAGAAGTTTCTAAAGCGGGCGCTCTTAATCTACGAAAGAAACGAGACTGAAAATGCTCTGATCATGGCGAAGACCCTTGAAAGCCTGGGCCAGGTGCGCAGTGCTCGAAACGATCCGGGGAAAGCGGAAGAGTTTTATCTGCGCGCACTCGCGATCAAAGATAAAGCCCTCGATCCCAATCATGAGGAGATATCCTTGTCGCTTGATCGGCTCGTGGAGTTTTACAAACGCGAAAAGAAGGGGCCGAAAGCGATATCGCTCCTGCAACGACTTATTTCAACAAAAGAGCAGTCTGGAAGGTCATACAAAGAGGTCGGCCGCCTACTCGAGAGGATGGCTTGCCTAATGCACCAGAACAACCAAAAGACGGAAGCCGAAGCGTCCGAGGCCCGGGCCAATCACATTCTCTATGGCACCGAGGCAAATGCTGCAAAACCGATCTCGCTACCGAACGAGGTTCTTGCTTGTAAGTTGATCAATAATCCTCGCCCAGACCTTGGAGCTGCATTGCGCGGAAGGCCGCCCCTGGTGGGATCGATCAAGATGGAAGTGGCGATCGAAACCGACGAAGCCGGAAATGTGATCGCGGTGAATTACATCGGCAGCGATCCGGCTTATAAGTCAGTGGCTGAGAAGGCGGCGCTCAACGCAAAACTGCGACCGACCATTGTGGATGGGCGAGCAGTCAGAGTGGAGGGCGTGATCGTCCACCAGTTTCTGACTGAGGTCCGGTTAATTTCTGTACCCGTCACCGTTCGACAATGACGAGAACGGCCGTCCCAAATTATCCGAAAATTATCCTGCGGATCAGGACTGCCCTGAAAGTTTGACAACGATGAGGGTTGGCGGTACCAGTAAGTGCGCGCCACGCTTGCACATTACCCAAATGGATAGACGTCCTACTGAAACTGAACTGGCTTTCACTGCACCCGAGGTGCTTGAGCGACTCAATCGCGCTCGAAATTTTATCGATTTGTGCTACGACCTTCCGCTTGATCTCGACGAGATCTCGAGTCATGCCTGCTTTTCCCGTTATCATTTCCTGCGGCTGTTTCGTCAGGCATTCAACATTACGCCTCACCAGTATCTGGTTGAGCGTCGAATTGAACGAGCAAAGGAACTCTTAACAGCAGACGACTTGCGGGTGACCGACGTTTGTTTCGAAGTCGGGTTTCAGAGTCTTGGTTCGTTCAGTAGTCTCTTTCGCAAGTCTGTGGGCCATGCGCCTGTCGCCTACCGCGAGAAAAGCCGAGAAACGCAGGCAGCCAAGCGAAGGATTCCCGGATGCTTCCTCATTATGCACAAGCTGGAATCTGCCTGACGCTTGTCGGCGCCGCCTCAGTTAGCAATTTTCAAGAAGCACTTTCCCCCTTAATCAATTAACCTCATCAGAAAACTATCCGAGGAGAATCCACTTATGATCCGCAAGATGTCGCATGCCACAATTTTTGTTAGCAACCAGGACGAAGCGCTCGCTTTCTACCGGGACAAGCTGGGCTTTCACCTGCACACTGACGCCATGGTCGGTGACGATTTTCGCTGGCTTACCATCAATGCGCCGGGCCAGCCTGATTTCGAGATCGTCCTAATGGAGCCCAAAGGCGGGATGCTGATGGACGAAGCGACTGCGACTCAACTACGAGCGATCATCGAGAAGGGCGTGTTGGGCGCGGGCGTATTCAACACCGACGATTGCCGCGGAACCTATGAAGAAATGAAAAGCAAAGGGGTGCAGTTTACCTCGGAACCGGCGGAGCGGCCCTATGGCATCGAGGCAGTGTTTAAGGACAACAGTGGAAACTGGTTTAGCCTGACGCAGCCCAACGAGGACAATGCTTAAACAGGGTGGCACGCGCATGTTGACGCGTGATCACGGTAGGGACGCTCGTGCCACTTTGAAAGCTCGCCGAACCCGCCAATTGGTAGTGGGTCAGTTTGCTTTGCGTCCTTTGCGAAAGCCTTAGCGACCTTTGCGGTAAGGCTTTAGTACAAAACAAAACCGCAAAGATCGCCAAGCTGAAACGCAAAGTTCGCAAAGGAAAACTGTTTCGATTTCCAAACTGACCCACTACCAGCCAATTTAGTTCTTGGAGGGCGGGGATTGAAAAGTATAGGATTGACGTGCTCAAGACCACGTTATCTGTATCCGGGTTGGCAGCATTCGCCCCCGAAACTGAAGAGGAGATTCGTATGCTGAATAAGAGAAACTCGCTTGCTGTTTTCATTGGAAGTCTTCTGTTGATCTCAAGCCTGCCGGGGCTGGCGCTGGCGAAAACTGATCCTTACTTGAAGTCGACGCGCACCCAGTTGATGAAAGCGCGAGCACACCTTTTCGCTGGCGAAAAAGACAAGGGAGGACACCGCGAGCAGGCGGTCGCGCTTACCAGCGCGGCCATCGATGAAGTTACAGCTGCGATGAAGTCCAACCACCATGGTTCCAATGCCCACGCGATCAAAAACGTCGCGACCGCCACGGGTGCCGAAGTCGGAAGCCACATGAGAAAGGCCCTCATTCACCTGAAACAAGCAAAAGAAAACCTCGGAGCTGCCGCTCCCGTTCCGGGCGGTCGCAAAGAAAAAGTGATGGAACTTATCGACAAGGCAATCGAGCAGGTGGAGAAGGCAAACGCCCTGAGCGCTTAGCTGAACGCACTTCCGCGGTGCTATTCCAGAGCTAACAGAGCATACTTACTCGCACGAGTTTCCGACTTAACAACAATCGTTCGTTAACATGGAGAAGGTGTAGGATGGGCCAACTTTCAGATTGACCTCGCTACACCATTTTCCCAAAGTGAGAAGGAGATTCGAGAATCTATGTTGAGAAAATACATCCCCGGCAGCTTGCTGCTCTTGATGGTATTCGCGTCGTTAAGTTATGCGCAGCAACCATTAATGACTGCCGCTCGCGCCGACTTGTTGCAAGCCAGAGCTCAATTGAACTCGGCCAGGCACAACAAAGGCGGTCACCGCGTAAAAGCAATCGGTTATATCAATTCGGCCATTGCTGAAGTTAATGCCGGCATTCGTTTTGACCGGCGTAACAATCATGCGCAGCTTAACTTCGGCAAAGTCTCCGGTTTTTTAGCCGCCGCTGACCAACCACACATGCAGCGAGCGCTTGATAATTTGCGGCAGGCAAAGAACAACCTCGAGCGAGCTACCTCCGACAAAGGCGGTCATCGCAGAAAAGCAATTGGCTATGTAGATTCTGCGATCGATGAAGTGAAAAAAGGTATCGACGCCGGCGAGTAAACCAGAGGTCACTGCTTTCGCAATTCAGAGGCAGCCATTCTCGCGAAGGTTGAGAATGGCTGTCTCGTAGTTTCTATGCTGCATATTCATAACGGCGATTCAACTGCCGGCAAAGCAAAGCTATCGACGATTCCCGGCGAGCATTTCGCATTTCGCGAGGCGCTGGTCGTTGGGCCAACTCCACTGGCGCGCGACGGCAGTGAGTGGCGGACGATACGCGCGCGGCATTTGGCAGAGTCGTATGGAGTGGATCTCCAGCAATGCGAACGCGAGTTGGAGGAACAGGAAAACAAACTGGCAAGCTTCGCTGATCACGAAGAAGTTGCGCTCTGGTTCGAACACGACCTGTTCTGTCAGATAAATCTGCTTTACCTGCTCCACTGGTTTTCGCAGCGCCAGCTCGGTCACACCAAGCTTTCTCTCGTTTGTATCGATAGGTTTCCTGGCGTACCTGGCTTTCGCGGTCTCGGGGAGCTGGAGGCTGATCAACTCGCATCATTGTTTCCAGACCGAAAGGCTGTCGAACCAGGCACGCTCGAGTTAGCAGGATCGTCGTGGCGAGCCTATTGTTCGCCCACTCCAGCTGACATTGATCAGGCATCGCAGGCAGATGCTCCTGGTCTTCCATTTCTGGGTGCGGCGCTTCGCGCACATCTCAAACGATTTCCCTCAGTCAGAAATGGTTTGGGCGCAATTGAAAACCTGAGCCTTGAGCTCGTTCGTAGCGGAGCCAACAATTTCATGGAATTGTTTTCTCATTTTGCTGATGCTGACCCGGCGTATGGATTTGGCGATGCTCAGCTTGCGTTAGTCCTGACTCGACTGCTCTCAGCAACACATCCGGCGCTGACGATGACCGGAATAAATGGAAACGTCCAAACGCCGGCGCCCACATTGAAGACGCTCCGAAATGCCAGCCTAGAAATCACTGAGTTGGGTCTCTCGATATCGCGGGGCGAAGTCGACTTTGTAACGCTAAACGGTATTGATACGTGGTTGGGTGGCGTACATCTCCATGACGAAAGCTCGTGGCGTTGGGATGAGCAGTCTGAGAGAATTGTGTTCCTTACAACTCGTTGAAATTCTTTCCCCAAAGGAGGCGTGCCTCATGGCCCGTTCAAATTACCTGATACTCAGTTGTGATGGTGGCGGAATTCGAGGGCTCATTCCCGCGTTGTTGCTGCAGCAACTCGACCAGGAACTCAACTTTCTGAGCCGTGTCGATCTGTTCGCCGGCACCTCTACCGGCGGCGTGATCGCAACTGGACTGGCAAGCGAAGTATCGATTGCGAGCATCGTGAATATCTACATGGCCAAGGGCGCCGAGATTTTCAAGCCCTTTAGCTTCCTGCGGGCGAAGCCGCGACCGAAAGCCCTGACTAAACTACATCCGCAGGCATTGGGGTTGCCGGCGGATCTCTTTCACGTGAAATACAGCAACGCGGGACTGAAGAAACTGATTTCGCAAACCTATCCAGCCACGAAAACGCTCAGCCAACTCAAGCGCAAAGTGATGGTAACCACGTTGGATCTTTTTCAAACAGACAGCCAAGCCTGGATGCCGACGACGCTCTCCAATTTGTCCGGCTCAACCAGCAGCGATGTCACTGTACTGGATGCTGCGCTCTCGACCAGCGCCGCGCCCATTTATTTTCCGCCGCATGTTTTTTCGAGGAAAGGTCAGAAGGTAGCATTCGCCGATGGCGGGATTTTTGCCAATAACCCAAGCACGCTGGCTGCGGCAAGTGTCATTTCCTCTGGGACGCTGAAGCGCGCGGGCCTCGCGCTGCCCGATATCAAACTGCTTTCGCTGGGTACCGGATTCACGCTGGATGGAATTCCTTCGAAGAATCTCTTGCCGCCGGAGTGGTATGGCATTCTGACGTGGCTTTCGCCGCTAACACTGCCGCCCACGCCACAGCTTCCGTTAATCGCAGCTCTGATGGACAGTGTTTCCGATATTGATAGTTTCCAGTGCAGCCAACTTCTCGGAAACAATTTTCGCCGCGGAAACGTGCAACTGACTCAAACGATCAATCTGGACGACTATCAAAAGGTCGGTGAACTAAAGAAAATGACAGAGGCTTACATGGAATCAGCCGAATGGAAAGAAATAAAGCAGTGGGTGGGCCAGGAGTTCGTCCGTTAAAGTGGTGAACCTGATTCCAGTCTCTGCGTGAACTCGGAGACTTCGCTGAGACTTAGCGGAGAAGAACTTAAGGTCGCTGCCTCAAACGATCCACGAAATAACAGGAACGACTCTTCGTGTCCGATCGTGTGGTTTCGTGGATGTTTTTGCTCCTCACTGAAACCTCCGGCTGGGTTAATCGTATTTACATCTGACTAATGTCCGGTTAAAGATTACTGAATTTCCACGGTCTCGAAATGCCTTTTCTTGAAGCCCTCAAATTGGCTCTCGCAGCGATCTTCGGTCACAAGCTGCGGTCTTTTCTTACCCTGCTGGGCGTGATCTTCGGTGTGGCAACGGTCATCGTGGTCGTCTCTCTTGTCGAAGGGTTCAATTCTTATGTTGACGAAAAAATCGCCAACATTGGAACCAACGCTTTCTCGGTCAGCAAGTATTCAATTGACGATTTCTCAAGTGTTGAGGCCCTGAATGCGGCGCGCCGGCGCAACAAAGATGTGACGCTGGAAGATGCCGCGGCGCTGGTGGCGCGCGGAAATTCAATCCATGAAGTTGGCGCCAAAGAAGACATCGCCGGCGACGTAAAGTTTGGTTCGATCAACCTTTTGCGGATGCACATCAGCGCAACCACCCCCAACATCGCAGATATCGAACGCATCGAAGTCGGCGAGGGCCGGTATTTCCTGAAATCTGAGGAGGAAAACCGCCGCAACGTGACATTCATCGGCGCTGATGTGGCCAACAAACTGTTTCCCGATCGAAATCCGCTGGGCGAATCCATTCGCATCGACGGGCGACCATTCGTCGTGATTGGCGTCGGCAAAGCCAAAGGTTCCGTCTTCGGACAGCCGCAGGACATGTATGTCTCGATGCCGCTTGCGACGTTCCTCGCCATTTACGGTTCGCGGCGATCGATAAATCTCAGCGTCACTTCGACCAGCCAGGCGAAGTATCAGGACGCCGTTGAAGAAGCTCGCACAGTTATGCGGACGCGGCGTAAGCTGGCGGCCCACGAGAAGGACAATTTCGGAATCATCACTCCCAGTGCGATTAACGAACTGCGCGACAAGATTTTCGGTACCATTCAAGTGGCCGCCATTGGCGTCACCTCAATCTCGCTGGTGGTGGGCGGCATTGTGATCATGAACATCATGCTGGTTTCGGTTACCGAACGCACAAAAGAGATCGGCATACGCAAGAGCATCGGCGCGCGAAAGAGCGACATCCTCAAACAGTTTTTGGCGGAGTCGACCATGCTGTCGCTGTTCGGCGGGGCAATTGGAATTGCAATCGCTTACGCATTAGCAAAGCTGGTGGCAACACTCACACCGGTTCCCACCTCCTTGCCGATGTTGGCCGTTACCCTGGCCCTTTTTGTTTCGGCGAGTGTGGGTTTGATTTCGGGAGTGTACCCTGCGTGGCGAGCGGCGAAACTGGATCCGATCGAGGCCCTGCGCGCGGAATAAACTTCATCGACAGGATTTACATGATCGACCAGATAAGACAAGGAACTAGAAGCACGTCAGTCTCTGGCGACTGATAATCCGTTCACCTGGCACAGTTTTTCTATATCCTGTAAATCCTGTCAACTTTTTAGTCATGAATCTCTTTCACGGTCATCTTTACGAAAACCTGCGAATGGGGCTGGACACGCTCTGGCAGCACAAGCTGCGTTCGGTCCTGACCATTCTCGGAGTTGTGATCGGAACCATGACCGTCATCGTAATCGCGGCTTTTGTTTCGGGAATAGACGCACGCGTTTCCAAGGAAATCGAATCATTCGGCACAAACTCGATCTACATCTATCGCTTCGATCCCGGCTTTAACTTCAACCCCACGGCCGAGGAACGAATGCGCAAGCCCTTGAGCTACGAAGACACCCTCGCGATCGAAACCGAATGTCCGTCAGTTGTCTACGCGGCGGCATTCATGTCACCGGTCGACTTCTTCGGCGGTCCGTTTACCCAGCGCGTTAACGTTCGCTATCGCGATATCGAGATGACTAATTCGGCGGTGCAGGGCGCTTCGCCTTCGTATTTCAAAATGGGCGTGACCAACATCGGTGAAGGCCGTTACTTCACGGATGAAGAAAACGCGCGCCATGCGAGTGTGCTGGTTATTGGTCGCGACGTAGCAAACACTCTCTTTCCCTTTACCAATGCGCTCGACAAAGAGGTCACAATTAATGGGCGCAGCTATCGAGTCGTCGGGGTGTTGGCTGAACGCGATGTGTTTCTTGTGGGTGCTGAGGATCCTAACAACGAGAACAAGGCCGTATATATGCCTTACCTCACCCTGCGGAAGCTTTACCCGGAAGTGAATGACAATTTTGTGATGGCCCAGGCCCGGCCGGGTCAGATGCAGCAGGCCGTGGAAGAAGTGCGTGAACTGCTGCGACGGCGCCGCAAAGTCGCCTTCGGCGCCAAAGACAACTTTGGCATTTCAACTTCTGAACAGATCATCTCGCAGTTTGGTGCGATCACCGGCGGCGTGTTTGCGTTGATGGTAGCGATTTCCAGCGTTGGTCTTTTAATCGGAGGCATCGGCGTGATGAACATCATGCTCGTGTCAGTCACTGAACGCACGCGCGAGATTGGCGTAAGGAAAGCTATGGGCGCCAGCCGGCGCGATATCGTGGTCCAATTCCTGATTGAAGCAGCGACGCTTACCGGGCTTGGTGGGGTCGTGGGGATCGCCTTCGGCTGCGGCATTGCCCTCCTGATTCAGATCATCATGCCCACCTATATCCCGCTCTGGGCCCCCGTGGTTGGCTTTGTGGTTTCAGTCGGTTTGGGCCTCACCTTCGGACTCTGGCCCGCCTGGAAGGCCGCCCGGCTAAACCCAATCGAAGCGTTAAGGTACGAGTAATTCGTGCCACATTCTCCTTTGCGTTCTTTGCGAAAGTCTTAGCGTCCTTTGCGGTAAGAGTTTAGACAACCGCAAAGATCGCAAAGCCGGACGCCGAGTGCCGCAAAGGTAGAGAGAGTTAATTTTCTCCGAGCGCCCATTGCGAATGGGTGCCGGCAGGACAACCCCAACGGTCTTCGCCGACTCCAAGGCTCACACTCCCCCGACCGAACAAGTCCATCCTGCACGGAGGCTCCCATGAGGCCCAGGTTTCCTGCTTTTGTCCTGCTGCTCTTGATTCTTCTTTCAAGTCAAACCCTTTACGCCAACACTAATCCGGCGATGCTCGCGCGGGCTGCCGTATCTGAAGACACGAAAAAATCAGCCGAGGCAATCGCCGAACTTCGTTCCATGGGACCAGCTGGGCTTAACTCCCTACTTGAGACTTACGAGAAAGAAATCAATGAACAAGTGGCTAACCCCTTGCTGGCCGCGACTCCGGAGTGGCAACGACTAGCTAGTGCGCTTGACGCCGTCAGTCAACAAAAGGACAGCTACCTCGCAGGGCTCTACTGGTTCACAGACTTCGAACAGGCCAAAGCTGTGGGCCGCCGAGCCGGCAAACCGATCCTCTCGCTGCGTTTGTTGGGGAAACTTAGTGAAGAGTATAGCTGTGCGAATAGCCGTTTCTTCCGCACGATCCTTTATTCAAACGCAGAAGTCTCAAATGCGCTGCGCACAAACTTCATTCTTCATTGGAAGTCAGAACGTCCCGCGCCTCGCGTGACGATCGATTTTGGAGATGGCCGCAAGCTGGAACGGACGCTCACCGGTAATAGCATTCACTATATTCTCGATTCCGACGGAGATCCGCTTGACGCATTACCGGGTTTATATGGACCTGGTGCTTTCCTGCGCTCGCTCGCTCGCGCCGAAGCTGCATTCAAGCAGTTTGATAATCCCGGCAACAAGGTTAAGGCTGCCGACTACCATCTGGCGCGGCTTAACGCGATCAACGTGGCCTGGCTGGCCGACATTCAGAAAACTGGAGGGAAAACCCCTGCCAGCATTGTGATAAGTGTTGACCGCAACGGCACACCAACAGCTATTCAGGCCGCGAGGCTGGCTCAGACGAAAATTGCTACCGAAGGAGCTGTCCTGAGGGCCATGTTGGCCGGAGGCGAAGAACTCGGCACGGCAACTGATGAGGCCACCTGGAGAAAAATCGCCGAACTTCACCAATCAGATTCGCGGCTGGACAAACGAAGCCTTGGGTTGATTCTCCGCCAGACTCACAAAGCATTGCGCAGTGAGGGAGGCGAACGCGCCACCGATAAGATGTTCGCTGAGCTGGTACAAAAACTCGAGATGAACGTCGCGCTCGACACGGTTCGCAATGAGTATCAACTCCACAATCGTATTTTTGCGTGGCTCATCGATAGCCGAGAAAACATCGATCTCAACAAACTGAACAAGAAAGTCTATGCCGAGCTGTTCCTTACGCCTGCCTCTGATCCGTGGTTGGGATTGTTTTCGCCCGACACCTACATGGCGCTTCAGAATGGCGGCGTGTTCAGGTAACTAATACTGGCCGATAGATTTCTGAACAAGGGTTTGATTACCAGGAATTTCGCCGAGCCACCGTATCTTTTCTTATCTCACCGGTAATAACTAACGGGTCGTCTAATTTGGCGAACCTTCATTACCTAAACCTCCCCACGTTAAGTTCCCAACTTCTCGAGGTGCATTTCAATGAAATTGGTTGTTGCTCTCCTTGCTACCGCTCTGCTCGCTCTGGCTCCCGTCCAAAGTCAAACACGAACTGCACCACTCAAGACGCCACCCGCTGAACTATCTGCGCCGCCAATCCAGGGCCAACAACTCCCGCTGCGCCGCGTGATTCTTTACAGCAACGGGGTTGCCTTTATTGAGAGGCGCGGCTTCGTTTCGGGTAAAGCTGAAATCAACCTGCAGTTTAAGCAGTCGCAGGTCGATGATGTGCTGAAGTCTATGCTGGTATTGGATCTGGGTGATGGACAGATCGGCGCGGTGAGCTACAACTCGTCGGCGCCGCTCGCCGCTCGTCTGGCTGAGATTCCTTTTGCGATCGAAGCGGGCACTGATGGTGATTCGCAGGGAGGCCTTGCGGGCGTGCTGCGCCAATTACAAGGCGCGCGCGTGATTGTCACTACCGCAACTCGCTCCGTGACCGGAGCTGTTTTGACAGTTGAAGAACGACAGCTGGCTTCGAAGGATGACAAACCTGCGTTTACTACGCAGGCTCTCGTTATTGCGACGCCCGGCGGTGACCTCGCCAGCTTCCCATTGAACGAGGTGCGGTCTGTCCGCATGCTTGATGAAGGTGCGCGTCACGACCTTAACGAGTTTGCCAATGCATCGGCATCGGCGCGGCGGCGCGATGCCAAAACAATAGTGATCAACTCAGATGGCGTCGGTCGCCGCGAACTCGTCGTCAGCTATACGATTGCCGCGCCCATTTGGAAAACGACGTATCGCGTGGTGCTCGACTCCACTGGGAAACCATTCTTTCAGGGATGGGCAATCGTGGATAACGTCAGCGACGAGGATTGGGCGGATGTCTCGCTCTCGCTTTTCTCCGGCACGCCAGTTTCGTTTATCCAGCCGCTTCAAAGACCGCTCTATCGCTTTCGTCCGGTGATTCCTATTCCGGAAGATCTGAATCTCGAACCGCAGGTTTATGACGACGGCATGGCCGGTGGCGTAGGCGGGGGCATGGGCGCAGGTCATGGTGGAAACATCGGGGGCGGTGATCGAAACGACGGCGGCGGTGGCCCTGGCGGTGCAGGCGGCGGAACCGGCTACAACAGAGTGTTTTCCGGCAAGGAAGTGTCCGGTCCAACCACCACGCTGAGTGATGCTCTTCTAGCCGAAGACTCGGGCATCAAGACCGCAGCCACAGGAAAAGAAGTCGGCGACTTGTTCGAGTACCGCATCGCGCGCCCGGTTACTGTCCGGCGCAACCGCTCGGCGCTGATTCCAATCCTGCAAACGCGAATGGACGGCGAGCGAATTTCAATCTACCGCGAAGCGGAACGAGCTGATCGACCGATGAGCGGTGTGCGACTTAAAAACACTTCGCCGCTTACGCTCGAAGGCGGCGCGCTTACGGTAATCGAAGGCGATGCCTATGCCGGCGAAGCACTGGTCGAGCGACTGAAGCCAAACGAAGAAAGATTCATTTCTTTCGCAGTGGACCTGGCGACACTTATCACCGTTACCAAAGATGGCGGACGCGAGCCGGTGTTTCTCGTTCGCGTGCTTGATGGTGTCTTTCAAGCCCACTATTACCAGGCCGAGCACAAGACTTACGCGATCACGAACCAGACAGATAAACCTCGAACAGTTTACGTCGAACATCCTTTGCGTGATGGTTGGCGATTGACCGCGGAAACGGTGAAGCCGGTGGAGAAAACCGCGGATGCTTACCGATTCCGCGTTGAGCTTGGGCCGCGCGAAACCGTGCAACTGAGAGTCGGAGAGCGGCAGGCGCTGATGGACAAGTATGCAATCTCAAACTTGACGCCGCGAGACCTCGGCGTTTTTGTTTCGCGCCGTTATTTGGATCAGACGTCTCAGGTCGCGCTGGAAAAGATCATCAGTGTGAAAACAGAAATTGCGGCGATCGGTGCTGCGGTGGAAGGCCTTGATCGGGAGGCAGCGGAAATCGAGAAAGACCAGGCGCGTTTGCGCGAGAATATCAAGGCACTCAATGAAACGGCTGACGCCCGCAGCTTGATTGCGCGCTACATCGCAAAGGCAAATGAGCAGGAGACACGAATGGAACAGCTGACTGTTGAACGACGGACTAAAGCAGCGGCGCGCCAGCAGCTTCAATTGCAGCTGGAGGCGGCCATACGCTCCCTGGCACTAGATCGCCGACTCTGAGGGCCGCTCTCGCAAAACAGGCGAGGCCGTAAGTGCAAATAGGGCGAGCCGGCAATCACTAGAGCGCCGTAAGGCGCGTAATGTTTATAGTTATGGCTCTACTCTAAGAACGAAGCTCCGTAGGAGCGCGACACGTACATTTCGCCCGTACAGAGCTTGGCTGTCAGATTTCTGCCGATCTATAAACATTGCGCCCCTCACGGGGCTTCAATCTGCGGAATTCACCCGGCTACGCGCCCTCGCCATGACGGCGTCGCCAACTTAAGGCTCAAGCTGTCCTTTAGCGCATCTGCTGGATGATCGCGTCGGCAAACTCCGCGGTTCGCGCCGTGCCGCCGATATCGCGCGTCAACACTTTGCCTTCTTCAAAGACCTTCATCAGTGCGTTTTCGGTTCGATCGGCTGCCTCGCGTTCTCCAATGTGACGCATCATCAGAATACCTGATTGAAGCAGCGCGGTCGGGTTAGCAATTCCCTGCCCTGCGATGTCCGGCGCGGAACCATGCACCGCTTCAAACATCGCGCCCTTCTCACCAATATTCGCACCGGGTACCAGGCCGAGCCCGCCAATCAAACCTGCGCACAAATCAGAGACGATGTCGCCGTACAAGTTTTCCAGCAGCATCACGTCAAACTGTTCCGGCCGCATGACGAGCTGCATGCAGGCGTTATCAATAATCTTGTCGTCAGCCTCAATCTCCGGAAAGTCCTTCGCTACGTTTCTGAAGCAGTCGAGAAAGAGCCCATCAGACAGTTTCATGATGTTGGCTTTGTGTCCGCAGGTGATCTTCTTCCGCCCTTCGCGCCGCGAATACTCAAAAGCAAACTTCGCAATCCGCGTGGACGCCTTTTCAGTAATGATTTTGAGACTCTCGACTACGCCGGGCACCACCACATGCTCCAGACCCGCGTACAAACTCTCCGTGTTCTCGCGCACGATGACGAGGTTAAGTTCCGGATAACGCGAGGGCACATTAGGCAGCGCGCGAATGGGCCGCAGGTTCGCATACAAGTCGAGCGCTTTGCGCAAACCGACGTTGACGGATGTAAACCCCTTGCCGATAGGCGTGGTAACCGGTCCCTTGAGCGCGACTTTATTGCGCGTAATCGAATCGAGCAGATCCTTCGGCAGCGTCTCCCCGAATTTTTCCAGGGCCTGCGCGCCCGCGTAATGCGTTTCCCAAACGACGTCGACGCCTGCTGCTTCGATGATGCGCACGACATTGGAAGCTACTTCGGGGCCGATGCCATCGCCCGGAATCAGTGTGATACGATGTTGCATAAGTACTTTGGCCTTTGCACTTTGATCTTTGGACTTTGTTTTTGGAGTTCTAAGGATACATATTTCACGGCCCAATGGCCAAAGAGCGGGCCGAGATTCCTCCCCGAATTGAGAAAGACAATCAACCTGTCCGCCAGCGAAATGAATGAGCTCCCTCAGACAACCGACGTCGCCATCATTGGCGGCGGAGTAATCGGCCTCGCGGTGGCGCGTGCGCTCAGCCTGCGCGGTGTGGCTAACGTGACCGTGATCGAGCGCAGCAGTTTTGGCGCCGAGTCGTCCGGGGCTGCGGCCGGTATGCTCGGCCCGCAGGCAGAAGCAGACACGCACGATGAATTCTTCTCTTTATGCAGTCGCAGCCGTGATCTCTATCCGGCATTTGCGGCGCAACTTTTCGAGGAAACCGGGATCGACATCGAACTGGAAACCGCGGGCACTCTCTACCTTGGCCTGAATGAAGAAGACGTGAAGGAGCTCGAGCGCCGTTACGAATGGCAAGCCGGGGCTGGACTCGCGGTAGAACGATTGAGCGCGGAGTCGGCCAGAAAACTTGAACCGTCAACTTCCAGTGGCGTGCGGTTGGCGTTGTTATTTCCACGCGACACGCAAGTTGAAAATCGACTGCTGATAAAGGCGCTCGTTGCGTCGAATCAAAGCCGCGGCGTTAATCTGGTTGATGGCACTTCTGTGACTTCGGTGAAGATCGCGCGAGGCCGGATTAAAGGCCTGGAAACCTCGCGAGGATTTGTCGCGACCGGAAGAGTTGTGGTCGCAGCCGGCGGCTGGAGTTCTCTTTTGACGGCGTCGCAAGAATCGAATCAAGCGGCGTCGGACAGTGCATTGCCGGATCTCGGCATCGAACCGGTTCGTGGCCAAATGCTTTGCTTCGACACTAATCCGGCAATTTTCAGTCACGTTATTTACAGTCCGCGCGGATACGTCGTGCCACGCAGAGATGGGCGTCTCCTGGCCGGATCGACCACAGAACACGTGGGTTTTGACAAGCGAACGACCGACGAAGGCATGCGCTCGATCCATTCGGCCGCAACTGAAATTTCACCGCTGATCCGGTCCCTGACGCGGCGAGAAACCTGGGCCGGTCTGCGACCCCGGGCGGCGGACGGTTTGCCAGTAATCGGGGCCTATGCTGAAATTGCCGGGCTCTTCTACGCAACCGGGCATTATCGAAACGGAATTCTGCTGGCGCCCATCACTGGAGAGCTAATCGCCGATACCGTGACTAATAGCGCAGCTAGCTCTTTGTTGAATGCATTTTCGCCCGATCGATTTGCGCGTGTATTTGCTGGGTGAGGCTCAATCAAGACTATCGATCGTTTTGCATAAGATATGAAATTGTCATTGTTTAAGTTCCAACTTCTTGCGCTTACTGTGGTGCTCGCCGCGTCCGTTTCGGTCGCAGCCCAGCCAGCCGACAAAGTTGCGCCGGAGAAGCGTTCCGCCAAAGTTCTGTTTGAAGAAGCAAACACTTACGTTGATACGAAGTTCGCTGAATTCAACAAATCGAAAGTCGCCTACGATCAAAAGCTGGAGGCGACAACAAAGCAGGAACAAAAAGATCTAGCGGCGAAGTTTGCGGCAATCCTGGCGGCGCGTAAAGACCTGCCTAACAGCGATCTCTATTTCCTCGGCATGCTCTATCACCTCGAAGGGAATGCCGATGGCGCGCTCGACGCTATGGCCCGTTTCCTGAGAACGACGAGCGCAGGTGAAAACGCCCAGCTCGCGCGCGTCGTCATCGTGCTTTATGCCACTCGAGCCAACCTGATTCCACAGGCCAAAGCAGCGGTGAACGATTACGCGAAAAACGAGCCGCGAAATCTAGTCGAATGGTTTGGCATGGAAAAGCTGATTGCAGAGGCGCTGAAAAAAACCAGGGCTTATGAGGACATGTCGAAACATGCCCAGGAGATGCTGAAGATCGCGAAGCTGGTGGCGGAAAGCAAGACCATTAACGCGTTTCGGCGCGACGACCTGTTGTTTAAGGCAACATCGCTAAGCGCCGAAGCTGACGTCTCAATGAATAAGAAAGAGTCGGCAATTGCATCGGTGCAGGAGTTGCGCAAAACCGCCGCGACCCTGCCTTCCGGTAATCTTTTGCGGTTCGCAAATATCAGGCTCTTCGCCCTCGATAAATCAATTGACACCCGCGCGGGATTCGCTGCAAGTGACGCGGTTACCGCGCTCCCTGAGCTGGAGGCAACTCAGTGGATCGGTCAGTCGCCAATAAAGTTGTCAGACTTGCGCGGTCAGGTAGTCCTCCTGGATTTTTGGGCGCCCTGGTGCGGACCATGCCGGCGAATTTTTCCCAAACTGCAGAACTGGCACGAAAGCTATAAGGATCAGGGCCTGGTGATTCTGGGCGTGACAAACTATTCAGGTCACGCTGAAGGTCGCAAACTAACTCGCACCGAAGAATTGGCCTATCTGCGAACTTTCAAGAAGCAGAATCGACTGCCCTACGGTATCGTGGTGTCTGATTCCAGGATAAACGATTTGAACTATGGAGTGTTTTCAATCCCGATGTCGTTTCTGATCGACCGGCGCGGAAATGTAAGGTTCATTGCGATGGGCGCGACCGAAGAAGAGAATGCCGCGCTGGGAAGAATGCTCGAAACAGTGCTGGCTGAACCGGCGGAACGTGGAGCGCCGCTTCAACAGACAACGGAGCGGATGAATTAAAGTGAACTTCTAATGGAATCAAATATCACCCCATTCACGATCGGCATTTCATTTCTCGCCGGCATCGTTTCGTTTTTGTCTCCGTGCGTTCTGCCGCTCGTGCCGGGTTACATCTCCCTGATCTCAGGGGTTAGCGTTGACCAATTGAAAGAAGGCGCGAACAGCCGTAAGGCCGTCATCCTCAACTCGCTGGCCTTCAACGCGGGGATCTCAATAATCTTCGTGGCTCTCGGCACCACGGCCGGCCTGGTCGGCGCCGCAATTCTCAACAATCCCTGGGTCAGGATAATCGGCGGCCTCGTCATCATCGCTTTTGGTTTGCAGCTGATCGGGCTGCTCAAGATATCGGCGCTCTACAAAGACACACGTTTCTTTTCCGACGAGAAGCCACGCGGCATGTTGGGATCGTTGACGCTTGGATTTGCTTTTGCCGCGGGCTGGACCCCCTGCATCGGCCCGATCCTCGGCGGCATTATCGGACTAGCTGCAACGTCCGGTGGCTGGCGCAGCGGACTGGTGCTCTCCAGTTTTTACTCGGCAGGGCTCGCCGTGCCTTTTCTGCTGACCGGTCTGGGCATTAATCAGTTTCTGAATTTCTACAAAAACTTCCGTAAGCATCTGCACAAAGTCGAGGTCTTTTCCGGTGTCATTTTGATTCTGATTGGACTGCTGGTGATGACGAACCGGGTCACCGTGTTGGCGAGTTCATGGTTGGCCAGTGTGTTGCCAAACCTTGAATCGAAACTAAAACTCAGCGAACCTGCTGCCAGGGAACCGGCGACGAGCAACGCAGTTAACGCGGCCGCCGCGCCGGATGTTCAGTTTGCAAAACTAGATGGGGGCCAGTTGCGTTTGACTGAATTGCGCGGGCGCGTAGTTGTGCTTAACTTCTGGGCCACCTGGTGCATACCCTGTCGTTCCGAAATTCCGGCGCTGAACGCGATGCAAAAAGCGATGGACGCCGAGGGTTTGACCATCGTTGGAGTTGCCAACGACGATACAGTGGAGAGAATCAAGGATTTTCAGGCAGATCTGAAACAGGATTACACCCTGGTGCTTGGCGCACAGGATGTGGCAGCGCATCTGCCAGCACCTGCGCTCCCTACTACCTACATAATCGATCGCCAGGGACGCATTCGAGAGAAATTCATAGGTGAGCGAAGTCAGGCAGCTTTTGAGGCTGTCATCAAACCGCTGTTGATTGAAGGCGCCGGCACTGCCGGCAAGTAACTTGTTTTGTGGTTCGGAGGTAATGCTATGTTGAGATCAGTTCTTATCCTTCTCGTCGCGTTGGCTTTTATGCCGGCGGCAACATACTCGCAAGACGGTCATGAATATTCTCCCATCGTCGAGAAAACCGTTAACTACAAAAACTGGACTCTCAACGATCTGAAAGACAACAAGCCCGTCGACCTGCGTTCGCTCGTCCAGGGCAAAAAGCTGGTGATGGTGGTTTACTTCGCGCCGTGGTGTGGTAACTGGCGACATGAAGCTCCAGTTGCGGCGCGGCTCTATGAAAAATACAAAGCGCAGGGATTTGAAGTGATCGGTGTCAGCGAATATGGATCACGTGAGGAGACGCTCAAATTCTTTGGGCCAACTGGTCCGCCTTACAGAGTGGTCAGCGAATCAGAAACGCGCGAAGATCGTGAGAAGACGCCGCACTTCGGCTACCGGCAATTGACCGGAGATACACGTCGATGGGGATCGCCCTGGAATATTTTCCTCGTGCCTTCAATGCTCGCGAAAACGGGCGACATTTTGACTGAGAAAGCATGGGTGGTAAATGGGGAATTGATCGAAGCCGAAGCCGATAAGTTCATCGCCGATCACCTCAACGCAAAAACCGCAGCGCTTGAACCGTGTAAAGACACACCCTGACCTGGTAGCAGCCAGACGCCTGAACGCTTTCTCTTCACTGGGACCGCGGGCGTCCCGCCCGCTCTTATCATCCTCAGCACTGAACCCAAATCGCTCGCTGTTGTTCGAGCTCCGCGCTCATTGCGGGCGGGACGCCCGCGGTCCCAGCTGATCCCACAGCCAGTGCAACGACAGCCTCGTCATTTAGTGTTTCCGGCGCTTCGTTGCTAATATGGCCGACTCTTTTGTTCGACAAACTTGGTTTCTCGCGGCAGCTTTCTCGACCATTCGACACACTGAAGTTTGTCGAACTCAACGTTATGAAACTTCGCTTGCTTTATCACGGCCACTGTTTTGACGGCGTTGCGTCCGCGGCGACGTTTACGCGCTTCTATCAGGAACGCATCCACCCGGGAGCCCAGGTGAGCTATCAGGGGCTGCTTCACCGTCCCGGAAATCTGTTTGACCTCGGTCTCCTGGACGGCGACGAAAACGCAATCGTGGATTTCAAGTACGCGCCTTCGGAGAAGCTCACGTGGTGGTTTGATCACCACGAGTCGGCATTCCTGACCACAGAGGATGAGACGCATTTCCGAAATGACAAATCGGGCAAGAAGTTTCTCGACTTCACGCGCAAGTCGTGCACTGAGTTCATCGCCGACGTGGCCCGCACGCAATTTGGTTTCGATGATCAACCGCTCGCCGCGTTAATTCACTGGGCCCACATCATTGACGGCGCACTCTACGAATCGCCGGCGCAGTGTGTCGAACTGAGGGAGCCAGCGCTGCAACTGATGCAGGTTATAGAAGCCGATCCGGATGATAGTTTTGTCGAGCAGGTTATTCGCGAATTAACTCAGAAGCCGTTGGACGAAGTCGCCACCACCGCGGAAGTGCAGCGGCGTTTCCAGCCAATTCTGAAACAACACCTGGAAACACTTGAGGCTGTGCGGCGCAAAGCTGTATTTGCAAACGGGGTTGTCGCGTTTGATTTGGTTGACGAAGGCTACGAAGGCTTCAACAAATTCATCCCCTACTATATTCACTCGGACGCGTCTTACACCGTGGCCCTGACCCGCGGCTCGCAACGCACCAAGATTTCCGTCGGTTCAAATCCCTGGGCGCCAGTTCCACGCACTCACAACATCGCGAAGATCTGCGAACGCTACGGCGGCGGCGGACACGCTGTGGTCGGCGCGATATCGCTCAAGCCAGATGAAGTTGAAAAAGGGCGCGAGGTGATGAAGGAGATCGTGACGGAGCTTTCCACGCCTTAACCTTTTAGATCAGGGAACATTCGCAACTGTTGAGTGTCCAACCTTTGTGCTCCCACAACTGCTCCGACAAAAGCTAGGATTCTTTCTGGTTACCCTGCTGGCGATCTGTTTCTCCGCGTGTTCCTCGGCTAACCCTCGGGCCAGTTCAGCTTCAACCGGTGCAAAACCTCCTGCGGATAAACCCGCCGTCGTCAATCGCGTTCCAGTCATCCACGTCTTCGTGGCGCTCTGCGACAACGTCAACCAGGGCATCGTGCCTGTCTCCGCGAGTTTGGGAAATGGTGATAATCCGGCCACCAATCTCTACTGGGGCGCGGCGTTTGGAGTGAAGACCTTCTTCGCCAGGAGCAGGGACTGGCAATTGGTTACGCACACTGGAAATCCAGGCGGCGCGATTTTGGAACGCCTCGTCTTCAAACACCGCCAGCGCGAACTGTTCATGGTTGCAGACGCTTATCGCGGCAAGGAAATTTCGCAGGCGATGCGCGATTTCTTGGAAGCGGCCGCCGGCCACTCGGGTGGCCCGATCAAGATCAAATCAACGGCAGGCGAAACTGAATTTTACGCGGACGGTAGCGCCGAGCTCGTCGCTTATATCGGTCACAACGGTTTGATGGATTTTGAACTTCACTCGCCGCCTCAAGCGCGAGATGAGCGCGGCCGCCAGGCGATTATTCTCGCGTGTGCCAGCAAGCAGTACTTCGATAAGCCGTTGCGCCAGACCGGGGCTGCGCCACTGGTCTGGACCACAAACTTGATGGCCCCGGAAGCTTATGTATTGTCAGCGGCAATTGATGGCTGGATGAAAAAAGAGACTGACGAAGAAGTGCGTGCGCGCGCTGCAGCGGCCTACCACAAGTATCAGAACTGTGGCCTCAAGGCCGCAAACAGACTCTTCGCTACCGGCTGGTAGGTAGGACAGGCATTCCTGCCTGTCCACTACTTGCGAGTATTCCTTGCCGACAAGGACAGACAAGAATGTCTGTCCTACTTCGCCATTAGGGCTTCGATCTCATTCGCGTTCTTCGGCACCCCGGTGGTTAAGACGCGCGGCCCGTTTTCAGTGCACAGCACGTCGTCCTCAATGCGCACGCCGATGCCGAGATATTGTTCAGGAATGTCTTTGGTGTCCGGACCAACGTAGATTCCCGGTTCAATGGTCATTACCACGCCGGGCTCGAGGGCGCGCGATTGCTTGCCGTAGTAATAAATCCCAACATCGTGAACGTCGATGCCCAGCAGGTGTCCCAGGCCGTGCATGTAAAACTGCTTATACTTCTCGGTCTTTATCAGATCCGCGGGTTCACCTTTCAAGAGTCCCAACCGAACCATCCCTTCAGTTAACATTTCGACTGAATGAGCTTTCAGCTCGTCATGCGTCACCCCGGGACGGACCATCTCGACGCAGGACATTTGCGTTTCCAGCACCAGATCATAAATCTCGCGTTGCGCTTTCGAGTAGCGACCGTTGATCGGAAACGTACGCGTGATGTCTGAAGCGTAACCTTTGTACTCAGCGCCGGCATCGAGCAACAGCAAATCACCGTCGCGCAGGTCGCCATCGTTGTTGATGTAATGTAGCACCGTGGCATTTGCGCCGCCGCCAACTATCGAAGTGTAGGCGGGTCCCGCCGCTCCGGCCCGGCGAAACACCTGCTCGATCAACGCCTCAACTTCATACTCCTTCATCCCCGGCCTGACCGCCTTCATCGCTTCAACGTGAGCTTCGGCCGCAATGTCGGCCGCCTTTTGCATCAATTCGATCTCCTGCGGACTCTTCAGGACCCGCATCTCATGCACGATTGTAGCGGGGTCGACAATGGTCCGCGGCGGATGAATCGGTTTGCGATTGATGGCCCGCATCTCGGAAATCTGCCTGATGATTTTGTTGTCGAGATCTGTCTGGGCGCCCAGCCGGTAATAAAGTTTTTCAGCGCCATCAAGAATGTCCTGGAGCTTCGAGTCAAAATCTGCGATGGGGTAAGACTGGTCGGCCCCTAGATCACTCTTCGCACCCTCCACTCCGGCGCGCCGGCCCACCCAAATCTCCTGCTCAGGGTCGCGCGGGCGCACGAACAACGTGTACTTCGCGGTGCGTCCCGGCGCAATCACCGCTATCGCATCTGGTTCTTCGAAGCCGGTGAGATAGTAAAAATCCGAATCCTGGCGGAAGCGATACTGAGTATCGTTTGAACGCGTGGCTTCGCGGGCGCTGGGGATGATAGCAACCGAATTCTGGTCCATCTGGCGCATGAATTCCGCGAGTTGGGGTGTGATCATTGAGTTTGGCTCCTGGAGATTTTGTTGACAATTGGAAGCGCTCATTGTAACCGAGTTCGCGGGAGGTCGAGAAATTGCCTGGGGCAAATTCATTCGACAGGATTGAAAGGATTTACAAGATTAAAAAAAGGCAGACACATATTGTGAATCATATTAATCCTGTCAACGATCTATCTAACCTCAGAGCGCTCAAGTTTTCTGGCCCCACATTGCGGTTTGGTGGATAATCAACGCGAAGATGAGCACGCAAACCATACCGGAACAGGCAGCGCGGTCGCGGGAAATAGTTTCCTGCGATCCGGGCACCGGCCTCGAGATTGGTCGCGCGCCGTTAGCGTCAGCTGAAGACGTCAGACAAGCAGTCGCTCGAGCGCGTGCCAGCCAGCCTGCGTGGGCCAAACTCTCGTTTCGCGAGCGCGGACGAGTAATCCTCAAAGCACGAGAACTCATGCTCGCCGCGCGTGACGAGCTTGCCCTGCTGGTCTCCCAGGAAACCGGCAAACCCATAGCGGAAGCGATCTCGATGGAGATAGTTCCTACGCTGGACACCATGCACTACTTCGCGCGCGCTTCGGAAGATTTGCTGCGCCCGCAAAAGATCGACATCGGGCAGTATGGTTTGATGGGCCGTTCGTCGCGTCTGGTGTTCAAGCCGCTCGGCGTGATTGGCATAATCTCGCCGTGGAATTTTCCGCTTGCCACACCCGCCGATGAAGTAGTCATGGCTTTGATGGCCGGCAACGCGGTAGTGCTCAAGCCGAGCGAACTGACGCCCCTGATCGCATTGAAGATTGGCGAGATCTTCAACCGCGCCGGACTCCCGGCGGGGTTATTGGAAGTTTGTACTGGTGATGGGTCCACTGGCTCCGCCCTCATCGATGCCCGCGTGGACAAGATCATGTTCACCGGCAGCGTCGCCACGGGCAAACGCGTCGCCGAAGCAGCCGCGAAGTATCTGACGCCCGTCGTTCTCGAACTCGGGGGCAAAGATCCGATGATCGTTCTCGACGATGCCAATATCGAAAATGCCGCCCGCGGCGCCGTGTGGGGCGCGTTTGCCAATTCAGGACAAGCATGTGCTTCGGTGGAGCGCTGCTATGTGCACGAATCGATCGCGCAAAAATTCATCGACCTGGTCGTGGACCAGACTCGCGCGCTGAAGCAGGGTTTGGGAACTGAGGCGTCGGTTGACGTCGGCGCGATGACAAATGAAAGGCAACGCGCGATCGTGGAAGAGCACGTAAGCGATGCGGTCCAACGCGGCGCCGCGGTGCTTACGGGTGGAAGGCGAGGATCGAAATCGGAGGGGTTCTTCTATGAACCCACGGTGCTCACCGCTGTAGACCACAGCATGTTGATCATGCGTGACGAAACGTTTGGTCCCGTGTTGCCGGTAATGACCTTCAAGACGGACGAAGAAGCGATCAAACTTGCAAACGACAGCGTGTTTGGTCTAACTGCCAGCGTCTGGACCAAAGACATTGCGCGCGGACGGCGACTGGCTGAGCGAATTGATGCCGGAACTGTGATGGTCAACGAAGTAGTGTACACCCACGGCATCGCGCAAACTCCGTGGGGCGGCGTCAAAGAAAGTGGCTACGGCAGAACGCACGGACGGATGGGGCTGCTCGAGCTCGTCACGCCCACGCATATTCACGTTAATCGAATTTCATTCCTGCCTGATCTTTGGTGGTTTCGTTACGATGCCGGTGCCAGCAAACTTTTCGGCGGACTCGCCCAGCACTTCACCACCGGCTCGCTGGTTAAGACTTCGCGCCTCCTGCCACAGATGATGCGGCGGCTTTTCAGATTCCACTAGAGTCACAACAAAGTTCTGGAGTCACCACCAGGGTTGCAAGTTCTCAACAGATCGTCGTTCATGAGTTGGTCGCAGGAGCAGGTAGACAAGTATTCCGAATCATCTTGAGTAGACGTGCCGGAGTCTCTGGGGTTAGAGCGTTCCTTCTGACTATTAGGGAATTGAATATGAAGTTGGCCCGCCTGACTTGGTTGTTCTTCCTGGTAACCTTGACTGTTGCATGCGAATTCGTGGTCACCAGTCTTGGACAATCCTCGCTACTTCCGCCCTCATCGCAAAGGAAGGGCGTTGTCACTCCAAGTCCCTCACCGAGTCCCTCACCGTTTCCCAAGCAGGAACAACTGCCCGATCTACGAGAGCGGACTTTCGATGAAGTAATTAGGGGTGCGCGTTCCGTGGATTCCGACGGTGATGGATTCTCAAACGCGGACGACAACTGTCCCGCCATTTCTAACGCAGATCAAAGAGACTGCGATGGTAATGGCATTGGCGATGCCTGCGATCAACCGCTCAATCTCTCCCCAGCATCGCTGAGGAAGTGCAACAAGACGGTTCGCAAAACAAAAAGGTCTGTCAGGAGACGATCAAGAAAGTCCATTCTCGCCAAACCTGCCAAACGATCCATAAAAGGCACTTACCCCACACAGCAAAATAGCCACACCAATCTGCCTGGGCCCGTAACTGTTCCCGCTTGATCTGGCGGCTTTACACCCTTAGGATTGCTGATTCCTGGTCAAACACCCTCTTTCTGAGGTATCCAATTTTGTGGAAGAAATACATGCATGGGCGCGAACGCGCTCATCATGAGCGCGATAATAACCGTTTGGTGCGACCCTTTGAATGGGGTCTGGAGTACATCAGCGACCACGTCAATGGCGATGATCCGCGCAATGTGCTCCGCGTTCACACCGAACGGACCATGGCGAACAGCGCGGACTTCTATGCCCTGCCTGAAATAACCGACTTCAATCTCAGCGGAGACCAACTCACCTGGACCAGTGCGATTCACACGCCGTCGCCGGAAAATAATCTGGCCCGGGCGCGCTATTTTCCGGTGCAGCCGCAGAAGGAACGTAAACCGCGATCAGCGGTAGTAGTGCTGCCGCAATGGAATGCACAGCCCGACAGTCATGTGGAGGCGTGCCGTATTTTCAACTTTCTGGGGATGGCAGCTCTGCGCCTGACGCTGCCCTATCACGAAGATCGGCGGCCGCCTGAACTGGAGCGAGCCGATCATCTGGTTAGCACAAACATCGGTCGCACTATTCAATCGATGCGCCAGGCAGTCCTCGATACGCGAGCCGCTGTGCGCTGGTTAAAGAATCAGGGTTTTGAACGTGTTGGCATTCTGGGAACGAGTGTAGGTTCCTGCATTGCATTTCTCGCCTTCGCTCACGAACCAGCCATTGATGCCGGCACCTTCAATCACGTGTCTGGATTCGTAGCCGATGTCGCCTGGCGAGGATTATCCACGCGTCATCTGCGAGAAGGCTTTGCGGGCGACCTGAGCCTCGACGAACTGCGGGAGTTTTGGACACCAATCAGCCCGGTGCCTTTCATTCCCCGTCTACCCAACATGGGCAGACGTCCCATGCGATTCATTGCGGCGCAGTACGACCTGACTTTTCCGATTGACCTGACGAAGGACGTGATCGCGGAAGCGCGACGCTACGATTTGCCGCTTGACGTGGTCTGGCTTCCCTGCGGGCATTACACACTTGCCTCGCTGCCATGGAAAGCGATCGACGCGTGGAAGATTGCGATGTTCATGAGAAAAAATTTGCGGTAGGCGTCAACCTGTTCACTGGGACTGCGGGCGTTTCGCCCGCCACGAGCGCATAAGCACGAGCAAATTCATCAACTCAATCAATGTAGTATCGGATCTCAGCGGCCGAGACGCCCGCGGCCCAGTGAACGACATGACACGCAATCCCAATCGGCTTCTGGACCAGCTCGATGACTTAAAGAACCGATTTGGCTCGGCCCAACCAACCGCCCTTGAATCCGTCCTTTCTCGTCTGGCTCGACAACGTTTCAAAGATGCCGAAGCCTTAATCCGTTTTCATGAATTGCTGCTCTTCGTGCGCGCCTATCCGCAAAACGCGAAGCTCAAACTAGCTGCCGAGGCGCTTTTAAACAGCTTCGCCAAAAGAGTAGAAGCCCTGCGGAATGATGACGTCGATCTCACGCCGCTCGAATCACCGGACGTTTCCGGCATTGCCGGCACTTCCGTGAGTGACACCTTCACCTATCCGATTGTCCGCTGGCTGGCTAAACGACATCCCGCTCGGCTCAAACTTGACTGGGAATGGTTTGAAGATGAAAACCGCTTGTCGGAAACGTGGCCGCGATTCATGCCCCTGTTGGAAGAAGATGCGTTTGTTGAAGCTAATGTGCCTTATGCGAAATGGCTAATGGCGGCGAGGGCCCGCTCAACAAACGATGTCGCGTGGCTCGTTAGACAATTTGAATCATTGAAGAGGAGTGACCGGGAAAAGGCTGAACTCTTCGATTCGCAGCAGCTTTACGTCGCCTGGTCGCCACCCTATCAGGCCACTAGAACGGGAATGCGTTTACCGGTTCCCGCCAGCAAAATTTTCTATCATCGCGAGCCTCTGATTCAAAGAAGAGAAGTTTCCTTCCGGGATGAATTGGCAAAACCCGCGCCGGCGCTCGAAAAGTTATCAACCAAACAGGGCGAGCGGGCATTGGACCTGGCGCGCGAGGCCTCCACGATTCGCTATCGTGAACTTTACGGCTTCACTCACGGCGATCCAGCGCGCGTTTTTAAGTCCCATCTCGGCCGTGGCGTCGACCTCTTCATCACCTGCCTGCCGCCGGCCACTCGTCTTCCGCTACGGGCTTATCACGCGGCGATGATCTTCAAGAATGGAGTGGCAGTCGGGTATTTCGAAGGGCTATCGCTGTTTGAACGGATGGAGAGCGGCTTCAATCTCTACTACACCTTTCGCGATGGTGAAACTGCATGGCTCTATGCGCGCACGCTTAACGTATTCCTGAAGATGTTGGGAGTCACGGCTTTCGCGATCGATCCTTACCAGGTTGGGTATGAAAACGAGGAAGGAATCGAGTCGGGCGCCTATTGGTTTTATCGGAAGCTGGGATTTCGTCCGACGAATCCTGAGATTCTCGATCGCACGCTGCACGAAGAGAAAAAGATAGTCAGCCGTTCGGGCTATCGCACGACTGCTCGAACGCTGCGCAAGCTCGCGGCCGGCTCGATGATTTTCGAGTTGGATGCGAAAAACTCTGGCGACTGGGATCGTTTCCAGGTGCGAAATGTTGGGTTGGCAGTTCAGCGACGGATGGCGGCGGTATTCGACGGCGACGCTGAACAGTTTCGTGCTGAGGCGGTAAAGAAGCTGGCTCGCGTTTTGGAGATGAAGGTTGGGGATTTACCGCCGAAGAAACACGCTGCCTTCGCTGACTTCGCAGTAACGTTATCGATGCTAGACGATTTGAACCAATGGAGCTCCGACGAAAAACGCGATCTGTTACAAGTCATTCGCGCAAAGGCTGAAACGGATGAAAGTAGATACTTGAAACTTATGCAAAAGCATTCGCGACTGCGCAAGGCGCTGATTAGATTGGGATCATGAGCGTCCCTTACATGCACGCAAACGATTTTCCAGGATCTTGTCTTCGGAGAATTTCTCGAGTTTCTCGAAATAGGACGCCGATCGATCCAGCGCATTTTCCGGCACTAGCCCCACAATCTCCGTACTTGAAATCTCGACGTTAAGCCGCTGGGCTTCATCACGCACGGCGTTGTATGCCTCGGTCATTCCGGTTGACTCATAGTTCACCAGGTTCATCGAGACCTGCACCAAACCGCGGGTGGATAACTCAAATCCCAAGGCCTTCACAAACGGCAACCCGCCATGACGCGCTCTGACTGTACGAGCGATCTTTCTTGCCATGGTCACATCCGCCGTCTTCAAATTCACATTGAAGGCGATCAAAAACGGACGGGCGCCGACTGCAATCGCACCAGCTGTATCATGTACGATTAACGGCCCACAATCAGGCGCTCGGCCCGGTTCTACGGCAATCTGTTCACGCAATAATTCGAGCGCGCCCCTCCTGACATCTTCAAGGTTTACCCGCTCGGCCCTGCGCGCAGCCCGTTCATAAAAGAAAACTGGAATCGAAAGTTCCTGAGCGATGCGTTCGCCGGCCTCATGGGCCAGCGCCGCGCAGTCGTCCAGCGTGACACCCTGAATCGGCACAAACGGCAGGACATCAGTCGCACCGAGACGCGGGTGCACGCCCTGGTGAGTCCGCATGTCGATCAGAAATGCTGCCATGGCGACAACTGTGACGGCAGCCTCAACCACTTTGTCGGCCGACGCAACGAAGGTGATGACTGATCGGTTGTGATCCGGATCGATGTGAGTATCGAGCACGCAAGCCGTTTCGATCGATTCGATGGCTCCCGCGAGGCGTGCGATAGTTTCAGGGTTGCGGCCCTCGCTGAAGTTTGGTACACACTCGACCAGGGCATTGCCAATTTCCGATTGCCGATTGGCGGCTTCAGTGTCTCCCATTGGCGTTAGCTTATCATTGAGGTTCGAGTATCCGTTGAACTAAATCGGCCACCACACGTATCCTAGAACGATAGCACTCGGCGCCTGAGTTTACCCGGAAGTCTTATTCGTCAGTTCGGAGACGCCAGATGGCAAAGTTCATGGAAGAAGTGGATGGCACCAGCGGGCTGTCACACACTAATCATGTCTTACGGAGTGTGCTAAGCGGCGACATTGAAAGCGAGCGTCGTCGGCTCACCCGCGCCCTTGAAAAACTCGGCTATAGCGTAATCTCCGAAGACCCTCTATATGCACGTAGAGGCGCGCGCGGATGGGCTGCATACTATTGCTCATTTGATATCCTTGATTACCCTCGGAAGCTGAAGATTGGCTTGAAAGCATTGAGTCCTCACGCCACGCTCGCCACCTTCGATTATGCAGCTGAACATTTTGGCGTTGTCTCTTTCAAGGGAGACCTGCAAACACTCAGGTCGGAAGCGGAAGCAATCATCGCCCTTGCCTCACAAAACGCGACGATTACCCTCTGCACGGCGTGTGGCACCAACCAACCCGACGACTCCAGGTTTTGTCGTGTCTGTGGCGCCCCGAATGTGGGGGGCGCGCCGGCGGAATTGGAGGTCTTACGTCTGACGGCTGGCGCGCGTACCGCACATCATAAGATCAGCGCAGCAGTCATTTGGGCCCTGGCGCCCTTCATGGCCGCAATCGTCGGAATAATATTCCTGGGCGCTCCGGTGGGCAGACTGACGACCGGACTCCTGCTGGCGATGTTCGGCAACCTGCTGATCTGGTTATTTGTGCTCAACGCTTCACGGAGAACTCTCAAGCCGGATTTGCTTCAACCGCTAACCCTCCCAGCCAAAGTTTTACAGCCGGGCTTGACCAGCGTCATCGCAGCGCCGTTGCCGGAGCAGAAATACGTGACTGAGGGCACCACAGAACTACTTGCGCCCAAACCGAAGGAAAGAGAAAAAGAGCTCGTGTATCGAATGGGGCGAGATACTTCGCCAACAGACTAACCGGTAATCGAAGCCAATACCTTCAAGCCGGAGATAAAAATCTGACGTTAGACGCAGCGCAGTTGATCACTTAAAACCGCCAATGGCCCACGATCATTTCATCGACCAACATAAAACCGCCTGGCAACGTTTGGAAGATCTGCTGAAACTGCTCGACGCAACTTCCCTGCGGCGATTGCACCGCGAAGAAGTGCGTGAGCTTGGCCGCATTTATCGTCGTACTGCTTCTGACCTCGCAATCGCGCGCGCCGAGTCTCGCGACCCTCGGCTCATCAATTATCTGAACAGTTTGGTAATTCGTGCGCACGGGCGCATCTACCAGGCAGATTCGCAGGGCGGTTCGCGGGTCAAGAATTTCTTTGTGCGAGAGTTTCCGCAAACGTTTCGTCGCACCTGGGCATATACGGCAGTCTCCTTCAGCGTCTTTCTAATCTTCGGGATCATCGGGTTTGTAGGCACTAAGTACGATCCTGAATTTTCCGAACTGGTGGGTGTAGCTCCTGCCTTTAAAGAACTCTACATAGAAACCAAAACTCACTGGTGGGAAGATCTGAATCAGGCTAATCAGGTTGGCGCAAGTTCAATACTCACACACAATATTCAAGTAACCATCTACACCTTTGCTTTCGGTGCACTGTTTGGCGTTGGCACGTTGTTCTTTCTGGCTTACAACGGCGCGAACATTGCTTCCGTACTTGCGCTGACTTACCGTGCGGGCTTCGGCAACGATCTCCTGACGTTCATGGTCGGCCATGGCGTGATCGAGCTTTCATGCATTTTCATGGCAGGCGGCGCCGGGCTTTTGATTGGCAGTGCGATGTTAATGCCAGGCGACCTGTCTCGCGCCGATGCGCTCAAGAGCCGTGGCAAAGACGCCGTGCGGTTGATGATGGGAGTGGCGGTGTTGCTTGTCATCGCCGGAATAATCGAGGGCTTCATTTCGCCGGCGCCAATTCCCTCGGCAATCAAATTCAGCGTGGCCGGACTCACCGGCCTCGCGCTGTATTCTTATCTCCTGCTTGCTGGCCGCGCCGCAGCCTCGGAGCTAACCAATCAAACGGGCGAGTTGCGCTCTGATCAAAATCCCCGCACCTGATAATCCCAGTGACTTTGGACCCTCGAAATCGCAGAAAACCTCAGCTTTTCCGCACATTCTCAAGAGTGTTGGCAATCGTTTAACCAGCGTGTTATATTCCTAGCCGGTCTCGCGTTCCGGCTAGACCCAGGATTTTGAATCTCCTCACTTTACCGAATTACGGCTCATCTTCCATCAGCCACTAAATAATCAGGAAAAGCGATTCTGACCCCAATGAAAAAGTTTATTCTTGCTGCTGTTCTCCTCGTCGTGGCGACTTCTGCCGCTTCCGCTCAAAACGCGGCTGCATATCGTTTCGATAACTTCGACTTTGCAAACGGAGTTCGCCTTGAGGCTCCAGCCGCACCGGCGCCAGCTAAGACGAACGGCAAGAAACTTCGCCGTGGCTCATATGCAGCCAGCGCTGAATCGATCACCGCAATCATCAATACCAGAATGGCCGAGATCAAAGGTGGCGGATCGCTCGGCGGTTACACCACTGGCAACTCGAGTGTCGATTCCCTGATCGTCGAATCTGGTACACGCAATGGAGTCGATCCTTTGCTCCTCTATTCGATCATGCATCAGGAGTCGAGTTTCAAGCAGCGCGCGCTCTCGCACAAAGGCGCGAGTGGTCTGATGCAGCTGATGCCCGGCACTGCGCGACGATTTGGAGTCACTAGTATTTGGGACCCGCGTCAGAACGTCGAAGGAGGCGCCCGCTATATGCGCTTTCTCCTGAACATGTTCAAGGGCGATGTAAATCTGGCGCTGGCCGGTTACAACGCGGGCGAAGGCGCAGTTATGAAATATGGCTGGCGCGTTCCGCCATACAATGAAACGCAGGAATACGTCAGAAGAATCAGCAAGCGTTACAGCTTGATTCGCGATCCTTCTTCGGCCCGTTACGCCTACAACATCACACGGGATCAACTCGCCAGCGCGCAGCGCAAGGAATCAACTCCGCTAACTGTCTATGAGCCGAGCGTATTTTCCGTGAGACTACCTGATGGTCGTCTGCAATTGATTTCCCAATAGACACTTGCTCACACGCATCCCTCGCAAAAAGAAACTCGGACAGGTTGCCCTCTTCGAGTTTTTCTTTATCTGAAACGAGTAATATTGGTGCCGGCTAAGGTTCAACTAACCGGCTGGGTGATTAAGGCTGGCAGCGGAGTCAGGGCTTTGGCCGAAGGAACACAAAGAACCGGGCAGGGTGCATTTCTCACCACGCGCTCAATTTCGGATCCGAGCACTGGCGTGCCACCGAAAAGAGAGGCGTGGACGTTTGTTCCTATGACCACGAGATCAGCTTCTTTTTCGGCTGCTATTCGGACGATCTCTGCATACGGCCGGCCTTCCGCAATATGTGAAATGGCGCGAGCACCATCATCGCGTGAGAGTTGGCCCATGCGCTCCTGAACGTAAGTGCGCAACCGCGACAGCGCGCTCAGTCCGGTTTCTGGAAACATCACTGAGATTTGATCGAGATAATCGGCGATCACATACACTGCATGAAGCTCGGCGCCTGTTTGATTCGCGAGTTGCGTGGCAACCTGAGTGGCGGCGACTGAGGACGGCCGGAAGTTTGTCGAAAGCAGGACGCGATTCAACCGAATCTCGCTGCGTCCCCCTTTGTGTTCGACAAAGTCGTGCTGCGGAGGACGAATCGTCAGCACCGGACAAACGGCTTCCGCGATGATCTCTTCGGCAGTCGAGCCCCAAAGAGCACGAGACAGGCCTTTGCGGCCGTGCGTCACCACTGTAACGAGATCGATATCATAATCGCGTACAGCTTTCGCGATCTCCGGAGCCGGTTCGCCAGCCACAATCACCGGCTCCACTTCAAGTCCATCAAAGAGTGGGTCAGCAAGAAGGTCACGCACTTCGGTGCGCAGTTGAAGCAACCAGTGATTTTCCTGATCCACGAAAACACGTTCTGGCAAGGTCAACAAATTTGGCGGGACGCTGCCGCTCTGCACACTAAACAGCACCACCCGCCCGCCGCCGCTGCGCGCAAACGCGGCGGCATACTTCAACGCAGCCCGAGCGTGGGGCGTAAAGTCTGTGGGAAATAAAATATTTCGAAAAGGATACATGGGTGATTTTGGATTGACGATTTCGGATTGCGGGTTTCGCGCCTGGCCAGGTTGAATCCGCTTTCCGCAATCTCAGATCTGAAATCTGAAAATTGAGATCCGAAATCTGAGATCTCAAATTTCAAAGGACTCTCGTGCCCGCAATGCGATCCAGATGCGGGGTAAACTCCGCGAAAGCATTTTCATTTCTTCGCGCAACTACGGCTAACTCAACCGCAACTCGTTCTCTAAACCGCGTCCCGCCCTTCTCGTCAACAATTCTGCTGATGAGACGGCGGAGCGCTTCAGCCAAACTCGAAATGAAGTCACTTGCCGCGGGCCGATCGCTCAGAACTACTTTTCCATCGTGATACTCAAAGGAACCCCCCGTTGGCTCAAGAAAAGGATAGTCGTCTCCCATGGCTATCAAAGTGGCACGAAAACGCGCGGGGAAGTTTTCGTTAACGCTCTCGGTTGCGCGTTCCACGCCGCCAATTAACTCTCCGCTGGCTGCGATCAGACGGTCCCAATCTGTCTCTTCATTTTGTGCTTCCGCAAGGCGATCCATCCCGGCTGCTGTTTCGAGGGTTGCCTCAGGAACTAAATCTACAGCGGAATGGTAGTGAGAGTCATCGGCTTCGTGATTATTTTTTTCATCCGGGCCTTCGAAGATCGTAATCAAACCGCCCGGATCTCGAGCCCGCACCAGCAAGCGATCCATAGCTTCCTGCCCCTCGGCACCTCTTCCGGTGGCCAGGTTTTTTTCCCAGACAGTTGGTTCACCGGCGCCCTGAAGAAAGACGTCTGCTTCATAATCGTCCAGCTCTACTTTTACGCGGCCCACAAAGCTGAGCTGACGCAGATGACGCAGCAGCGCGCCAAGATTGACGAAACCAGTGTCAAGCGTTTCAAGTTTTACCAGACTACTCATAGCGTATTATTCATTCGGTTGCGAAGTCTAACAATAATGAGTGGCTTGGTAATAGGGCCAGCGCTCGACGGCGCAACGCGCCATTGCAGAACTCCAGGTGATCACCGATCACGAGAATATAGGAATCTTGAGCGGCTTCGCGTAAAATCGAATCCAGGCTCCAAAATCAAGTAGAGTGGTTTCGCAAGGCCAGATCGAGCGTCGCGTCGCAAGGCATTTTAGAGCTGCACCAACGACGGCGTGCAAACTTACATTTCTCCGAGGCGACAGTCTAATGAAATCCCCCATCCGCGAATCAAAACGAATGTCCGCGATCCTTCTGTCAATCATTTTCCTTGTGTGTGCCTCCGCTACGGTAGACGCTCAAACGCGCGCAGTAGAGGGCACCATCTTTCAGATGGGCCAGCAACGGATTACGATCCCCGCGCCAGATGGATTCGAAGAGGCGAGCTCGCAATTCAAAAGTATTAAGGACCGGTTCACGGTCACTGAAGCCACCGGAAATGAAGTGTTAGCCGTTCACCTGCCAAAATCGGACTGCGATAAATTGCGGAGCGGCGTGGCAATTGATTTAAATTTTTACACAAAGATTTCAGTCAGAGAGTCCGTCCGGGCCTCCGATTTATCACCGCCACAATTCGCGCGTCTAATCTCCGAGTTCCGCGGCGCCAGCTCAAAAATCATGGACATCAACAGCCCGGAAACCAAAACAAATTTGGCAAGGATGAACAGGAATCTAAGCGAGTTGAACCAACAAGAAGTCAAGATTGATCTAAGTCAACCAGTAAATCTGGGCGAGTTTGACACCCGACCAAACATTTATAGTGTCATGCTGCTCGTCAACTTGAAGTCCAAAACCGCCGACGGCGACGTGGTGAAAGTGATCGTCGGAAGTTTGTCATATGTAAGGGTCAAACAGCGGTTGATTTATGTTTATACCTACCGGGAATACAAATCCACTAACGATATTGAAGTGTTGCGAGATTTTACTAAGCAGTGGATCGGTCAGATTCTTGCCGCTAATTGACTAGTTACACGCCGGCTGTGATTCAACGGCGGACAATCGCCAAATTTCGCGTTTGCCTGGTTATTCGTCTAACCCTATGAACGATTCTGACAGTGGAAACTTCCTACTGTGATGCTCACGCTCCTTGCAGTCGGTTTTCTATTGATGCTGGCCGCGGCTTATCGCCTCTATGGCGGTTGGGTGGCGCGTCAGTTTAAGCTTGACGACGCGCGCACGACTCCGGCAAATCGAGTGAACGATAGTATTGACTTCATTCCCACCAAGCCCTTCTACCTTTTCGGTCAACACTTCTCGGCAATTGCCGCTGCCGGCCCCATAGCCGGACCCATCCTCGCTTGCCAGTCATTCGGATGGCTGCCTTGTTTGCTGTGGATTGGATTAGGCGTGGTGTTGATTGGCGCCGTCCACGACTTCGCTTCCCTGGCGGCGTCCGTGCGTCATGGCGCAACTTCGATTGCCGAGATCGCTCGCGAACATCTGGGAACTGGCGCAGGACGCGCGATGATGGGGTTTATCTGGATCGCTTTGCTCTATGTGATTGTCGCTTTCGCCGACATTACCGCGGGAACTTTTGTCGGTGGCTCCGAAGAACTCAAGGCTACGCTGGTGAATTTCAATCCCGGCGGTGCGGTCGCTGCAGCCAGTGTTATGTACCTGCTGCTGTCGTTATTGCTGGGGCTGGTCCAACGCTACCTCAATCCGCCGCTCTGGTTAGTCACATTGATTTTTGTCCCGGCGGCATTCGCCCTTTCGTGGGTCGGCACAATGACGTCAAACTGGCTGGTCTTTAATCATAAGACGTGGGGCGTACTGATTATTGTTTACTGCGGTGTGGCCTCGATCGTGCCGGTGTGGGCGCTGCTGCAGCCGCGCGGCTATCTGGGCGGGTTCATTCTCTACTCCGCGCTCGCGCTCGGCATCATCGGCGTTTTCTTTGGCGGTTATGCCATTCAGCAACCAGCCTTCAAGTCGTTTGATATTGGTGGAATGACGGGAATGTTGTTCCCGTTTCTCTTTGTGACGATTGCCTGCGGCGCCTGCTCTGGTTTTCACGGCCTGGTTTGTTCCGGCACCACCTCGAAGCAGGTGGATCGCGAGTCGCACATACGGTCTGTCGGTTATGGTGCGATGTTGGCCGAAGGCTTTGTGGCGCTGATTGCGCTGGTCACCGTGATGATCGTTGCGCAGGACGCGCTCCGTGGGAAAGCGCCGGGTACGATCTACGGCAACGGTATCGGACAGTTTCTGACGCTGATCATCGGCAAGGACAACCTGGCGTTCGCGGTCACCTTCGGCGCCATGGCGTTTTCAACTTTCGTGTTTGATACGCTCGACGTTTCGATGAGGCTGGGCCGTTACATAGTGCAGGAACTTTTTGGTTGGAAAGGTAAACTGGGCGCGCTGGCCGGGACGTTCTTAACGCTTGCGCTCCCGCTCTATTTCATCCTCTTCGCGCCGCCAAACTCCTGGTTGAAATTCTGGACGCTGTTTGGCGCGTCAAACCAGTTACTCGCCGGATTAACATTGCTGACGATAACCGTCTGGCTCTACCAGGCGCGCCAGCGAATTGCGTTCACACTTCTGCCCATGATCTTTGTGCTTGTGATCACTCTCTGGGCGCTCGTCGCGCTTGTAGTAGGAAATCTGAAGGTGACAAAAATCGCGACGGGCGTGCTGGATATCGAACTGATCAATGCGATTGCTGCAGCCGCTCTGGTCGTGCTGGCTCTTTACCTCGCTATTGTTGCCCTCATCAAGGTTCGCGGAGACCGGCAGAAAGGTTCGCTGGTTGAGGCGCATGCAGCAACCAGCCTTGAGTGAGTGAAGGGTGTGGATCACGCGTCCCGCCCGTGATCACGCACAAGGTGCGCCTGCCACAACGAGAGTCAATTCTTCTTCGTCATCCAGAAGTCCCTCGGGTACAAACGATAGAGACGCGTGTCTGGTCCCATCGTTGACTTCAAGTAGGCCTCATAGGCGGCAAACTGTTTTTCCGGACCCACCACGAAGTAAATTGCTCCCGGCACATTTTTCAACTGAGGATCATATCCCGGCAGGATTCTCGCGTAGACTTTTCCCATCCGCGTGTAGAGCTCGTCATAAAGGTTTGGGTTCTTGCGCAGGTCGAGAACCGCTTGTCGAAAAGCTTTCACCTGTTCCGGCTTTAATCCATCAGCCACATCTGCAGCCATCGACTCACCTCGGGCCTCATAACCCGACGCAGATCGAAACTCCCCAAATGCCTGCGCGATAGCGTATTCCGCCAACTCGGGATCACGCGGTGCTTTCTTCAGCTCGTCAATCACGAACCGCAAAGTTTGGGGCAACTCCGGTGTCCGCTCGGCGTAGTAACTGGAACGGCCGTTGGTCGGGCTTCCGCCCAATCCATTGCTGTAGGCTAAACCTGCGCCAATCGTTTTGGTGAAAATGCTGTGAGCTCCGCCTCCGGCGTAAAGCTTCGAAGCCAGATACTGCAACAATGATTCGCGTTGTATGTCCTGGTAAGTAACCAGCGGCGCGGAGTTCATCATGACGCCACTTTGGGAACTTGGATTTATCAGTCCAACGAAGACCGGCTTATCACTATCTTTCGCGCGCTCGCGCAACCGCTCGTCAACCAACCCTTTGTTGGAGTAATCAGCGGCGGAGTACATCGCGTGATCTAAACCGTCGATCAAGCTTTCAATCCCGGCGCCTAACTGACGCTGGGTGTCCTGAGACCCGATAACGAAGACGCGCGCATTGCCGGTGTTCAAGAGACGCCGGCGAACCTTATCCAGCTCGCCCAAAGTCTGTTCGGGCGTGACAAGTAGATCCTCACGGATCTGCTTAGCAAGATAGGCCCAGTCCGTTGCCAGCGAGGAATCGGGAAGGTCATTCAATATCTGATCCAGGTCTTTCGCGACGTCGACGGCTATAGTCTTTGCTGGAGCACCCGGCAATTGTTCAAATGCATTCCAGTAAGTTTTCAGTCCTTCAGGCACCTTCTCTGCCGCCCCTGGAGTACCCTGAATTGCGCCCAGCAACGATTTCAACTCTTCGCGCTTTGCGCCATTGCCCGCCTCCGCTAGCTTTTTCAGAAACTCTGAAATTGCATCGCGACCCGCGCCCGTGCCCGGATCCTTCAAGCGCCAACGCAAACGGTGAATGTTGTGCGACCGAGTCAAAAATGAACCGACGGTCATATACAACGGGCTGTCCTGACGTCGATAAGCAACGGAAGGATCATTAACCCAGGATTCTTCTGAGCCCTGCATCGTATTGCGGTGCGTGCCCAGGCTTTGGTCAACCACGTCACGGATACGCGCCAGATTCTCCGTCTTCCAGTTTGGGTGATAGAGGACCAGCTTCATCCATTCAACAGCGCGCATGGATTCGGCGGTGTCATTACCTGAGCCTCGCGCCACTAACTCCGCACGGCCGGTCCGAGCGTTGGTGCTGAAATTCGAATTCAAGCTGAGAATTTCTTTTTTCAGCAACTCGCTCATCTCTTCAAAAGTGATGGCCCTGCCGTCCTTGATCACGCCGACGCGCGTTAAAAGCGCCGGCAGCATGGACAGGTAGAAGAGTTCGTCTTCCGGCACGCTTCCAATCTTCAAAGCCATTCCCGTAGTGCCGCTGGTCATGTTGTCGAAAGTTGAAGCAACCAGCGGGACGCCTTTTGCTGTTGTCGTGGTTTTGAATTCCAGCTGATCATCGAGGGTCATCGGGGGCGCGTCGATAAAGCGGGTGCGCGCGCCTTCCTTTGCGAGGCGGTCGAGTTCGGCGCTGGTGGCGTCATACTCGGTCTGGTATCGACGAATCGCCTCCTGGTCGTCACTAACCTTGTACTTCACTTTCAGGCGCGCAACTTCAGCATTTGAGCGCGCCTGTCGCTCCTGCTCATCCTGCTTTAGCAATTCGGGATTCGGCTTTGCGGCAAGTCCATAGGGAGTTGTGGCCGACAGTTTCCATTTGTCTACATAGCCCCGCCAGAAGTTCTGATTCGTCGCCATCCGCTCCTCGACAAAGGCCATGGAGGGCTTCATTGTCACTGACTTGCGAAAGCCGGGCGTTTCGTTGATGCGGTCCAGCTGATCCATCCAGCCGGAACCCGTGCCGCGAAAACCGAACCCCGGAGGTGAGTTGACGAACTTGGACAGGGCCCGACGTGTTTCAGTTACGCGATTCTTTAGTCGCGTGTTGAATTCAGCCAGTTCCGGCGAGCCGTCTGGAAGCGTCGCCACTCGCTTGATTTCGTCCATTATCCTCTGGCGCACTTCAGTGATCTTCTGGTCAGTCATGTTTGCAGGGGTTACTTCTGACAGGCCCAGGTAGATGGGAAAGCCCATTTCGTCGCTGACAAAGTTGAAGACACCTTTTGCCCCAAGATCCATTTCGCGCGTTTTTGTATCTACAAATTTCTTGTAGAGGTTAGTAGTGGGGTCGCTGGCAATGTTGGCCAGGAACAACTCGAGCAGCGCGCGTTCAGGATCGCTAATCTTTAGCGTTGCCGGCCAAACGAATATCAGGTTGCCGGGCTGCTGATCGTTCTTGTTTGGATACTCGATGATTTCGATCTTGCCGAGCGTCGCCATTTTTGGAAGAGGCAGACCCTCCCTTGTTTTGAACTTCAGCTTTGAAGGTCGCGGTTGGAGCCGGTTCAGAATCGCGTCCGTACGTTGCAGGATGTCGCCGATCAACATGTCTTTGGGAAAGGAACCAATGATTCCCATGTTGCCGAGATGATAGTTGGCCGCATGAAAACTACGAATGTCCTGAGGTTTGAGATTGCGAATGGCTTCGGGGGTTCCACCGGATGAATATGAAAGTGGATGGTTCTTCCCGTACAACAGCAGGCCGGCGGCGTGAAACACTCGGGAGCCCGCGCGCGAGAAAGAGCTGCTCATCTCATTGTAGACAGATCCTTTTTCCTCGAGGCGCAGGGTTTTATCGGCAGGGTTCTCGGTAACGCCAAAATTGCGCACCTCGCGCCGGATCTCTTCGTCGGTGTAGTTCGGATGAAGCAATGCGTTCATCTGCATTTCGAAGTGATCGTAGAAAACTTCTGCACCAGGAGTGTTGAAGTTGTAAGAGGTGCGCAACTGCTGCGTGAAGGCATTCGACCCAATGAGCGACATGGTCTCGGCGCTCGAAACACCGCGTCCCACGCTGCCTTTGCCGAGGAGCAAATGCTCCTGGGTGTGCGGCTCGCCCATGTCAGAACTGGGAAACGAGTTGGCGTAGATAAAACCCTGCGGCACTGACTGAATCTGTAGTACGTCGAGGGTAAAGCCCGTGCGCCCGTGAATGAAGCGCGCCCCCATGGGTTTATCGCGATCGTCCGCGTAAACGGCAACTGTGCGAAAGCCGCTGACGAGCATGCCCGGCGACAAGGTTTCCAGAGACAGCCCATTCAAACGAGCAGGCGTAGCGCGTTGAGCCATCAATGGCAAGACTGCAGCTACGAATAGCGAACCGCAAACAAACAGACTGACGGAGATTGAGCGCACTTTTACGTTCATCCTTATGCTCCCATTTGGAGAGATAGACTTCTGTATTCCGAGGCGCGGTATTATACGTGTGTTTTGATCATTGCCGGACGTGAAAATCTATCCACGATTACGCGAATACCTACGAAAATTCGTTGGCGAGCTGCGTGGCCTTCTGAGGTTTTCTTCCCTACGCTGGTCATGTCCTGATTTCGTTTTTCTCTGCGTGATCTCCGCGGCCTCGGCGTCTCTGCGGTGAATCATCGCAGAGAAGGGCCTAACCGCGGAGACGTCGAGACCGCAGGGGCAGCGCGGAGAATTTCAATTGTGGACACTACCCAATCCGCCCCCTTCTGGACAGTTTGCCCGCGAATCGGGATAATACGCAGTTTCAGCACGACGGGTTGCTCGGTCTACAGGGTGCGCAGTCAATCGAGGCCAGATTAAGTCCGGAATCTGCTGTCACCTGAGCAGCCAAGACTGTGCCTACCAATGTTGCGGCGCTGCTCGCCGGCAAACCGAAGATCAGAAAGGACCGTTTCGGACGGTGGATGAGGACAGGGTTCCTTCTCCGCCTCCAGTTTGCAAAAAATCATGAATTACAATTTACCCAACCACCGGCAGTCTTTAACTCTCTCTGGCGTCGGCCGTTCACTATTGACCCTCGCAGTTGCACTTGCGTTCCTTGGAATCGGCGCGTCGCCTGCTTTCGCGCAGTCACACGGTGGCGGCGAAGCAAATCTAATTCTGCCCGACCTCGGAAGTGAGATGTTCTTCAACGACAGTATTAACGGTCATAACCTCCTGCTCATCGGGATTGTGGTTTGCATCCTCGGCCTGCTGTTTGGTTTGGCGATGTACATGAACCTGAAGAAGCTGCCGGTGCATCAGGCGATGCGCGAAATCTCGGAGCTGATCTACGAGACGTGCAAGACATATCTGATTACGCAGGGTAAGTTCATTCTGCTTCTTGAGGTTTTCATTGGCGTCGTCATCGTCCTTTATTTCGGCGTGCTCTCGGAGATGGAACCGTTCCGTGTAGTGATCATCCTGCTGTTTAGTTTGATCGGGATCGCCGGTAGCTACGGCGTCGCGTGGTTCGGCATTCGCGTTAATACCTTCGCTAACTCGCGCACCGCTTTCGCAAGTCTTGAAGGCAAACCGTTTCCACTTTACGCAATTCCACTCAAAGCCGGCATGAGCATCGGCATGATGCTGATCAGCGTTGAACTGCTGATTATGCTTTGCATCCTCCTGTTTATTCCCGGCGACTATGCTGGTCCCTGTTTCATCGGTTTCGCAATTGGCGAATCACTCGGCGCGGCAGCGCTGCGCATCGCCGGCGGCATCTTTACTAAAATCGCCGACATCGGCGCTGACCTGATGAAGATCGTCTTCAAGATCAAGGAAGACGACGCGCGCAACCCCGGCGTGATTGCCGACTGCACCGGCGATAACGCCGGCGACTCGGTTGGACCAAGCGCCGACGGTTTCGAAACCTACGGCGTCACCGGCGTGGCCTTGATCACGTTTATCCTGTTGGGCGTTACCGGTGAAACAGTCCAGATACAGTTGCTCGTCTGGATCTTCGTGATGCGTATCATGATGGTCATCGCCAGCGCTGCCTCTTATTTCATCAACGACGCCATCGCGAAGGCCAGGTACCGCCACGCCGACAAGATGAACTTCGAAGCGCCGCTTACTTCGCTCGTCTGGATTACTTCCATCATCTCGGTGATCGTAACCTTCGTCACTTCTTATCTGACGATTCCAACGCTGGGCGGCGACACCAGTCTGTGGTGGAAGCTCTCGATAATCATTTCCTGCGGCACGCTCGCAGGCGCGATCATTCCTGAGCTGGTCAAGGTTTTTACTTCAACTGAGTCGTTACACGTTCAGGAAGTAGTCACTTCTTCGCGAGAAGGCGGTCCATCTCTCAACATTCTATCGGGCCTCGTAGCCGGAAATTTCTCCGCTTACTGGCTGGGACTCGCCATCGTCGGTTTAATGTCGATTGCCTACTACTTCAGCACCATGGGTCTGGACGCGCTGATGGTCGCGGCCCCAGTATTTGCCTTTGGTTTGGTGGCCTTCGGGTTCCTCGGCATGGGCCCGGTAACGATCGCAGTTGACTCCTACGGCCCGGTAACTGACAACGCGCAATCGGTTTACGAGTTGTCATTGATCGAACAGGTGCCCAACGTCGAAGCCGACGTCAAGCGCGACTTCAACGTGAACATAAACTTCGCGCGCGCGAAGCATTTGTTGGAAGAAAACGACGGCGCGGGCAACACGTTCAAAGCAACTGCCAAGCCGGTTTTGATTGGTACAGCGGTAGTTGGCGCCACCACCATGATCTTTTCGATCATGATGACTCTAACCGACGGACTGACCACAAACCGGGATAGCCTGTCCCTGTTGCACGCCCCGTTTGTGCTGGGGCTGATTTCCGGCGGCGCGGTGATCTACTGGTTCACCGGCGCGTCAATCCAAGCGGTAACTACCGGCGCCTATCGCGCGGTTGAATTCATCAAGGCAAACATCAAGCTTGAAGGCTCGGAGAAAGCTTCAGTGGAGGACAGCAAGAAGGTAGTCCAAATCTGCACGCAGTATGCGCAGAAGGGCATGTTTAATATCTTCCTGACGATCTTCTTCTCCACCCTGGCGTTTGCTTTTGTCGAACCGTTCTTCTTCATCGGCTACCTGATTTCGATCGCTATCTTCGGCCTGTATCAGGCGATCTTTATGGCCAACGCCGGCGGCGCCTGGGACAACGCTAAGAAGGTGGTCGAAGTCGATCTAAAACAAAAAGGCACCGCCTTGCACGACGCTACAGTAGTCGGCGACACGGTGGGCGATCCGTTCAAGGACACTTCGTCAGTGGCGCTGAACCCGGTGATCAAGTTCACCACGCTGTTCGGCTTGCTGGCCGTTGAACTGGCCGTTTCGATTGCAGATCCAACCGGACGCTTTGGCGAGAATGGCCCAATGATCAGCCACGTGCTGGCGGCGGTGTTCTTCCTGGTTTCGCTCGTGTTTGTGTGGCGTTCCTTCCACAAGATGCGAATTGGAAACCTGCAACCGGCTGGTATGGTCTCGCTCAACCCGCAGCCGGAACCGCCGGGAGTTATACGGCCGGGCGATGCGGTTTCACTGAACCCGCAGCCGCTGCCGCCGAGAGATGAACGAGAATAGATTCGGTGGGCTCCTAATCAAGAGGTGCCGGAGAAACCAATCGATCCACGAAAACACACGAACTAACACGAAATTCCAATTTGGGTAGTGGGTCAGTTTGGAAATCGAAACAGTTTTCCTTTGCGAACTTTGCGTTTCAGCTTGGCGGTCTTTGCGGTTTTGTTTTGTACTAAAGCCTTACCGCAAAGGACGCAAAGCAAACTGACCCACTACCCCAATTTGTGATATTTCGTGTTAGTTCGCGGATCGTCCTATACTGAACACCATGAGTACTGCATATCAACAACCCGCGATGCCGGCCGACACGCTTGTTGGCGCGGCGCTTTATCCGGTTGACTGGACGCGCTCAGTCTCGATCGTAATTGCGTTTGGTTTGCTGGTGGCACTCTCGGCTCAAGTCGTTATCCCAATTGGTCCTATTCCAATCACGGGCCAGACCTTTGCTGTCCTGCTGACGGGAGCCTTGCTGGGTTCGCGGCTGGGCGCGATGGCCATGATCGTCTACTTAGCTGAAGGCGCGAGCGGTTTGCCTTTTTTCTACGGCGGGCGTGGTGGTCTTGCTCATCTGCTTGGACCGACCGGTGGCTATCTGTTCGCATTCCCAGCGGCGGCGTTTATCACCGGGGCTTTTGCGGAGCACGGCTGGGACAGACGCTTTTTCTCGGCCGCAATTGCCATGGCGATTGGTTCGCTCGTGATTCTGCTTGGGGGTTGGGCCTGGTTTGCGGTTCTGACATCTGCTTCTCCGCTTGCGGCATTTAAGGTTAGCGTGATGCCGCATCTCGCCGGTGACGTCATAAAGATTGCCCTGGCCGCCGCAGCGCTGCCACTCGGCTGGAAACTTCTTAAAACCCGTGCTTCCCGTAAGCCCTGAGGTTCAAGCGAGTCTACCCACCTGCCGCCGCTGATCGAGATTCTCGGTCAGCGGTTTTTTTTGATCTTTCCCGTTGACAGTGTAACCACAGTTGTAGTAGCTTCAACCTCAGCCGTAGTAAGCTTGAACAGGGAGGCCAAATAATGGCGGACAAGGATCAGATCCGGTTAACAAAACTGGAGTTGGAAATTATGGAAGCAGTCTGGGCGGTCGGACCGGCTTCGGTCCGTGAAATTCAGCAACAACTTCCCGAATCCAAGCGTGCCGCCTACACCACCGTACAAACGATCATCTACCGTCTCGAAGAAAAGGCTGCGGTTCGCCGGGTTAAGAAAATCGGCAACGCTCATATCTTCGAAGCTTTGGTGACTCTCAAAGCCGCCCATGGACGCTTGATCGATGAATTGCTTAACGTCTTCGGCGGCTCGCCGCGAATGCTGATGGCCCAACTTGTCGAAACCGGACAATTGACCCTGGCCGACATTCGCGAGCTCGAAACCACTCTCGCCACCCTCTCAACCGCCCGGAAATCAACCGAAGGCTCTCCCACTTCGAAGCAAGATTCAGCGCCGCATAACAAGAGGCGCGGAAGGAGCTCGCGATGAATCCGCACGAGCGGCTGGCGACGGAAGTGACCGCATGGGGTCCCGGCGTGGTGGACCACTTATGGCAGTCCACTCTGTTTGCACTGTTGCTGTTCGTTGTTTCGATGTTGGTGCGGCGCGGTCCAGCGAGTCTTCGTCATTCACTTTGGCTGCTCGCGCTCGCGAAGTTTCTGGTGCCAACCGCAGTCGTTGTATTTCTGACGCAGCAGGCGGGCATCGATGCCGCCGATTTTTTCCGCGCGGGTTCGGAGACGCAGGCAAGTTTTCTTCAGGGCCTTACCCAGCCACTCACCTCGATCGTTTATGAAGTAACTGTGGTTGCGACGGCCACCGTTCGGCACAACGAAGTCTATTGCGCGCTGGTCGCGATCTCACTGACAGGAACTACGGCCTTCCTCGTCATCTGGGCGAAACAACGCCGTAAGTTTTTCCGCTCGTTGAGCCGTGGACGTCGCGCCGATCACGGCCGGGAATGGCAAGCGCTTGAGCGTGCAAAGGAGCTGTTGCGCTGGAAGCCCGGGGTGGCGCTTATTATCACCCCAGACAATACCGAACCAGCGGTTTGCCGGGTTTGGAAGCCGGTAATTCTCTTGCCACAGGCAATAGCTAACCATCTTGACGATGACGAACTCGAAGCGATCATGCTTCACGAACTCGTCCACATCCGGCGTCGCGACAATCTCGTGGGAAATCTGCAGATGGCGCTTTGCGCACTGCTCTGGTTTCACCCTCTGGTCTGGCTCATAAGCAGCAAGTTGTTCGACGAACGCGAACTGGCTTGTGATGAAGAAGTGCTAAAGATGCGCGCAGCACCTGAAACCTACGCCGCCGGGATTTTGAAAGTGGTTCGCTTTTCTATGGGCTGGCGCGTTGCGGGAGTGACTGGTGCGGGAAATGGATCGAACTTACGAAGGAGGATTGAGAACATCATGACATCAAATAACAGGAAGCATAGCCGCGCGGTTTGGCACCGGCTATTTGCGGGAACCCTGGCTGGGTTCGCAATCGTTGCGGCGCTGGTCGCCGGATTTCATACGCGCGCACGCGCGGTAAGTGTTGTTGCTACGCAATCTGTTCCCGCGGTCGAGGTCAACTCAGTCACGGAAAGTATCGAGCAAATCGATCAGGTTGACAGAGAGCAGGACAAGTCAAAGACTGTGCAGCCGCCCCAACCGCCTCAAGTTGCTCAACCATCGCAGCCACCGCAACCGCCGCAGCCGGCACAAGCTGCCCAACCGTCTCAGCCTGCACAAGCTGCGCAGCCACCGCAAGAGCCTTCGAGCGTAGCCGCCGCGCCGGTTCCTCCGACGCCTGCTACGACTGGGTCGCCGTTTTCTCCGCCCGCGCCACCCGCGAAGGAGAAGTCAAAAGACAAGGACAAAGAGAAGGACGACAAAGTCAAACAGAAGGGCGAAAAACGAAACGTGGAAAAAGGCGATTTGATCGATGCGCCACAACCGGTTTATCCGACTGAGGCCCGCGAGAGAAAGATCCAGGGCAAAGTCAGCGTGGCCATCGTCATTGGTGAAGACGGAAACGTGGTTTCAGCCAAACCGACCAGCGGACCGGATGCGTTGCACGATGCGGCCAGGGAAGCTGCCTTCAAAGCGCGATTCCAACCAAGCAAGGTTGATGGAAAACCGGTGAAGGTTTCAGGAGCCCTAAGCTACAACTTCGTCATCGATGAGAAATAGCGAGAGGCGTTCACCATGACTTTCAGTTTGCTGCTGGTTTTTCTTTGGACAATGGCGGAGCCAGCGACCTGGATCGCCGCAGCGAATACCGTGTTGTTACAAGAGCCTCGCGCGGAACGCAAGCTGAAAGTTAAGGGCGGCAAATCGTTTGAGCGCGACAAGTCGAAGCCGGTGCGGAAAGCGATCGAAGAATGGTATTTGCGTAATATCGCCGCTTTCAACTCGAAAGACGTGGCCGCGATCATGGCTTTGCGCACCGTCGACTTCCACACGCTGACCCCGGATGGCAAGATAAATTCGCGCTCCGATATGGAGGGGTATACGAAACGCTTGCTCGAACGAATTGAGCGCTTTATTTCGCAGGATTTCCAGATTGGCGACATCCACCTTGAAGGTGATTTCGCTTACGCGGACGTCACTCAGAAGACGGTAAGAATGCAGCGACTTCCGGATGGCACTCTGCACAAGGTAGAAGCAGGCGCCGTGCAAAGAGAACGTTGGAAACGAACGGCAGATGGTTGGAAACTCTATTCGGTGGACAACATTCGTGATAATGGCATCCTGATCGACGACAAACCGTACCAGCACCCGCGTTAATTCCAGGTTCAAGCTGATTCAAGCTGTCCCCCGTCGAGGCGCTCGTCGGGGGATTTTTGTTCGTCAAAGTCGCGCATGATAATGTTCCTCGTCAAACGTTTTGCGACTTGGAGGTTCTGACACATGCTGCACACTCTGAAGGTGCGCTCGCGCGAGCGCGAAGAGCTGGTTGAGTTCACTGACCAGGTGCAGCAGAAATTGGAAGAGTCAGGCGCGCGCGAAGGGATTGTCGTCCTCTACGTCCAACATACGACCGCAGGGTTAACCGTTAACGAGAATGCTGACCCCGACGTGCCGCGCGATATGCTGCACGCCTTCCGTACTCTGATTCCGCAGCACGGGATGGGCTTTCGCCACGGCGAGGAAAATTCCGACGCACATATCAAAGCAACGCTGGTTGGGTCGTCTGTGACAGTTCCCTTCAGGGACGGAAAATTGCTACTCGGACGTTGGCAGGGAATTTTTCTTTGTGAGTTTGACGGCGCACGGGAACGTCAGGTGATCATGATGGTGAAGTAGGACAGGCATTCACCGGGGTCTCCAGTGTGGGGCATCCCCACTGGGTGGTCGGGCCGGTCCACTTGTCGAATCGAGACCTTTAATCTGTGAGTAAAGGACAGGCAAGAATGCCTGTCCTACTAAATGCCTCAAAGTTACGACGACGTTGCTCCCAGATACGATGCTGTCATGCGACCGCTCGAGCGCTGGTTTCTCGAGCGATGGCGGGCCGAGCTTCTTGCCGAGCTTCCTCCTGACGCGAGGATTCTTGAAGTCGGCGCCGGCACGGGATTGAATTTCGAATTTTACTCGCCGGGAGCGGTTGGCGTGGCGATCGAGCCCAGCTTCGAGATGCTGAGAATCGCCAACCACAAACCGCGGCCAGACCGACTGGCCCTGGCCCAGAGCTTCGCCGAGAAGTTGCCATTCCAGGACGACTCGTTCGACGCGGCATTCGCAAGTCTCGTGTTCTGTACAATCGAGTCGCCTGAAGCTGCGTTTGCTGAATTGCGCCGCGTGGTGAGGTCGGGCGGAACGGTGGTGCTGCTCGATCATGTTCGCCCGGACGGGCTGATGGGTCCGGTTTTCGATTTGCTAAACAAGATCATAGTGCCACTCTGGGGCGATCACGTTAACCGGCAGACGGCCAAAACCGCGAGGGCTGCCGGCCTTGAGGTGTTGCGGATTCAAAAGCGCGGCCTGGGAATCTTCAACCTGATTACGTGTCGAGTTTGAGGCGGAAAACAGCGCGGAGAAACTTTCAATGTTCAGCCACCTATCACTGATTATTGTTGGATCTCTATTCGTCGCGCCGCCCTGGAGCACAAGTAGTTTCGCCCAGGTGGCGTCACCCAGGATCGAAACTGTTTATGAGTCATCGAAGAACAGAACCGTGGTGCGGCTCACCCCCGTGCAGATATCCGGGGCAAAGGACAAATACCATAGCCTTCACATGGCGCCGGGGTTCAGTTATCCGGGACGCGAGCCACGCACTCCTGAGATAATCGACTTTGAATTACGCACCATCGTCAAAGGCAAACTGAAAATTGACCTCTACGTGCTGTTCATCGTGGACGGTGAAAAGATTTTTCTTAGTTCCAATCGCTGGGGTGTGAAGAAGGACCAACTGGGACGCGGATGGATGGGCGAGCATCTCGTCTTCCATATGCCTTACGAAACGTTTCAGAAAATCACACGGGCCAGTAGTTTTGAGATTCAACTCGACGGATCGAGCTTTCCGGTCGGCGAAAAACAACTTCAGAAATTGCGGGATGTTGAAAGCCACATCAACCGGCTGAAGATCAGTCCGTAATGCGATTCCTGTTTGGAGATTTAGGAAATAGACTGAACCCATGAAAAGAAGCTTAGCCATCAAAATCGCCGCCGTCTTGCTCTTGCTGCTTGCCGCCGTCCCTGCCGCGGCGAAAGACACGTGGACGAAATTAAAGTCGAAGAACTTCACAGTCATCGGCAACGGTGGCCAACGCGAAATACGGAAACTCACCGTTAACCTGGAGGAATTCCGCCACGTACTCTCTCTGTTGTTTTCGAAAGCTCGAATTGAAACGCCAGTCCCCACTACAGTCTTCCTGTTCAAAAACCAAAGCTCATTCAAACCCTTCAAGCCTCAGTACAAGGGAAAAACGAAGGAGAACGTCGCCGGCTATTTCCTGTCGTTTGCTGACGGCAATTACATTACGCTTACCTCAGAACTCGGCTACGGTGATCCGCACGAAGTAATCTTTCATGAGTATGAGCACTTCGTCGTACGCAACAATGTGCCCAATGCACCCACGTGGCTCGATGAGGGGATGGCTGAGTTTTTCAGCACCTTCAAAACTTCCAACGATGACCACAAGGCCACACTTGGCGGACCGATTGCGCGCCATATTCTCACGTTGAGGGAAGGCAAGCTGTTGCCCCTCGAAACCTTGTTCACCGTCAATCGCCGGTCGCCTCACTACAATGAAAGTGGCAAGGCGGGAATTTTCTACGCTCAGTCCTGGGCCCTGGTCCAGTTCCTGATGCTTCACAACGAGGGCAAGAGACAACCGCAACTGACAAAATTCATCGACGGGCTGACCGCTGGCCTGTCCATCGAAGAAAATTTCCGCCAATCGTTTCAGACTGACTATAAAACTATTGAAAATGAACTACGATCTTATTTGGGCAAGTTCACTTTTCCAATACTCAACGTCAACTTTCCGAAGCAACTTGATTTCGCGAAAGAAGTAGAAAGCAGCGTGATGCCTGAAGCCGAGGTGGAGTATTACCTTGGCGACTTACTCCTGCGCGGCAGGCGACTTGACGAGGCCGAATCTCATCTACAGAAGTCCATCGAACTTGATGCTAACTTCGCGCGCAGCCAGATCTCATTGGGGATTTTGCGGATGGGCCAGAAAAGATTTCCTGAGGCTCGCAAACTTCTGGAGGCGGCTATGGCGAACGAACCGAGTAATTACCTCGCCCACCTTCATCATGGCCATGTGCTGGTTCAGGAGGACCGCTATGAGGACGCGATCAAGTCATACCAGCATTCAATCAAGCTTAAACCAGAAGTGGCCCAGTCTCATTCCGATCTTGGCTATGCATTTCTGAACCTGGGCAGGGATGAAGATGGCATTGAGTCGTTTAAGCAAGCCACTAAGCTCGATCCAAGAAACCCTTTTCTCTACCGAAGCCGTAGTTATGTTTACTTGCGACTGGCGCGCGGCGCCCTGGCTGGTTCCGACGCCCGCATGTATCTCAGACTGCAGGGCTGGCAGGATGACCACGCGGCATACATGGCCCTGGCGCTTCACTTTGGCCTCCGCCAATCGAAACAGCCGGCACCAGCTAACAATATCCTCACTGAAGCGTTAACCAGGCTTTCAGTTTCCGAATGGCCTTACCCGGTGTTCCGATACCTGCAGCGACAAATCACTGCTCCGGAACTTCTGGCCCTTTCGACAGACAATGACAAGCTCACTGAGGCACACGCATATATCGGCCTGGATCTTTCCTTGAGCGGCAATCGCGATGAAGCCATGCCTCATCTGAAGTGGGTGAAAGAAAGCGGCAACAGAAATTTTGTCGAATACAACCTCGCGCTTTCCGAGATTGAACGCCTCGACGCAAAGCCGGACTGACTCAAACTGACATTTGGAGTGCAGGGTTCTATAACTCAGCTGGGTCTGCGACTGCCAGGCGCTTCATCACTTCCGCAAACTTCTCAACATCTTTGCGTGTGTGCTCCATCTGGCGGCGGCTGTCGAGATATGCGGTCCAGACGGGAGTCTGGGTGAGCGCTTTGGTAGTGTCCTGGTCGAGTGTCTGGGCCATCACGGCAATCAGGTCGCTGATCACTTTCGTGTGATCGAGAAGGGCTTCGATAATTGAATAAGCGAGACGCGCCTGCTCATAGTCGAGATCGTCGGGCGCCGGGTTGTTGATTTCGTCAGCCATGTCAGTGTGAGCTTCGCTTCACAAACGGAAGCGTGGCGACTTTGCCAAAAACTTCCTCACTGCCGCATAAGACCGTGACCAGGATTTCCGGCGTCAGGTAGTCGTATTTCAAATACGCGAGCGCGATTGTGCGCCCGAGATGATAAGAGTAGGCGGCGGAGGTGACTCGGCCAATCTCCTTCCCATCCGATTTGATTACCGCGCCCGCGGCGACCTTCGTCGTAGTCTTGAACAAAATCCCCGACAGCTTCTTGGCGACGTGCCCGCGATACTTGATTCGCGCGACGATCTCCTGCCCGATGTAACAACCTTTCGTATAACTTACAGCATCGTCCAAAGCTTCAGTCACGACGTTAGTTTCATCCATGTCGACGCCGTATACCGGCTGGCCCGCTTCGATTCTGAGTATCTCAAATGCCGCCTGGCCCACAGGCCGCGCGCCCGCGTGTTCCAGCGCCGCCCACAAACCGGCGGCTTCTTCGGCGTTTACCATCAGGTCAAACCCAATCTCACCCGTTGGTGAAGCGCGCCAGACAGTAGTGGCCGGCGCAACCTGCTTCGCTTGATTGATGCTGAGTGATGAGGCCTCCTCACCGAGGACCGCGCGAATTTGGTCAACAGCTTTCTTTCCCTGAAGTGAAATCAACGCGGTCTGATCGGTCATATCCGTGACGCGAAAATCGCCGGCGAGCGTGAACCGCTCGATTGTCTTCAAGACGCGTTCATGAGTGGCCGCTTCAGTATCGATCAGAAAAGCAGGACAGCCATTCTGACGGGGTCCCCGGCGGGGCAGCCCCGCTGGAGTGGTCTGGTCTGTGCTCTCATCGTTCAAGCGAAGTACTCGCACACTCGCGATCAGTCGTCCCTGCACATTCGGAAACGCAGCCGGCATCCAGCTATCAACGGCGAGCGTCTTCATGTCGTTCGTGATCAGGCCGTTAAGAAATTGAATCGCTTCACTGCCGCTCACGAGAATCCGCCCGCGAGAGGAGATGTCTATGAGCCCGGCGCCGCCTTCGCGCACCGCGGCGTATTCCAGCAATGGGTCGCCAAAGGATGCAGGCACCGACCAGCCATCGCTCTCAATCATTATCGCGCCCAGGCGACGGTGCGTTTCTTCGAGCGGTGATTTTTTCAACGTTGGTGTTTCGAGTGCTTCTGTCATGAATTCTTGCCTTGGTTCACTTGAAGGTATCTACATCGATTTCACCACAAAGTATTCGAGACACAAAGCGCATCACAATCGTAAGGGCACGGCCTGCCGTGCTCCTACAGGGATACGACAGCTAGCGACGCTTTTGATTCGGGCGCACTGCCCTTCCTCATGGCCGCAGGTTGATATTGTACGTCTTGATTTTTGAGTTGAGCGTGGTGGCGTTCATCCCCAGCAAGCGCGCGGCCCGGGATTGGTGCCCGCTGGTCTGTTCGAGCGCGCGCCTAATTAAATCGATTTCAAAGCGGCGCACCTGATCATAGAAGTTGATACCCCGGCCTAAATCCGCGACGGCTCCCACGCTCGCGCCCACCTGAGAGGCAAGTGCCACTGATTGAGGATCACTAATCTCCGGCCGCAGACACTGTCGCGTAACTTCGTCGCCGGGAGCAATCACGACCGCTCGCTCGATTGTGTTTTCGAGTTCGCGCACGTTGCCCGGCCATGAATAGGCCTCCAAAAGCGCGAGGACATCGGGAGCTATTTGCTCAGAAACCGTCCGGCTGTTCTCTTCGTTATACTTCTCAATGAAATGCTGGGCCAATGGCAGGATATCTTCGCGCCGGTCGCGCAGCGGCGGCAACTCAATGGGCACAACGGCAAGGCGGTAATAAAGATCTTCGCGGAAAGTTCCCTGCTTCACCGCCTCTTTTAACTCGATATTGGTCGCGGCGATGATGCGAACATCAACCCGGCGCGGCGTCGTATCTCCGAGCGGAGTGAACTCGCGTTCCTGAATCACACGCAGCAGGCGCACTTGCGTCTCAGGCGGGATGTCTCCAATTTCATCGAGGAAGATTGAACCATTGTCGGCAACTTCGAACAGGCCTTTTTTAGCAGCAACGGCGCCGGTAAACGCACCACGCGTGTGGCCGAAAAGTTCCGACTCGAGAAGTTCGGAAGGAATGTTTGAAGTGTTCACGGTAACGAACGCCTTTCCGGCGCGCGTGCTGGCCTCATGAATCGCCTGGGCAATTAGTTCCTTGCCAGTTCCGCTTTCACCCGTGATGAGAACGGTGGATCGTGCCGGCGCCACTTGTTCCACCAGTCGGAAAACTTCCTGCATCACGTCCGAACGGCCGATGATACCTCCGCGATCAACTGCGCGGCTCATGGCGCGCCGAAGGGTGCGGCGTTCTTCCTCTTTGCGCCGGCGTTTTATTCCAGCGGCTACGGTCGCAGTAATCTGTTCGTTTTGAAATGGCTTTCTGATGCAACCATAAGCGCCGCGTTCCCAGGCAGCAATCGCGGTGTCGAAAGTAGCGTAAGCCGTGATCATCACAACCGAGGCCTCCGCATCCATCTTCAGAAATTCCTCGAGCGCGCGCAGGCCGCCGATACCTGGCATGGAGACATCGAGCAGCACTGTATCGTAGGCGCGGCGGCCATAGGCTTCGAGTCCTTCTTCGCCGGTCTTAGCCAGGTCGACCCGATACCCTTCTGAAGTGAGCAGCGTTTCCAAGACCTCACGCATGATCTCTTCGTCGTCAACAATTAAGACTGAGCCTTTTTTAGCCACGCGTCGTTCCGTTTTTATTGCCAATAGTGATTGTCCCTGGAATTCATCTCTGATTTTTGGGGAAAGTCAGTGTAGGTGAGATCAGGGCAAAAAAAAAGCCGGAGGCGAGAAGCGAGAAAACGTTCGCACTTCTGGAACCCTCCGTCCGGTTCGTTCCCTGATCTACTCACCAACTGCCTGCAAACGCATGCGCGAGTGCGCCGTGGGCAACGTGATGCGAAACGTGGTGCCTCGGCCTGGGGCGCTTTCGACGCTGATGTGGCCGGAATGCTCCTGCACAATCCCGTATGACACGGCGAGCCCGAGTCCCGTGCCTTCTCCGACGCCCTTTGTCGTGTAAAACGGATCGTAAATCTTGGCGACGTTCTCGGGGGCTATTCCTGTGCCGCTGTCAGACACCTCAATCATCACCGAATGGTCGTCGGTGGGAACCGTGGCAATCCTGATAGAGCCGCCGTCCGGAGTTGCATCACGGGCGTTCAACAGGAGATTGGTAAACACCTGTTGGAGTTGGCCACTGTTGCCAAAGACGCGCGGAGACTCCGGATCGTACGCGCGAACGATTTCGATCTGATTGCCGCGCAACTGCGGCTCGAGCAGCTGCAGGGTATCGTCCAGCACGCGACCTATATCAACTTCGGTAAACTCGGTAGCCCCGCCGGTGCGCGAAAAGTTGAGCAGGTTGTTAACGATATTCGTAGCGCGTTCCGCCTGGCGGCGCACCTTGAGCAGCAACGCATGTTTTGGATCGGTTTCCGACAGCATGCCAAGAAGCATTTGCGTGTAGGACGAAACGCCCGTCAGTGGGGTGTTCACTTCGTGGGCCACTCCGGCAGCGAGTAAACCGATCGAGGAAAGCTTCTCGCGTTGTTGCAATTGTTCTTCAAGACGAATGCGTGAGGTCACGTCTTCGAGGACCACGAGCGCGCCTGTTTGCTCGAGTGAATCCTGTAGCGGAGCAATTGCGATGTTCAGCACCAGGGCGCGGCCGGCGCGGGTGGCCGTGTGAATCTTGTAGATGTTGCGGATTTCGCGAAGTTGCCAGCGATCATTGCCGAGCACCTGACGTAAGGTGTCGGTAAAATCTTCGGAAAACAAATCCTCAACGCGTTTACCGACAGCTTCCGAGCGACTCAGATCGAGAATCTCCTCAAGAGCTGAATTCAAACGCGTCACCCGGCCATCGAGATCCACCGCCAGCAGCCCGACGTTGATAGACTCGATTATCGACTCGTTAAATTCCTTCAGCAGCTTCAGCTCGCCCGCTCGCTCCTGTTGTTCCTGGTACAGCAAACTATTTTCTATGGCAACCGCCACATATCCGGAGACAGTAAGGAGAATTTCGACGTCTTCGGAAGAAAGCAAAGCGCCGTCAGCGGACCGGCCCAGGCCAATGACCGCCACCATGCGGCCCCGAACCACACATGGCACGTAGTAGTGAAGCGCGCGGCGAACAAAACCCGTGGTCTCAGGGACCAGATCAAGATCGTCGGTGCGCACTACGCCGCTCTCTGCCGAACGAATCCGAATCATGTCGCGAAAATCAGGCGGCACAACCATCTCGCCTGATAAACCTGCGGAGCGAGCGACCCGATAACCAGCCTCGGAATTCTTGTCTTCGATAAAAATCGCAACCCGCCCCACGTTCATTACCTGTTGCAGACGGCTGACAAGAGAATCGAGCAAGGGATCGAGGGCCGTAGTCGCGGAGAGTGTGCGACCGAAGTCGAGCAGGCTGTGGCGCATGTCGTAGCGCTCGCCATAAAACATCCGGTCGATCCGTTCCTGAAGAAATGTCTTCACCGGTGCGGCTATCATTACGATTGCGGCCATTGCAACGATCGCTATGACGACGCTGAGTGTGATTTCACCGGGGGTGGTTCCCTGGTCGCGTCCCAGCGCATAGATGCCGGCAAAATAGACTACCGAACCTACCATCAGGGCGATTGCCAGAGTTGTCAGCACGTAAACGAAGACGCGCCTGACAACCAGCTCGACGTCCATCAACCGGTATCGGATCACGGAATATCCAAACGCGAGCGGGATCAGAATCAGTGGCAGCACCGCAATATTCGTCAGCCACGGGTCAGCCTCGGCGCCCATCAGAAATCCGACCGAATAAAGGAGTGCGAACGGAGCGACTGCCAACACCGAGCCCCAGATGACCCACTTCATCTGCTGGCGAATGACGGCACTCTTGGCCCTGATCCAGGTGCGCACCAGGAAAACTACGCCGGCCACCAGCCCGGTAACAAAGTGAACAAAACTTAGCTTGTAAAAGAAGCCAATAAAATTGTCAGAAACCGCGGGGACATGATTAAGACCAACTACCTTACTAATCTCTCCGCGCAGGAACACAACGGCGGCCAGCAGCAGCAAACCTATCGCTGGCGCATAGAGAATTGCGGCTCGGGAACGTTTTTCTTCGAAGAGCTGCTGTCGTTGCGGATAGACCAGGCAGAAGTGCAGAAAGAGCGGAGGGAAAAGAATAAACGCCGCGTTTCGTAAGAATGCTATCGCAAGGTCAAGATCTCTGTAGGTCCCGACCGGATTGTAGGAGTGGAACACAAACGCTGCCAGGCACAGAATCGCGAAATGTAAGGCGAAGGGAGCTCGTCCACCCTGCTTGAAGAGGACGAAGAATCCGACGAAAAGGTAGACCAGTCCGATCAGATTCACGTAGAGGTCGCTCGGCGTCCACTTGTGAATTGAATCCAACCCATCAAGGTCGGAATAGTAAAAACGGCTCTCTTCCGGATAGGACGGACGTTCAATGAAATAATGAATGTTGCCGCCCACTCGCGCCTGGTCCAGGTAAACCTGAACTTTGCTGGCCCGATCAACCTCTTCGTACTTTCGGTTGTCTAAACTGATTGCTATCAGACGATCGCCAGGAAGGATTTGACCCCGGGCGCCGGAGGAACCAGGAGCAACGTCGTCGGCGATTATTCCCTGAGCGGTGTCAGTCCAGCTAATGCCGTCCCAGGCCGGAGTTTCATGCCTGAGGCGCTGGGCAAAGTTAAGTACGCCCGCCGTCACCAGCAAAGCGGCGCCGGCCAGTACTAACCATGTTCCCGTTGTAAAAACCGATCTTTTCACAGATGCCTTCTGCCGAACCCGATCCAAACTCCCGATCCTGACATGAAAACGCAAGGTATGTTCCCAAGCCGTTTTACGACTAGTTTTGGCCGCGACTCCGTAACGCGGTTGCTTTTCCAGCTCGCGTCCAGCCATCATCCCTGCACACAAGCGTGGTAGATGTTGATTCCGGGATGGACCAGGAGTTTTTTTGCTCGCGACCCTCGGTTCTTCTCTATTTGCCCAGTAAACAAACTCTGCCACACCCATAATCCAAGTTTTTGGACTTGTCCGAGATTTTGGAGGTCTGGGTGGAAACCGGGCCAAGACAGCGCGAGCGCAACGAAGTGCCTATTCGCTGCGCTCAGGATTTGTGTTCAACTAAAATTTGAGGGAAATCCCGCCACGAACAGAACGGCGACCGGTGCCGAGTTGGGTAAGTATTTCTCCGTTGTCGATGTTTGCCTGGAAATCGAGGAGGTTGCGAGCATCGATTACCGCTTCCGCGCGCAGCGGCAGACCGAAGCTCGGGAGCTCCTGAGTTACCTGGATGCTAAGCGATGGGTCATAAACCGCGAGGCGTCCGGCAAAAGGATCGATCGCAAACACAGTCGCGTTGGGCGAGAAGCGCAGGACCGTCCGGATGTTTGTTCCCGAATTGAAACCGGCGCCTAATTGAAACGCTGCGGTTTGGAAAAAACCGCTCTCAAACATCTCCGCAGGACCGGCTGAGTCGTCGGAAAGCCTTTGTCCGCGACCAAACGAATAGCCGGCGGACGCGGTCCAGACTCTGCTCAAACGCCGCGTATAAACGAGTCGCATTCCTCGAGAAGCGCCCTGTTGATTTGCAACGCTGATCATGGCATCGCCGGTTGTGCCTGAAAACGCGGAGATCGGCGTGCTCAGGAGGCCGACGCCGCGACCCACGGTCGTATCAAAGAAAGCAGTACCTTCGAAACTGGACTTGTCGTCGACCACTCGCTCAACGCCAAACTCGAGCCGGTGGCTGCGTTCCATTATTGCCTGGCCATCGACAAATGCGATTGGCCTCCTGGCCGCCTCTGTGAAAACAACCTGACTCTCTTCAAACGCAGCGACGCTTTGGGTACGATCTTCAGCGCCGCCGGGCGCATATGCGGCTTTCAAACGGGTGCGCGCGTTTGCGTCAAACTGAATTCCAAACCGCGGGCTGATCGATTGCGCCCCGCCGGCGCCAATAAAACGCGAGTAGTCAACGCCAAACACAACTACGATTCCATCGCGAACGATCCACTCGTCGATCGCCCGCAACGAAAACTGGCCCACACGGTCCAGGTCGGTATCTCGTCCGCCGGTCCACACCGGCGCGCCGAAACGAGCAGCGCCGAGCTTCATACCCAGGCGATGTTTCTGACCCGCCCGCAACTGAGTGCTCGCTTCAAACCGCTCCGGAGCACTCGCGCTCGAACTTGTCTGTCCGGCAAAAATAATTTCGACGCCTTCGCTGGCAGGAATGGCAACAGCAAAGTTAAGTCCGGAATAGCCTGGGCCATAAGAGCCGCCGGAAAAGTAAGTTTCGACCACACCCTGCATGCGCCGCTGCGAATCTATGCGGACGATCTGGGTATCTTCCGCCGCGGCCGCTGCAGCCACACTGTCGTCAGCGGGCGGAGGTTCGGAGCCGAGCACCGCCTGGATGTCAGCGTCCTCGCCTTCCTGCGCCTGGAAAATCGAGCGGCGCGTGTGCGTGGAACGCAAGCTCCATTTCACGTCGTCTCGGTCCTTACGTTGTTCAGGCAGGGTTTTTCCAGCCCCGACCGGCTCAAGATTAAACCGGTAGACGAGTTCCTGGGAGGCACGCACTTCGATTGAAGAAAAGACTACTTCGTTAAAGCCCGACGCAATCGCTCGCAGGCCGTAGCGTCCTGGCGAGATTCGCGCCGTGAAGCGACCAGCGGCGTCGCTGCGTGTTTCCTTGATGGCTTTCTTCGCGCCGTCTTTAATTAACGAAATGAGAGCGCCCGTTACCGGGTTTCCTTTATTGTCGAGAACGGCGCCGGTGATCGTCGCGAGGTTTCCTTTGCTTGCGGTTGCGGCAGGAGCGGGGAGAAAGCCTCCAGCCGTAAAGACCAGCAGGAAGAGGCCAAAGATTCTTTTCATAAACGCAACCTCACTGCGCTTCCCGAGAGAAACGCTGGAAATCGAATATGACGGTAGTCTGCGCAAAATCGGGGATGTGCCTGTAAAAAGGTCCGTGCCCTTTCGAAACCCGGCAGGCTTCGCATCGGGCGAAAAAGTTCAGGGCTGGGAAGACTTACCGGAACCGCTGGATAGTGGGCATTTTCCGCCCAAATCAAGGCCCTGTCAAGCAACTTGGACCGGATGTTCGACGAGCCTGGGGTCGGCTTAGCCCTGCGACAGACTGAAAGGGGCTGCGTTTTGCCGCGACTTTCGGGCATGCTAGGATTCATGGCTGTCACACGTTTTAGCCGGATTTCCAGCGGTGCATTAAATGACTGACCAGGTTCGCTCAACCCGCCTCCCCAATGGCATCAAAATTCTGACCGAGCATATGCCGGGTCTCAGATCCGTGACGACGGGCATTTGGGTCCGGCGCGGCTCGCGCCATGAAGCAGCCGAACTCAACGGCGTCTGCCACTTTATCGAGCATGCAGTTTTCAAAGGGACAAAGCGCCGGAGCGCCCGCGACATTGCCGTTGAATCTGATCGCCTCGGGGGAAACCTTGATGCTTTTACGACTCATGAGATGACCGGCTTCGCCGTAAAGGTTGCGGACAGAAGTTTACCCGAAGCTTTCGACCTGCTCGCCGACCTCCTCGCCAACCCGCGTTTTGATCAGATCGACCTGGATCGCGAGCAAAAAGTGATTCTCGAAGAGATGAAGATGGTTGAGGACACACCTGATGAATTGCTGGGTGAACTCTTCAACGCCGCCTACTTCCCAGACCAACCTCTCGGCCGCCCCATCGAGGGGACGCGAGAAACCGTTTCTTCGTTTGACCACCAAATCATCGCCGGATTTCACGCGCGCGAGTTCTCACCAGCCAATCTGGTGGTCGCAGCCGCCGGAAATGTCGAGCATGATCGTCTGGTGGCAATGGTCGAGCGCGCATTCGGAGAGTCATCAAGTGCGGCTGGTACTTCAAATGTATCGCCCGGCACAAACGGTCATTCGCCTGTCCCGGCTACACCGATTCTCATCGAACAAAAGAAGGAACTCGAGCAGGCCCATCTCGTCATCGCCGCCCCATGGCCCGATGCCCGCAGCAACAATCGATATGCAGCGAGCCTCCTGGCTTCAGTAATTGGCGGTGGAACTTCGAGCCGGCTCTGGCAGACGATTCGTGAGGAACGTGGGCTTGCGTACTCAGTCGGCTGCGGCGGTAATACATTTTCCGACGTCGGCGTGTTTACCATTTATGCCGGCACTTCACCCGAACACGTTGACGAAGTGTTCGACCTTTCTCTGGCAGCGCTGCGGCGCATCGTGAACGAGACTGTGCCTGAAGACGAATTGCAGTTGGCGAAGGACCAGGCAATCTCCTCCATACTTCTGGGGCTTGAGTCTTCAAGCGTTCGCGCCGGCGCCCTCGCCAGACAGGAAATCGTCCACGGCCGTTATCTCCCACCCTCGGAGATTGTGCAAAAACTCGAAGCCGTCACGCCGGAGGACTTGCAGCGACTCGCGCGCGAATTTTTTAAGAGCGACTCACTGGCAGTCGGCGCGCTGGGAAATCTCAACGGCTTTCGGGTCGATCGCTCGCGGCTGCGGATCTAGGTGGGGGGCTTTGCACAAAAAGTGATTACGCAACGCGCGAAGTCCTTCAGACGCGAAACCGCACCGGAAAGTACTCCAGTGGGTCGGCAAATTCAGAACCGGGAGCGGTAGCGTCCGGGTTCGAGCCTCAACTTAACAGTCCGAGGGCCTATGAAGTGCAGCAAAGACGGAGTCCAACTTGAGTGTTTGACCCGGTCGCTACCGCTCCCGGTTCTGAATTTGTCGACCCACAGGAGAGCTGTATTGCATCTCGGCTGACACGGCATGGCTGCGGGCCTTTTATTAGTTCACTACTCGCCAAATGCCTTGCATTGACATTGATTGGGTCTTTAGCATAAAAAGCAAGTCTACCCGGCTGGTTACCTAGAGCAATTCCCCCGCTACCCCGACCTTACGTTACTCCCGAAAGGAGAACCCCATGAAACGACTGTCTCTGCTCTTCTTACTATTAAGCGTGGGCCTTATTGCTGCTCTTTACCCCCCGTCTGCGCGAGCGCAACACTCCGATCAGCACGAACACGTTCCTATCGCAGGAGCTGGTAAGGTGAACTTCCGAGTCTCATGTAAACCGCAAGCCCAGCAGCAATTCAATCGCGCAGTCGCCTGGCTCCATTCCTTCGAATATCAAGAGGCGGAAAAGGCGTTCACCAAAGTGACTGAGCTCGATCCGCAATGTGGGATGGCTTACTGGGGCGTCGCGATGAGCAACTATCATCCACTCTGGGCACCCCCGACCAAAGACGAATTACAGCGAGGAACGAGCGCCGCGGAAAAGGCGAAGGCCACGGGCGCAAAAACTGAGCGTGAGCGAGATTACATCTCAGCGATCGACGTTTTTTACAAAAATGCCGACACGCTGGATCACCGCAAACGCGCTTTTGCTTACAGCGACGCGATGAAGCAACTTCACCAGCGTCATTCGTCAGACCGTGAAGCCGGCGTGTTCTATGCGTTGACCCTGGTGGCGACGGGGATGATGTCAAACGACAAAAGTTACGCCAGGGAAAAGGAGGCGGCGCAAATTTTGTATCGCGTTCAGGCAAGCGAGCCGCAGCATCCAGGTGTAGCTCACTACATCATTCACAGTTACGACTATCCGGCTTTGGCGGAACTCGCGCTTCCTGCCGCGCGGAGTTACGCGAAGTTTGCGCCCGCGTCGTCACACGCGCAGCACATGCCTTCTCACATTTTTACGCGGCTGGGTTTATGGCAAGAAGCGATCCGTTCAAATCTCGATGCCAGCTCGTCGGCCAAGGCCCACGCCGTCCGGCATCGTATGCCCGGCGCGTGGGATCAACAGCTTCACGCCATGGACTATCTGACTTATGCCTATCTGCAAGGCTCGCGCGACAAGGAGGCTTGGGGAGTCTTCGAGGAGTTGATGAAAATTCCGAGCGTTGAACCGCAGAGTTTCGTCGTAGCTTACTCCGCCACCGCTATTCCCGCTCGCTATGCGCTCGAACGGCGACGATGGGACGAGGCCGCGAAATTGGCATTGCCACAAAGCGACCCTGCTTCAGGCGCCTCGGCCGCAGCCTTTCCCCTGAAGTCGTTTCCCTGGCAAAGTTTTCCATGGGCCGTAGCCCACCTTCACTATGCGCGCGCGATCGGCGCCGCCCGTAGTGGCGACATAGCATCGGCCCGTCAGGATGCCGAGAAACTGTCTGCCATCCAGCAGTCACTCGTCGAAGTAAAGGGCGGTTACGATTGGGCCAAACAAGTTGAGATCGAGCGTCAGGTTGCGTCGGCGTGGGTGGCATTTGCCGAAGGAAAGCATGAAGAGTCGCTCAAACTTATGCGCGCGGCGGCTGACCTGGATGACGCAACTGACAAACATCCCGTCACGCCCGGCGCTATTCTTCCAGCCCGAGAACAACTCGGCGAGTTACTGTTAGAGCTGAAGCAACCGGCAGTTGCGGTAAAAGAATTCGAAGCCTCCCTTGAAAGAGCTCCGAATCGGTTTAATGGGTTCTACGGGGCGGCGCGAGCCGCCAGGGGCGCAGCCGATCAGAAAAAAGCAAAGCTCTACTACAGCAAACTGGTTGAACTGGCCAGTCTGGCTGACACCGTCCGACCCGAGATAGAAGAAGCGAAAGCGTTTCTCGCCGGCGGGAACGTAAAAGACGCTTCGGGTATAAGTCGAAATCGTTAATAAGCGTGGAACGCGAAGTTTGAAACAGGCGCCTCCTTGGAGTGCGGTGACCGTTCACCGCACTGCAATCAGAGGCTGGTTTTCAACCGCCACCAAAACCTCAGCGACGGTAGTGGGGTGATTGTGTCGCGTTGATATTGGTGGCCCTCCTATTTATTCTTGCTTACTTCTGGGCGATACCTGGCTCACCGGAAATTGGCGAATATCAACGCTTCTAAAATTGCCTCCAGCTTTCGCCCTGTGTATCCGAGGGTAAAGAAACTGGGCAGACTCAATGCATCGCGCATCGTTAGTGATGAAGGGTAATCGACCTACCAAAGCCTCTGGAACAGTGATATAAGCACGCTCAATGGATCAGATCGCCGCTTCACACATCACTTTGCCCGATTTGCTCATCTGGGGCGTTGCCATTTTTCTATTTTTCCGTCTGAGAACCCTGCCTCCGAATAGCGCCACATGTCGACTTGTCGCCGCACTCTGTGGCTGCATGGTAGTCGCCATCGTGGCCGTCATACTCCTGGCGGACAACCTCAGTAGCATTGGGGTTATGGAGTTGGCAATGATCGCGATATGGTTGTGTATCGGCCTATCGAGGTGGAACGATGCTAGAAGCAAATCAACCCTTGCCTCCGACTTGCTGTAATCGTTGAAAACCGACGCCACACAATCACCCCACTACCTCACCGATACCCGGTAGCCGATTCTCACATTCGATGCTAAAATTTTTCTTCTACGCCTTCTAAGAAAAGCTGTTCGTTAGTCATTAATTTCCAAAGATGAAACTTACCGTTCTCGGCAGCGGATCAACCGGCAATGCAGTCTTGATCGTTGCTGGCGATACTCGTGTTCTCGTTGACGCCGGGCTCAGCGCCAAGGAGATCGCGCGGCGGCTCGCGCTTGTCGGCGAAGACGTGCAACGGCTGGATGCCGTCCTGGTCACGCACGAGCATGGCGACCACGCCGGCGGTCTGCGCGTTTTGCTGCGAGCGGTCGACTGTCCTGTTTACATTTCCGCGAAAACTCATGACGCCTACGTCAGTGAGCGGTTCAACGGCTTCAGCAATATCAACAACGATGAGCCGCAAAAACGCATCAAGGCGCTCAGGGATCGCGTCGAACAAATAGAATCCAGCCGCGATTTCCGTATCGGCGAGATCGACTTTCATCCTTTCACCATACCGCACGACGCCGTGGACAATTTTGGATTCACCGCGACTCACCAGGGTGTGAAGATTGCGACTCTGATGGACTTCGGCCATATCACCACGCTCGTCAGCGAGCGCCTGCGCGGTTGCGCCGCTATCGTGATGGAGTCGAACCACAGCCGCGACATGCTGAAAGCCTGCGACGCTTACCCGTGGGAACTCAAGCAGCGAATTCTTTCGCGACTGGGCCATCTTTCGAATGAAGACGTGGCAGACTGGATTCGCGAGGGGTTCGATGGCGTAGCGCGGCACCTGGTCCTGGCCCATCTATCGGCCCGGGCGAATAATCCTTATCTGGCCAAGATCAACGCCGAAGTGGCGTTGCAGGAGCGTTTTCCACTTTTTCATGGTGACACGCAAATCAGCCTCTCACTTCCGAAAGAGCCGACTCCGTGGATTGAGGTGTGAGCGAGGGATGAGGGATGAAGGCGGAAGGATGAAAGTGGCGCTGGTCCTGATCGTTTTGCTGGTCGCCTTCGCGTGCAGTTCGGATCTGGAACGCAGAACCATTCCGCCGGAAGTTGAATCGGCGATCAATGCCGTGGCCGACGACATCGCCGCGGAGCGTTACGAAAAGATTTATGCCGAAGCGTCAGAGCTTTGGCGGCAGGACACGACGCTCGAACAGTCTGTGGCGACATTCAAGACCCTGCGCACGAAACTCGGCCCAGTTGAAAACAGAGTGATGCAGTCGGCAACCGAACAGCAGAATTCCGGAGGGCCACTCAAAGGCAGGGCTTACATCGTTAGCTATCGGACGCGGTTTCAAAACGGCGAAGGAATGGAAACTTTTACGCTAATTGAACGAGATCGCCAGTGGCAACTCGCACGTTACTTTGTTAATTCTACGGCACTGAAGTAGGACAGACATTCCTGTCTGTCCATTGACACGGAGGCGCATAGACTGACAGGCAGGAATGCCTGTCCTACTTAAGAAATGATCGACAGATACACATTGCCTGAAATGGGCGCACTCTGGAGCGAGGAGAGTCGCTTCCAAAAGTGGCTCGACGTAGAGGTCGCCGTGTGCGAAGTCCACGCGGAGATGGGGACGATTCCCAACGAGGCTCTCGAACAAATCAAATCGCGCGCGAAGTTTTCAGTCGAGCGCATAAATGAAATTGAAAAGACGACCAACCACGACGTAATCGCTTTCACGACTAATCTCGCAGAAAACATCGGCGAGGCTGCACGCTTTGTTCACTACGGTCTGACGTCGTCGGATGTCGTTGACACGGCTAACGCGTTGCTCCTGAGAGACGCCTGCGACCTGCTGCAAGCCAAGGTCGAAGTGCTCATGGGGGTGTTGCAGCGCCGCGCATTTGAGTTTAAAGACGTCCCTCAAATTGGCCGCACTCATGGGATCCACGCTGAACCAACTTCCTTCGGACTGACCTTCGCGCTCTGGTACGACGAGATGCGGCGTAATCGAAAACGCCTCAAGCGGGCGCGCAAGGCCGTGTCTGTAGGGAAGATCAGCGGTGCGGTCGGCGCATTCGCACTCCTCGATCCGGTGGTTGAAGAAAAAGTGTGCGAACGCCTCGGCCTCAGATACGCTGCAGTTTCCACGCAGATAATTCAACGCGATACATATGCTGAGTTTTTGTGCGCACTCGCAATCATCGCTTCGTCCCTCGATAAGTTTGCGCTAAACATTCGCCACTGGCAGCGGACCGAAGTTGGCGAAGCTCAGGAGCGCTTTACCGTGGGCCAGAAGGGTTCGAGCGCGATGCCGCATAAGCGTAATCCAATTATTTCGGAACGCATCTGCGGGATGGCGCGAGTGGTCAGGGCAAACAGCCTGGTGGGGCTCGACAATGTTGCGCTGTGGCACGAGCGAGACATTTCACACTCTTCGGCTGAACGCGTGGTCCTGCCCGATTCGAGCATCGCTCTCGACTACATGCTTCATAAGGCGACATCTTTGATCGATGGTCTGGTGGTTCATCCCGATCGAATGCTCCAAAACCTGCAAGCCACTCGCGGCCTCGTCTTTAGCGGGCAACTGCTATTGGCGCTCACCCAGAAAGGCGTTTCACGTGAGACTGCCTATGAATGGGTTCAGCGCAATGCGATGCGGGTGTGGGATGAGAACGAGAACTTTGAGGAGTTGCTAAGAAACGACCAGGAAATAAACTCTCATTTATCTGCCGAGGAGATCGGCGAGGTGTTTCAGCTCGGCACCTATCTAAGAAATGTCGATAAGATTTTTGAAAGAGTCTTCGGCGACTCAGAGTAGAAGTCTGACCTAAAGCGAGCGCTTCGAGGGCTGGCCCCTACCCGCTAACGCAGTTGGTTCTGACAAGTCTTTATTTCTCGACTATCCCTTCGGCGATGTTACCGATAATCGGGAGCTTAAGTTTGTGCCCCTGGTAAGCCTTAACGGCCGCGAAGACCAGCCCGAGAATAAGCGCCATCGCAATGAGCCAGAAGAGCAGCCATATGACCCAGACGAGCATGCTTACCAACGTGCCGGCGACGCCGCCAACCATTGCTCCACCAATCCCAAACGCAAACGTCAGCACGAATGCGACGACCAGGAGCACCACCATGATCACGCTATTGGCGACGCCAAACAGGATCGACTGCATCGCATGGAACCGCACGAACTTGTTTTCCTTTTCGAGGAAGAAGAAGATTACTCCCACGATCCAGATATACGAGAGGGCCGCGGCAACTTTTGGATCGATGCCGGAACCGGATGCAGGCGTCCCTGCGGGCGGCTGCGCTGCGGGCGGTGCAGAATTTTGCGGGCCGGGAGGCGGGTTTTGCATCCGAAAAAGTTTCTCCTGACTAGTCGATCGCTATGGGTGTAAAACTAATAAGAGAAGTTGTGGGCGAAGATACTATGCTAATGGCTACACAAGTAGCAATGTATGGCCTAGTATGAAGCGAAGTTTAAAGCCCACTTGCAGCGATGCATGAAAGCGAATCGGAAAAATGAAAGCGAAAGTCTACGTTAGTCTCAAACCAGGGATTCTCGATCCGCAAGGAAAAGCGATTCAGCACTCGGTAGAATTGCTTGGCTTCGATGGAATTGCCGATGTGCGCCAGGGCAAGTATTTTGAAATTTCCCTTGCCGATAACGCCGGACAGGAAGAAGCGCGCGAATCGGTCAGCCGCATGGCGCGCGAAGTGTTGTCCAACCCGATTATCGAAGACTATCGCGTGGAGATTGAAGCGTGAAATTCGGTGTTATTGTTTTCCCGGGCTCAAACTGTGATCACGACGCCTATCACGTGATCTCCAAGCAGGTGGGCCAACCCGTCGACTTCATTTGGCACCGGGAAACGAATCTAAATTCATACGACGCCCTGATTATTCCCGGCGGATTTTCCTATGGCGACTACTTGCGCGCCGGCGCGCTCGCGCGGTTTTCACCGGTAATGGAGTCGGTTAAAAAGTTTGCGGCCACGGGCCGTTTCGTCCTCGGCATTTGCAATGGATTTCAAATCCTGTGCGAGGCGGGGCTCCTGCCGGGCGCCTTGATCAGGAATCGTGATCTGCATTTCATTTGTGAGCATATCTTTGTTCGCGTTGAGACTTCCGATACGCCCTTCACCAATGAAATGGAACGAGGAGCCGTGCTGCGGCTACCCATAGCCCACGCTGAAGGAAACTACGTCTGTGACGACGCAACCCTGGAGACGCTTCAGCGTGAAGATCGGATCGTTGTGCGTTACTGTGACCGCGATGGCGAGATCACTTCAGCCGCAAATCCGAACGGCGCCCGAGACAATATTGCCGGCATCTGCAGTCGTGAGCGAAACGTCCTTGGCTTGATGCCCCATCCCGAACGGGCTTGCGAAGATTTGTTGGGTTCAAGCGATGGTCGTGATATCTTTCGCTCACTCGCGGCCACTCTGGCCGCGGTAGCATAACCACTTTTCTATTTTTCCAACTGTATTCAGGGAGAACCCGAGATGAAACATCACCCCGCGTGGCTCGCCGCCGGCCTTTTAGTGTTCGTTGTGCTGGCGTGCAGCGTCGGCAAAAACACGAATAAAGAGTCAAATTCAAACTCGAATTCCAGTCGCACCGTTGAAGTTGAGGACGCTGGTCCGGGAATTCTCATCAAAGAGATCCACATGGCCAAGGACAACGGTGGGAAGCCTGGGAAGGAAGCGGATTCCTTTGAGCCCGGAGACCGTACGATCCATTCTGTGGCCACTTTGAAAGAATCGAAATCGGGAACAGAGATGAGGTTCTCATGGTGGATCGTAGACGCGGACGGCACCCAGAACCGAAAGATTAAAGACATCGACTATTCAACCAGGGCGCTGGAAAATATCATTCACGGCCATCTGACGGCACCTCAGGATTGGCCCAGAGGAAAATATAAGGTCCAGGTTTACGTCAATGGCGATCTCGACAAGACGGTTTTTTACACCGTCGACTAATGAATCGCTTGTGACGCTCGATTTTCTGACATCGATTGCAAGGTTCACCACGAAATGAAACGCGCCCTTCCCTTTCTACTCATTGCTGCTGTATTGGCCATCGCGCTGGTCATCGCATGGTCCCTGATGCGGTCCGGTACTGACGCCCCGATCCCTTCGGCAACGCCAGTAGTTTCCCAGAGCGTTTCGCCCAACAATCCAGCACCGCCAACCCCGGCCGCAATTGCCGAGCCGGGCGCCGATCCACCGCACGCTGAAGGACCAGCCAATGCGCTTGTGACGATCGAAGAGTTTGGCGACTTCCAGTGTCCGCCATGTGCGATGTTGCACCCGGTGCTGAAAGAAATGGAGAAGGAATTCGGTTCGAAGTTGCGCGTAATCTTCCGCGAGTTTCCCCTCGTCCCGGCCCATGAGCACGCGTTATCTGCCGCTCGCTCAGCCGAGGCTGCGGCCCTGCAGGGAAAATTCTGGGAGATGCACGACCTGATCTACACAAACCAAAACGCGTGGAAGAACGCTTTCGATGTGCGCCCGATCTTTGAAGAGTATGCGAAGACGATCGGGCTGAATCTCGAGCGTTACCGGCAGGATCTCACCAGCGAGACGGTACAGAACCGTATTTTCCTTGATGGCAAGCGTGCCAGAGCGTTGGGAGTTAAAGGAACGCCCACGGTTTTTCTAAACGGTCGAGAGGTTCCGTTCCCATCCCTCGAGCCTACAAAACTGCGACCGCTCATCGAGGCTGAGATCGCCAGCCGCAGCAAATAAGTGTCGAACACTCCGAACTTCGAACGCGCCGTGTCCGTCACCCAGGATTCAATAGCAAATTCAACCAGGCCGCGGTCCACCATCCTTTATGCCGCCGCATCCGTCACTTCACTGGTGGGCCTGGGCGATGCGATTTACCTGGCGGTCGAGCACGTTGCGGGTCGGAGTGTTCAATGCACGCTCGTCTCGGGCTGCTCGGAAGTGCTCAGCAGCCAGTATGCCTCGGTTAGGGGAATCCCCCTTGCGCTAATCGGCGCAATCGCTTATTTCAGCGTCTTTAGCCTCGCCACGCTCGCTGCTTTTGGATACAAAGGCGCGGGCAAGTTGCTCACGCCCATGGTTGGGCTGATGTTTCTCACCAGTCTCTGGTTGATCTATCTGCAGGCATTCGTGATCAAAGCCTTCTGCCAGTTTTGTTTACTCTCCGCGCTGGTCACCTTCATCCTGACAGGCCTTGTAGTTGCGATCATCATTCGCGAGCGAAGGTAAAATCAGTTTATCGACGCACGGGCCACTGCGCCGTTGGCTCGCTTGCCACTCACTGTCGACGCTGCTAATCTTTGAAATCGTTTCCCTTCTCTTACACATCTTGCATAGGAGTTTCATTTCATGAGGAAGCAATCTGTTATTTCGCTCCTGCTGGCGGCCATTTTCGCGATTGTCGCGGTAGCGAACGTCACAAACCACAACGCACGCGCGACCACCCCGGACGTTCCGGCGGCCCTAGCTATCGGCTCGACTGTTCCGGAGTTTAGCCTCCCTGACGCGGACGGAAAGACTCAATCTCTTTCCTCTTTGAAAGGCAAAAACGGCACGGTCTTCATCTTCGTTGCGGTCCAATGCCCCGTCTCCAACGCTTACAACGAGCGCATGGAAAAGTTGGCCCAGGATTACAAGGCCCGCGGCATTAACGTGGTCGGGATCAATTCAAACGTTGCTGAACCGGCGGAAGCAGTGAAAGCCCATGCGACCACCAATAAACTCACCTTCCCGATTCTCAAAGATCCGGGTAACAAAATTGCCGACCAGCTCGGCGCTACGGTTACTCCTGAAGCGTATGTTCTCGATGCGAGCAACAAACTCATCTACCGAGGTCGGATTGATAACAGCCGCAAAGGTGATTCGATCACCGCCACTGAACTACGCGATGCCCTGGAGGCGAGCCTCGTTGGTAAACCTGTATCCAAGGAGATCGCGGCAGCTTTTGGTTGTTCGATCAAGCGGGCTTGATTCGATGTCGTCTCTTACCCGACCACTACTGCTCACGCTAGGCGTGCTTGGTTTACTACTCAGCTTCACCGCGCCTGCGTGGGGTCGAGAGCCGCGAGAATCTCATGCGGCCCGCACGCCTCGAGGCAAGCGGGCCGCTCTGAAACCGGAACCGGCCGTTCGAGTGATTACCGCAGAAGAGCTGGGGCCGCTCTTGAGACCGAAGGATGCGCGTCCGCTGCTGGTTAACTACTGGGCCACCTGGTGCGATCCCTGTCGCGAGGAGTTTCCCGACCTCGTCAAAATCGATCAGGACTTCCGCACGAAGGGTCTGGACACGATCGCAATCTCGCTCGACGATCTGGCAGAACTTAAAACTGAAGTGCCTAAGTTTCTCCGCCTGATGAAGGTGCGAATGCCGGTTTACTTATTGCACGCGGCTGATCCCGAACCTTCGATAAAGATGGTGGATCCAACCTGGGGTGGAGCTTTACCGGCAACATTTCTTTATGACGCCAGGGGCGAGATCGTCTACAAGAAATTCGGCCGCTTCGATACTGCCGAACTGCGCGCCGCGATCGAAAAAGTGATGAGTAAGAAGTAACGGGTGATGAGTAATGAGCAGAACGCGTTCGGTTCTGCTTCCTTCTTAGCTATCATCACTCAATACTCATCACTCATTACTCATCACTGAACCATGATCACTCCAGAAGTTATCGCTGCCCACAATCTTACCCTCGAAGAATTTCAACGTATTCAGACACTGATGGGCCGCGAACCCTCGTTTGCCGAACTGGGAATCTTTTCGGTGATGTGGTCTGAGCATTGTTCATATAAATCTTCGCGCATCCATTTGCGCCGGCTTCCCACCACCGGAGAACGCGTCATTGTGCCGCCCGGCGAGAACGCCGGCGTGGTTGATGTCGGTGACGGTTGGTGCATCGCGTTCAAAATCGAATCGCACAATCATCCCTCATTTATCGAACCGTTTCAGGGCGCGGCCACTGGCGTGGGCGGAATTCTCCGCGACGTCTTCACCATGGGCGCGCGGCCGATTGCCGCGATGAATAGCCTGCGCTTTGGTTCTCTTGATCACCCGAAACATGGCCGTCGCAACCGCTCGTTGTTAGCCGGCGTAGTTGGCGGAATCGCCCACTACGGAAATGCCTTCGGAGTTGCGACCGTCGGCGGCGAGGTCGCATTCGACGATGCCTATTCGTTTAATCCATTGGTCAATGCATTCGCCCTGGGCCTTGTCCGTCATGATCAGATTTTTTTCGGCAAGGCGACCGGGATAGGCAATCCGATCCTTTACGTGGGCGCGAAGACGGGCCGCGACGGAATTCATGGCGCGACTATGGCGTCTGCTGAGTTTGACGAAGAGGCGCTGGCAAAGCGGCCGACTGTGCAGGTGGGTGATCCGTTTCTTGAAAAACTGCTTTTGGAAGCTTGTCTTGAAGCGATGCGCAGCGGCGCGGTGGCGGGAATTCAGGATATGGGGGCTGCCGGCCTGACGTCGTCGTCGTGCGAAATGGCCGCACGCGCCGGCACCGGCATTGAGATCAACTTGTCCCTGGTCCCTCAGCGCGAGAGTGCAATGACAGCTTACGAGATGCTGCTCTCTGAGTCGCAGGAGCGCATGCTGATCGTGGCCCACTCAGGTCGCGAACGCGAAGTAATCGATATCTTTCGGAAATGGGACCTCGATGCCGTGGTGATAGGGCGCGTGCGTGAGGGTTCGAACATGGTCGTCGCTCACGAAGGAGAAACGGTCGCGGACATTCCCGTCGCCTTCCTGACTGATGAGGCGCCCTTGTACGAACGGCCGATGACGAGTCCCGAGCCCAAAGTTCAAAGTCCAAGGTCCGAAGTCCAAAGTTCAAAGGACAAAGCTCAGGACCCAAACGATTCCCTGTTCAAGCTAATAGCCTCGCCTAATATCGCTTCCAAGCACTGGGTCTATCGTCAATACGATCACATGGTCAGGACCAACACAGCCGTGTTGCCGGGAGCTGATGCCGCGGTGGTGCGGATCAAGGAGACGCGGCGAGCGCTGGCAATGTCGCTGGATGGCAATGGTCGTTACTGCGCCGCGAATCCGCGCGAAGGCGCGAAGCTGATCGTGGCGGAGGCGGCCCGAAACGTAGTCTGCGTCGGCGCTCGCCCGATTGCGATCACAAACTGTCTCAATTTCGCCTCGCCCGAGCGTCCCGAAGTAATGTGGTCCTTCTCCGAAGTAGTTGACGGAATCGCGGAAGCCTGTCGCGCCTTTAACACTCCCGTGGTTTCGGGCAACGTGTCGTTCTATAACGAAACCGAAGGCCGCGGGATTCTTCCCACACCCGTTATCGGCATGATTGGTCTCGTGGAAGATGTGCGACGCGTGGTGCAACCCGGGTTCAAACAAGAGGGCGATCTCATTGCGCTGCTCGGCACCACCTCAGACGACCTTTCACTAAGCGAATATGCTGCGATTATCGACGGGCTTTCCACCGAGTCGATGATTGCCAGAGGGATTTTGCCGGCACTGAATTTGGAAACTGAAATAGCAGTCCAGGCTGCCTGTCTCGAAGCTGCGGAAGCCGGCTTGCTCAGGTCTGCGCACGACTGTTCGGATGGCGGACTTGCCGTGGCACTGGCTGAATGTTGTTTCTCTTCGCTCAACCGCGAGGCGATTGGGGCTGAAGTAGCCCTACTCGAAAGATCGTCGGAAGATCAGTCAGCGTCTCGGTCTCTTGCGAGCACTCTTTTCAGCGAATCACCCTCGCGCATCATCATTAGTTTCCCAGCGGCATCCCAGAGCGCTATTGAAAACCTTGCCGCGCAGACGAACTGTCCATTAACTTTGCTCGGCAAGGTCGGCGGGCGTACGCTTCGTATTGCGGTTGGCTCGGACCAGGCTATCTCGGCAGATATTCGCGATCTGGAAAACACTTGGCGCAGTTCCCTTTCGAAAAAACTCGAGGCCGAAGTCATGGCTGCCGGGATGGAGTAATCGACATCTTTGTGGCTGGACTCCACTCTTTGGAGTGCGCCGACTGCCGGGGTCCCCGGCGCGGCAGCCGCGCTGGGGTGGTCGAGTCGGCGCACTCCAAAGAGTTGGACCTGCGAATCAATGCACCCGGTAATCTATCTCAACAAGGTAATGCTCGAAGCGACCAAGGCGCGCGTGGCGCCAGTGTCGTCAGCTATGTTGTATGGCCGCGGCGTCTTCACCACCGTGGCCATTTACCACGGCAAGCCTTTCCTCTGGCCGGAACACTGGGGGCGTCTTAAGGAAGGTGCATCGAAATTAAGTGTCGATTGCACCGGAGCCAACGAACGCAACGTCGGTGATGCGTTACGAAAACTTATCGCCGTCAATCGTGTGACCCACGGACGCGCGCGTGTGATCCTGCTGGCGCGCAGCGGGCGCGACGTTTGGAAAACAAAAAAAGCAGGTGAACGAAAGACCGATCTGCTGATCATGACTGGGGAGCCGCAGAAGATTTCCCCGGCCGGATTGTCCCTCGCTGTTTCGCCTTACCGGCACAACACTCTTTCGCCGCTCGCTGGTATCAAGAGTCTGAACTACCTGGACGAGGTCATGGCTTGGGAAGAAGCGCAGGCTCGTGAATTTGATGAAGCTGTCATGCTCAACGAACGCGGTGAGATTGTTTCAGCAACGATGGCAAGTATTTTTTGGGTGCGGGAGGGGACGCTGCACACGCCAAACCTCAGCACCGGCACGCTTCCGGGGGTCACGCGCGCCGCAGCAATAGATCTCGCCACCAAACTATTCATTCCGGTGATCGAGGGTGTGTACGAACTCGCTGATCTGACCGAAGCTGAAGAGATCTTTCTAACTTCCGCCAGTTACGGAGTGGCGCCGGTTACCACCTTCGACTTCCGCCGCTACTCAATCGCCACCGAGAGCGTTTCGGTTCGCGTCCGCGACGCTTTCAACCGTCTCACTTCCGCTCATGGCGCCCAGACAGAAGTGCCCCAGTAACGGCAAATCATTGTAATAACTGCGTAATAACTGCAGATTCTCGGCGTTCGCCCGAAATCGTCCATTGCCTTCAATGTAGGTGAACGGGTAGAGTAGCGCCCATTCTTATGGATTCGCTGGTTTCCAACCGACGTGCCTCGCCGCATTCACTTTTCGAGGCTTCCAACCGGCCATAATCAAGTCGATCGATGATCAATGGCAGATCACGGATGATGGGATTGTCGTTCCGAGGAGATCTTGATGCAGCGTAAGACAGCCCCCACCTTTAACCCGGCAAGCGCATCCCCACGCAAGCGCGTGCTTATCGTGAATTGTTATTTTGACGATTCGCGTCTGCCTCTGAAACGCACAACCAAGATTCCCCAGGCAGTCGGCCCGATCTATCTCGCCGGAGCTTTTGATCGCGAACTATGCGACGTGCGCTGCTACACCGAGGTCGCCAGCGGTCCGCTGGAAGATGAGGCATTGCTTTCGTGGCCGGACATGCTGGTGCTGACCGGTCTGACCAACGGCTTCGATCGCATGCTGCATCTCACCGCTTATGCACGCACCAAAAACCCGAAAGTGATTGTGGTGGCCGGTGGCCCACCCGTTAGATCGCTCCCAATACTTTCGCGAAAAGTTTTCGACTACAGTTGCCTCGGCGACATTGAAGAGCTCTGCGACGTAATCAGGGAATCATTCGGGCCCGAGTATGTAGCCGAAACTATGATCCCGCGTTACGACCTCGCCTATTGGCTGGGCCGCATCGGCTACGTCGAAACTACGCGCTATTGCAATTTCCGTTGCTCCTTTTGTGCGCTAACCGCGGAAGGCCATGGTTACCAGACCTACGATCTTGATTACATTCGCCAGCAGATCATCGCTTCGGGTAAACGAGGGCGGATGTTTTTTCTCGATAACAATTTCTACGGCAGCGATCGAGGACACTTCAAAGCACGGCTCAACCTCATCAAGGAGATGCGCGCGCAAGGACAATTTAATCAGTGGGGCGCGCTCGTTACCAACGACTTCTACGCGAAGGATGAAAATCTTCAACTCATTAGAGAGGCAGGCTGCGAACTTCTCTTTAGCGGGCTTGAATCGTTTGATAACGATTGGCTGAAGACTTTCAACAAGCTGCAAAACACCAAAGCGCCCCAGGTGGAAATGATCGCGAAATCCTTGAATGCCGGAGTGGTTTTTTCTTACGGATTAATGGTCGACGTTTCGACCCGCAGCATCGCCGATTTGCGCCGCGAGCTCAACTTTATTACCGACACGCCGGAGATCACGGTCCCTTCATTTGTCACCCTGTCTATTCCGCTCCTGGGCACGCCGTATTTTTATGAATGCCTGAAGAACGGAACAATTCTTCCCGACACCAAACTGCGAGACATGGACGGCACCACCATTCTTCAGCATCCCGTTGACCCGATGGAAGAGGTTGTGAAGTTTGTCGACGACCTGCAAAGCATGAGAGGGTTTCAATCGCGCGTGGTGAAACACGCCATCGGCTTCTCCCGGCTTTATCACCGCAAACTAACGAAGATGCAGATGATCCTGGCGGTCGGTGCGGGTTTGCTGGTTTGCGCCCAACCGCTAACGACGTCTTTTTCGAGTTTTGGCTGGATGAGGAAGCGACCGCGGCCGCGCACCTACGTTAGCAGCACCGAGCCTTTGGACCATATGTACACTCCGGCGTTTCGAGTTGATTCGCGTTTTGAGGATTATTTCAAACCGACGATGGTGACCGACAAGCGCGGTGCTCTACACGAAGACATCCTAAACTCCGGATTGTTGAAAGCTACGCCTGCCCCCGAATTAGCCGTCGCGCAGGCCGGATAGAAAGCTCAATTCTCACTCTGAGTACCACTCTCATTAGCACCTGGCTTTAGCCAGGTGATCCTCGGTCTAGAAAAAGGACATGAAACCGTTTTCAACGGTTTCACTCGTGCCATTCCAGCCCATACTTCCTAACAAACAATTCGAATTCCTTACTGAAACTCTTATGGCGGTGATGTTCCTCCTGTCGAGCAAAATAGCTTGCGACCTTTGCGACATCGGAGTGGCTAACGGAAAAGGCTCCATAACCGCGGCCCCATGCGAATCGTCCGCGCAAGAGACGATTCTCGTTTATCCAGTGAGAAGAGCTTCCTTTGAAAAGCTTAGCTACGTCCTCAATGCACTTGTTTGTGGGTAAATCAATTAATGTATGCACATGTTCAGGGTTGAAGTAATTAATCTTCATGTAGATACCCTTCTGGTAGGCATACTGCGTCAGAAAGCGGGAGGCCCTTGCAGCCGCAGGCCTGGTTAACATTGGTTCTCGATCGAGAGTGGTCCAGATAAGGTGAAGCCAACAACGCGAATAAGAGTGGATTGACATTGTGTGGCTGTTTCTATCATAGGGTGCTCGGTCGGAGGTATTGGATCGCGCGGGTAAACCGTTGAAACGGTTCGCTGAGATTTTTGCATCGCGGACCACCTGGCTGAAGCCAGGTGCTAATGAGAGACGGACGGTTGAATCGGGCCAGGAAACCTCACGGAAGACGCTCCCAACAAGGTGGGCGGACCAGGAGGCGAAGGTTGCCCGCGGTCCCAGTAAATGGACAGACACGAATGTCTGTCCTACTGTTCCTTCCCGCGCTCGCGTTCAACTAACACCCGACGAAGTATTTTCCCTGCCGGACTCTTGGGAATCTCGCTCACAAACTCCACGCTGCGGATGCGCTTGTAAGGCGCCACGTGATCCGCAACAAACTTCATAATCTCTTCAGCGGTTGGATCGTTGTTCGCACCCCTGCGAACTACAAACGCTTTCGGCACTTCACCTGCCTCCGCATCCCGCGCCGGAATGACGGCCGCGTCAGCCACAGCAGCGTGTGAAAGCAAGATCGCCTCCAGCTCCGCGGGCGCCACTTGCCGCCCATTGGTCTTTATCAACTCCTTGATTCTATCAACCACGAACAGCTGGCCTTTCGGATCGCAATATCCGATATCGCCTGTGCGCAGCCACCCTTCAGAATCAATCATTTCGGCCGTCGCCGCCGGATTTCGCCAATAGCCCCTCATTACCTGAGGACCACGCACGTAAATTTCCCCCTGCTGATCAGCTCCCAGTTCAGCGCCGCTAACGTAGTCAACGATCTTGCATTCGGTATTGGGCAAACAATAGCCGACCGAGCCAGGCTTCTGCTTTCGAGGATTCGCCAGACTTGCATGTGACAAAGGACTGACTTCCGTAAGGCCGTAGCCGTATCTGATTTCGCAACCGAGTCGCGCACTACAAGCCCTGGCAATATCGTCCGCCAAAGTGGCCGCGCCGCAATGGATCAAGCGCAACGCGGCAAGGCTGTGATCATCAATCTGGGGGGCACGCGCGAGCGCCAGGACGAGCGGTGGCACGAGGGGCGCAATAGTCACTTTGTACCGCTCCAATGTTTGTAAAAACTGTCCGAGTTCATAACGCGGCAAGGTTACGATCGTGGCGCCCTGGCTAAGGCCCTGGTTGACCACGACGTGCAATCCGTAAAGGTGATACATCGGCACCACGCAGATCATCGTGTCATTCGGAGTTGACGATTCGCTGGCTTTGAGTTGACACAGCATCGCGACGAGGTTGCGGTGTGTGAGCATCACGCCTTTTGGAAATCCAGTGGTGCCGCTCGAATAGGGGAGCACTGCCACGTCGCTGTGCGGATCTATCTTCGCCTCAATCTCCAGGCCCTCATTATCCAAGAGTGATGCAAACGAGATCGCGCCGGCCGCGTCGCCAATTACAAATATTTTCCGGATACCGGCAGCCTTGGCCACCGCGCTGGCTGTCGCCATCAAATTGGGGATGGTGAGCAAAAACTTTGCCCCCGAGTCAAGAAGTTGCCTGGTTAGCTCTTCGGCAGTAAAGAGCGGCGGCGCCATAGTAGTGATCGCGCCGAGGCTCGCCGCCGCATGAAACGCGAGCGCATACTCGGGAAGATTTGGAGCGTAAACAGCAAACACGTCGCCCTTGCTAAGCCCATGATCAGAAAGCCCTTTCGCAAGTTTTTGGATGAGCCCGGGAAGTTGATTATAGGTGTACGTTCGTCCGGTTGGACCATCGATGAGGGCCGGCTTATCGCCCAACTCTGCGGCGCGCCGCAGCACGAAATCGGTAATGCTCACATCGGGAACTGTCACCGGGGCGTGAGGGCTCTTGAAAATCATAGATATCGATCTCCGAGATTTGTGATGCAAACCGTTAATTTGCGATTGAACCTAAATTTACAATCCCTGATCTAGCCGGCCGCAAACTAAGAGTTTGCGTTACACCTCTTCGTCAAACGGTTCGTCGCGTTCTTTGACGGCTTGTTTGAAACCAACTTCGCCGGCTCGCTGTTGAAAGGCGTAGCCCTCCTTAGTGTGTCGGGCAATGCCGTCGAATAGCGTTCCCAGCAATTGCGATGTCTGCAGACTCTGACCGGCAAGAGTCTGGTTGACTAAGAGCTTCATCATCACCAACTGACTGATCGGCAGCTGCGCCACTCGCTCCAGCAAGCTTTCAAAACGCTCGTCGAGTTTGTCCGCGCCGACAGCTTCGCTGGCGAGTCCCCACTCCGCGGCCTGCTTGCCGGTAAGGCAGTCTCCAGTAAACAAAAGTCGTTTCGCTTTCTCAGCGCCGATACGATGCGCCCAAAGCGCTGTTGTGGGCACGCCCCACGCGCGCGCCGGCGGATATCCGATCGATGCCGCGTCTTCAATGATTAAGAGATCCGAACACAGCGCCATGTCAGTGCCACCGGCGACGCAGAACCCATGCACCTTGCAAATCACCGGCTTATCGCTGTGAAACAGACTCATGAAGCCGCGTAGGTTCCGGCTCATCATCTGGTAATCAAGAATTGGATCCCAGATGTCCTGCGGGTCGTGATTGGCCATCTGCACCTTTGGATCCATTGGCGATCCGGAGGGCCAACCCATCAACTCGCCTTCGCTGCCGAGCCTTTGCTCCGCAGTCATTACCAAATCGTAGCCACCGCAAAAGCCTTTGCCATTTCCTGACAAGGCAATCACGTGGACCTTCGGATCGAGGTTGGCACGCTCCACGCATGCCGCCAACTCGGCCGGCATTTCAAACGTGATGCCATTGCCACGCTCGGGACGATTGAGCGTGATGCGGGCAATCCGCCCGGTGACGTCGTAAGTAAGTGTCTTCAGTGTGTCCATACGGTCTCGTAAATAAGAGGCAAGGGCTTTTGAAGCTCAACAAACAGCCCCGACTTAACCAATTCAAAATGCAGACAGGCTACGTAGGACGATTCCAACAAACCCGGTCCCAAGGCAGAATGAACCTTCATCGCGCATCCTATTGCAACGTTTGAGAGCTGGTTCTCCGTCAATTCTTTGCGGCCCTTCGCGGAAACCTTTGCGACCTTTGCGGTTAACTCGATGATTGATTAGAAGCATCCAGAGATTAACCGCAAAGGACGCAAAGAACTCGCAAAGATTCGCAAAGACAAGGCTCCGGAAGTTACAAAGGCTTAGGCAAGAGCATTCCTTTCAAAATCCCGGCGCCAGCATGCGCGTGATCAGTTCCGGTTTCTTAAATCCCTGGTTCTCCATCCACGCGTCCGCTTCTGCGATCAACGCGCTGCCGCTCTCACCCTTCACTTCGCCCAGTCGCCGCCGCGCACCTGCCGCGAAAAGTCGCATATCAGCAGCTTCGAACCCTTTGATGGCCTCGCCCAGTAATCCGGCCGCGACCTCCGGCTGAGACCTCTGGTGCGCAACGGCCCCACGTATCAAAGCCGCAAAAGGCATGGCCCACTCCATCTTTTCTCTTTCAATCTTGCGCGCAAGCTTCTCGGCAAAATGAAGTCGCTGCGTATCGCCGGCCGCGACACCCGACGCCAAGGCGGCCCGGGCACGCAGGTGCATAGCCTCAATGCGCAGCACCTGGAAGCGCAACAACATCGAATCCTCAAGATCCGGCCATTGTCCCTCGACGTGTTTCCAGGCAACTTCAAGATCGCCGGTGTAAAGCTCATTCTGCACGAGTGCGTGCAACGAACTGTAGTGCTGTAAATGAAACCCTTCATGCGGCCACGCTTTCAGCGCCTCAATCACTTCCGCCCTGGCCTTGTCCGGATCATCCTGGGCCAGCCAAATCAAATTCAGGCGCGTACGCAAATCGGTGGCAGCAAAAAGATTGCCCTGATCCAGCGCCGCGGAAAGCAGGCGGGGCACGCGGCGCGAGACTTCGGCAATCTCGCCCTGGTGGAGCAGGGCGCTCAACATGAACCGGTGCGCAATTGTCACCTCCCAGGGCACGCCCGTGCAGCGGTCGCGCAAAATTTCCGCCGCGCGTTCGCAAAGTTCTCCGGCCCGCTTCCAATCGCCAGCGAGATACGCACTGACCCCGCTGGCCCAGATCGAAAGTCCAATCGCATGTGGATGGCCCACGCGCTGTGACAATTCTTCGGCCCGGCGCGCGACGTAGCTGGCGCGTTTGCGGGCCGGACCTCCGCGCGAAGCAATCTGCGCAGCCTCAAACGCCATGGCGCGCGCCACGCGATAAGGCTCGCCGGCCTGAAGCGCCAGCAGCAAGTGGCGGCTTTGAAAGTCTGCGCCTCGAATCAAGTCTACTGCGCCAAGTCCGGCCGCAACTGCCCAACAGGTGTCGATGCGAACGAGATCAGATTCGGCTACGTCGCGCTCATCGCGTTCGACAAACTTGAACCCTCGCAAGCGGATCTTGACGCGTTTGAGCAGCAGCGACAGCAAAGCCCGCCGCGGACCGGTCGGAAGGGTAAAACCAACAGCAGCAAGGACGGAACGAATCAGGTCGAGCCCTTCGCGGATGTGACCGCCCATCAGCAACTGTTGCGCCGCCCGGCGTTTGAAATCGAGGCTTTGACCCGCCGGGCTCAACTGCGCGACTTCGAGATAAGCCTGCGCCGCTTCCGCGGGCCTGCCGGCGTTCACCAACGCTTCGGCCAAACCGCGAGTGAGTTCAACAAGTTCAGCACCACGGGAAGGGGCCAGCTCGAGCGCACGGCGATAGAAGGCAGCGGCACGATCAAACGCAAGCGCGCTGGCAGCCTTCTTCGCGGCTGCGGCCGCATGCATGGCGGCCCGCACCCTTTCACCTGCTCCGAGATAGTGTTCGAAGAGCGCTTCAGGATCATCCATTCCGCGAACTTCAATAGCCTGGGCCAGGCGTCGATGAATCTGAATCACTTCTTTTGGATCAAGCTGGCTGGTAAGCGTTTGACGAATTCGATCGTGATAGAGCTCGAGTGTGTGTTCCGCCCCGCCGGTGCGTAGAAATTGGGCCGCGCGCAACGAACTCACCAGCGGGGCCTCATCGCCGGAAAGCTCAGCTGCCTGATAGGCCACCTCAGGATTGATTGGACGACCGGCGACTGCCAGGGCATCCACAAATGCGCGCGCCCCGGATGGCAAATGGCCGAGTCGAGCATCGAGCATCATGGCGAGACTGATGCCGGTAGTCGCCGTCTGATCGCTCGTAGCGGCATATCGCGCCAGTTGTTCCAGAAGAAAAGGGTTGCCACCGGCTTCCTGCAGGATGGCATCGCTGAAGGGTTCAAGGCCCGCCTCGTTTGGACCAATCACCTCTCGCACAAGCGCCCGCGCTTCCGTTTTGGATAATGCGGAAGTAAGCACCTCGCGACAACTCTCGGTGCCCGACTTCTCCAGCAGCGTCTTCAAAAACGGTTTCGCCTGAATATCCTCGCTGCGAAAACTCGACAGCAGGAGCAGCGGTGGCGCGTCGGGGGGACGCAGCAGATCTTCAAGCAACGACGTGCTGTCAGCGTCAGACCACTGCAGATCGTCGATGTAAAGGACCAGTGGCTGCCGCTCCGCAATGCGACCAAGTAGTTCGCGTAAAGCAGCGAAGGCCTTGCGCCGGAGAGTGACCGGATCAGGTATTTCCTGTTCCACGTGCGGAGCATTAAAGATGCTGTCTACTTGCAGCATTACCGGAAAAAGACGAGCGAGCGCGAGTATCTCCCGGGGCAGAATGGCTGCGGCCTCAGCTTCCGGAAGCGACAATAAATACCTGGTCAGGCTGTCAACCACGCCATCCAGCGCTTTGTAAGGAACTGATTCGCGTTCATAGCAACGACCCTCAAGGATTACTACGTCCGATTGGGAGTCGCGCAATTGATCGAGGAAGCGCTGGGCCAGGGCGCTCTTTCCCATTCCCGAGCTGCCATGAAGATACACAGTCACCGTCTGGCCGCGCCGGGTAAAAGAAAAAGCTTCACTCAGCTCTTTGAGCTCGCGTTCACGACCAATCAAACGCGACGTTTGAATCGAGGACATGGTGGGAGGCAACATGATGGGCGCCACCAACGGTCCTGTTTTTCCCTGACCAAGCGCTGAGAGGATGTCCCTCCCGGAGGGGCGCTGCGCAGGCTCGCGCCGGAGCAGCCGCACGCAAAGGTCATTAAGGTCAGGAGGGATGTTTTTTATTAGTTCATCAGGCGCGGGCGGATCGAAGTTCTGCTTGTTCATCATCACTTCGAAAAACTTCCCTGAGAACGGCAGCCGCCCGGTTAGCGCTTGATAGAGTATGACGCCGACGCTGTACCAATCGCTCGCACGGGAGATAGGAAGTTGCGCACCCTGCTCCGGCGACATGTAGTCGGGCGTGCCGGCGAGTGTGAAACTGTCGTTGAATCTACCGCCCTCTACTTCAGCCACGAGTCCAAAATCCAGAATCACCACGCGGCCTTCTTTTGTGACCAGCACATTTGAAGGCTTGATGTCGCGATGCAACTTCCCCGTTTCATGCAAAGCGTGTAAGCCTTCAACGAGTTGTCGCATAGCGGCCCGCAAACGGATTAAGTCGAGCTTTGCTCGCGCCAACGCGCCGGGAACGGTATGACGATCGGATTCGTCCAGGTCGTAGTTGGCGCGGATCGAATCCAGTTCAATTGTCTCAGCTTCATGATCAGCTAATCGCTCACGGCCCGAAGCGCCCGGAGTTTTTCTGAGAGTTGGCGTCCTTGAAGATTGGGTGCGCTTGGCCGTGTAACCTGGCCGGACGTATTCAAGGAAATTTCCTCCCAGTACCAGCTCCATTGTGAAAAACCAATATTGTCCGTCAGCCATAAGCTCGTAAAGGGCCGCAAGGTTTGGATGGGACACATCGGCGAGCGAACGAAATTCATTTTTGAAACGGGAAATGTGCGAGGCTTCCGCGCGCGTGAGAGTTTTGAGCGCGACCACCTTGTCCGTTTCCAGGTCGTGAGCTTCGTAAACGACACCCATCCCGCCCGATCCAAGTCGGCGGCGAATGCGGAAACGTGGGGTGCCAAGAAAGTCCTGAGAGTGTTGACTCATCGTTGCAGTGAACGCAATGCGAAACCGCGTGAGAATAGAAAACCGAGACCGTGGCAGAACGAGGATATACTGCCCCGATTCGTCTACTATTGCCAGAGAATTTCGCGAGCACGCTTCGGCACAAGGAGATCAAAATGGATTGGCGCGTTTGGCTTACAACTTTCGGCGTTATTTTTCTGGCGGAGATGGGTGACAAAACTCAGCTGGCTGCGATGACGATGTCCGCGCAAACAAAAAAGCCCTGGGCGGTATTCCTTGCGTCAGCCCTCGCGCTGACGGCTGTATCGGCGATTGGCGTAGCGGCTGGTAGCCTGCTCGGCGAGTATCTGCCATTGATTTGGATCAAGCGGGTTTCGGCCGTCGCATTTATCGCCATCGGTGTGCTGATTCTCACTGGGAAGTTTTAGCAGGATGCAAACGGGCTACGGCCCCGGACTATGGCGTCAAGTGGTACTATCCACTCTGATTTCATCAATCTGATTCTGCTTCTTAACCCGAGTCTCACACATGCCCCAAACTCCACATACCGAACGGCACTTCACTGCCAGCGAAGTCGTGCGCGACGTCGTCATTGGGATGTCGGATGGCCTGACAGTCCCGTTCGCTTTGGCGGCGGGGCTCACAGGGGGACTTAGCGGAGCAATAAATCACAACGACATTATTGTCACCGCTGGACTTGCCGAGATTGCCGCGGGCTCAATCGCAATGGGTCTCGGCGGGTATCTCGCCGCGAAGAGCGACGCGGAGCACTATCTTAAGGAACGCGAACGCGAGAAGCGTGAGGTCGCGGAAATTCCCCACGAAGAGATGCGCGAAGTTTCTGAAGTCTTCCAGGAATATGGACTGACGGAGGAAGAGACCCGACCTATCGTCGAGGCGCTGCGCAAGCAACCGAAGAAGTGGATCGACTTTATGATGAGATTTGAGCTCGGCCTGGAAAAGCCCGAGCCCAAGCGAGCGATGACCAGCGCGCTGACAATCGGCGGCGCCTATGCGGCCGGCGGTTTTGTCCCGCTCGCTCCATACATGCTGACCGACAATCCCTCGCGGGCGTTATTCATTTCCATTTTGATCACACTGCTGGCCCTGCTGATTTTTGGTTTCATCAAGGGACGCTTCACCGGCATGCGGCCCGTACGCAGTGCGTTGCAAACTGCGCTGATCGGCAGTGCGGCAGCGGGTGCGGCATTTGCGATTGCGCGTGCCATTGGCGGCTAAAGAGAGACGCGAGCGTCTTTGCCACAGCACAGTGCAACGGTACTTTGCACAAAAAGTAGATTCGAGTCTAGGTAGTATCTTCAAGCGCCAACGGCGCGAAATGTAATAGCCTGGGCCAGCGGCCCAGGAGTCAATCGAAGCAAAGATACTAAGCGCTGAGAGCGCGGAATAATGGTCACTTAGGAAATCGCGGCCATTAGTAGGGTGGCCATTTCGCGCCGGCAGCGCTGGAAAAATGCGCCGTCATTACCCAGGCCGTTGGCCTGGGCTTTTACATTTCGCGCCTTTGGCGCTGAAAGCAACCATCAACGACTTTTTGTGCAAGCCGTGCTGCGGCCAAGCCCCAAGAACAACACGGAGGCAAACATACCTACAAACATATTTCTTTACAGCCGCGCTGATTTCAGTTAAAAGCCTTCACTAAACTCTCCCGGACTTCAGTACTAAAGTGCAGACAATGGCGATTCCACTTTTGATGGAGCGACACGACAACTTATGAGCAGCAAAATAGAGACTGGTAACAGCTCCGGAATGTTTGGTCATCCAGTCGGCCTTGGTAGCTTGTTTTTCACTGAGCTGTGGGAGCGTTTCAGCTATTACGGCATGCGGGCCATTCTCATTCTTTACATGGTGACGCCGGTGGCTGGTGGCGGACTCGGATTCGACACAAAGTACGCCGCCTCGATATATGGCACCTACACCATGTCGGTTTATCTCACGGGGTTACCAGGCGGCATGATTGCCGACCGTTGGCTCGGCACCAGACTCGCAGTTCTGCTGGGCGGCATTGTTATCGCATGCGGCCATTTTTCGATGGTCTTTCACAATATCGCTTTCTTCTATCTCGGCATGGTCCTCATCGCTGTCGGCACTGGATTACTTAAACCAAACATCAGCGCAATGATCGGGAATCTTTACAGCAAAGATGATCCGCGGCGCGACAGCGGCTTCTCGATTTTTTACATGGGAATAAACATCGGCGCGTTTTTCGCGCCGCTCGTTTGCGGCTACCTGGCTCAGGGCGAAAGTTTCAAAGCCTTCATGGCCGGCATGGGTTTTGACGCCGCCACGAGTTGGCATTGGGCTTTTGGTGCGGCGGGCATTGGCATGTGCATTGGCCTGGTCGTTTTCCTCATGAAGCATAAACGCTTACCGGATACACCACCCGGCAGCAGCGAAAAGGCAGACGATGAGGAGATTGCAGACGAGTCAGTTTCAGCGGCTGCTGCTTCAGCCGTTTCGGATTCGCGGCCGCGAAACCCAATCATCGCGGTGATACTGAGTCTGATTCTTCCCGGGCTTGGACACATGTACAAAGGCCAGGTTGGCGCCGGCCTTTCATGGTTGTTGGCCTATGTGCTCGCTGTTATTTGGTACTTCGCCGGCGGCGGAACCATTCTGGGCGTGATCACGATTGGACTGGTACTCGCTTGCGCGATTTCGGTAGCGCGGCGATCGACGGCAACCACCCAGTTGTCGCCGGGCGAATGGAAACGCGTCGGGGCCATCTTTGTTTTTTTTCTGTTCACGATACTTTTTTGGGCGGCTTACGAGCAGAAGGGCGCAAGCTTGAATCTCTTTGCGAGGGACCTCGTGCGCACGGAAGTTTTTGGAATGAGGTTTCCCTCGAGCTGGTTGCAGTCGTGCACGCCACTCTTCGTCATAGCGCTGGCCCCGCTCTTTTCAATGCTCTGGGTACGACTCGGTAAACGCCAACCATCAAGTCCCGTCAAGTTTACTTTCGGCCTGCTGTTCATCGGACTTGCATATTGCCTGCTCGTCCCGGCCGCCTGGATGACTGCGAATGGACGAATCAGCCCGCTTTGGTTGGTGGGTCTCTACTTTCTCGAAGTGATGGGCGAGATGTGCTTAAGTCCCGTGGGACTCAGCACCGTTACCAAACTTGCGCCGCTGAAGCTCGTCGGAATAATGATGGGCGTTTGGTTTCTCGCTGCTTCATTCGGCAGCAAACTCGCTGGTTACCTGTCGGGCTTTTATGTGCCGCAATCAGGTCCGCTGGTTAAACTTTACGGACTGATCGCTGTGGGTTTGCTGGTATCGGCCGGTATCCTCGCGCTGCTGACTCCGCGCGTGAAGAAGTTGATGGGCACCGTCAACTAGCGAACAGCCGGTCCAAAGTCCAACGCCTAAAGTCAAAAGTCAGGACCCGGGAAAGCCGTATCTTTCTACCTTGGACCCGGGACTTGAGTCCTTGGACTCTGCTTCAGCTTTTTCCCCCGGGCACAAAAGTGCGATAATCCTCAACCAGCCAAACACAGTCTTCCCAGACCACGTGGTCCAACACCCAGAAAGCGTTCCCCTGATATGAGCACTGCAATCGAAGAAACTCAGGAAGTTCCCGAACAAACCGCCAACAAATGGGTTTACCTCTTCGCCGAAGGAAGCGGAGACGATAAATCTCTCCTCGGAGGCAAAGGCGCCGGCCTGTGTGAGATGACTCGCGCCGGTCTGCCGGTCCCGCCCGGCCTGATTGTGACCACCGAAGCCTGCAATGCGTTTTACGATAATCACAAAACCTTTCCTGAGGGGATGTGGGAACAAGTAAAAGAAGGCTTGCAAAGAATCGAGGAACAGGTCGGCAAGAAGTTTGGCGATCCGCGCAACCCGCTACTCGTTTCGGTTCGATCGGGCGCAGCCTTTTCAATGCCTGGAATGATGGATACGGTGCTGAACCTCGGGCTCAATGAAGAAACAGTCCAGGGGCTTGCTTCCCAAACGGGTGATCTGCGTTTTGCGCTCGACGCGTACCGGCGGTTTGCATCCTTGTTTGGCGAAATAGTTATGGGCGTGGCCCACGAAAAATTTGAACGCGTCATGGATCGTTACAAGGCGCAGACCTCTGGTGGACGGGACACTGACCTGAAACCAGATCACCTGCGCGAGATCATTGCGGCCGAAAAACAGATCATCCTCGCGGAGCAGCACGCGATTCCCGAAGATCCTTATGAACAGCTTCGCGTGGCGATCGCCGCGGTTTTCAATTCGTGGATGGGACGTCGCGCAATTGATTATCGCCGCGTGAATCGAATTCCTGATTCACTCGGCACGGCCGTGAATGTGCAGGCGATGGTTTTTGGAAATATGGGTGAAGGCAGCGGCACCGGCGTGGCGTTTACCCGTAACCCCTCCACCGGGAAAAAGGAACTTTACGGCGAATACCTGTTGAACGCTCAGGGCGAAGACGTGGTCGCCGGCACCCGCACACCCAATCCTATTAGCCAACTGAAAAAGGAACTGCCGAAGGTCTACGAAGAGTTTGCCTCCATCACCGGCCTGCTGGAAAAGCACTATCGCGACATGCAGGACTGTGAATTCACGATCGAGCGCGGCAAACTCTGGATGCTGCAAACGCGAACTGGCAAGCGCACCGGCGCAGCTGCGGTGCGCGTCGCGGTCGAGATGGTAAGCGAGAAGCTCATTGATCGCGCCACCGCAGTGCAGCGCGTCACTCCAGATCAACTCGATCAACTCCTGCACCCAACAGTTGATCCCAAAACCAAGGCGACCGTATTGGCGACTGGTCTGCCGGCCAGTCCCGGCGCGGCGCAGGGCCGGGTGGTTTTCAGTCCGGATGAAGCGGAAGAACTGGCGCGCGAAAACGCCAAGGTGATCCTGGTTCGGCAGGAAACGAGTCCTGACGATTTTCACGGCATGGTTGCAGCGCAGGCAATCGTTACGGCCCGCGGCGGCATGACCAGTCATGCTGCCGTAGTAGCGCGCGGCATGGGGAAACCCTGCGTCAGCGGCGCCAATTCCCTCGAAATCGACTACGGCCAACAGCAATTCACGGTGGATGGCACCGTGGTCACCAAGGGCGAATGGATAACTGTGGACGGATCGACCGGCCGTGTGTTTTTGGGCCAGGTGCCGACCGCCCAGCCATCGCTTGGTCCTGAGTTCCATGAATTAATGATCTGGGCCGACAAGTTTCGACGGCTGCGCGTGCGCGCAAACGCCGACACACCCCGCGATGCGAAGGTGGCGCGCGGTTTCGGGGCCGAAGGCATCGGCCTTTGTCGTACTGAACATATGTTCTTTGGCGATCAACGACTCGCGGCCATGCGCGAAATGATTCTTGCCGATGGTGTGGGCGCTCGCGAGAAAGCACTCGATAAACTCTTGCCACTCCAGCGCGGTGATTTTGTCGGTATCTTCCGCGAGATGGCTGGATTGCCCGTCACTATCCGCCTGCTTGATCCGCCGCTGCACGAGTTTCTGCCAAACGCTGAAGAGTTGATGAACGAACTCAGCGAGTTGAAGATGGCCGTGCGTCTTGCCACCACACTCGGCGACATGGATAACCTGCTCGACGAAATTGACGAGAAACGCCGGCTACTGAAGCAGGTTGTTCGCATCCGTGAAGCGAATCCGATGTTGGGATTTCGCGGTTGCCGTCTGGGTCTGCTCTTTCCTGAAGTGACGCGCATGCAGTGTCGCGCAATCTTCGAAGCAGCTTGCCAGGTCCAGGGCGAAAAGAAAAAGACCGAACTGGAAATCATGGTGCCCCTCGTCTCCCTTAGCGAAGAACTCAGGCAACAGCGTGAGCTTATCGATCAGGTAGCCCGCCAGGTGATGGGTGAACAGGGAATGACGATAGAGTATCGCGTGGGCACGATGATTGAATTGCCGCGCGCAGCTTTGATCGCAGACAGCATCGCCGCCCACGCCGACTTTTTCTCGTTTGGCACAAACGATCTAACGCAAACGACCTTCGGACTCAGCCGCGACGACTCGAGCCGTTTCCTGCCAAACTATGTGGAACACAAGATCCTGCCCGACGATCCTTTCCAGGTCCTGGATCGCGAAGGCGTGGGCCAACTCGTTCGTATCGGCACCGAGCGCGGGCGCAGTGTGAAGCCGGATTTGAAAGTCGGAATTTGTGGGGAGCATGGCGGCGACCCGAGCTCGATCGCTTTCTGCAATGAGATTGGGCTGAACTACGTGAGTTGTTCACCCTTCCGTGTTCCCGTGGCGCGGTTAGCCGCAGCGCAGGCAGCATTGGCTGCGGAGTCAGATAAGGAATCCACCCTTAATAATCAGTTGTAGAACAGTCAGACTGGCATTACTGCCTGCTGGTGTTTTATTTTCCGAGACAGACAAGCATGTCTGTCTACCTATGAGGAGATCGCACGCATGAGAAAGTTAGTTTTACTTTTCGCAATACTTATCACTACGGTCGCGGCCGCCGGTGCATTCAACTCGCCCGCCGACGTTCCCGCACCGGGGAGCGCTGCGCCTGCGTTCAAGTTGGTTACTAACGAAGGCAAAGAAGCCAGCCTCGCGGATTTTAAAGGTCAATGGGTGGTGCTCTATTTCTACCCAAAAGACTTCACCAGCGGGTGCACCTTGCAAGCGCGCAATTTCCAGCGCGACCTGGCGAAGTATGAACAGGCCAAGGCGGTGATTCTCGGTGTCAGTATCGATACTCCTGAATCGCACAAAAGCTTCTGCGCCAAAGAAGGTCTGACTTTCAAACTTCTTTCTGACACAGACGCGAAAGTGTCTGAACAGTATGGTTCGGTGATGGAGTATCAGGGCGCCAAGTATTCGGCGCGCAACACATTCATTATTGACCCTGCCGGCAATATCGCGAAGGTGTTCGTCAAAGTGGGCGTGGCCGGCCATAGCGATGAAGTTTTGGCCTCACTGGCTGAATTGCAAAAACCGGCCGAGAAGAAAACGGGCGAGTAGATTACTGCCTGGTAGTTCTTAGTCATTGCTTTCTTTCCCCGGCTGGACCGCTTCGGCCGGGGATATTTTTTGCCCTCACGGCGGAATTTGTTGTAATCCAAAACCTTGACAGGTTAGTTGACGAGGGATATGCTGCGCGCGCTCCAAACTCGACAAAGTTAACCCAGTAAGTCGCCCCGACAATAACTTCGGTAGGTCGCCCCCGACTTTAGCCGCGCTTCAGCGAGGCCAGGCTTTCTCTCACCGCCCCGCTGATCGACGCCTCAACATTCTGAAAGGAGAACCTATGTACAGATCCCGTTACTGGCCATGCGCCCTGCTCATGGTTTCCATAGCTTTGTGCACTACCCCTTTGCTGATGGCCGACACCGTCAAGCAACTAAACCTTGCGGAGATGGTTCAGCGCGCCGACAAGATTTATCGCGCGACCGTTGTCTCTTCACAAGAGGGCACGATTCAAGCGGGCGGAGGACAACTCCCGGTTGTGACCTATCGATTGCAAGTGGAAGAGACCTTTCGCGGAGACATCCCGGCGGTTAAGGGAGTTCGAATCGCCGAGATTCGAATGCTCGGGAAGATGAAGTCTGCTCGCCAGGGAAATCTTCAATTGATGTCGGCGTTGCCTAAAATGCCACAGTTGACGATTGGGCAAACCTATCTGGTTTTTGAGACGAGACCAAGCCGTATTGGCCTCTCAACTACGGTTGGGTTGGGCCAGGGCAGTTTTCGAATTCTGCAACGCGGAAAAGAAGAGCTTGCGGTCAATGAAGTTAATAACCGCGGACTATTCCGTGACATGGACACTTCGACAAGGAGGTCGAGCGCCGCAAGCAGTACCCCGTCATCTGGACCGATCGCTTATCAAGAGCTGGCCCGCCAGATCCGCGCCCAGCTCGGAAACTAAAGGAGGAAGACGACCATGAAAAACAGAAAATTTTGGCTCGCCCTGGGTTGTGTGGCCTTCGTGTTAATGGCGTCTTTCCGTGGCTATGCCGGCGGCCCGCTGGCTCTCCGCGCAGCCGGCGCCCCTTATCTCTGGCCCGGTGGGGGAGTAAACATTCCCTTCAACCCCGATCAGGGCGGACTTGGGATATTGAACAACGCCGCGGCTGTGGGACAGACAACTTCCGCTTTTGCCGTGTGGCAGGCGATTCCTTCCGCCACGGCTACTCACGTGAATGCAGGTCAGCTTGCATTCGATGTTGATGAAACAAACTATCTCCCCTTCCTCAATCCCGTGGCGCCGGATGGTCTGAGCGCCATCGTTTATGACGAAGACGGCGCCATCTTCGACGAGCTGTTTGGCGCAAACTCCGGTGTCCTCGGCTTTGCCGGTCCGGAGTGGGTTAATACCAGCACCGGCGACATTCTCGAGGGCGTCGCCTTTTTAAACGGCGCCACCGTTACCGTCCCTGCTGACATCCCTGTCATGCTCGCAGTTCAGGTCCACGAATACGGTCACTACCAGAACCTCGCGCACAGCGTGGTAAACGGCCAGATGCTTGCCTTTGGCGACAATAGCGGCCCAACTCCCAACGACACCTTCCCCGGTGGTCCAGGCGCCGCTCTGGGAAACGTGGAGACGATGTACCCTTTCCTGTTCAACAACGACGCCGGCGGAGCAGCGACAGTTCACGCTGACGACATAGCGATCTTCTCGCACCTGTATCCCGCGCCGACATTCGCCTCGAGCACCGGCGCCATATCGGGAACGATCCTGCTTCCCAACAACACAACTCCGGCCACGGGTGTAAACGTGATCGCGCGCAACGTGGCGAATCCTTATCTCGACGCGGTCTCGGCAATCTCGAGCGACTTCGCAACGGATTACACGCCGGGGCAGCCGTTCGTCGGGGCCTACGCTCTACGTGGCCTGACGCCGGGGGCCAGCTACGCGGTCTTCGTGGATGAAATCATCCAGGGCGGATTCAGTACCCCGCCCCTCATTCCGCTGCCCGCTCCGGAGGAGTTCTACAACGGAGCACTTGAATCCAACAACGGCGCTACGGACGACCCGAGCGTGTTCACTGCTGTGGTGCCGGGGGCAGGCTCCAATGTCATGGGAATCGACATCATCTTTAACCGGCTGGCGCCCGGTCCGATTCCAGCGGGCGACGACACCACTCACGAAATCTTTCCGTCCTTCCCGTTGAAGATGTGCGGCCAGACATTCAACTCATTCTTTGTCAACTCAAACGGCAGCGTTACTTTCGGTGCGGGCGATCCGGACTTTAGTGAAACGACTGCAGAACACCTTACTGGCCCACCCAGAATCGCGGGACTATGGGACGACCTGAACGCCTCAGCGGGGGGCACATTGAGTTGGTCCGAGAACTCAAATTCAGTCACCATCACCTTCTCCAACGTGCCCGAGTTTATCAACACGGGTTCGAATTCGTTTTCCATCACAATCGAGAAGCCACATGGGAACGGTAACGGCAACGGCAACACCGGCCGCTTTACGCTCAGCTATGGCAACCTGAGCGCTCTTGACGGCCTGGCGGGCTACAGTTGTGGCGGCCGCATCACCTCCGGTTTTGAGCTCGAGCAGGATCTGAGCGCAAAGCACGGGAACATCAACGGCCATCACGACACGGCCATTTTCGAGAACTTCTCGACCAACGACAATGATCTCGATAACCGGTCGTTTACCTTCCTCGGAACCAAACTCTTCACTGATGAGTTTGAGGGTAACAACTCAGCAGGCTCCGCACAGGCAGTGAGCTTGCCTTTCAACACTTCGGGCAAATTCTCCGAAATCAGACCGCTTGGCAACGACGTGGACTTCTATCGCTTTAACGTCAGCGCCGGCGACATCGTGGCAATCGAAACCGTGCCAGGACTTCAAACCATGGACACGATCATAGGATTGTTTGACTCGGGCGGTAATCTGCTGCTCGCGGACGACGATGGCGGAGTGGGTCTGCTCTCGCGATTGCTGGTTCAGTTTAATGTGGCCGGCACGTATTCAGTGGCTGTTTCCACCTTCGACGACTTCGACTTCAACGGAGACGGAACAGACTTTGGCCGCTACGTGCTCAACATCAGCTCTTACAGAGGGACCGTACTGCCGCTCACCGACGACGAGTCAGCGCAGGTGAACCTCAATACGTTTGCTTTCCCATATCAGGGAGTAAACAGGTCGAGCGTGTTCGTAAACGCCAACGGCAATCTAACCTTCGGAGTCGGCAACGGAGATTTCTCCGAAACTGTGCCGGAGTTTCTTAATGGGCCGCCGCGTATCGCCCCACTCTGGGACGACCTGTTCCCGGGTAATGGTCTGGTGATCGCGGAGGAGAAAAACCAGGAACTCCATGTCCACTTCGTGAGCGTATCCGAGTTTATCGGTACGGGAACGAACTACTTCTCGGTGATCCTCGACAAGAAGGGCGAGATCAACATGAACTATCTGGCTACCAACCGCAGCGATGCGATAGTTGGTGTAACTCAGGGAGGCGGGGCCGCGGATCCGGGGCCGACCGATCTGTCGAACACCAACAATCTCTCGGCTGCTGGAACCAGGTATGAGCAGTTCTTTGGCTCCTTCGCGGCTTACGGAGGAACGGATCTCTCGTTCAGATCTCTGAGATTCAAGAAGCCATAAATCTGGTCTGGCTTAGGCGAGACTAGAAACCTCCAGGAAGCCGTGGGATCTCCCAGATCCCACGGCTTTTTTCTTAGGCTTCCCTACTTTGATCTTTCCCTACTGTCGATGACCAGCGGCCCTTGGGCTGGCAATCACAAATGAGAAATAGAAAATGACAGATGGAAAATGCTCAGCACGACGATTGCTCCGTGCAAGACCCAGCCACCTCGCGCGTTCCACTTCACAGGTAATTACTCTCCATTTCAAACCAACAGTCTCCTCGGTGCTCTCCTCGTAGTGTTATGCACAGGGCTGCTCTCCTACTCCGGTGCGGGGAAGAAAACTCAACGCACCCCCGTCTAATCGTTCGGCCTTTCAATTAACGGCGCCGAACAGTGGAGATTACTATGAGCAACAACGCAGTTACACAACTTTTCAACATCCGTTCACACAATCCATCATTCTTTGCAGTTAAAGAGAGCGCAGCTTACCAGGGCGAGTTGCTCGACTTTTGCATTCCCGTAAACTTACACTTCCCCCCGCCCGCGCTGGTTGAAATGATTCACGGCAACCTCGCAGACATCCTCCGCTATTACCCTGATTACTCCGAAGTCCATCAGCAATACATCGGTCAGATGACCGGACTCGCGCCGGAGACGATCGTCCCATGCAATGGCTCGACCGAGATCATTACCGGCCTTTGTCAAAAAGCGACTGGCCCGATTGTCACTTCGGTGCCGACCTTCAGCCGCTGGACTGACCTGCCCGAGGAATTGAGCGTTCCGCTTTACACGCTTACGCGCCGGCGTGAAAACGCATTCAGGCTCGAGGTTGATGAGATTATCGACCGAGTTCGCGAAGTTGGCGCGCGTACACTCGTTATTTCCAATCCAAACAATCCAACCGGCGCATGGCTGACGCTCGACGAGATCAAGACTCTCACAGGGTCGCTTGCAGATCTCGATGCCGTAATCATCGACGAATCGTTCATCGATTTTTCCGATCTCGAAAGTGCCGCCACACACGCCGCCGGCAGCCCAAACGTGGTAGTCGTAAAGAGCATGGGCAAATCACTCGGCTGGCACGGCGTCCGACTCGGGTACGCCGTCGCCGCACCCGGCCGTGCTCAAGAGATGCGCGCACGTCTTCCTTTCTGGAACATCAACGGCCTCGCAGCCTATGTCCTGAAGACTGTCACCGGATTCAAACGCGAATATGAAGCAAGTTTTCTCCTCGTGGCCCAGGATCGAATTTACATGACGCAGCGGCTTGCGACAGTGCCGGGCCTGGTCATTTATCCGTCGAAGGCAAATTTTCTATTTGTTGAATTGGTGAACGGTGTTTCCGGGCGCGAGCTGCGCGATTCGTTGTTGAAGAACCATGGGGTAATGGTTCGTGAATGCAGCAACAAGATCGGTTCGAGTGAACAGTACCTGCGCCTGGCAGTCCAGGGACGCGATGCCGTTGATGTCCTCGTGGATGCATTCAAAGAAGAACTTGCGAGTATCTCGGCGAGCTATCCTCAATTGTCTGCAGCGTAATATTATTTGGCGAGCGCTCGCCAAGTTCTCGACCCGTTCTGTGGTTGCGTAAGGAACGACAAGAACTAGAGGCCAAGAAAACAAGAAACCGGCATTGCGTTATTGGGGATGCCGAGTGGGAGGCTTGCCAGTAATGGATTTTGTGCTCATGCCCGCCGAGCTACTTCCGTTTGCCTTTGCTCCACAGGAATCACCAAGCTAGAACTACCAAGCAAGTACGACTTCATTCGTCACTATTACAGGTTGCCAAATCAGACACGCGCCTGGAACGAGTTTCAACTGACTCCCGAGTTTGTTGAGCGGGAAGTAAAGGCGCTCTGGCAGCGTAGGCTGTTCTCCGAGCGAGGTGTATTAAACCAATCAGCTGTCTAAGGAAGAGTTTTGAGAGAAGAAGTATTCCTGCGATGTAGATAACGAGGTCGAGTCCAGACATAACGCATTCCTCCATTAATGAAGCGCTATATCCGGAATTAAAGTAGATGGATGGTCCACCATTGTCAAGAGAGTGAGACATTTAAACAGGCGAAAAACCCAGTAAAATTGAAAGGATTTTTGTGCAAAAACTACCCGTGGTAGGACCGCTATCATTCGACCGTAATATGCAGTGGGCAACAGAGGGCGAACATCTCGATGTTTTGAGAATCGCTACATGTTCCTGAGTAAATTAGGTACTGATTCGTTAGGAAATCCGCTGTTTCTACCAAAACACCCGATTGAGATTTTGCTTAATGTGTCCACTTAACTGCCGTACGCGCAGATAGATACGTTTCAGTTTTCATGCCTTATATGTGGAGCCAAAACTCAAAACTGCGTGGGAAAAACATGGACCACCTGGCAAAAAATAAAACAGATTATTTTCAATGCCCCCTCTCCGAAAACCCCAAAAGCGACCTCGAACGCAAATGCCCAAAGGAGGACGGCAAAGCAACTGGAGGTAGTGGTACAGATGGAAAGACTCCACACTAATCGGCTAGTCCAAATCCAACTTTGGAAGCTAGTGAAAAATACTAAGTCTTTATGAAGCTTTGGTGCACCCGGCATGATTCGAACATGCGACCCCCTGATTCGTAGTCATAGCCTCACCTTATCAGGGGCTATCACCCGCTATCAGCTAAACCATTGATTTACCTAGACTTAGCTGCTATACTCGCATAATTCTCGTCAGCTCTAATCATCAACTATCACTCGTCAGTGTGTAGTTGCGCTGTGTAGTTGAGCTAACGCTGATAACGCACACTGAAGCACTTCGAATTCAATTAAGAAAGAGAGTAACAACTATGACGAAGCAGCGTAAAGATGAGCTGCCAGAGGGAGTAATTCGCTCACGCGGCAAGCTCTTCGCTCGAATCACTTACTACGACGATAACAAGAAACGAAGACAGAAGTGGCGACAAGCTGAGAATGTCACAGAAGCGAAGCGGCTTCGGCGCGAGCTATTGAACGAACTTGAGAACCACGGCTCTCGCACTGTTGACGCGACTCGTAGGACGTTCGAGCATTTAGCTAAGCACTTCGAATCTAATTATCTAGTTGAAGCGGAGTATAGAGATGACCGCAAAGTCAGAGGCCGTCGCAGTGTCGAAACACCGAGGTTGCAATTAAGGGTTCTACGAGACTTCTTCGAGAACCGCCGACTACGCTCCGTCACTTACGCGGACCTTCTGCGATTTCGTGCTGAGCGCTTAAGAACGCCCACGCGTGGCGATAAAGCTCGCTACATCACTCAATATCAGAAAGCTGTAATTGATGAGACAGCTTTGCCAGTGAAGATTTCGACGCGAGCGATTGCGAGTGTAAATCGCGAACTCGCATTGCTGCGGAAGATGTTCAACGTCGCACTTCAAGAAGGTTGGATTCTCAAGAACCCCTTCCATATGGGCGAATCCCTCATCTCTGCTGCTGATGAAAGAAAGCGAGAGAGAATCTTAACGCGTGAAGAAGAAGAAAGGCTGTTAGCTGCTTGTGGGGAACGAACTGTCGTTTACATGCGTAATGGCAAACAAATCACTGCTCTTCGAGATGCCGGCACAAAGCAGCGAGAGCACTTACGTTCGCTTATCATTATGGCAATTGACACCGGCTGCCGCTTAGGCGAGATGCTCACGCTTCGATGGAGTGACGTTGACCTTACGAATCGTCTCATTACATTGCGAGCGTTCAACACAAAAACCATGCGCGAACGCGAAGTCTCTATCACCATCAGGCTCCAACAAGAGCTTGAGCGATTATGGGAATCCTCTTTTCAGGTATCGGACGAGTTCGTCTTCGGCATGGCCAGCATAAAGAAGTCATTTACATCAGTGCGAAAGCTCGCCGGACTCGACGACGTTCGTTTCCACGACTTAAGACATACACACGGCACGCGACTCGATGACCTGGGATTCTCGCTCGCGAAGATTGGCGCTCAGCTTGGTCACACGCAAACACTTTCGGCGGCGCTTTAGTCGATGGCTGAGTAAAAACGAACGCCCAAATAACAAGGCCAAATGTGCAAACGATAACGACGACAGCGATGATGCCCACCCAGGTTCTTGGCGTAAGTCGAGCGCGAGGTTTCTCACTCGTCGTTAGAGTCGCGCCGCACCGTTTACATACTTCGGCATCAGCGAAACTAACAAGCTGGCACTGAGGACATTTGCGACTCTTGTTGACCATGCGTAGCAGAGTTCCACAACTAAATCGCCCTTACTATACAATGGCAGCGTGACGTTTCTGTAGGATAGATGCTTTAGACTCGGAGGCAATACAACGTGACAGTCGATGAACAGCTAGACCAATTGGCCGACACGCTAGAGCCCACAGAGTTTCAAAACGGTGAAGCGACCATCGGCCCGGATGAGGGCCAAAACTTAGAGTCTTTTCAAGCAGATGTTCAACGTCTTCGTCGTTACGCTTCCGAAGGTCATTTGGAAATTCGCTGGGAACATAAAGATAGTAGAGGCAGCGACCGATACATCGATAGAGTTCGCATACGCATGGGGCCTGAAGGCGTGGGGTGGCGCAAGGAGTTTCATTCATAATTTCAAAACCCACGGCAAATATCTAAACGAGGTGCCAACGCAATAAGTTATGACGACAAATCAGATTCCATCTGAAGTGGTTCCCCAGCACCGCCATAGTTCATCAGTACTTTAACTTTAAGGTAAGCACAACGACTGTCATGACCGCTCTGCCTAGCTGGCTAAAGCTAGATTGGCTCAAAGAACTTGTCACAAGTCCGCGTGTCTTGTCCGTTGTGTTTGTAATTGGGGCAATGCTTTTGTTCTTGCCCGGAAGGTTTCTTGGTTATTTCGGATTGACAGCAATTCGCGACGACTACCGGAAATGGGTGGGTCTTGCGACGGTCGTTTCGTTTGCCCTGCTTCTCACCCACATAGGGTCCTTTCTATGGTCTAAGCGTCAGCGGAACCGTAAGAGCGCAAGACAAGAATCTCAACGATTGCAGTCACTGGAGACTCTCACCGGCGGCGAGCGGTTAATCCTTCAGCATTGTGTTGCTACTGGTGAACAAACAGTCTTCTTGAGTCTGGGAGATCCCTTTGCGAACTCGCTATGTCATAAAGGGCTATTGGTTATAGGGAGCAGCGGACACTCATGGAGCTATCCGTTCATGATTCCGAACGATATCTGGAGTTTTCTTCAAGATGTGAGAGCGCAAATACTACCGAATGAACAGCCGGGGCTTGAGACCCTTAAGCGTAACTGGGAGATGTACAATGATACGCCGGTGTTCAAACGGCAAGACCTCTTTAGGTAGGGCGTTTCGCGAGCGCTGTCACTCTGCGTCTAGTCGCGCCACATCGAAGGATATGCGAAACGGAAACTGAGAAGAGTAGTTGTAACAACTAGACTTGCTCGGGTCAGTTAACTCAAGCGCTGTGAAGCCTGCCTCTATAAGACCACTTCTATTGAAGGGAAAAAAGAAAGCGACTTCTAACGTTTTTTCGTCGCTGAGACCATCTATATTGACGGGAACAAGGCCAGCGACCTCCAGTGTTTCTTCATCCGATGTTCATTCCCTGAGATTCTACACAACGTCCGCCACGCTTCCCTTCAACATAAGCTGCCATCCGTCCATCCATTCTCCGCACCTTAAGGATTCTAGCGTCAGCTCCGGTGGCGACGGCTTTATACAAGCTGCGACATTCGTGGTCGTCTTCCCCGCAGACAGCATTGTTATTCACAATTGTCAATGCTTGCGCCCACGCCGTTCGATACTGTGCATCCTTCACTGTGGAAGTAGCCCTTGAAAACTCGCGCTGTCGTTGCGTTGATACTGCATACACAACAAAACTGATTGTAGCAATGATTACTACCACAGCTATGACGCCAGCATACTCACGCTTTATGCCAAAGAGTTTACGATTAGAGGTTGGTTTCGAGTTAAGAGCGGAGCCGCATTTTTTGCAAAACCCTGCGCTAGCGAAGCTGACCAGCTCGCAAGCAGAGCATTTGACGGAGCTTTCCTTCCGAAACATATGGTAAGTCCTTTGTAAGTGAATGAGTGTTTGAGCTATTTGTCGGGCGGGCAGAATCTAATCTTTCTCAGTCCCATGCTATCTGCTATCTTTTGTAGCTTGTCGCTTGACAACCCAGGGACAGCTAATGCGTGAGGCCGCGTCACAGGACGGATGATGAGCGACGCTGCGAGGCTTATCAGACATAAGCTCGCGGCGACAGCAAATCGCACAGCCATTCTAAAACAGAATAGTTTTAGATGCAAGCGTTCTTCTGACTCGCTTCGCTTATCAGGAGGACGCTCCTGATGGGACGAGCCACCCGACACAAACCGCAACGACTAGCGGAAAAGCTGCTCACTGTCAGAGTTCGATTGAGTCTTTCTCAGAATGAACTTATTCGGCATTTGAATCTGCCGGACGTGATATTGCAAGGCAGTATTTCTGGTTATGAGCTTGGCACTCGTTTGCCGCCACTGACAGTGCTTCTTGAATACGCACGAGTCGCGGGAGTGTGTACTGATGTCCTTCTCGATGACAGACTGGACTTGCCAAGGAGGTTGCCGGGCGTTCCTCGGCATTAAATGCCGCCTTAAGGCAATTGCATTGACGAAACACAGTGCTAACGTTAAAATTGCCGCCCAAGGACGCGTCAAATGGCTTACGGTGAATATGAGCTGAATTGGATTTATGACCGCACTGATGGCGATTGCCACCTTTGTGGTAAAAAACTGAGCTTCATCAACTATGCTCGCTTTGGCTTTCGAGGGGCTTGGGAAGTGGAGCATTCAATTCCGCGCTCAATGGGTGGTACAGACCATCTTAACAATCTTTTTGCTGCTTGCATCACTTGCAACCGCAGCAAACGGGCGTGTTCTACTCGGGTGTGCCGGTCTCAGTATGGCCGACGACGAGCGCCTTACCGTAAAGAAACGAAGCAGCAGATAATAAGAGACAACACAATCACGGGCAGCGTCATCGGTGGAGCAGTGGGCTTAGTAGGCGGGCCGTGGGGAAGCGCGCTAGGTGCATACATAGGTGGCCGAATTGGACGCAGCCTGAACCCTAACGATTAACAACGGTTTGCTGCGTAACTAGGAGGGACGTAATCATGGACATAGCATCAATATCTGCCGCCCTGACTAGCATCAAGACTGCATCCGACATCGCCAAACTAATCAGGGAGAGCGACAGTTCTCTAGAACGCGCTGAAACGAAACTACAACTTGCAGAACTAACGTCGGCTCTTGCGGACGCGAAGCTTGAAGTAAATGACATCCAGCAGTTACTAACAGACAAGGACGTGCTAATTCGCTCGCTTCAAGAACAATTAGCGCTTAGGGAACGATTGCAGTGGGAAGCTCCTTATTACTGGGTTGTCAATGACTCATCGAAAGAAGGACCCTTCTGCCAACATTGCGTTGATGCCGACTCGAAACAAGTCAGACTTCAGGGCAACGGCTCTGGTTTCTGGACATGCACCGTTTGCAAGAACACCTACACAGACAAAGACTACAAGGACCCTGGAATGCCGACGATGTTCACGGTGGCCCGCCCAGGTCGGCTTAGCGGTTACTAGGGCTGAAGGCCGACCTTTAGACTGGCTTTTGCCTCTGAAGTGTGTATTGCTGAAGAGTAACTACCTATGAACAGAATTTGGATTGATGTTAAGCCCGATGAACCCTCGGACAGCTCTGAAGCAAAAGTCAAATTTTCAAAGGTGGAGGAGCTTCTCACACCATACAATCATTACAGAGAGTCACTCAGCAGAGGCTTTAGGTGGAAAGTCAGCGATGAAGGTTTGAAGGATGTAACAGCACACGCGAGAGGTATTCGTAGTAACCTGAGTCGCTTTTTGCGTGAGAATGAGTTCTTGGTTTCACTAGGCGACAACGCAACTGCCTAATCTTTATTGCTAATGATTGCCGATACAACATTTTCCATATTCGTGCCGAACGAAGTCACAGACGCTCTTCGGTCTATTGGCGAGGAATTCTCTGAGGCTGAGCGACAAGATGAGGTGTCGGAGCGCTTAGGGCGAAATTACGTCAACGCCCTGAGAGCCTATGAAGGTGCGCTGTATGAGTGTCCATATTCACCGGGTGCAAACATCATTCAGCCTTCGGCGCATGACGCGTTGATGCGCGATAAAATGAATCAAGAGTTAATAAGGGTTCAAGCAGAAGGTGCGAGAATGCTCACGCACTTTGGAGGGTACTTAGTGCTAACCCTTGACGAAGAGGATGAGTAGTAATCAAGGGGTTTGACAACAGCGCGCAACGTTCTTCAAAACTCAGATGTTAGCAACGCGTCAACCGCGGCTGCTTTTGCCTTCTTCAATCGTTCACTTTCACTGAGATTCCCGTCATCCACAATCTGAATGATTGCGTCCAGCGCTTGGCCGCGCTTTCGGTATTCGGGCTGCACGTCCCGTGCTCTCGTTGCTAATGCTTTAGGAGCGCCACGCGCTTCGCTAATGATAGTGTCAAGAAAGTCCTTCACTCCAGCAACTTGATACTGCACAGACGTTAACAAGTCGGAAAGCGCGTCAACCTCTGGAAACGTCCACAATGCACGGCCTTCACTGTCAATGAACTCCAAAATAACCTTAGTAAACCACTTCGGCGGCTCTACACCTTGAATTGTATAAGCGATGGTAAGCATGCCTCCACCAATATTACTCGGTACTCTTATTTGATAAAGTCTTAGCGCTCTGTCTTTGTACTTGGTTTCAAAGACAGAGGTAGTTCTTTCCTTGTCGTAGGGCGTGTTTGCAGTGCCTTTAACACTCCACAGCAGCTTACCATCCTGGGTAAGCTCAATCATGCTTGAGATAGCATCAACCCAACGACTAGTCTTCTTTTCAGTTGCCATGACTTTACTCCAAGTTTAGCTCTTCACGTGACTCCTGTACTTCAACAATCACACGTTGAATTCCGCGATAGATTAGACGAAACTTCTGTCTATCGTTCGAGTCCTTATCATAAGCCTTGATTAGCGTCCGTAATTGCTTAACTGACTTCTTTGATGCTCCGCGCATTCTGCCCTTCATAGTCCTGAGTTTTACATCTACTTTCGCGAGTTCGTCGCATATCTCTTGAATCGAATTTTCAAAGTCATCCCCGTAAGTACTGAGTACGGAAGCGTGCTTCGTCAGCGCCTTCATGAATTCTGGTGCTTTTAGCCTGAATATGTACTTTTTCTTAATTGTTCGAAGGCTAAGAGCAACGTAGATAGAGACGGCTAAGCTAATCAAGGAGGCTATGCTGGCGATGTCTGTCAGAGTTAAGAGTGAGGCTAGTCTTTCAAGCTCAAACACTGATTCTCTCCACGTGGGCCACGCTAGGGCTGGGCTATGAGCATCGAATGCGTCTTAAAGTGTAAGAGAATATCAGAGTTCACGCCAGTGAGATTGGCTATCTGATTCTGTGTAGCGTTTTAGATAGTAACTTAGACGATGACGCATGCTCGCGAGCACGTCTCGAAGTCAGAAGCATTCGGGTCGAACATCGTACAAAGCGCGGGAATCAATGCAAGCAGCAATAGCGTAACTACACAATTCGAGTTGATGTGTAGTTGCATTGTGTAGTTGAGCAAGAAATATGCGCGAAAAAGCGCGCTTCCAATCGCTCGTAAGCTACTGAAAACGCGCTAGATAAAGTGTTGGTGCACCCGGCATGATTCGAACATGCGACCCCCTGATTCGTAGTCAGGTACTCTATCCAACTGAGCTACGGGTGCCTGCGGAAAGCGAAATTTGAATATAAGGGTGGGGTTTTGGAGTGTCAAGCGAGCGAGTTTCAGGGTACTGATGCAGTTTGATGTATTCCTTAGCGACACTTTGCATCTGGCTTTGCGACCTTTGCGGTTTTGCTTTGTCTTCAAGACTTTACCGCAAAGTACGCAAAGGGTTCGCCAAGAGCGCAAAGCAACTGCATCGTACCAGTTTCAGCAGTACTGTCGTCGCCGCCCCAATGCGGATACATCGTATAAAACGATCCACCAAATAACATGAAGTATCACGAACAGGAGTTTCGTGTAGGTTCGTGTGATTTCGTGGATCGACCGGTTGCCCGCTAGTTTGGTTCCATAAGTTTCAATAGACGCAGATAAGCTTTCCGCATCGCGCGCTGGTCCTTTTCATACGCCCGCGTCAACGCTTTCACGTCGCCGGCACAGTGTGGGCAAACTTTCGTCCCGCTCATCACATGACGAGTACACCCGCGACAAATGATCAACTCCACAGCTTCGGAAGGGTGCAGCTTCGCCGAAGATTTAGCGCGCCGTCTTTTCGCGGGGAGAATCTGAACCAAGCTATTCCCGCCCAAAGGAATTGAATTGCTCACTAAAGCCAGCGGCCTGGTGGTTGGATCGTCTGTCACGGCAGCCTGGGCCGGCAAGGGTTTCCCGTCGGACCCCTCCAACACCAGCTCGAAGCGCCCGTGATCGAAGGGCTTCCCTGGCGCTCGTTCTATCTGCACGATGCGCTCGCGCATACCCTGTCGCGACATTTCCAACGCGCGGTGATGACAATAAGGATTGTTGCCGGCACGACCGAACAGCACGTGTGTGGTCCAGGTGCAACCGGCGCGACAAACGTCCGCGTAATAACAGCCGCGACAATAGCCCCACAGATCATTGACTGTGCGCGTCCGCGTGAAACTTAGCTCGTCAGTCTGCCGCCAGATGTGTTCCAGCGTCAGGTCGCGGATGTTCCCGCCGGAGTAAGGACTGGTCGGCAGTGAAGGACAGCCTTTAATCGTTCCATCTGCTTCGATCCCGATTGTGTTTTGTCCGGCGTTACAGCTGGTCCAATGCACGCGGTCGTCGCCGCTACCGCGCCAAAGCGCTTCGTAAGGACCGAAGTAGCCAATGTTGTTTCCCGGTTGAATCAAGAGACCGCGATCCGAGGCCTCCTGGTAAAGCTCGGCAAGCAGAGGCATCAACTCGAGCAGTTCATAAGGCTGCAGCAGAAGTTCCGGATGGTCCGCCGCCCTTCCCATCGCCACCGTTAGTTGAATTTGCCAGTTTTTGGCTCCCGCTTCGATGTAGAGCTCCATCAGGTCTCGAAGTTGAGGGATAACCAGTGAAGTGATTTGCGTATTGACGCTCGCAGTGAGCCCATACTTCTTAAACGATCGTAAGGCGTTGAAGGCCGCGTCAAAGGAACCCTTAACCCCCCGCAGCCGGTCGTGCACTTCCCGGAGCCCGTCAATGGAAACGCCGGCCGCTTGCAACCCGGCTTCGGCGGCCAGACGTATGCGCTCCTCAGTTAAGTGAAGGCCGCCTGATTGCATGCCGCATTCCATTCCCTGGGCGCGAATTTCGCGAATGATGGCGAGCCAGTCGCGACGCAAATAGGCCTCGCCGCCAATCAACGTCACCTCGCGCGTGCCGAGGCGGGCTAATTGGCGGACGAGATCCAGGCACTCCTCCGTGGAGAGCTCCTGAGGGCGACGACTACCTGCGCGCGAGCCACAGTGCTGGCATTTCAGATCACACGCGAGCGTGATCTCCCAAACTGCGTGCACAGGTGTAAGCGCCGAGCGATCTTCGGTAGATATATACCGCGTTGGCTCAGCCATGAAACTGTCCTTCTCGGGCCTTATCTTTGCGCGCCAAGCTTCTTATCGAGCGCGGCCAAAGCGGAGGTGACATCGGCGACGTGTTTGCGCGCTTGAGTTGCCAGTTTCTTCATCTCGGCAGCGTCACCACGTTTAATGGCGTTGTAGATGGGTACTGCATAAAGGGCCACAATAGGAACGTTAAGCTTTGATGGTTTCTTCGATGTCTTCTTCACAGGCTTTGCTGGTGTTTTGCGAGCTGTCATGGAGATCCTCCTTCTAGTGGGTAAAAATCCAATTTAGGTTGAGCTCAGTCTCCGAAACCCATTAACGTTTGGTCGTCAATGATTTATCAAGTGCACCGAGGGCAGACTGAACGTTTTTTAAGTATTGACGTGCGGCGGTGGCGAGCGTTTTCATCTCTCGCGGATTACCGCGAGCGACCGCCTCCCGAATGGCGACGCCATAAGGAGGCACGGCCCCGCTGCGAAAAGCCGCAGCCGCTGGCTTTGCTGGTCCCTTCTTGCGTGCCGCCGATTTCTTCGACGTTTTGGTAGTCGTTTTTCGAGTTGGCATCCTAGTCTCCAGGTGTTGAGTTTAAATAAGCCGAAGGGCTGTTGAGAAAACATGCAACTGGACAATGAGAATGCGGGATTAATAGTTCAATTGAGTCAGGCTGTCAAGAAAAATTCTTGAGAGTTCGACAAACTCAGTTTGTCGCTTCCACGTGGCGTGCTGAACCTGGCGGAACTACGACTCGTTAACGCGCAAAGTATCCGGGCCGCGTGCGGGCGATCAACTCAGGCTGAGTCACTTCGATTCGAATCTCGCGCCATTTGCCATCGCGCCCCGGCGCGCCGCGGTAGGCTACCGAATACAGCGAACGCAAATCGGCGGCAACCTCAGCATACAATCGCGCCATTTGGTCCAGCCGCTGAATTTCGTTCAATCTTCCACCGGTGCGGTCAGCCAGACTCTGCAAACGCGTGCGCGCGGCCGCGTAAACTGCGGTTTGGACTGGAGTCGGCAAAGCAATTCTTTTTGGATCACCTGAGGGCAGCGCGAGTGGATAAATCGTTACGCCAAGTCTGTGAGCTCCGCTCAACACCTGATTGAGTTCGCTGCTTGCTTTTGGATCAATCGCCGCCACCGCGGCCGCGTCAGTTTCGGCTTTCGACGCCAGAGCACTATCGGATTTGCGCACTCCCGTATCGATCCCATCAGTCAGCAACACAACAGCCTTCCGGCGTTTCCCTTCTGTCTCCAATTCCTTCAAGGCATATCGAAGCGCGTCGTAGAGATTTGTTTCCCCGGCGCCCTCGGCAATTTGAATCGCGTATGCCGTCTTGGCCATGTCGTTAGTAAATCCGCTTAGCTTCTTTACCTTCTGATTGAATTGAACTACAGCGACTCGATCATCAGGCGAAAGGGCGTCGAGAAAACGCCCGACTGCCTGTTTCAACTGTGGGCGAAAATTAACTGTGGAGCCGGACATATCCAGCAACAGCACCAGGCTGAACGGCGCCTCGGTTGGTTCGAAGTTCAGGATCGGTTGCTTGACGCCATCCTCGTAAACTGTGAAGTCGCTCTTCGAGAGGGATCTAATTACCTGACCGCGCGAGTCAACCACGCCCACGTTCAACTGCACCAGAGCTGTCTCGACCTTCAAGACGTCGTCAGGGTCCTGTGCCTGAGTTGAAATAACTGCCGCGAACGTCAACACGCTGATCAGCGTTGTCTGCATCAGCAACTTGATCAACCGCAGTGGTGATCGAGATTGAAATAAAGATCCGAAATAAAGTTGATTCATACGAAAAGTGGTTTCACCCTTTGTAATTGAGTATCCCGGCAAGCAAGACTTTTTGCAATTGTGCGGGATTGGCCTTCACCCGGAAATGTTAGCTGTTTTCGGACGCGCGCCGCATCATTTGAGTTGCTTGTATTGTCAGAACCGCCTGCGCTAGCGGCGGGGCTCATATCCTTTTTCACGCTCTTGGGGGCGATTCGACTCTTATTGGCCAACCCGCTTACGCAGGCGGTTCTGACAAGCGACTCGGCATCATGTACAAACCAAACTTCTGCGCCCAGTGCGGAACGAAGATCCTGCGCCTGCGCTGGCATTTCTGGACCAGCCGCAAGTTTTGCGACGGTTGCGCGCGCCAGTTTCGCAAGTCGCGCCTGACCGTGCCGTTGTTGACCAGCGTGGCCTTGATTGCCTCGGGGTATGTCGCTGGCCGCAGCCGCAGGGCCTCTCCTCCACCTCTGACGATTGTCAGGCGAAGCGATTCGCCGCTTGGCGATACTCCGGTCCAGCTGGCCACTGCCTCGACCAGAGCGAATCCATCTTCTCCTGGCCTGGCCGGCGATCCGATCCCGTCACCATCGGTTGAGGAAGAGGTCTATCTCTGCGGAGCCCGGACAAAGAAAGGCACACCCTGCTCAAGACGCGTTCAAGCCCCGCGTCGCTGCTGGCAGCACAAAGGGAGGCCAAGCATAATCCCGGTTGTCCCAATAAGATAGCGCAATGTCGAAGCGCGTTTCTGTGCCAACATAACGCGTAAGAAACAGAGAGACAGCTCAATGGTGGCTCGCGTCTCGTGCGGATCATGGTCTGTCGCGCTTCTTGAGGGCATGAGGTTCTCATCCGGAGATCAAGCTGATGAAAGGGGCGTTGGGATAAGGTTTCTTCCATACGCGTCGATGCTTCACGGTGTTGGAAGATCTGAAAGCGCAAAAGAATATCTAGTTCCGGTAGGCGTTTTGCGCTCAATACTGCGGAATACAAGACCTCAACAGAGTCAGCGGTTGTTGAGTTGAGTTTGTACAGAACTGAAGATCCGGAACGCGCGGTTTGTGCGCCGAAGAACGGATTGTACCTTCCTGAGGCTCTCTGGATACCACGATGAAAAGCCGGACGAAGGATAAGCCCGCCCCCACGGAGGCCTCACCTCCAGCGCGCGAGTGACAGTCGGGGGCAACCGACGTGGCATTACAATTCGAGATAGTTGAAAACAGCAACGGCGTGCATGGTCAGACCCACGATGTTGGCCACGCCACGAGTGCCGGTCACCGCGCTAGTGCCGTGGGATTCTCGAGTAGATCGCCGGCTGCGGTCTGGGTGAACATCCAGCCGAAAGCTTTTGGTAGGAGGAAGAATCTTCTCCGGCAGCCAAGTAAGAGTGACTGAAACGTCGGTAAATACGACTTGGCAAGGCGTAGTAGAACGAGGTAAGTACCCCCCGAAGCGGACTTAAAATCCGTTGACCGCAAGGTCGTGCGGCTTCGACTCCCCCTCGGCACCACGATGAATTCAAATAGTTACGGGCAGTCGCTGAGTTAACGCAAACTGCCCGTTTCTGTGTCGAATGTGCCTATAGAAGTTCCGGTCTTGAATAGCAGTGTTTCGATGCGATCAGCGGCACCAGGTTCCATGTCTGGCAACACGTGAGAGTAGGTGTCTGGTCTTTACATCATTTTCTCAGATCATTTTGTCGAGGCTCTCAGCGAGGGTACCAAGCGGACCCTACGCCACGATGCGGCTAGTGTTCTTTATGTTGACGTTGCACGCCAAGGGTTTCCAGCGTCAATGGCTGCCAGCGACGCGCAACGTCCGTTTGGGATCGTCAACGAAGAACTGCATTTCGATTTGGTATTTTCGTTGCAGAGGGTCCGGTCCGTTCAACAGTGCTGCTATCCTTCACCAACGCACGCAATTCCGAATAATGCAGCACTCAGTAAACTCTGTCCAATTACTGTTTCTTGAACACAACCGTTGCAATTCTCGGCTTCCAGGTATCGTAGCCGAATATTTCCCGCCCACCGTCAACGATTACAAAATCATTCGAGGAGGAACTGCCCCCAACTATGATAGTAAGCTGCCCCGTTCCATCGACATCTACTGTGTACGTTCCTTCATATGTCACCTTACCTGTCAAAGAGCCCTTATCAATGGCCTTGTAGAAGCCAACCAGGCTTCCTTTGCCGTCAAAAGTTATGCGGCCAATTGCCGCCACCGGGCTGAAGTTGTCAGCGAAGGCTTGTGATAGATAACCGTAAGTACCATATAGACTGGCGCTACTGAATAGAGGAGGTGCTTTAGTGTCGGCCATTGTCTTACTCCTTTCAAGAGTTATGTTTTGGCCGTAAGGCCAGCGACGAAAAAACTTTTTTCTTCTTGAGGTTGACCTAATTGCCCGAGTGCGAAAACAGGAGCACGCATTCAGCAAAGCCTCCTGGTGAAATCGCTTTCACGTATAAAGGCGAAATCCCTCTCGGAAACCGCTAAGGAAATTTTTCTTATTCGAGAAAAGTTGGTTTTGATAGCAAGATGGCCTTGCGCATGGTAACCTCACGGCACTTACTCATATTAAGCATCTACCCGAGGAGGGCTGGATGATTAAACGCTCACCTGACGAAATTACCGCCCTGCTGCTGGCCTGGAGTCACGGTCAATCTTCAGCGCTCGATCAATTGATTCCACTTGTCCATGATGAGCTGCATCGCATCGCGAAGCGGTACATGCGTCGAGAGCGGCCGGGCCAAACGATGCAAACAACTGCGTTGGTCAATGAGGCTTATCTGCGACTGATTGACTCGAGCCGCGTGCATTGGCAGAACCGTGCTCACTTCTTCGCGATTGCGGCGCAATTGATGCGACGCATCCTCGTGGATTTCGCGCGGCGTCGGCACAACCTCAAGGGTGGGGGAGCAGCGAACAAGGTGTCCTTTGATGAAGCGCTGGTCGTCTCACGTGAAGCAGGTGCGGAGATGATTGCCGTTGACGACGCGCTGAATACCCTGGCCTCTCTCGACGCGCGGCAAAGTCAAGTGGTGGACCTGCGATTCTTCGGAGGCTTGAGCATCGACGAGACCGCTGAAGTGCTGAAGGTTTCGGAAGGCACTGTGAGGCGCGACTGGAGCCTGGCGAAAGCCTGGCTCTATCGCGAGTTGAGTGGGGTTCGCATTGACTCCTGAACGACATGGACAAATCGTCAAGCTCTACCACTCGCTGTTGGAATTAGATGCAGCGGAGCGTTCTGTGTTCCTTGCGCAAAGCTGCGGCGACGATGACGCATTACGCCACGAACTCGAATCGCTGCTCGCCTCTCACGAGCAGGCTGAAAGCTTCCTCGAATTCCCCGCCATTGAGATCGCGGCACAGCTCCTGGCAGATGACAGACACAGAGACATGGTCGGCCGCAGTCTTGGCCACTATGAGATCAAGGCGCTGCTCGGCGCGGGTGGGATGGGAGAGGTGTATCTTGCACAGGATACTAAACTCGATCGAGAGGTTGCACTAAAGCTGCTTCCGGCCGAAGTCGCGGCAAACCTTGATCGAATGCGCCGCTTCACGCGGGAAGCGAAAGCCGCTTCGGCCTTGAACCATCCGAACATCCTTACCATTCACGAAGTCGGCCAGAGTGACTCAGGAGAGTTCATTGTAACCGAGTATATTGACGGTCGAACGCTCCGCCAGCAAATGCAAACCGCGCCGATGGAGCTAGATGAAGTGCTGGACATCTCCACTCAGGTTGCGCGTGCGCTTCTTGCTGCTCATGCCGCCGGAATCGTACATCGGGATATCAAGCCCGAAAACCTCATGCTCCGCAGCGATGGCATCGTCAAAGTTTTGGATTTCGGAATTGCCAAACTAACCGAGGAACTGCCTTCGAACTCGACTAGCTCGACAGCGCGCTCTTTAATAAACACCGAGCCGGACAAGATCATGGGTACGGCCAGCTATATGTCGCCTGAACAGGGACGCGGGACGCCCGTGGACGCGCGGTCTGATGTTTTTAGCCTCGGTGTGGTGATCTACGAGATGGTGACGGGCTGTTTGCCATTTGTAGGTTCGACGTCGACTGAAGTTCTTGCCGCCATTCAAAGTGATGAGGAGTCGGCGCCGCTGGGCCATCACGCGAACGCAGTGCCGGCGGAACTTGAACGGATCATCTCCAAGGCACTGCGCAAGAACAGAAACGAACGCTATCAAACGATCAAGGCTCTGTTGACTGATCTCACCGATTTTGTGCGTCAGCCTGAGTTGGAAGCACGGATGGGACGACGAACTGCGACCGAGTTGCCTCTTCATGCAAGCACCGGGCATCTCGAGTATCTATTACGTCACAAAGGTAGAGAAGCAATTGTGCTCTCAGCGCTGATAATCGCTGCGGCCACACTGGTGTACTTCTCCTACTTCAAACCGAATCGCGCGCCTTTATTGACCGATCAGGACACAATCCTGATTGCGGATTTCGAAAACAAGACCGGCGATACAGACTTTGATGGCACACTCAGGCAGGCGCTGGTGATGCAAGTGGAGCAGTCCCCGTTTTTCACTGTCTTCCCAGACGCGCGTGTCAGAGAGACGCTCAGTTATATGAAGCTGTCCCCCGCTGAGCGCTTGCTGCCGGAAATAGCGCGAGAGATTTGCCAACGCGAAGGTCTCAAAGCGATGCTCAAAGGTACGATTGCGCCTCTGGGAGCACATTACTACTTGACGATCGAGGCGATCGATCCGCAGACGGGAGAAGCGTTAGCGCGGACGCAGACGGAAGTTGGGAGCAAGGAACGGGTGCTGCCCGCTCTTGGCCAAGCGGCGACTGAGTTGAGACAGAAGCTGGGAGAATCGCTCACCTCGATTCACAAATTTGACGCACCCCTGGAGCGAGCTACAACCTCCTCGCTAGAGGCGTTGAAAGATTTCTCACTGGCGATGGGGCAAACAGGGCCAGACGCATTTGCAACAAAGATCGCCCTCTATAAACGTGCTATCGAACTTGACCCGAACTTCGCTCTTGCCTATGCGCGACTATCGTTGATTTACGTCCGCTCTCAGCAAGTAGAGCTGGCCATGGAGGCGGCGCGAAAGGCTTTCGAGCTGAAGGATCGGGTGAGCGAGTGGGAGCGGTTTGATATCTCTATCCGTTATTACCAACTTGTCACAGTAGAGTGGGACAAGGTAGTGGAGACGGCCCAATTATGGATTAGCCATATCCAAAGTCGCCCCAGCCATACAACATACTTGCCACCCATTTCCGGTGGTCCGGCCAATACGAAAGAGCCATTGAAGCAGCCAATCAGGCGATTAGTCGCCCGCCGGCCTTCGTATCAGAGTACGAGAATCTCGGGCAAGCGCTCATGGGTCTGAATCGCTTTCGCGAAGCCAAAGACGCTTTCGAACGTGCGCTGGCGCAAAAATTGGAATCCGACAAGATCCGCAAAGGACTCTATGTGCTGGCCTTTATCAACGCTGACACGCTGGCGATGCAGCGGCAACTTGACGCGCTCGGCACGCAGCCAAATGACTTGGCCTCTAGCTGGGAAGCTGAAACAGCAGCCTTTGCCGGTCAGTCTCAGCGAGCGAGAGAGTTATTTCGTCGCGCATTTGATTTGCGTAAGGCGAAAGCAGTGGCTGCGCAATCCGCCTCTGAAGAGTTTCTGTGGGGTGCAACTTTCGGCCAGTGCCGACAGAGTGAGACCAAAGCATGGCAAACGTTCGCACTCGCACACCTCCGCGCCTCATTCGATACAGTTGGCTTGGGGCTGGCGTTGTGTGGCGAAACCGAACTGCTGAAAGGACTCATTGCTGAGGCGAAGCAACGGGAACGCAAACACACGTTCATTAGCGGGCTATACCTATCAATAATCGAGGCAGCGGGTGAAATTGAGATCAACAAACCTGCGCTTGCCCTTCAGACGTTGGAGACACTTGGCCAGTATGAGGACGCGGCGGGATTCTGGGCCAGATATTTGCGGGGTCAAGCCCACCTGAGACTCAAGCGCGGCCCGGAAGCCGCCAAGGAATTTCAAAGCATCCGCGATCATCGGGGTCAAGACCCGCTGTCGCCTTTGTATCCGCTTGCGCATTTAGGCCTGGCGCGTGCGATAGCGCTTTCCGGCAATTCCATCGCGAGTCGCACGGCGTACGACGATTTCTTCACGCTGTGGAAAGACGCAGATGCCAGACTGCCTCTAGTGCTGGAGGCGAAAAAGGAATACCAGAAAATCGGCCGATCGCCGGTTTCATGACCCTCATGGTCCGGTTCGATGGCGGTCTTGTTTAGTTCATCGATAGAGTTAAAACTCGGGTGGGCTCGTGCGGGTTCGACTCCCACCTCGGCACCAACTCTACGCTTCACGTCAAAACCACGAAAGCATTTGTCTCGAACCACTGTTCTACGCCATTCTTGTGTGACGACTGTGTGCCAACCTAACTGCTATCTATGAAACTCATAGGCTTCCAGTAAGCATGAACCGCACCAAATGGGACTGAAACCGCTTCAGTAAACAGGATTCGGGATTCAGCTTGACTGGCAGCACATAGGGAGGCCAAGCATAATCCCGGTGGTCCCAATTAAATAGCGGGGCTCTGAAGAGGCTTTGTTCTTTGGAGGTGGCCCAGGGAATTCCGCTTGTAGAGAAGAAGTACAGCGACAATCTTAAGACGGCGGTCCTGGGCGGTTTAACGATACTCGGGGTAGCACTGTGGTTGCATGGCCCGGACGAGTCAGCAAATGTTGCTTACCGGAAAGGCCACTTACGGACCGCCATACATCAATCCATCGAGGATTACCGGAGAAGGGAAAGCCGCCGCCAGCTCGTGCGACTGGCGTGCGGCTTTCGGTTGTCGTCGAGTCGCGCGCTCGACTTAGTGCGCGAGAACGAGGAAGACATCCCAGGCCCAGCGACCTACCTTACCTGGTTTTGCGTCTTTTACTTTCGCTCGATAACGAAACTGATTTCCGTAATCGTCGGTCCGCTTCGATTCCTTGAAATCGAGTTCTATCGCGAGCACTTGAAGCACCGGTAAGGTCGTCAACTCGTCAACTTCGGAGATGCCATTGTGGTTTGAGTCGCGCCAAAGCCGAAGACTCAAAAAGATAGAGTCCTCGTCGCTGATGCGGCCGTCTCCATTGCCTCCCTGGGATGGGTCGTCGAAGACAGCGAGTGCCAGAAATCCGTTGGGCTGAGCCGTCTCCGGTTGGAGGGTGAAGTTACCAAACAACTCTCTACCATTGTCGACCACCCCATTGTGGTTTCGATCAAGAGCAAGCCAGGCGTCGTCTGTGCCGGCTGCGGTCCACGCCCGCTTCTCTTTAATACCATCAGAATCGATATCAAAGGTGACACCGGCCGGTCCAGAGGTCAGACGAAAACCGTTGCCCAGAGTGTCAATCAAGATTGGGGAGCCCCCGCACACAAAGCAGCCCCCATCCGCCGCATCTGTGTAGTTATCACAGTCGTTGTCGCTGCCATCAGTGCACGTGCTGCAATCGAAGTCCATTCCTCCCATGTTCATGCCGCCTTCAAACTCGCAGCTACGTTCTGAGAGGTTAAAGACTCCTGCATCTCCGTCGTCGCCGGACGCTCCATTCGAGCCGTTATTACCGCCGGCCCCGGGCTGTCCACTGGCTGCGGTTGTGCCGCCTTGAGCCGATTCAGTCGGGCAATTAGAATTCGTCGCTCCGAGACCGGGTATACCGCCGGTTCCCTGACTTCCACCCGTACCCGAGATTCCAAATGAACCTCCCTGTCCACCCGAGCCGCCGGTTACGTCGTGAGTTACTTCACCGCTGAAGCCTGTGGGGATCGTCACGTTTACTGTCCCTCCCCGGCCCCCTTTACCTCCCTTACCGCCGTTACCGCCGTTTCCGCCCTTTCCACCGTGGCCTCCGTGAGCTGCATCTCCTCCGTTCCCGGGTCCTCCTTGCGCGCAGGTGCAGTCGGCCCCGTTACCGCCGCTTCCACCCGTGCCCCCCTTACTTCCTCTGGCTCCATTGCCTCCATCGCCGCCTCGGCCGCCCTCGCCACCCTTTACGTTGAAAAAGAAAGACGCGGTCGACCCGTCGGGTATGTCGCAGGTTAGGTCGCCGCCTTGCCCGCCTACGCCGCCGACTTGTCCGTTTCCGCCATTAGCGCCTGGCTCGCCGTTGGTTCCGATTCCTCCGGGAACGCCGTCCTCTAAAGCGCCGTTACAGTTTCCGTGTGCGCCGTTAGACCCATTGGCCGCATCCGTGCCCAATCCTGCGTGGTCGCCATCATTTCCATCCGTCCCCGCGGCGCCGGGCGCGCTCTGATTGCATTGCGGGAAGTATGAGGATGTCGAAAAGCGATTTGGATCCGACATCACAGATCGCGGGGCGTCAAGTGTCGAGTTGGTCCCTCCCAGCGCAAGAGACGTTTTAGAAAAACGCACGCTGTTCGACCCGCACGGGTTCGAGTTAACGGATATGGTTCCGCCAGGTTTGATGGGCGGAGCCGGCGCCGATGCTGTTTCAGTGTAAGCCGCCTTGAGAAAGCGAGCCTGCGGGGAACTGTTATTTCTTGAAATGTATTCGGACGCGTCGAGTACACCCAAAGTCTCAACCGGAAATAGATGGAGGCCATGTGCTGCGACGATCTCAGTATTTTCACTTACAAAGATCAGGTGCTTGACCAGAATTACCGTTTCCCCCGTCACGACTGCACGCTTAGGCATATAGAGAGTGTCGGCAATATAGACTCCGTTCAATGTGGCGGTTATGTGGATCACTTCACGCATCGCCGGCATTGGTGAAATGCGTTCGCGCCAGTCTGGCAAAAGAAGAACCGCTGGTTCGAAAGGTACCGCGGCATTCATCAGCATATTGCGAGCAGACTCAAATTTCCTTTGCTTTACGCGCAGCGCAAGCTGAGGGCTTAATGCACCTCTCGCAGCGACTGGCAGTGCGCTGGTGATGGGTAGTGGTAGGTGGCTGGAAAGAATGAGAAGAAACACTATCGAGAGTGCCAAGGTCAGACGCTTCATGATTGTCTCCTTTGCGTAAACTTGCAGTTGACGCAGTCAAAAGCTATTGCTGCGTGAGATCAGTCTTCTGAGGGCTTAAAACCTGCTTTGTCGCCTAAAGCCGATCGGGGATTCGGGAGGGTGTTTTTTTCTACGGATTGAGGCGGCATCAACATATGCCCGTCGGTTTGCTGGGTCAATGAAAAGGTAAAAGAAAGGAGACAAACAGAAGCAACGCGCAATCAAACCGTAATGATTAATGTCGAAAACGCGGCAAATGTAGGCTGCGATGGCGCGCGCTCACACCGGAGCCATTGGGCTATATAGAGATTTGTCTTTCGGAGATGAAGCATGAAACCTCTTACGCTTTTGACTGTGGTCACCGCCGTGATCTTTGCATTCTTTGGCGACGCTTCAATGTCTTCACGAGAGCGTTCCATGTCTCCAAACCAAAGCGTACTAGCCCAAAGCAAACCGCGCTTCTCCAGTCTTTACACTTCATTGACTTCGCCCAAATGCGGCAGCGGCATGACCAAACAACAGGAGCGCGCGGCCGAAGAACAGGCCAGCGACATACCAACCAGGTGCAAGGGTTATGGCGGCTACTACATTTTCATTTCCTACTCCGCCTGTACTTCCGAGATTCAAGCACGGAAGGGCGCGGAGAGTTTTCAGCTCGCATCGCAGGGAGTTAACTGGAAACAGAAAACCGTCGAGTGGCGCATGGCCAGGGCATACGGCAAGACCGTTCCCTTCGCTGTGATCATGCGCGTCTACAAGTACGCCGGCGACGATCACTGCGCGACTAACGGACGGACGACCGGCGAATTTCTAATCGTCAAAGGCCTCGAGGGCTTCGAACATATCGATGAGAAGATCGACATGAAAACTCCCAACGCCAACCTCAAAGCCCGTCAACTCGCCGACCAGAAATACGGGATGACTTTGAAAAGCAATCAGTAATCGGCAGTCAGCAGTCGGCATCTGGGAACGCGGTATCCTACTGATGTTGATTGCTGATTGCTAATTACTCAATTACAACCGAGAGGTGACACTTGACTGGCCTTCATTTCATCGGCTCGGGCCAATTCAATTCTTCCGAGCTTGCGATTCGCGTGGGCTCGCATAAGAAAGTGCCGGGAACACCTGGCGGCAGAAGCGGGACCTCCGGTGAGGTAATAGTCCAGAAGTGAAACCACTTTCTCGTGGTTAGATTGCTTCAGGTAAGCCTGGGCCCGGAGCAGGCTAACGCGGTCGACATAACCCTTCTTCCAATAAGCACAGTTGTGAGCTCCATGGTATTTACAGTGCCGCTCCCAATTGTGGTCCATGTAGTCATCCGCAGCCTGATACGCATCGAGCGCAATTTCGTATTCCCCCAACGCGTAAGCAGTCTGACCCTTTTCGACGTAGATTTCGGCGACGTCGACCACAGTCAGAGCATCGATGGAATTCTTTCGATGTTCCGCTGCCTGATCGAAGTCGCTCCAGATGAGTTGCCGGTCGTTCATCGTTCTGACGGCCTCGGGAATTCCGGCCACTACGCGTGCGCGATGTGAATAGAGGCTCGAAACCGTCGCGTAGAGATCTCTGAGCCACTCGTCTTCACGGTCAGTACTTTTAGCCCGCTCCCGCAGTCGGATTATTTCCAGGTAACCCGACACGGCCGCCTCAAAATGAGGACTGTTTCTAAAAGCATCGACCTCGACGGGCTGAGACGGCAAATCTGGAAGCCCCTTATCAGGGACCTGACTCCACCAGATCAATTTGTGTAACTCAGCCCGCGGCAAAAGAGCTGACCCCTTGGTCAACAACTCGTAAGTATCGAAGTCTGCAAATGCTCTGTCCGCAAAAGAGTCGCGCTCGATGCGGCCTTCGGATTTTCTAAAGAGATCTATCAGGACTTTGCCGCGCACCTCGTACAGATATTTGGCGTCGGGATTTTCAACTAACTGCTTTTCAATTTCGGCGAGTTCGGCTTCCAGCCCGTTCCTGATCTGTTGCGGAGTTATCGGTGGTCCACCCGGCTGCGCACAAATATGCTGGACAGACACTGAGGCCAGTGAAAACAGAAACAAGGCAGTCCCTGTTCGCCTGAGAACGCTGAAGAAACGCGATCGACTATTCATCATCACATCCTGGGAAGCGGGTTCGGTAGTTGCAATCTGTCGCTAGGGTGCCGCCAGGGGCAAAGACCGTTGCCTCCAACCTCAAGTCGCGATAACCAGCCGACAACACAGACGGGATGCGCAGTGCACAAAAACTACTGTTGTTAGTCCGCCAGGCGGGCTAAGTGAGGACCACCTTTTTGTGCAAGGCCATACGGGATACGCCCATGAGTAACCGTCTGCGCCGCATTCCGCGCGGGCTTCACATCTCTTTCAGAAAAGTTTCATAAGCACCTAACGACTACCCTGCCGCACATCGTTTATATCTTGATCCATCAATGGTCCCGGGCCTCGCGCGTGGGGACTTCGCTCAGCAACCGAAACGATTTTCATTAAGGAGAAAGTTATGGCTACGATTCAGGCAATTCAATTCAAGGTGAATAGTAACGGGGACGGGTCGGCAAACATCGACGTCAGAGGACTGCTCGGGTTGGATCCAACCGAGGGCGACGTAAACTGCGACTGCGTTGTGTTCGGAGATGATCCGATCATCGACAACAAACTCTTCAGCTTCAACCGGCTGACTCTTGGCAATGATACTGGCCCCGAGTTTCGCTTCAACATCGACAAGAAGTTGAGCGATCTGAACGAGGACAGGATCGGTGCGGATGAAATCTATGCCGAGGTTATTGTCAGCAAGAATATCGGCAACGGAATTCCGCCCGACGTTCTCGCGCGCAGGAAGACGCCGACGAAACAGGTTCCTTCTTAGAACTGGCCAGGTCATTCACGCTGTCACTGTGCGGCTTGGCCGCCCTTTTCGCCAGCACTCAGCGGTGCCGCGTTCGAATTGCGGGTCGCAACCTACCATCTCAGACTTCCGAGTGGTGCGCTCATTGTCCTTGCCTAGAAGAAGTCAGAACCGGGAGCGGTAGCGACCGGGTCATCGTTTCGGCGTGATTGGACCAGCGCGTCAGGAGTGCGGTTGCTGGTAGATTCTTTTCGGGTGGGTTCGACCCGGTCGCTACCGCTCTCGGTTCAGACTTACTCGGTTACCGAACCGCATAACTCTTCATAGAGCCCGCGAAGCGAGGCGAGAGCATAAAGCCTGGGGTGGAGCGCAGCGGAACCCCAGGTTTCGTGGCGAAAAATAGAAAGAGCCCGCGAAGCGGGCGGCAGCGGTCGGGTTAAATCAACCCCGATCCGTTGTTCTGCCGCACGCTCCGCGCGCGAGATGTGTTCCTTCCCTGTGATGAGCTTTGCACCCTTAGGTCCGAAGGACCGTTAGTTAGTAGCCCCGGCCGTGAGGCCGGGGAACTGCATCATCTCGATCGCCAGAGGCCCGAAGGGCCGGCACAAGAAGTATCGCACCTTCGGCGCTTATACAACCAACCGTCGTATACCCCGCCCTGACGGGCGGGGCTATTAACTAACGGTCCTTCGGACCTCAAGCGCGACTCTCGATCTGCGCCATCGCGGGCGGGACGCCCGCGCTCCCAGTGTTACGGTCCCACTAACTACCAGGTCCCCAGTAATTACCGGAGCGTCTTCACCGGTCCCGGCGGCTTCGCCGGCAGCTTCACCGGCGTCTTCAGCTTCGCCATCACCTCAGCGATGCCGCGTTCGAGTTGCGGATCTTTTCCCTCAATCTCAGACTTCGGATCGTTTTCCACTTCAATATCCGGATCGACGCCGTAGCCTTCGATAATCCACTGTCCTTCCTTGCTCGCGAGGCCGGAGCCGGGGACGAAGACGGTGCCGCCGTCGATTAATGGTCCGCGACCCTGGATGCCTACCACCCCGCCCCATGAACGTTTGCCGATCAATGGTCCCAGACCGGCTTCACGAAACATGTAAGGGAAGATGTCGCCATCTGATGATGAATTTTGATCGAGCAGCGTAACCATCGGACCGATGAAAACCGAGTCCGGATAGGTGTTGGCTTCGTCGTCAGTGCGCGCGTAGTTTGTGCCCAGCAGCTTGCGACGCAAACGCTCGATGAGCATGCGCGAGACGTTGCCGCCGCCATTGGCGCGCACGTCAACCACCAAACCCTCTCTGCGGATCTGCGGGTAGTACCACTTGATAAACTCGCGGATGCCATTGTTTCCCATGTCGGGAATGTGTATGTAGCCGACGCGCCCGCCCGTGGCCTCGTCTACCTTGCGCCGATTGTTGGCAACCCAGTTGAGATAGATGAGCAGCTCTTCGCTGGTTACCGGGCGATAGGAAACGATGCGCGCGCCGCTCATCGTCGGGCCCGAATTAACGGTAAGACTGACGGGATTGTCGGCCTTGTTGCGCAACAGCCGATAGATATCATCGGTCCCCTTCAACTCCTCGCCATCAATAGCCAAAATGTAATCGCCAACCTTAAGGTCGACCCCGACTTCGGTGAGCGGCGAGCGATAGATGTCTTCCTCATTTTGTCCCTGGAAGATCTTCGCAATCCTGTAGCGCCCGTTGGCGATCTCAAAACGCGCGCCCGGCAATCCACTGCGTGGACGCGGCGGAATCGTGAAATCGCCGCCTTCGATGTAGGCGTGCTGAATCGTCAACTCGGAAATCATCTCCGCGATTACGTAGTTGAGATCGGAACGGTGCGATACATACCGCAGCAGCGGCTTGTACTGATCGCGAATGGCGGCCCAGTCGTAACCGTGCATGTTGGGAACGTAGAAGAAGTCGCGATAGCGGCGCCACACCTCATTGAAGATCTGGTTCCATTCTTCGGAAGGGATCCGATCAACAAACAGCCCGGCAGTCGAAACTGGCTTCCTGGTTTTATCTCCCTGCGGCGTAGCATCGTAAAGGCTGTAGCCCGGGCCCTGGGCCACCAGCAGTTTGTTGCCGTCGTCGGAGATCACATAGCCGCGGATATCTTCGGCAATCGTGGTCTCTTTGCGATCCTTAAACGCGAAGATCTTAAGGTTAGTCGGACGGTCGCCGGCGCGGCCGTAGAAGAAAGCGGAGCCGGACGCATACAAAAGGTGGCCGGTCTTGGCCGAGAGTCCGCCGTAATTGTCGGCGCCGACAGGCACGCGCGCCGCGCGGGCCATGATGCCGTCGAAGTCGATGGTCATAGTCGCTGGCGGTCTGGGACCAGTCGGAGCTGCTTCAGGTGACGGTCCCGGCGAAGCGGAAGGCGACGGTGCGGGCGTCGGCGACTTGGCCGGGTCCTTCAATTCCCTATTGATGTCTTTCGTCGGCGAGGCGGGTACTTCGCCGGGTTCGCCGCGAGGCCTGGGAGTTTCTTCCTTCGCGATCGTGACCTCATCACTCTCTGGCGGGAAGGGATGCTTCACGTCCTTGCGCAGGGCCATCGCATAAATGTAGGTGGTGCGATTGGTGGCGTAGTTAAACTCGACCTGAGAAATCTGCGGTTGAAACTCGCGGTCGCTCAGATAGTAGATGTAATTCCCCGCCGGGTCCCACGCCGGACTCCCCGCATTAAACATGTCGTCGGTTACGCGGCGCACGCGGCCGTCGGCAGCGCTCCAGATATGAATCGAGGAGTTGCGGTTGGGGTTCGCGGCCATGCTGAAGGCGATGAAATTACTGCGCGGCGACCAAATGTAGTCGCGAATCTGGTTGTATTTGGAATCGGCAATCTCGGTGACTTTCTTGTCAGCGAGCGTGACGACATAAAGCTTACCGTCTTTATCACTGAAAGCAATGCGCTTGCCGTCGGGTGACCATTCGGGCTGGTAACGCATGGCGCTACCGCCGCGCGTGATCTGTTCCGCAGGCTTCAGACCGTCCTGCGGCATGATGTAAAGCTCTTCTTCGCCGCTCATGTCGGAGATAAAAGCGATACGCGAACCGTCAGGCGACCATGAAGGCCACTTGTCATGCGCGCCGGAAGAATGCGTCAAATTGCGGGTCGGCCCTTTCTCAATCGGCGCAGTGAAAACGTCGCCGCGCGCATTGAAGATGGCGCGTTCACCCTTGGGACTAAGACCGACAGACTCCATGAAACTAGCCACGGGAATCCGACTTGGTCGAAGTGCCAAACCCTCATCCGGTACGGAGATCGAGATGCCGGAGCTGCGGCCGCTGCGCGCGTCCAGTATCTGCAGCTCGCCATTGAGCTCGTAAACCACGCGGCCTTCGTTGTCGGAACTGGGCCAGCGGACGTCCCAGGTTTTGTTGTTGGTTACCTGCGTCGTTTTACCGTCTGAGTTGCTATAGGCGTAGAGATTAAAGTGCCCGTCGCGATCGGAATTGAAGTAGACCGTGTTACCGACCCACATCGGGTCGCGCGAAGGCCGTGGTCCTTCAGTAATCTTTTTCGCCGCGTAGCTCTTGAGATCGAAGATGTAAAGAGCGTTTGCCTGGCCGCCCCCGTAGCGTTTCTCGGAGCGGAAGTCGCGCGATTGAGGCGAGTAAGCGATCAGCGCGCCATCGGGAGAATAGTCGCCTGAACCCGCGGTCGGCATCGGGAGCGCTTCAGCTGGGCCACCCTCCACGGACACGCTGTAGAGCTTCGCGATTGGCAACGCCCACGAATCGCGTTGGGCGCGAAAGAGGATGCGCTTGCCGTCGCGGCTCCAGCCGTGCACGTGATTGTCCCAACCCCAGCGCGGCGTTAATGGACCCTTCGCCGGGTAGAAAGTTAACTGGCGGGGCACGCCGCCCATGGAGGAAACGACGTAGACCTGCTCATCGCCGTCATACTGTCCGGTGAAGGCGATCCACTTGCCGTCGGGGGAAAACTTGCCAAACACTTCAATACCCGGATGCGAAGTTAGACGAATTGCTGCGCCGCCTGATGCAGACGCAGTCCAGAGATCGCCACCATACGTGAAGACCACGCGGTCGCCGTGAATGTCAGGAAAACGAAGCAACTTGGTTTGGGCCGCAGCGCTCGACGCAGAAATAAATACGACCGCGATGATCGCGATAACGCGGATTGAATTAAGAAAGTGCTGTTTAGACAAGAGAAAATCCTCCGTGGAAATATTCTGTTGGTAGGACAGGCATTCCTGCCTGTCCCTCATTAACCGAGATGACATGCAGGAATGTTTGGTCTCTTCTTCGCAACCTGGGACAGGCAGGAATGCCTGTCCTACTAACGCCGGTTCTTGAAGGCGTCGTTTAGTTCCGTGTGACGGCTGGTCAAAGGGACCGGGCGGCCGTCGATAAAAAGATGTCGTACGTGCGTGCGCGTTTCCAGCAGATCGCCGTCGGTGATGACCAGATTCGCCATCTTACCGATTTCGATCGAACCCATTCGATCAGCGACGTTCATGATCTGTGCCGGATAGAGCGTAACGGCTTTCAAGGCCTCGGCCCTGGGGAGACCAAAGGCGGCCGCCATGCCCGCATAGAAGGGAAGGTTACGCACGTTTGGTCCACTGTCACCAGTGGAAATCGCAAAACGTACGCCGGCCTGCTGCAACTTCGCAGCGTTTTCGTAGAGCGTATCGTAGAAGTCGTCTTCCCGAATCGGCAAATCCCAGATGCCGGTCAGAATTACGGGAACGTTCTTCTCTTTCAAAAGACCAACGATCTTCCACGCATCGTCTCCGCCGAGGATGATGGGCTTGAGTTTCATCTCTTCGGCGAACCGGATCGCTCCGCGCATGTCGGCTTCGCGCTCAGCGCGAAAAACAACCGGCCGCTCGCCGCGAACATAAGGGACGAGCGAGGCGAGCACAATATTCTGCGCGGGACGCGGCAGAGCTTTGTCCTTTGCGTAAGCATCCTGGGCGCGACCATACGCTTCGGCATCGCGCAGCATCTTGCGAATCTGTTCTACCTGCCGGTTCGCCGTTGCCAAAGCTTCGGTGAGATCCGTTAGTTGCTGTGCGCCACCAAAAGCGCCGCCGCCCGCGCTCGTGCGTGGGTAATTGATTACCAGCGCCGCGAAAGGAACGACAGCCATCTCCGCCGGACTGGTTCCCACCAGATTGATGAGCGCACCCTGCCCCGAAATCAAACCTCCTGAAGGAAGCGACAGAGCAGTGGTCACGCCATCCACACGGGTCACGCCGATGTGCGCGCTGTGTGGATTCACCGCGATGATCGCCTTGGCGTTTGGGTTCAAATCGCCGACCTCGGCTGTATCAACTGTGCCCGAGGCGCCCTGGCCCACCTCAACGAGGCCCATTGCGGTACCGGCGTCAATCATTCCCGGATAAACCGAGAGACCGCGCGCGTCGATAGTGACGGCGCCGGCAGGCACCGGGACACTCACGTTCGATCCGACCGCCGTGATCTTCCCGTCGCGAATAACGATGCCGCCGTTTTCTATATCAGGACCACTGACGGTCACGATGCGAGCGTTTGCGATTACATAGACACCTCGCGGAGGCGTGACGCCTGACTGCGTGGTCGGATTGCCCGGCTGCTGTGCTGCGACGACTCCTGCGGAAATCAAAATCGAAATAGAAAGGAGAGCGAGGCGCATCATCGCTGGGATCGGACCTTGACGGAAAGGCAGAGCCTTTCCGCACTGTGCGGCGGCAGAGCCGCTCGCGTTACCACACAGACATCTGCGCTTCTCTGAGTTCTGTATTCTGACTTCTGACTTGTGACTTCTGACTTCTGGCTTCATCGGTGGTCCACCTCCCCCGTTTCGCCCTTCCCGAGATCGTCATCGTGTGTAGGGCGTCTACCGCGCGGAAGCCGCGGAGATGCACCCCCTGCTGGTGGACGATTTGGTTCGGCAGCCTCCAGCGCGGTGCGTTCCCGCTGAAAGTCAGCGCGCTTCGCCAGGTCCTGCTGCCGATCAAAATAAATTTGGCCGTCGATGAAGGTGGTGTCCACGCGCGAGTAAACACTCAGCGGGTGACCGTTCCAGATCGCGATATCGGCGTCTTTCCCGACTTCAATCGAACCGACTCGATCCTGTATGCCTAATTGCCAGGCCGGATTCCAGGTGATGAGCTTGAGCGCTTCCACTTCGCTCAAGTCGCCATAGCGCATCGCTTTCGCAGCTTCAATGTTCAAACGTCGAGCCCGTTCATCGGAATCGGAATTCATCGACACGTTGACACCGGCGCGCGTCATGATGGCGGCGTTGTATGGAATGGCATCGTAGGCTTCAATCTTGTAGCTCCAGTTGTCGGCAAAGATCGAGGCTCCGGCGCCGTGTTGCGCAATCTCCTTAGCCACCTTGTAGCCCTCGAGTGTGTGCTGGAAAGTTTTGATCTTGAAACCAAACTCGTTTGCCACACTGATCAGCATCAGGATTTCGTCGGCGCGGTAGCAATGCGCATGAACTAAACGCCGGCCTTCCAGAACTTCGACGAGCGGTTCGAGCTGAAGATCGCGGCGCGGCGTCACCAGGTTTTTTTCGCGGCGCGCGACTGCGGCGCGATGTTCGGCCCAGGTCCGCTGATAGTCGCGCGCGCGGGTAAACGCCTCGCGAATTACTTCTTCGACACCCATACGCGTCGCCGGGTAGCGTCGCGTCTGCCCGGGCTGCGGCTGAAAACTGGACCGCTTGGGATTCTCTCCCAGGGCAAACTTGATCCCCGGCATCGCTCCCGGAAACAGAAACTCTTCGACTGGCCGGCCAAACTTTATTTTCACCACCGTGTTTAATCCGCCAATCGCGTTTGCCGATCCGTGCAGCAGATTCAATGTGGTCACTCCGCCGGCCAGTCCGCGATAGAGATCGATGTCGTTGGGATTGAGCACGTCGCTTGTGCGGGCCATGGAGCTAACGGAGAGACTGCCTTCGTTGATCGTGTCGAGCATCGAATGGGAGTGGCAATCGATAATACCCGGCATGACGAACTTGCCGGTGCCATCGATCACGCGCGCATCGGCTGCCGCCTTGAGTCCTTTGCCGAGGCCGGCGATCTTGCCGTTGCGAATCAACACATCCGTGTTTGCAAGCGTGCCGCGCGTGATGGTCAGCACCGTCGCGTTGCGGATAATGGTTTCCGTCTGCGGGGTACGATTCTGGGCGAACGACGCAGGCAGGATGCCGGCAATCATCGTGGCTGCGAGAAGATAAATGAACAGTCGTTTCATCATTGGAACCTCTTGGAGTGCGGCGACCTGTCGCCGCTTTGGTCGGCCGCGACCTGGCGCGGCCTTTACTGAATTCAGATGTAACCGGCGCCAGGCGCCGCGGGGAAAGCGGTGACAGGTCACCCGCACTCCAGGGAGAGGCCTTATTAATCAGCGCATCGACGGTGGCGCGGCGGTGCGAGTCCCCGTAAATGAACCGGGAGCTCGTCCGACCACAGTCACATCACCCTGCATTCCACTTCCGGCCAGCCTTCCAGCGAAGGTAGCTTCCGCAGCTCGGCCTTCAAGTGTGACCGGCACCGTAAAACGAATCTCACCATTCGCGCTCGCTGAAGCGTTAGCAATTTCTCCCGTTCCCAATGCGCCCTGAATTGAACCGCTCAAGCGTTCGCCTTCCTGCCGAAGCGTTAACGTCGCCACCAGGTCGCCGGAGCCAAGATTAATATTGAGCGTCCAGGTTCCCGTAAACATCGCGGCCCCACCACCACCAGCCGCAGGGGCTGGAGTGGTCCTTGCTAAATCAACCGGGCGGCCATCGATAAAGACATGAGCAACCGTCCGGTTGCGGTCAAATAGATCACCACGCGTAACCAGCAGGTTGGCAATCTTTCCCGTTTCGATTGAGCCGAGCCGATCAGAAACGGCGAAAATCTCGGCTGGCCAAATCGTTACCGCGCGTAAGGCGTCCTCGCGCCCGAGTCCGCCGTCGATTGCCCGCAATAGGTTGGCTTGGAAGTCAGCCATGTTGGTCAAAGCTCCTGATTGAAATGCAAACTTCGCCCGAGAGTTAACCAAGCGGGCGGCCGCTTTTGGCGCTTCCACGCGCTCGCGCAACACTCTCAATGGTTCCGGATCGGCTTCCGGCAGCGCAGCCGTTGTGCGCCGCGGGAAATTGAGCGACAACAACACTGGAACTTTGCTTTCACGCAAACGGTCCGCGACTTTGGCCGACTCAAGACCGCCCGCGATGATCGCTTTCAGTTTGAACTCATCCGCCAAGTCCAGCGCGCGCGCAATTTCACGTTCACGATCGGCGTACATCACGACGGGCATCGCACCATCAAGCACCGGCAGCAATGCCGCCAACGATCGGTCGTGATCCGGTCGCCGCGTGCCCCGCGGCGAACGCTCGTAGGCCAGTTGTGCCTCGCGATAACGACCCGCATCAAGCAGCATCTGTCTGAGCACGGCAAAGACGCCCATCAAGGATGTGGGATAACCACCGGTGCGCAGGGGCGTAAACCCGACATGAAGCGCAACCGGCGAACGCACGATCATTTGTTGCGCAGTGTCGCCGGACAAATTGATTAACGCAGACTGGCCCATCCAGATTCCCTGCCGCGGCGCAGTCAAAACCGTCGTGATTCCGGCAGCCCGCGCCGCCTCGATCTGTGCTCCGCCGGGACGCAGAAAATCCTCGACGAGCACTTCCGGTTGCAGACCGGCAGGTTGAGTTGAATTCAGAGCGACGGTGGAAGAGGTCTGGGCCCGAAGAAGCTGCGCGAAGCCTCCGCCGCCCTGGCCGGGCGAAGCAGCGGGAGCAGGCGATGGCAGCGGTATTCCGAGAGAAGTGCTCGAATCGATGAGGCCCGGATAGACGGTCAGGCCGGTCCCGTCGATGATGCGCGCGTCTGCGGGCACGGTTACGTTCGCGCCAACCGCTGCGATCAAGCCATCACGAATTACCACCGTGCCGCGCTCGATGGGGGCGCCCGAGACTGTGACGATCCGCGCATTGGTGATCGCGTAAGTATCGAGCGAACCGCGTTGACCGTTGACGAGCGAAGGAGCAATAAAAAGGAGCGGCAGCAGCACTAGCAACATCACCACGGCAGCGGTAATGCGCGGATAGACTCTTGGCATAGATGATCGGGTCCCCACTCTTAATCTTTGGGCGTTGTTTGCCAGTCGTTGTTTGCCAGTAAAGAAAGTGCACTTGGCAAACCCGTCGTGATGTTGTTAACGAGTGGCGAAAGCTTAGCCTACAAATCGGGAATAAGTAAATAACTTCGGGGTGGGGGTTACTTCAAGATTCGAAACGCTTGTTACGCAGACAAAGCGAACCTGGTTTCAATTGCCGCCAGGCGGAACCGCGTTGGCTGGGAGCGCGTCCGCGCGCGAACCGGCTGCACACTTCATTGGATCTTCGCGAGAGCTCGGGTTTTCAGGCAGGATGCCTGCGCTCCCAGCTACCACTTAACGGAGCCTTCTTTGGAAGTATCGATAGTCGCTTCCGCCGCTTCTGGTTTCATTTCGCCAAACAGGTATCCCTTCAGGTTATCGAAGAGAAAATCCTGAGCGTCAGGCTTCATCAGATCGAGACCGTAGTGATTGATAATCTGAGTCTGCTTCTGCAGCCAGCCGGCCCAGCAGGGCTGGCAGATCTCTGTTGCGATGCGCTGTCCCAATTCATTTGGAAACGGTGCGAAGCCCAGCGCGGGACGTTTGTCACCGCAGTGTTTGCACTTAATGTTGTCAGCCATTCAAAATCTCCTTCAGAATGCGAAGAGTCTAACAGCAATCGGCAGAATTCGGCGATTACACAAACCGCCAACCAACAATAAAAGCGATCTTGCTAAGGCCCGTGAGGGCCGGAAGTCAATAGCCACGCCCGTCAGGGCGTGGATCAAATGTTAGTCTCACCTGAGGCCCAAAGGGCCGACACCCATCCAGACAAAGGAGCGTTACCTCATGGCAGGCAAACACATCAGCTTATTAGTTCACTTCACCTGGAGCACCGCCGGACGCGAGCCGTGGCTGGGAGCGAACGTGCGTGATGATCTCTACGCGTACATCGGCGGGATAACGAATAACAAAAGAGCAAAACTTATTTCCGCTGGAGGTATGTTTGATCACATTCACCTGCTCGCTTCGTTGCCCTCCACGATCAGTCTTGCTGATTTTGTCAACGTAGTGAAATCCAATTCGTCGCGTTGGATTCACGAGTCGTTCTCACGGTTACGAAGCTTTGCCTGGCAAGAGGGCTATGGCGCCTTCAGTGTGAGCAAATCGGAACAGCAGAAGGTCGTCAAGTACATTGCGAACCAGGAACACCATCATCGAAAGCGGGCGTTTAAAGAGAAGTTGATCACACTGCTCGATAAACATGACATCGAATATGACGAACGTTACCTGTGGGTGTGAGTTTGCACTGTGTCGCACCTTCGGTGCTCATGTCCCTATTTGATACAACTTTCCACGCCCTTACGGGCGTGGCTATTGACTCACGGCCCTTCGGGCCTCCAAAGATGAGACTAACACTTAATCCACGCCCTTACGGGCGTGGCTATTGACTCACGGCCCTTCGGGTCTTCGGACCTTTCGCTTCACGGTCGTAGTTAATCCCTTGAGTACGCGGGAAATAATTCCGTTGTATCCTAGGCCTTCGCCTCCTCAATCGCTTTCAAAACCTCATCGTCCTTGGGCCGGAATAACCCTAAAGGTCGCACATCGCGATAGCGGATGATTCCCTTGGCATCTATCACGAAAACAGACCGCGCCACCTTGCCGGGAATCAAGGAGCGGGCGCCATACAGATTTGCCACTTCAGCCGCTGAATCAGAAAGCAGTCTGAGTGGCAGCTCGTGATGCTCGGCAAATTTCTGGTGCGACTCAACCGAGTCTGTTGAAAGACCAACCACCTCAGCGCCGGTTGCCGAGTAGTCTTCCCAACGATCTCTGACCGAGCACATTTGCCGTGTGCAGATCGGGGTTTCATCTCCCGGATAGAAGAGCAGCACCACCACCGCGCCGCGTTTGTCTGACAAGCGCCAATCGTTGCCGCCGCCGTCTTTGAGAGTGAAGTCAGGCGCCGGCGCGCCGACCTGGGGGCTGTCTTGTTTGCTCATAGTTTTGAGTCCACACCTATTGGCGACAGATTAACGCAGATATGGCGGATCAGAATAGAAGAAGTCAGAACCCCGACTATGGTCGGGGTAGCGACCGGGTCGAAGTATCGCCGACGACCCTGTTGAGCGTAATGTTTACCCGGTCGCTACCGCTCCCGGTTCTGATTTAGCCTTCCCTGCTCGAAGCCAATCCTGCCCCGGCGGACAGATGCCAAGAAAGTTACAGATGCGGCAATGCAGAGCGGGCCTTACCGGAAACTCGCCCGGCTCGTGAGAAGAAACGATCTGCATCATGGCCTCGTCAATAGCGCGCGCGCATGCCTCGGGGCGTAGCAGTTCCGAATCGAGGTGAGACTCTACGTTTGGATCCAGAAAGTGCAGCGTGGAAATAACTGAAGAACCATCCCTGGCTAACGATGGCATCAGTTCACTCACCGCTAAGGCGTAAGCCTGCATCTGCAACTGATAATCGGATGCCGCGATGCGCACCTGTTGGTCTACGGATGAATCTTCTACCGGTTCACTCGCCTTTGCAGGCGGCAGGTTGAAGTCAAACGCGAACTGTTCAACTTGATACTGGGACCGCGGGCGTCCCGCCCGCACACCTTTCGTTACACTCAAGCTGGGATTGACTTCAGCGCTTTGCGGGCGAGGCGCGCGCGGCCCCAGTGAAGAGGTTGACCTTCCGCCGCGAGCGCGAAGCCGGTTCGTTTTAAAGTCGATGACTTCAACGTCAAAACCTGTTCCGCCGGCAGCCGGAGTTATCAGCAGCTTATCGATCGCGCCGCTCAAGATTCCCATCGGGCGTCGAAGTTTAAAACTCAGTTCACTCCAAAGGCCGGCCTCCACGCGCGAAGCAATGGGAAAGATGTTAGACCGCCCCGCTAACCCCAATGCCGCCTGGGGTTCTGAGAGTGAGCGTGCTCGCTCAACCCGCTCGAAGACACCGCTCGATAAATAGTTTTGCGCCAGCGGCAGCAATTCAGCGACGCCCGCATCAAAATTGATTTCCACTAACCGATCCGCCAGCTCGGCCTGCCGGTTTCTGATCACGTCGTCGAAGCTTCGTCGCAGCGCATCTTCAACCGGCTCGCCAGTGGCGTAAGTTTCACAGAATCGGTGGACCACTGCGCCTTTGAGCGTGGCAGTTAAATTAGCAGGCGGCTCGGGCGCTTCAGCGTCGTTCCAAACCGAGAGCTGATCAGCAGAGGGCAAATGAAGTATCCGGTCAAAATAATATTGGCGCGGACAGCGCCGGTAATTGATGAGCTGCGTAACGCTGAAACGGTGTACGGCTGTCGACTGATCCACCACGAGCGGTTGCAGTAGTGGGAAAGCTTCCAGCAGTGAGCCTGGGGTTTCAGCCGTGCGGTCCGACTCGCTGGCGTTGCCCGCTTCGGTAATCGTTCCCTGGACTGCCTGTTCGATCTCGTCAGCCAGATTCAGCGTGAACTGGATATCGACATCGGCCACCAAATTGATAACGCCGCTTCCGCTTTGCGCCGGAGAACCAAGCGACTGCCAGATCCACCTGAGCCATGTCTCCCTCTTGCCGCTAAGGCTCTCGAGGTCTTTCGTAGTTCCTGAAAATATCAAACGGTCTTCGGCGCGGGTGGCGGCGACATAAAGCAGCCGCATGCTCTCAAACTCCTCGCGCCACGCATGCCGCTGTTCGAAACTGCTGAAGGTGCAACCCGCAACTGAACCGCCGCGACCGTCCGGAACTTTCAAAGTCAGTCCGCGATGACGATCCAACAGAAACCAGTTGTCCGACACGCGCGCTCGGCGCTGGAGCTCTGGAATGATGACGACGGGAAACTCAAGCCCCTTCGCCTGATGAATCGTCATCAGCTTCACCGCGTTGGCCGCCTCGTCGATTTGGCCTTCACTCTCGCGGCTGCCAATCGCCTCAAACTCTTCAGCGTAGCGGACAAAGTCGCGAATCAAATGCGTGCCCGCGCGCTCAAAACGCTCGGCGAGAGTAAACAGGCGCTCGACGTTTGCGAGGCGTTGCGCGCCGTCAAATGTGGCGGCGATGACCGTCAGGTATTCCGATTGTTCAACCGCGAACCGTAGCAGATCTCCCAGCGGGTAATGATGCCGTCGGGAAATCAGCTCGGTGATCAAAACGTTGGCGCGATCGAGCAGTTCGTGCTCCTGGCCGGTGATATGGGCAATGTTTCGGTGATCGCGCAACGCCCGCAGCAGGCGGCGCGTTTGCGTGAAATGCCTCAGCGGGTCATCCGTTTTGACCTCACCTGATTCGTTGAGGCCGGGACCGCAACGCAATGCCAGCAATGCGTTGTCAGACAAACCGCAGAGAGGTGATCGCAAAACTGCTGCCAGCGCGACTTCGTCGGTTTTGTTATCGAGGAAACGCAGCAACTGGATCAGGTCAGTGATCTCAGGGCGCTCATAAAATCCTCGGCCCAAGACAGTTTGATAAGGAATGTTTGCGCGACGGAAGGCTGATTCGTACACCTGGATGTTTGTCATTGCGCGAAACAAAAGTGCGATGTCGCTGTATTTAAAGCCGGGGGCGCTGCGGCTGGGAGCGCAGGCATCCTGCCTGCCTTCGTGGGAGATATTGCTCGCCAGGTCCTCAGATTCAGCCGTGACTTTTTTGGAGTCGTTGCTTGAGGCAGACATGATGCCTGCGCTCCCAGCTTCGGCGCTCCCACCGCCAACCAGCGAAATGATTCGCAGCGCCAGCTGTGCGGCATCCAGCTCACGAGAATCCTGCTCCGCTTTCGGATCGTCCGGATCACCCGACGCTTCGGTGGTAATCATCACTTCAACAAGAGGCCCGGCAAGCGGTTTTCGGTTACCGATCTCTGGATCTTCGGGGACGTAACTCGCCTGGTGAGCAACATAGCCAAGCTCTTTCAAATCCTGAGGCGGCACCTCTTCGTCTGGCTGGAAAAGGTTGGCGAACAGGTGATTGAAAAAACTGATCAGCTGCGGTTGGCTGCGAAAGTTCACCAGCAGGGGTTTCTCTTGTCCGCCGGCGCCGATCAGCGTTGCGGTCATCTCGTGGAAAACGTCTACATCAGCGCCGCGGAAACCGTAAATCGATTGTTTGCCGTCGCCCACAATAAAGAGGTTTGCTTTTTGACGCCCGCCGAATTTCAAAACAAGTTGATCGAGCAGCGCGCGTTGCAAACCATTCGTGTCCTGAAATTCGTCTACCAGGAAAAACTTGTAACGCTCCGCCGCGCGGCCGAGCACTTCAGGTCGTTTGAGTAGTTCGAGGGTGCGGACTTCCAAATCGTCGAAATCCAGCGCCGAAAGTTTTTGCTTCTCCGCGTTGAGCCGCTCGTCGATCCGCGATAAGACGGTCACCAGCTCAAGCGCATAGTCTCGGGCAAACAAATCGAGCGATATCTGCGGTACGCGGCCTTCAAGATTATTTGCCCAGATTAGATGGTCTAAGGCGTTAACGTAAGGCTTGAGATCGCCGCGTGCTTGTGGACGCGGGCCGCGAAAGCCTTCAACTATGCGGCAGTAGTCCGCCAGATTCTCGATTTCGGGAATCTCCTGGATCAAAGGAAAGAATCCACGCCAGGCCGCCGACACTTCCGACTGGTTGAGTCTCTGCGCCGGCGTGGTCCGGCGCGCCGCCAGGAACTCATCCATCGCTCGCGACAACTCGTTTAACGCCTGCGCATGATCCTGTTCTGTCGCATGGCTACGCGCAGTTTTCTTTTCGAGCTCACCCGGAGCAAGTCCCTGCCCGCGAACTTCGCGGTACATTTGCGCGAGCGCCGCCGCCAACTTCCCGCGACCTACACCCAGCGTGAGCCTGGAAATCGCCACATGCCCGGAACTGATAAACTCCGTCAGCACTTCTTCGACGACTGATTCGAGCAGCATCGCGGCTCGATGTTCATCGAGCAGGAGAAACTGCGGATCGATGCCGGCTTCGACTGGAAACTCACGCAGCAGACGCGCGCAAAAACCGTGGATTGTGGTGATCACAGCGCCGTCGAGCGTGCGTTTGTAAGCCAGCCAGCGACGGCGCTCGTCGCTTGTTGCCGCTTGCAAAATCTTATTGAGCCCGGCACGCAGGCGCTCGCGCATTTCGTTAGCTGCGCGATTGGTGAAGGTGATCGCGACTATCTGATCGATGCTGATTTCCGGATGCTGGCGGAGAATATGCAGGTAACGCTCGACGAGAACGAAGGTCTTGCCGGAGCCCGGGCCTGCCGTCACCGAGATGTGTTTCTCGATCTCGTATGCAGCCGCAGCCTGCTCAGGTAACAATTCGCGCTTTTTAGTTGGTGAAGGCATTTTGGAACTGTCAGAACCTTCGGCAACCCGAGGCGCACGTGTGCAGGCGGTTCGTGGTGTGCGACGCTACGACAGCGATTCCCATTCATCAATGAGGATCTCCCGACTGAGGATTCTATCAATTTCGCGAATCATCATCCGAAGCTGAGGAACGGAATACTCAATGTTCGAAGGAATGGTCAGGCGGTGATTCCCATAGACCATGAATTGATGCCTCGCTCCCGAATACAGGCCTACGAAACCGAGCTGGCGCAGCCGGCGAACAAAGTCGTTCCGCTTACACGGCCTCCATTGGCTCATACTCCGGTTCCTTGTTTAGGTCGATGCCATCCACGACGGGCAAGCTATGTCCTAACTTGAGACCCAGGAGGATCCAGTCTTCCAAAGTAGAGCGCAGTTCTCCTTCACATTCCTTCAACGTAGGAGCAAAGGCTACAACCCCTTTGCAGGAATCGATCCTGCCAGCGTAAGAGCTGTCCTCCAACTTGTCATACTCCGCTTCACCGATCGCCCGGTCGATGTAATCAGTAAGGATGTAATGCGCGTTCATAGCAACCTCTTTAAGTTTGTAACGATAACAACGTCTCTGCTTCAAAACAAGGATAGTCGAGAAGATTAGTAACTACACATTTGGCTCGGCAGCCGCGAAGAGTTCTTGAAGCAAGTCATCTTCCGAGGTGATCCTACCGCGATCAACGATCGCATTAGCTGCATCCATCAAGAGGCACCAAGTGTCTAGCCAGGCAGCCTTTGTTATGTGCCGAGGGAAAAAGGAGGTTGAGAGGCAGAGACAAAACTCGCTTCGGGTATAAGAAAGAGTAGCGGGAAATAATATGATTGATGTTCCACTTTCCCTTATCCCCGTAGAGCGTCCGAACGATCCTTCGCATCAATTCGATACCGTTCGTAACGGCAGACCGCGCTGAAGTCGCAAAACCTGCATGTCTTCAGTTTTTCCGACGGCTGAACACTGAAGTTCCCGGCGCGCATGTGATCGAGAAAATCCCAGATCTTCGCGATCACACCGGCTCGTATTTGCTGCCATTCCTCGTCGCTCATAACTCCCAGGACAGTTTTTTTGATTCCTGAATACTGCAAAGCAGTCGCGCGGTGCAGCCCGCGGTTTCGCCGTTCGATACCGCCGCGGATCACGTAGTAGCCGCCGCCGGCTACGGTGTGGTCGGGCAGAATCAATCTCTCCAGCGCTTCCAGATAAATCGGAAGCTGTAGACTTCTGCCTGACTTAATGTCTTCCTTGCTCGACCCGGTGGAGAGCTTGTAGTCGTAGGCGATGAGCGTGTTGTCGGTGGAAACATCGACACGATCGATCTGCCCGCTGATCTTCATACTCTCTTCGCCGACAAAAGTTGACCGGCTCAATTCCAGGGCCTGGTCTGTCGAACCGGGATCGCGTGCATGAGACTTCATGCTTCCGAATGCGACTTCAAAATATGCCGGCACAACTCCATGCGCGCTGGCCCGCTCCTGAATGTCGAGCTCATAAAGCAGGACCTGCTCCAACAGTATTTTGCGAATCTCGCGATCGATCTTCCAAATCTGTTTGTTAAGCGGCGGCACGACCCCCTCGTGTTCATCGAAGACCTTGTCCGCCAGCCTCATGAGTTCCTGTTGGAGTTCGTCGCGATCAAATTGAGATAGCGGCTGCCGCCGGTACTGCTCGAAGAAACGGCGCAGGATGTCGTGCAGCAGCTTGCCCGCATCGATTGCCTGAAGGTCGAGCGCCGCCTCGCCGCGCGGTTCAAGTTTCAAAATTCTTTGGCCAAAAAACTTATAAGCACAGTTCCCGTAGAGGCTAAGACCGCTGGCGCTGTGCATAAACTCAGGACCAAAGCGCTGGTTCAACAGCGCGAGTAAGTGGGGATCGGTGATCTGGCCGTCGTATGGGCCAAATCTTTTGCCCGCACGCTCGCGTTCAATTTCGATCCGGCGCAAGGCTGAGCCGGTCAGCCAGCCATCGTTGCGCGCCAACGCCAGGAACCGGGCAATTCGCGGCTCAGGCAGTAGTTGGTTCTTTTCGCCTCGATGCAGGTGCCTTTCCTGCTGGCGCACCAGGGCGCGGTCAAGCTCCGGCGCAGTCGAAACGTTATCAAGCTCATTCAGGCTCCAGCCGTCATAGTCGCGACGAATCGTCTTAGTCTCGAGCGTGAGCGGCGATACGGCGCGGCGTAATTCATCGATGTAATACGACGCTACGGTTTCGGAATCATCGGCCAGGACGAGGGGGCGGCTGAGATATAACCGCTCGGTGGCGCGACAGGCGGCCTGGTAAAAATAGTGCTCCTCTTTCAGTAGGGTGGCGGGAGAAATGTCTTCGAGAGTTAAACCATAATTCTTCAAACGCTCGCGCTCCTCGTGTGGATAAATCCAATCACGCGACGCACGCAACGGAAACCCGCCTTCAACCAGCCCGGCGATGAACACGGCCCGAAAGCGCAACCCGCGCACATCGGTCGCCTCAAGCACACGCAAGCCGCGCGAGTCGGCAGCGGATGAGACTACCGATTGCGAACTGATCGCGCGACGCACCTCATCGATGAACGTGGCCAGGGAGGTCTTGTCTGAACCACCGGCGTGAGCGGGTGGTGGTGAAAAGAGCCCACCCGCTGACGCAGGTGCTTCTGACAGGCCCGCGGCGATTTCAATGCTCTTGATCGCGGCTACAAACGCGCGCCGCAACACTTCCAAACTATTGAAGTTGAGCAGCGCTCGCGGCAATTCGTGTTCAGCGATTAACCGGCTCACCGGCCGCGAAATCTGCTCACGAAAACTTAACTGGTCCAACAAAGCCATCAACGCCACTCGCAACTCGGCGGGCCGGCCCTCGCGCGGCACCGTCTGAATTCGGCCGGCAAATGACTTGACCACGAGCGATGCCCAGGCCAGCGCAGCCGGATGAATATCGCGAGATGGACGCCTTTTCTTTTCGACCTCGTTGCTGTCGACTTTCGCTGTCTCCGCATTCTCAACCTGATCTGCTTCGTCGGGATCACGGCCACCAGCCTCGCCGCTTTCTTCCGTATTTATGTTCAGCAAGTCTCTCGTCGCCGCCGCCGCAGGAAGCTCCTTGATGAGTTTCTGCGCGCGCTCAAGCCAGGCGCTCACGCGCAAATCGCTCCCTACATAAGCAAAAGCATTCTCAAGGGCGTCTGCATCCCAGTCGCCGATTCGATGACGATGTTTTAGTCGCGCGCGTTTTTCCTCGTCGCTCTCATCGGGAACCTGGGAAACATCGCCGTCGCCAAAGACCTCCCTATATTCCTGATCAAATCGCAGAGACAACTCGGCTAGCTCTTCCCTACCCGGGCGAAAGTATTCCGACTTGATCAAATCGGCCAACTCCGCGAGGCGCGGAGACTTCGATGAATCGGCGCCCTCGCGCGCGGATTCTTCCAGAATCGCAAACAGCTTGAGCGCGGCCCGAAGTCCCGGAATATCAGTGGCGTCGATGCGCGACTCCAGATTGCACGGTAATGCTTCTTCGCGCATCACCCGCGACAGCGTGTCAGCATAAGAAGCCTTTTGGCGCACGACGAGGGCGATCTCTTCGAGGCGGAAATCTTTCCGCAACACAAGCCGCTTAACTTCTTTAGCTACTGCGCGAATCTCAGTTTCGCGATCGCCGCATTCGAAATACTTGATCTCCGATTGCTTCCGCTCGGCATCCGGCTCCGCGGGTTCCGTCAGCAGATCGTTGTCTGCCGGTTTTTCAAGTGATGAATTGAAAAGACTCGCGCGTAAACCGGATAAAGCGCCGGCGGCAGGAACCAACTCTTCCCGGATAAGTTTCTTTTCAAAGGGGGCTATCCCCGCGAGATGTTCAATCGTGTCCTGAAACGGCAGAAAGATTTCCGGGTTGCGGTCGTCGTAGTTGAGGTTGACGATTACCTCGGGTATGTCAGGAATCAACCGGCGCAATATTTCACCCTGCACCGGAGTGAAATCAAAAAAACCATCGAGAACCAGCAGCTGCACGCTGCCCAGCCATGGCAGTGTGGCCCGCATCTCGTGCGGTTCACGATTGAGAATAGTTAACGCACGCAAACTATCGGCGTCCGCCTCGGTCAATTGATGACGTTCGAGCAGCTCGGAATAGGTTTCATAGATCAATGCAACTTCGCGGTCGAAATCAATCTGCCGGTGGAGGCCGCGAGATAGTGCATCGGAGGGTAACGGAGATCCGGAAGCCAGATCCTCGCCGCGAGCTTTGATGATCTGCGCAACCTCGGCCGGTGTTTTTGCTGCCCGCTCTATCTCGCCAATTAGCGTGGAAATTGTATTGACGCAGCCTTCACGATTTGCCAACGGCGCAATCGCTTTCAGTTGGCCGGCGGCCACGAGCCGGGCCAGCACCTGGGAAACCAGGCTTCGTTTCAAGGGCAGCTCTTCGCGGTCGATCGGAGTCCGGGGTGACAGGCGGGTTCCATCGTCATTAACGGCAGTTGAAATTATGCGGCGAACGAAACCACGGAAGAGATAAACAGGAAGCTCGCCCCAAACACCGGCATTTCTTTGGCCATCCAGAACGCCTTCGGTGACGAGTTCGAGGAGCGGGTGCGAGGCGGCGAGGTAGAGGAATCGATCAGGCTGGCCTTTGGAGACAAACTCCGCACAACGCTCAATCAGCTTTGAACGATTATCACCGAGCAGTGGGCCTAACCAGATTTCTTTCGACACACTAACCCCAGACCGTTTGACTTAGGTGTACGTTTGCGTCTGCACAAACGTGGCTCAGGAAACTCACTAACGAGCCCTCGAAGAGGGCGAAAGAAAATAGCCCCGGGCGTAAGCCCGGGGGAAGGGTTAGAAAAAGTCTCCTTAGCCCGCGAAGCGGGGCGTCAGAATACTGGCCCACATATTCACAAGAACTTCTGTCGCCCCTCCGGGGCTTCATCGGGTGGGTGACGAAACCCCGGGCTTACGCCCGGGGCTATTTTCTTCCGCCCGCTTCGCAGCTCGTTTAAATAGTTTCACCCAACTTATGTCCCACTCCCACCTATGCGCTTCGCATTCAGCAGCGGCATTGAGTCCTCTTCAGCAATAGCAGGCCCTTCACTGATCGCTCGCACTACGTCAGATGTCAGCGTTTCTTCCAAATCAGCTAGATGCCCTTGCTCGGTTGACTCTTCGATAAGATTCAGCGGCAATCTCTTAGTGGTCTTGGCTCCTAACTCACGAACTTGTTCAGCTTGACGTATAAGGTTACCCGGTCCCGAGACCAGCTTCTTGTGCGCGTTTTCGTAACTATTTTGCGTCTGTCTCAACCTTTCACCAATTTCCTTGAGATCTACCACGAAGCCTACAAATTTGTCGTACAAACTACCTGCACGGTTGGCGATCTCAAGAACGTTTCTTTTCTGTTGCTCCTGTCGCCAAATATTTCTAACTGTCCGCATTGTCGCCAACAATGTGGAGGGACAAACAATCACGATACGTTTCGCAAATGCGTCGTCAAATAGCTGCACGTCCTCACGAACGGCAACGATAAACGCTGGCTCAAGTGGAACAAACATCAAGACAAAATCAAGGCTCTTAAGCTTATAGTGGTCCTGGTAAGATTTACGATCAAGCTCACGCAAATGCTCTCTTATACCAGCGATATGTTTCTTTAACTGAGATCTCGACTCCGCTTCATCGTCAGTTGCGCAGTACCGCGTGTAGGCAACCAGATTGAGCTTCGCATCTATGATCAGGTGTCGGTCTTCAGGAAGTTTTACTATGACGTCAGGCGAAGAGCGTTTTCCGTCTTCTGCAACTAGGAATCCACGGACGGAGTATTCACGATCCTTGACTAAGCCAGCCTTTTGTAGGATTTCCTCCAAAATAAATTCGCCCCAATTTCCCAGGGTCTTTGATTGACCCTTCAGGGCCTTCGTAAGGTCGAGGGCGTCTTGATTCATCCGTTCACTAAGCCCGCGTAAACCCTCGATAGAGTCTCGCAACGAAACACGCTGCTGCGATTCCTTTTCATAGACTTCATCAACTCTAGCTTTGAATTCCTTTATCTGGTTCCCAAGGGGAGTCAAGAGTGAATCCATATTCAATCTGTTTTGATCCGTGAACCTCTTGCTCTTTTCTTCGAGAATTTCGTTGGCTAGATTCTTGAACTCGATCTCAAGGAGGTCTTTGAAGGCTAGTTTCTCCTCAAAGGCCTTTTGTTGCTCGGAAAGTCTGACCCCAACCGCCGAGAGTTCAGTTGATAATTCAGAGTTCTCTTTTTGGAGATTCGAAAACGCGTTGCTCTTGGTAACAAGATCGGAAAGGGCCGTTTGGAGACTTGCTTCCTTCGCGGAAACTCGCTCACGAAAGATCAGCCAAGTTACGAACGTACCTAGGGCGAGCCCAGCCAGTAATATCAATATGGACACAACCATTACATAATCATCCTTCAATTGCCGAGTCTATCAAATGCTGTTGCAAACACGAAACAGTGGCCCGTTAACGGGCCTTTTGGTTCACGTTCGCAGGCTTAACTTTAGCAGCCGGAACCGATCATTCGCGGAACTTGCTCGCGTCCTGAGTTGATATCAATTGGGTGGTGCGTTCGGTAATGCTGGCGACGGGAACCGGAACGCCCGCGGGAGGTAACTCTTTGGTTACTTCCGCCTCCTGAAGCTCCGCGGTACGCTCGCGGTCGAGGACCTTCGTCGATTTCGAGGCGAGGATTCGCAGCGAGGAGAGAACGCCAAATACCATGATTCCCATGCCCAAAAACAACAGTAATAAGGGGCCAAGGCGGAAAGTCTTATCGAAGCCGAGTGTCTTCACTGTCGCGAGCGCCGCCATGCCGAGGAGGAAGCAAATCATGCCCCACTTGAACGACCGATATAACCTTTTCTCAGCCGCTCGTTCGATCTGCGATTTTTCAACTGTCAGGGTCTCCGGAGAAGAATGCGAGGCCACGAGTTTACTAACTGCCTCCAGATCCATTCCGCAACTGCGGCAAAATCGTTGATCAAGAGTGGTGTCGATACCGCAAGTGGGACAGTGCATGAAGGCTCCTCGGTCTGGTCTTCGCTGTTTAGCGATGCGTCATTGAAAGTTCTGCGGTCGACCCCTAACGCCCAAAACACGTAACCATTCGCTCGTAAACTTTCCGCGTCACTCGTACGTCGTTGAGATTGTATTCGCGAATTGCCGCGAGCTTCCCGGCCTGATACAGATCGTAAACTTTGCTGCCTTCCACGGTGTCGGTCTTGCTCGATTCGATACCCAGGGCCCAGGCCACATCATCGAGACTCACATTGCGCCTGGCACCCAGCCACCAATGATGCATCGTGTCGAAAACTCCACGAACTCTGTATTCACCAAGATCAACGAATGGTTTCGCAGAAATACAATGGACGAGACATCGCTGGAAAATAAATGGCAAATCGAATCCGATCAGATTATGGCCCACCAACTCGTCGGCTTCCGGATCAAAATTCTTCAGGTAATCCAAAAAGGCGAGCAGCGATTGCTTCTCATCCTGCTCATTACCTTCGGCATCGATCCCGAACACGCGTTCACTCTGCTCCTGCTCAACTCCAAAATCGATTCCCGCCACCGGCCCGGCGTGAACGGCGATTGAAAGTATCCGCCCGGATGCGGCGCTCAGCGATCCAAGCTGATAGCAACGTTCCTCTTCCAGAAGAATGTCTTCGAGATAACGCCCCTGTTGTTCGAGCCGCATATTTCCGAGTTTCCACATTCTTTCAAGTTGCGGCCCGACGCGCTCGCGAAAGTCGGGAACGGCCAGCGTCTCGATGTCCATCGTGTATGCGAGCGGAAGCACAGGATCGGCATCCTGATGTTCGCGATACTTTTCCAGAGTGATGGGACGATACTCGGTGACAATAAACTGGGTTCGATCCTGATAACTTTCGAGGCGGCCGGTAATGCCCCACAGACCCGGTTTAAATTCTCCCCATTGTTCGAGCGTCTCGCCCCAAATCTTCAGTGGCAGCGCGCCCGTCGCATTGCGTCCAATCAGATCGCAAAAACGCTTGCCTTGCTGCGTGCGTTTTTCGCGCGCCGAAATTACGGCAACCATCAGCCAGAGGTCTTCGCCCAGGGGGAGTTCAGGAATGGGAATGTTTCCGCGCATGATTAATCTCTTGTATGAACCGGCGTCGGGTGTTGTCAGCGCCGCGATTAAATTCGTCGAACCCACATTCTATACTGGCTAACCCTGTGGGACTATCGACTCGGTTAACAACAAGAAGTCTTCCACCAATGATGATCGCTAATCGTCGCCGTTACTTGTTACCTATCAAAATGCTGACTCTACAAACCGAGAAGCTGTCGCGGACTGAAGCGCTGGGGCGGATCAAACTCCTTTCCGGAAAAGATCTGCGTCCGATGGCCGACCAGTTTGGAATCACCGTTTGGAAAAAGGGAAAGAAGAACAAAGGCTGGGCCGGCCACGTTATCGAACGTTATCTAGGGCTCGCACAAAATTCATTGCAGGCGCCGGATTTTGGTTCATGGGAACTGAAAGTGGTACCGCTGCGTCGCGGCGGGGATGGGACAGTAAGGGTTAAAGAATCCATGGCCATCACCATGATCGAGCCGGCTGAAGTGGTGGCAAACAAATTCGCCGACAGTCATCTTTACGACAAGCTGCGCAGTCTGATTGTGGTTGCGCGCGTCTTTGAAAACGTCGAGGACACCGCATCGATGCTCCACTCCGCCGCGGAGTTTGATCTTGATAATCCATCCATTCGCAAACAAGTAGAAGCAGACTACGAAACAATCCGCGAGATTATTCGGACGAAGAGTATTGAGGCCTTAACTGGGGACACGGGAGAGTATGTGCAGGCGCGGACAAAGGGCCGCGGACACGGCAGCACCTCGCGAGCGTTTTATGCGAGGGCCAGCTTTGTGGCCCACATCCTGAACCTTCACAAGCTGGCCTGGATGCCGCGGGTTTATCCGGATCAAGTTGCGTGACTGAGCGAGGCCGCGCGAGGACTTTGTCTTTTCTCCCTTTCCCCTTGGGAAGGGGCTTAAGGGGAAGGGCCTGAGGGTGGTTTCGGGAAGTTCGCTTTCGCTTCAAATAAACGACGCACGCCCAGGCGCTGCCCGTGCCAGGGCGAACACAATGATAGGGCAAGTCGTCTAGACCCTCTCCCTAACCCTCTCCCAGAGCGAGAGGGAACAGATAACGGTTTAATAGGTAGCAGGTCATCTCCCAGAGGAAGAGGGAGATAAACGCTCAAGCTTTCCAGCTCGCTCGACCTCGGCACCCATCCTGCCGGTTAACATCAACCAGATCATTTTGTAGTCGCCCATAAACGACCACAGCGGATACTGAAACGTCGCGGGTTTGTTTTTCTCGATGAAGAAGTGACCAATCCAGGCCAGGCCGTAACCCGGTATCAACGCCAATGGAAACAACCACCAGCGACCGACCGCGATGAAGTAGCAGACGCAGCCGAGCGCGATGGAAGTCCCAACCAGATGGAGCAGGCGCGTGCGCGGGTTGCTGTGCTCGGTGACATAGTGTGGCCAGAACTGTGTGAATGAATTGTATCGATCGGACATGATGAGTTTTTAGTAGGACAGACATTCTTGTCTGTCCACTCCATCTAAGGCCCAACAAGACAGGCAGAATGCCTGTCCTACGCTTCTCCAAACAACTGCATGAATTGATCCGGCGGCAACGGATCCAAATGCGCGAGCTTCAGATTCTCATCCACATGATCCGGATTGCTCATGCCGACGAGCGCGGTAGTGATTCCCGGCGTCGAGCGCACAAACTGGATCGCCATCTGCGCATCAGTCTCAAGTGAGCCAAGCGGCTCTCGCAATCCTGCCGGCATTCCGCGCGCGACGCGACCCTGAAGAATCGAAGCGCTCGCAACCGCGGTTATGTTTAGCGCCGATGCAGCTGCAAGCGTTGAAACATCCTCGCCGTTCACATTTTGGTTTGGCAATGTGAATGCTTCCGGCATTGCGAGGTTGAGCGGCAGTTGAATAAAACGAAACCCATGCGCATCGCCGCCCGCCGCCCTTGCGGTCTTTTCTATCTTTGCCAGCGAATGATAACCGCGAACTCCGGCCGCAACTCGAAATCCATTCCAGGTTGCCACGCCATAAAACTTCAGTTTTCCGTCGCTGCGACTCTTTTCCAAACTCTCAAACGCCAACTTCAGTCGTGCATAAAACTCGGCTTCCGAAACATGATCGAGCTGCGACTCGGGATTGTGCACGTAGTAAACATCGATGCACTCAAGATGCATATTTCGCAGCGACTGTTCCAGCTGGTTCTGTAGATACGCAGGCGTCATGCAATGACTACCGCTAACGAAATCTTCAAAACCCGCAATCCCAGGTTTTACAAAAGTCTCCTCGACATAGCCCCGCACGTCGCGCGGCGGCGCTCCATCAAAAGGCAAATAGCCGCCCTTCGTGCAAATCAGGATTTCATCCCGTGCGTATCCCTCGGATCCGGTCAGCAATTGCAGCGCGGCTCCTACCGACCGTTCGCTTCTTTGGAAACGATAGTTTGCCGCCGTGTCGATTACATTTGCTCCCAGCTTCACCGAACGGACCACCGCCTCGCGGTATCTCGCGTCGGTTTCCTCATCGGCGTTGCCGAGATAGGTTCCAATTCCGAGTGATGACGCGAGGAGGTTTTGCGCGTTGCGGAAATGTTTTTCGGCAGCGTTGCTTTTGAAACGCTCGCCGTATCGCGTCGTGCCTTCAAGGGTTGCGGAGCCAGATAGGGACATAAGGTTTGGGAAGTACTACCCGCAGATTACGCCGATTACACAGATTTCAAAAGAGACTGAGTTCGCGTTTTGGGAACCTACTACCTGATCATCTCTTGAAATCTGCGTAATCGGCGGATAACTCTTTCGGTTCTCGCCGCGAGAGAATAGCTCGCGTCTCCGCGAGCGGCAAGCGTTTCAACGTTTCGATGCGCTGTGTTAGCGTTATGCTTCAAAACTAATCAAAGGAATCCGGCTGATGAACAACTTTCTCGACTGGAAAGAACACGCGGGAGCGCGCGCTGAAAAGTTTTACAAAACCACTTTGTGGCAAGGCGAGCAGATGATGGTCGGAATCAATTGCCTCGAGCCAAATCAAAGACAGGAGACGCATGCGCATTCGGGCGCCGATAAATTTTATTTGGTGCTGGAAGGCAGCGGAAGTTTCATCGTCGGAGACGAAGAACAGGTTGCCTCCGAAGGTTCGATCGTCGTCGCCCCCGCTGGAATTCCCCATGGCGTACTAAATAATTCAACGACGCGTCTATCTCTGCTAGTTGCAATGGCGCCGCCGCCACCAAAGAAATGAAGGGCACCGATAAGACACTGCGTCCCAAAGAGTCTTCGCTCGAAATTTCGAGCGCGGCGCTCGACGAGCTTTCGTCGCAGGTCACTCAACTCGTCGCTGATTATTATTCCGAGATTCGCAGTCTGCCGGTTTTTCCCGAAACTTACGCTGGTAAAACAAGCGAACAAATCGGCACGCTCCTCCCGACTGAGGGCGAAGCGCTGGGCCAACTCCTCAACGACTGTCGTTCCATTCTCAGCGGCAGCCGCCACAATGGTCATCCGCGTTTCTTTGGCTACGTCGCTTCTCCTGCCACTGCGCCGGGTGTCTTTGCCGATCTGATCGCATCGGCAGTAAACGTGAACGTCACTTCCTGGCGTTCCGGTCCGGCAGCCACGGAAATAGAACGCACCGTTATCGGCTGGCTGGGCGAAATGATTGGTTACGCAAACAACAGCCATAAAGCTTACGGGTTGCTGACCAGTGGCGGTTCGATGGCAAACTTTACCGCGCTTTTGATCGCGCATCGCACGAAGGCAGGGGCGCGCGTCGCCAGCGAGGGATTGTGGAATTCGCGCCCGATGACGATTTACGCATCGAGCGAGATTCATATGTCGATTCCCAAAGCCGCCGACATGCTGGGCCTCGGACGACAAAATGTTCGGCTGGTGGAATGCGACGAGCAATTTCGAATGAACGTCTCAAAACTGCGCGCGAGCATCGCCGCTGATTTCGAAAACGGACTGCAACCGTTTTGTGTGGTCGCGAGTGCGGGCACCGTGAACACCGGCGCCGTTGACCCGCTCGCCGAAATCGCTGATGTCGCCAGCGAGTTTGGTCTCTGGTTCCACGTTGACGGCGCGTATGGCGCACTCGCCGCGCTCGATGAATCGAAACGCGCGCTTTTCGCTGGCCTGGATCGCGCGGATTCCGTTTCGCTCGACCCGCACAAGTGGCTTTATGTTCCCCTGGATTCCGGTTGTTTGCTATTTCGCGATGAGGCCCGAGCGCGCGCGGCCTTCAGTTTCGATGAAGCAGATTACATCAAAGTGCACGAACATGATGAAGACGAGGCCTTTGCTTTTTGGAATTATGGACCGGAGCTCTCGCGTCGGTTTCGCGCGCTGAAAATCTGGCTGACGCTCCGTTACTACGGAACACGACGGATTGCTGCTGCGATTAGCGAGGACAATGCGCTGGCCGAATACATGGGGCAACAGATTAAAGCGGCCGACGATTTCGAATTACTCGCGACGCCGGAGCTCAGCATTTGCTGTTTTCGTTATGTGCCGCTCGCGTTGCGGTCGCGATTGGAAGCAAAGTCATTCAGTGAAACTGACGATGCGGCGCTGAATAAACTGAACAATGAAATCATGTTGAGCGTGCAGCGCGGCGGAGGAGCATATCTTTCGAGTGCGACCTTGTGCGGGCGTTTCGCGTTGCGTGCTTGCATTACCAACTTCCGCACTACTCGCGCGGATATCGACCAAACGCTGGAGATCATTCGCGAGTCGGCAAGCGAGCTCACTGGCTCTGCCCTCTGATGTGCGGTGGCGGCCCGGCCCCACCGCACGCGATAGGGTTAGCGTGGGGCTGCGTCCCTCTTCTCGGGCGTAGCCGCTGGTTTGGTCCCGACTTCGGAAGGTCAAGACCTTCCGCACATCGGGCGGCAGCCGCGAGCAATCCAGTCATTGCATAACGATGATGTTGGCTAATCCACAATCTTACGATCGTGAACTGCGCGTTGCGCTCGAACTCGCGCGCGAAGCCGGCGCGGTGATTCTCGATCTGTACGAAGGCCCATTGGTCATCGAGCAAAAGTCACAAATGCACGATCATGAGCCGGTTACTCAGGCCGACAAACTCGCGAATGAATTGATAGTCAGGCGACTCAGCCGTGAGTTTCCCGACGACGGTGTTCTGGCCGAAGAGTCGCCCGACACGGAGCGCCGGCTAGGCAAGAAGCGCGTCTGGATGATCGACCCGCTCGACGGCACGAGTGGTTTCATCGACGGCAACGGCGACTTCGCGGTGCAGATCGGGCTTTCGAGCGACGGGCAAAGTGTTTTGGGGGTGGTCTATCAACCGTTGACAGGTGTGTTGTATCGCGCTATTCGAGGGGCAGGCACATGGGTCGAGCGTCCGCAGTTTGAATCTGAGCTCGCCCGAGTTTCCACCAATGGCGAACTGTCCACAATGCGCCTGGCAGCGAGCAGATCTCATCGCAGCCCGCGCATGGACAAAGTGGTCAAGGCTTTTGGTCTAAAGGAAGAGGTCAACCGAGGATCAGTGGGAATTAAAGTGGGTTTGATTGTCGAGCAGCAGTGCGATTTGTACGTGCACCTCTCGCCGCAAACAAAACAATGGGACACATGCGCCCCGGAGATCATTTTGACTGAGGCCGGAGGCTGTTTGACTGATCTTTTTGGGAAGCCACTTAACTACAATCGCACCGATCTGAACAACCGGAATGGAATTGTTGCGAGCAATGGCGTCGCGCACGACAAGATCATTCAATCCCTCGCGCCGTTGCTCACTGAGTTTGGCCGGAAGCCGCACTGAGATAGTCGGCAGACGCCGGGCAGGCGGCACGCAGATAGCACGTAAGCAGATCCATTTCGGAGAATCCCTTCCACGCGCACCGCAGGTGCAGCAGAAGGTAGCCAGTGGCAAGCGCGCAGCGCGCAGCCACTGGAGAGGCAGGAAAAAGAACGCGCCCCGCAGGGGCGCAGGGACTACCAAACATAGCGTTCGTCGTAATCAATTCCCGCTAACTTCAACATTTCAAGGTACTCCTGCTCAAGGGTCTTATGCCGATGATGTTCATCTTGATTGAGGATGTATTCCTTCACCTTTTCTATCTGGGATGGACTTACGGTGACACCAAAGTAGCCGGGCTGCCAAACAAAGCTCCGCTTGCCGACGGTGTTGTGTATCCACTCTGAGGAACCGCCTTTCACTTCTCTCATGACTCCCGACAGATTATGCGTGGCGCGCAATCCCATAAGCATATGCACGTGATCTACGACGCCACCGACTGCCAATGAAACGCCGTTCAGGTTTCTCACGATGCCGCCGAGATAAGCGTGGAGATTGTTCCGCCAGTCAGGGGTTATGAGTGGGTAGCGATCCTTGGTGCTGAAGACCGCGTGGTAGTGAAGGCTGCAGTATGTTGAGGGCATGCGGAAGCAGTAACATCCCGAACGCCCAAAGGCCACCGGTGAGAGGATTCATGCTTGCGAAGATTGTTGAAAGGAGTGTGGTATCCGTGCGCCCCTGCGGGGCGCAAAGGCCTTTCATGCCAGCCACCAGTGGCCGCGCGCTGCGCGCTTGCCACTGGCTATCTTCTTCCGCACCTGCGGTGCTCGTTGAAGGATTTCGCGCAGCAGTTCCGCTCCGCCGCTGTTCCTGCCGTCTGCCGTCTGCTTCTGCCGTCTTGCTCCTAGTGTCCCGGAGTCGTGGTCGAGCCTTTCACCTTTGCCTCGCCGAGTTTGACGATCCAGATGCCGCTGTGCACGTCGTTGAAATAGACCATGCCTTTGTGCGGCTGCGCGCCCCAGGTGAACGGAAGGTTGGGCTTAAAGCCTTCGGTGTCACCGGCCCACAAATGTCCGATCTCGCGTCCCTGGCGATATAGGTCGCCGCGCAGTTCTCCCGAAACATCTACCACGCGCCCGCCGCCGTTGTAGTAGCCCATGTACATTATGTCGTCCTCGACCCACATGTTATGCGCGCCCGCTTCCGGCACCGGATACTCCGCAACCTTCCGGGGATTGTTGATGTCGGACACGTCGATTACATGAACGATGCCGCGCACCGGTACGCGCTCGCGAGCCTGAATATCGAAGATCGGCGGAAACACCTCATCGCCTACAAACACATAATTCTTGTAACGAAAGACTGAGTGAGTTCCGGCCAGCCAGCCGTTGCCGTAGAGTTCGTGATGATTAAACCGAAATTGACTTACCAGCGCCGGCCGCTCCGGGCGTCCACCTTTGATCCCGCTGCCCACGTCGAGAATAATCAAACCGTCGCGCCAGTAGGCGAGATAAGCAAGTCCATCCTTTACCTGCAAATCGTGCAGATATCGCCCGCCGACTGTGTCGCCCTCGCTCGTGCGAATCGTTGTAGCGACCTGACTGGGCACTTCCCAGCGCGCCACTTCCTTCGGATTCTTCACGTCGGCAAAATCGATTACTCGCATTGAGCCAGTGGTGTCGTCGGTTAAGTAAACGTAGTGGGAGTCGACGAACGCACTGTGAACTCCGCCCGTCACTGTGGCGGTGTATTCGGAAATCAGCTTTGGATGTGCCGGATCTGAGGTGTCGTAAAACGCAATTCCGTTCCTGCGGTTTGAGGCGCCTTCGCGCGAAATCACGAGAATCTTGCCATCTGCCGTGGTGGTGATGTCGTTAACGATCCTGGCGTCAACCTTAATAGTGTCGGTGAGTTTTGGTTCCGCCGGGTTTGAAATGTCGTAAACGAGGAACTTGTCGGAGATGGTTGAAAGGTAAGCGTGATTCCTGAAGACCCAAACTTCAGCGGCGGCAAAATCTTTGGTGCGCGCGCGCCCAATCAGGTTAAGTTCCCGCTCCGCATTTCGTGGCGCCACCACCACCGAGGCGATAGCTTCTTCGCGACCACTGGCCGCGGTAACCACATACGATCCCGGCAGCTCGGCGACAAAACCACCATCTGCATCGACAGTTCCGCCTGGACCACTGACTGTCCAACGCACCGCCGAGTTATCGACCTGGCCCACACTTGCCTTCACATTAAACCGCACTACGTCGCCAGTGCGCGCCGTGGTCGACCTCGGATCGAGAGAAAGGCCAGACACATTGCTCTTCACCACCGTCACGGTCGCACTGCCCGTACCGCTACCGGAAACAGCTGTGATCTGGACGCGGCCAGGAGCGTGTGCTGATACGACCCCGGCAGCGTCTACCGTCGCCACGGCAGGCATACTGCTGGACCATTTCAGCGAAGCATCATTGCGAGGATTCCCCTCCGCACTCCGGGCGATTACCGTGAGTTTGCTGGTGGCGCCCGCCACAAGGGTAGGGTTAAGCGGCGCGATTTCAACTTTCGTTACCGGACCAGCCTTGACTATCACTTTGGTGAAGTGGGGCTTGCCCCCGATGATTGCGCCAACCAACACTTCCCCAGGACTAAAAAATGAAACGTTGCCGGAATTGTCAACGCCGGCCAGATCAAACGGCGCGGCGATCCACGTCGTTGGCGGATTCTTGATGTCCTTACCCGCTGCATCTTTCGCGACGGCGGTAAACTTAACCTTCTGGCCGGGGAAAATATCGGTGGTGGCGTGGGTGACTTCAACGGTCGCCACAATCGGAGCCGGCGCCGTCGGAGTTGCCTCCTGCGCAAAAGAGATCGCGCCCGGCGCGATTAGCGCTACAAGGCATAGCATGACAACAAAGCTCCTGAGGGTGCCCATAAACTGTTCTCCTGTTGAACTGGTCCTTTGAAGGAACAACACGGGTGGAATCAAGACAAATCCGAAAGCGAATCTTAGACAGTGGTCGCGCGCGACGCAAGCAGGTCCAACACAGGAAGGTGCCGGCGTGGTTCGAGCATCCTCTTTACTGGGGGGCGCGGGCGTCCCGGCAATGAGCGCGAAAAGGCAACCAGTTCCGTTATGACAAGTCGCCTTCCGATCTTTTCGCGCTTCGCGCTCATTTGCGAGCGGGACGCCCGCGGCCCCAGCAACTACTTGAATACTCCTTAGCCATGCGCCATTATTCGTTGAAGGCGGACAATCATGGCAAACATCCAGCAACGCCTGACGGAAAACATCCCCGGAGATTTCTTTGTCGATGCCAGCTGCATCGACTGTGATACGTGCAGCCAGCTCGCGCCTGAAATATTCCGCGATCACGGCGAGCAGTGCAGCGTTTATCATCAACCCAAAACTGCGGCAGAGACGCGCAGCGCGCTGATGGCCCTCGTCGCCTGTCCCACAGGTTCAATTGGAACAACTCAAAGACACGACCCGCATATCGGCATAGATGCGTTTCCGTCGCAGGTAGCAGAAAACGTCTACTTCTGCGGTTTCACTGCCGAGTCCAGCTTCGGCGCCTGGAGTTATCTCATTACGCGACCGGAGCAGGTAGGCGGCAACGTGCTGGTAGATTCGCCAAGGTATGCCACACAATTGGTCAAACAGATTGAGGCGATGGGCGGCGTCAAGCTCATGCTGTTAACCCACAAAGATGACGTCGCCGACCATGAACGCTTCGCCACGAAGTTTGGCTGCGAGCGCGTCATGCACGCAGACGATGGAGCGGCCCGGCTTGGGGTGGAGCGAATCATTGAAGGCGCAGACGCATTTCAGCTCGACGCGGATCTGCTCGTAATTCCTACTCCCGGGCACACTCGCGGGCACGTGGTATTCCTGTACAAAGACAAATTTTTATTTACCGGCGATCACCTGGCCTGGTCCCCCACCCGCAATACGCTGACGGCTTTTCGCAGCGTGGCTTGGTACTCCTGGCCGAAACAGATCGCCTCGATGGAAAAGTTGGCCGATTACAGTTTCGAGTGGGTTCTGCCCGGCCACGGTAATCTTCATCACGACAACATGCAAAACATGCGGTATCATCTCGAATCCTGTATCGCCTGGATGAAGACGCGCTAGCTCGCACCGCAGAATTGTTTGTTTGCGCCGCTAGTTAACCCATTGCTTTGCACTTAATTCCCCAAGTGAGGTAAAGATGAATAGAAATGCAAAAATTGCGCTCGGTTGTGGTGGCGCCGGATGCCTGGGCCTGATCCTGGTCGTAATTCTGGTTGCGATTCTGATAGTCACCGGGTATATCAAGGCGCCCGGCATTTACAGCCCGAGCAGCAACTACAATTACAACTACAATTACAATTCGAATCGAAACCTGAATTCGAACACGAACTCGACAAGCTCGGCTTCGACATTGTCCAACGATGACAAGCACAAACTGTTTCAGGCGGGGGGCGCCACAAGGGATAACGTCCTTTTTCTGAGAGTCCTCACCAAGATTGGTTTTCCCAATGGCCAAGGTGACGGTTACGACGAGTTTATCAAGGGGCACGTCCCCTGGGCCATGAAGAATATTGAGTTTATGCAGTCAGTAAACACAGCCCAAAAAGCACGCGCCTACGTTGAGGAACACATCGACGACTAAGAAGTTCATCTGCTTCGAGCTACGGCAAGACGGGCGCGAGTGCGGTTTCGCGTCCGTTTTGTTATGGTAAGTCACCGTCCAATGTCCAACGTCCAAAGTCCAACGTCGGGACAAAGACCTTGGACTTTGGACTTTAGACTTCTCTCGTTTTTATGAATCCCGCTAAAATCCGAAACTTTTCCATCATCGCCCATATCGATCACGGCAAGTCGACACTGGCCGACCGGCTGCTCGAATTGACCGGGGCGGTGACGGGCCGCGACATGTCGGCGCAGATTCTCGACGACATGGACCTGGAGCGCGAGCGCGGGATTACCATCAAAGCTCACGCCGTCCGGCTCGATTACAAAGCGCAGGATGGCCAGTCGTATATCCTGAATTTGATCGACACACCGGGGCACGTCGATTTCTCCTACGAAGTTTCGCGTTCACTTTCCGCTTGCGAAGGCGCGTTGCTGATCGTCGATGCGTCGCAAGGGGTCGAGGCGCAAACACTCGCCAACACCTATCTCGCCATTGAAAACAATCTCGAGCTGATTCCGGTAATCAATAAGATCGATCTTCCCGGCGCCGAACCGGAAAAGGCCATTGAACAAATCGAGCACTTCATCGGGTTGGAAACTCACAACGCAATTCTTACGAGCGCAAAAACCGGCGTTGGTGTAGCGGAAGTGTTGGAAGCGATCGTGCGCGACGTGCCGTCGCCAAAAGGCGATCCAGATGCACCTTTGAAAGCGTTGATTTTCGACTCCTGGTACGATTCCTATCGCGGCGTCATCGTTCTCTTCCGGGTCATCGACGGAACAATTCGCCCGGGAATGAAGATTCGCTTTTTCAATGCCGGCCGCGATTACCTGGTGGAAACGCTGGGCGTGAATCGACCGCGTCCAACTCCGATCGACTCACTTGGCGTCGGCGAAGTCGGATTTTTGACCGCTTCGATCAAGACCGTTGCTGACGTGCAAATCGGCGACACGATCACCGAAGCCGCCCGCCCCACGAAAGAACCGTTTCCCGGTTATCAGGAAATCAAGCCGATGGTTTTCGCGGGGCTCTACCCGATTGACACAAACCAGTATGAAGAGTTGCGCGAGGCAATGGACAAGCTACGGCTTAACGACGCTTCCTTTTTTTACGAACCGGAATCGTCAACCGCGCTCGGCTTCGGATTTCGTTGCGGCTTCCTCGGCCTGTTGCACATGGAGATTGTGCAGGAACGTTTGGAGCGCGAGTTTAATCTCGATTTGATTACTACCGCGCCGGGCGTTCGTTATCTGGTAACTACGACGGACGGTAAGGTGACGGACATCGACTCGCCGGCGAAGATGCCTGACCCCGGCAGGATCGTGAAGATTGAAGAACCGGCCATTCGCGCCACCATCCTAACGCCCGAGGATCACCTCGGCGGGATTCTCGCGTTGCTCGAAGAAAAGCGCGGGCAGCAAAAAGGTTTCGAATACATCACTTCGAATCGCGTGATGCTGACTTATGAGTTGCCGCTCAATGAAATCGTGCTCGACTTTTACGACCGCCTGAAATCAACTTCGCGCGGCTACGCTTCGCTCGATTATCACCTCGCGGGTTATTGGGAAAGCGATCTGGTCAAGCTTGATGTGCTGGTTGCAGGTGAACCGGTCGATGCCCTGTCGCTGGTTCTTCATCGTGACACGGCGGCGGCGAAGGGCCGTTTGCTGGCGTCAAAAATGAAGGAATTGATTCCGCGACAGCTTTTTGAAGTTCCGATTCAGGCGGCTATCGGCGCTAAGATAATTGCCCGCGAAACTGTGAAGGCGATGGGCAAAAACGTGATTGCCAAGTGCTACGGCGGCGACATCTCCCGCAAGCGCAAGCTGCTCGAGAAGCAGAAGGAAGGCAAGAAGCGCATGAAGAAAGTCGGCCGGGTCGAGATTCCGCAGGACGCATTTCTGGCGGTGCTGAAGGTGAATGAATAACCCACGAGGGCGCCTACATTGCGACTCGAACATGAACTCCTCCTGCTTTGCGCGCGCACGCAGGTTGACGAAAAGACGCGGCAGCGCCTCAACGTGATCACGTCCCCTCCGGCAGAAATCGATTGGGACTATTTCCATCGGCTGGCGCGCCGCCATTCAGTATTGCCATTGATCTACTCGCAGCTGAGTAAGCTCAACTCCCTTAACATTCCTTCCTCTGAGCTGGATCGACTAAGAAAAAATTACCAGAACAACGCGGCGCGCAATCTGTTGTTGAGCGCTGAGCTCTGCAAGATTCTTCAGCAGCTTGAAAGCGCGGGCATTGAGGCAGTTCCTTATAAAGGTCCGGCCCTCGCAGTTTATGCCTATGGCAACGTGGCATTGAGGCGATTCGTCGATCTCGACATACTGGTGCGGAAGGGCGACGTCTTGCAGGCCTTGAAAATTCTGGAGGGTGCAGGGTTTGTTTGCCCCACACCATGGACCAGCGCCCAACGAACCTTATTGCTGCGCACGCAACACAATCTATCGATGAGTCGGGAGTCGGGCCTGCTGGTGGTTGAATTACATTGGGAAGTCGCGTCCAGATTGTTCGCCAGGTCCTTACAGGCTGAAGATGTTTGGGGACGTCTGGCATCAATGCGGCTCAATAATCTTGAGGTGAAGTGTCTGGCGGCGGAGGACCTTGTCCTATCACTCTGCGTGCACGGTTCCAAGCATCTCTGGGAACGACTGGCGTGGATCTGCGATGTAGCTGAACTGATAAGAACCCGCAAAGAGATCGACTGGGACACGCTGCTCGCTCGTGCAGTCTCGGCGGGTAGTCAACGAATGCTACTGCTCGGCCTGCACCTGGCAAATAGTCTTTTGGACGCTCCACGGCCGGCGCAAATAGAAGAGAGACTCAAAGCTGATCCCACGGTGGCCAGACTGGCCCGAGAAGCATCGCAGCGGCTCTTCGTTAGCGCTGACCCGCTGGCCATCACCATCTTCGAGAGCTTCAGTTTCAACTGGGCTGTGCGCTCCGATTTGCGTTCCAAACTGCGTTACTGTCGCCTGCTGCTGCAACCCACGGATGCCGACATAGAGACTCGCCCTTTGCCTCGGGCGCTCACTTTTATCTATTACCTGAGGCGCCCGTTTGCCTTGCTCAGACGCGACCGCGAGCGGCGACATGCGTCCGGAAATGCCAAAGAAAGATGAGCACATCTCTAACCTCTGAGCCTTGTCTAACCAGCGCGCATATTGGCTCAAAATTCAGATCGTTGCGATTGACGCACAAAAACTCGCGTGGTAGTTTCGTTTCAAATTCGCTCGGCGATTAGAGGCCAGGAAATACCTCCAGGTGATCCAGCAAAACTCCTTAACAGTTTCAACAAATCAAGCATCTCGCGGCAGCGTCACTCTGTATTCGCGCGCGGCAGCGTTCGCTTTAGTCGTCGTCACTTCCCTGGGCTTCCTGGCCATGAATGCCTATGCGCAAACGTCAAAACAGCCCGGCAACACCAGACCCGCAAGCAAGCAACGCCACCGTTTGCGCATAACTGATGGTGACATCATGGGAGTGTCATTGAAGGCCGACAAAGCGAAAATGACTGAGATCGCGGCCGATCTAGCCAAGCGACTGCGCACTCCGGTCAATCTCGGACCATCCTTAAAGACGGAAGCGCTTACTGTCGAATTTGTGGATTTAACTTTTGAATCGGCGATGGCCCTGATTGCTCCGCGGGTCTTGGTTGATTATGAAATCAGGGCGAACGCAAAGCCGAAAGCGCTCGCCATCTATCTCATGGGATTTGATGATCCCGATCCGGCTAAAAACGAAACTGTTCAGAGCCCGTCTGAAGCTATGATGTTCGAAGGGAACACCGAGGACGAACCTGCGTCGTCGACAGAGCCTCAAGACGATCCGCTCCAGGTTGACCTGGAAAATAACCTTCTGACGATCAGGTCAAAAAAACAGCCCCTCATTGCGGTCATTCTCACCATCGCTGAAGTGTTGGAAGTGCCGACTGAAATTAAACACGAGTCGCGCGAGATCATTGACACCGTTATCAAGGACACACCTTTTGAGGATGCCATTACGAGACTCTCGCCAGACATTCGCCTATATGTTCGAGCTGATTTGACGCGTTGGACGAGAATGCCCCTCCGAGTCAGACTGGTGGCGCCAGAGAAAGTAGAAGTTCAATAACAACCGGCGGGCTCGGAGCCAATCGTCCTTGTTCGAGTTTGATATGGATGCAGTTAATGCTACGCGACAAGGCCGCCGGCTTGTTTACCATGTGGCCGAACGCTCAGTCACGATCAATGCTCTCGATGCTTCGTCCGCCGATCTAATCGACAGGGTGTTTGCCGAATGGCATCTGACTCCGAAAGGCGAAAACGATTACTGCTTAACCGGCTGCCGGATCAGGATCAGAACAGACAGCGGCTTTGCGCCGGTTCCGTCCGGAAGTCATCGATTCGAGATTGCCGACAACGGCGTTTGTTACAGCAATGGCTCGACGTTGTATCTTGAAATTCACGACTGCCTGGTCGTTCTAGGCTTACCCGGGCTCGCCGACGTTGAGGTTTGGATAAACCCAGGGCGCACAGATGATTTTCAGGAGTTGATCAGAGTAGTCAGTTATGCCTTTTCGTCTGCTTTGCGTCGCTGCGGATTGTTTGAATTGCATAGCGCTGCCGTCGTTGACCCAACCAGTAATCAGGGCGTCTTGATCGTCGGGCCATCGGGGAGCGGAAAATCGACTTTGACCACGCAGCTTGCGGCCTCCGGATGGCCTTATCTCTCGGATGACGTCCTGGTGATTGGCGACCGGAATGATGAGATCGCGGCGTGGCCGGTGCGCCGGTGCTTCGCGGTCACTGAGCAAACACTTTCGCAGAGTCAATTCCTGCAGTCGCGGGTGTCATTCAGTCAGCCAGGAAGAGCGGAGAAGGCCCGCTTCTCGCCGCATGAGGTTTTTGATTCGGGATTCAAGGAGAGCTGCACGCCGCAAAGTCTGTTTTTTACGCAAATTGCGCAGAATGAGGAGAGCAGGATTTCACCGCTGTCGGCTGGGCAAATGATGTCGCGCCTGCTTCGCATGAGTCCGTGGTCGGCTTACGATCAGAGCACTGGTCGCGAGCACCTCTCGGCGCTTGCACGACTGATCAAGCAGTGCAAGGGGTTCGATCTTTTTGCGGGCAGAGACCTTCTGGTGCCCGGTAAGTCGGCCAGTGCCATGGCCAGCGTTATTCAGCAATAGTTGTTCAGCAAAAGTCATATGAATGAACCGGAGTTGGCCATAGAGAATTCGCGCTACGGACCACGTCGTCTGACCGTGGAGCTCACCAACGTTTGCAACTTGCATTGTAGCTATTGCCTGCGTGATGAAGATGCGCTTTATCATTCGCCGGCGCACTTTTTTCCTGTCGAATTGCTCTCACGAGTGCTCGGTGACGCGCGAGAGTGCATGCAGATTGAACAGGTGATGTTTACCGGCGGCGAAGTTACGATACATCCTGCCTTTGGAGAAATCATCGAGACCGTGGCTGCGCACGGATTGAAATGCAGCTTCATAACCAACGGCTGGCATTTCGAACGCGTTTGGCCGGTCGTGCTTAAGCAGCGAGCCGCGATCACACACGTCGCTTTCAGTCTTGATGGCGCAACGCGCGAGGCGCACGATCATTGGCGAGGTGCGGGGTCATTTAAACGGGTCGTGCAGGCGCTTTCGCGTTGTTGGGCCAACGACTTTCCTTTCCTGCTGAAAGTCGGCATTCGCCGCGACACAGTTCAGGATCTTGAGCGCATCGCCGTTTTCGCGGCGCGCATGGGCGCTGCAGCATTAAGTTTCGCGCACCTGATGCCTACCTCAAACGATATCGCAACTTCCTTAGCGCTGACGCTTGACGAACGCGCTGAAGCCGAGCGGGAGATTGCGCTGCTGGCAAGAATCTTCAAAATGCGAATTGGCATTGATGTAGGCTATTACAATACCGAACTTGCATCTCCATGCTCGGCCCTGAGCGGCGTGAGCGCGAACATTAATTATCGCGGACACCTTTCTCTCTGTTGCAACCTGTCCGGTTATCGCGGTGGCAACGGTGAGGAAGATGTGATTACCGATCTGAATCACGAGGAATTCGGTGTCGCCTTTGCTCGTTTGCAGCAAGTCGCTGCGACGCAATCGGAGCTCCGCATAAAGGCTCTAACGGACCTCGCGGCAATCGGCGCAAAGGCGGATTTGACGACCGGATCTCCCTGCCTTTTCTGTCTGAACACAATGGGAAAAACTCCGTGGGACTCACTGGTTCAAATATCGCCGCTAACATCCGACCGCCAAACCCTCCCGCTACTCAGCTGACCGCACCTTGAAAGGGATCTTACATGACCGTCAATAGCAATGAATCCAGTGCTGCGTCACCGGTGCCGCACGAGCACGTAATTTTCACGGATCTGGATGGCCTCGAAGGGGTGTTGGTGGATCTAAATACAAAGAAATACTACCAACTCAACGAAACAGCGAGTGTGATATGGCGCGGGCTCGAGAAGCGGTTGCCGGTAGCCGACATCGCACGAGAGTTAACTGAGCGCTATGACGTAACGTTGGAACGAGCAGTATCCAGTATTGATCGAGCACTGCATCATTTTAAGGCGCAAAAGCTGATTGCGACGTAGAATCCCGCTAGGATGGGGCCAAGTTCGTATGGTGTAACTCTCCTGGAAGTGATCAAAAAACTCGTTGACGCACCGTTGGACCATTAGTATCATGCTTGCCCCGCCAAAATTACACTCATCAAAAATTGTGGCAAGTCAGAAAGCGTCGACTTGCAGAATATGGACATTGAATACCTCGAATTGCGAGAGAGCGGCTGGAATTTGGGTCGCAAAAAAGGAGAACCATGGTTAGGCCATTTCGAACTGTCTTCATTGCTGTTTCAGTAATACTCGTATTATTCACACTTCAGATTGGCGTTTCGGCCAAGAAGAAGAGTTCAAAGCGAAAGAGTCGGGCTGCGCGAAGCGCACCAGTAATCTTCATGGTTCCCGGCCAGCGAAGCGTCCCCTCAGTAGTCACACCTCCGGTGTTAACGCCTGTGTCGGCGCCTGCTGCCTCAAACGATATTCTTCTCAACATGTCAGCACCAGGGCAGCGGGGGACGACGCCTGCCACTCTATCGGCCGGCGGCAGTCGTTCGAACACCGGAACTGCGGGCGGTGATCAGGACGGCAAAGGAAAAAATTCCTGGGTAGCTCGTCCATCCATCACAACATCAGGTCCGTTAATCATCAGCGAATTTCGCTTGCGAGGCCCTAACCCTAACGGCGCCAGTAATGAGTTCATCGAACTCTACAATAATTCCGGCGCGGACCACACAGTAGCTGGAGGCGGCACCGGTTACGCGGTGGCTGCGTCAGACGGCGTAGCGCGTTGCGTTGTGCCAAACGGAACTGTCATTCCCAACCGCGGTCACTATCTCTGCGTCAACTCCGTTGGTTACTCGCTGTCTTCCTATCCGGCCGGCAACGGGACCACGGCAACCGCCGACGCCACCTATACCACTGACATTCCTGATAACGCCGGCATAGCGCTCTTCAATACCACCGTTGCGGGCGACTTTATCTTGGCTAACCGGTTTGACGCAGTGGGCTCAACTTCCGAAGCCAACACGCTTTACAAGGAAGGCACCGGCTATCCAGCCTTGACGCCGTTTTCGATTGACTACTCTTTCTACCGCGACAATTGCGGCAAGAGCGGATCTATTACCACCTTCGGGGCGTGTCCAATCAGCACGCCTAATGACACCGAAAACAACGCGGTTGATTTCATTTTCGTTGACACTAACGGTACTTCGGCTGGCGCCGGACAGCGCCTCGGCGCGCCGGGCCCGGAAAACCTTTCGAGTCCGATCCAGCGGAATGCGTCCTTCGGTTTCGATCTGCTCGACCCGTGTGTCGGCACGGCCAGTCCGCCAAATCGGGTGCGCGACTTCACGTCAGACCCGGCAAACAATTCAACCTTCGGCACTCTCGACATCCGCAAAACTGTTACGAACAACACGGGCGCAAATGTCACTCGCGTGCGTTGGCGAATTATTGACATCACAACCTTCCCGGCGCCTTCTGGGATAGCCGACCTTCGGCCACGAACTTCGCTTGCCGTCGTCGTGACTGTCGATCGAGCACCATGCGGTTCGGGAACAAGCAACGTTACCGTTCAGGGAACTACGCTTGAGCAGCCTCCCAGCCAGCCCAACGGCAGCGGCTTCAACGGCAGCCTCTCCTCCGGCACGGTGACTCTCGCCACGCCGCTGGCTAACGGCGCTTCGCTTGACGTGCGCTTCCTGCTGGGCATACAACAGACCGGTAGTTTCAAGTTCTTTATAAACGTCGAAGCTCTGCCATAGCCTTCTGTGGCAAGCAGCCGGGACACTTTGTCATAAGTACTTTCGTTCAGAGGAGGAAATCCGCGTGTCAGAAGATCAAGATAAAGCTTTCGCTAATGACCAAGCCGCCGAGAGTTTGGAACCAACTCTCAAGAAGACGTTTGTTGAGCCTGAGATTTCTCAGCCAGTAGACGTACTTGAGGCCACGACTTTTTTTCAGCTTACCGATAGCGGCGCTACCAACTGAAGTCCAGCCTGTGGTCTACCGTAAGACCTGGTTGTAGCTCGTTGCTATTCTTAGTTGGAACGGTGCAACCCTAAAGGACCGGTTTCCCGAGTAACTTACACGGGTGGCCGGTCTTTTTGTCGAACCCCGACCGTTGTGTTCGGGTTATTCGGAGCTGAAATTTTCAAACGAATGGGACTTACTCAAGATCCGAAAACTGACAACCACACTAACGCAAGAGATCGACGTTACCTTGCGCGCTACTTGGTGCTGACCATTGTTCTCATGGTCCCGCTCGTTTTCTCTTTCGCTTTCATCAGAAACCTTTATCCGTTTGCCGCCTCGACCATGATGCTTCGCGATCGAGACCGCGGCAGCGACTACTACATTCTCCGCGGCGAAACCCTGACTGGTGAAACCATTGATCTGCCACCGATCAATCTGACTGACGCATTGTCCGGCCGTCACTGGAGCCTCGTGTCCGCCGCAGTAGAAAACAAAAGTTTCCAGATAACTTCGCTTCATCCTGAAAACGCGCGCCTGGCGGCGGCCCACGTCGGCGACGATTTACCTCGGGCGGCCCGGCTCGACGAGCTTTTGCGCGCGTGGGGACTTATCTATAACTCGCGCTTGCCGGAAGCGTCACCTCAAAGGTTGCGTTCGGTGAGACTTGACGCCTACCGGTGGAAAGGCGAGATCGCCGGCGACTCCGGTCAATTCGTTGAATCGTGGAGAGCATTACTCTAAGAAAACTTGTTCCAACTGATTCCGCCACGCTGGGAATGGTTCGCGCCGGAGTCTGCGGATTCGTCTTCTGTGAAATTCTCCTGACCTCATTCTCAGACCTCGGCCAACTGCCCGTAACTTTACTGCGCCCGACTGGGGCCATGAAACTATTACCCTGGCGCCTTTACGATCTATTGCTGACCCCTGGCGGCATGCTTGGGTTCAAATGTCTGATGGTGATTTCGCTCGGCGCGGCGACTCTCGGCTGCTTTACCAGTTTGGCGACGAAAGCTTCAGCGCTGCTTTTTGTTTTCTATGAAGGTGTTTTGCGCAGCTTTGGACATTTTAATCACGACGAGATGCCGGCCGTATATATTCTGGTTGTTTTAGCCCTTGCTCCCTGCGGCGATGCCTTCTCGCTCGACAACCTGCGCGGAAAGACCAGATTGCGCCGGTCTGAAATTCTCTACGGTTATCCGATCCTTCTGATGAGGATCTTGCTGGCCTGGTCTTACTTCAGCTCCGCGTTGATCAAACTGCGGGTAGCGGGGCTTGGTTACTTAAGCGCGGACAATCTGCCGGCCCTGGCGATTGAGCACTCGCTGGATAATTTGCATGACACACAATACAAGTTCGCGTTTTCCTTGCCGCAGATCAGTAAATACACTCCCATCTTCGTGGGATTAGCGTTGGCTTGGGAACTCTTGTTTCCACTGGCGATCTTTTTCAGGCGCGCCCGGTTCATCATCCTGACTATCGGGATCGGCTTTCACCTGGCCACGATGTTTCTGATGAATATCTTTTTTCCCTATCACATCGCAATGTACGTTGTTTTTGTGGATTGGGGACGATTTCTCGCGAAGGTCAGGTCATGGGCGGATCGCCGCGTTCGCCGACCCGAGCCCCCTTCCCTGATCGAAAGGCTTACGCCGCCGTAATGTTCCGGTAAATTGAAACGGTTGACGACATAAATCGCGCGTGGTAGTTTTGATGTTAATCACCTACTAAAACTTGCCTCCGACTGAAAGTGCGGTTGTAGATCCTAGGGTAAGCTGACCACTTCGAGAGCGATCGAATGAAGGTTCACGAAAGTTGGATTTGCCGTTTTGCGGTAGTGCTGATTGCGAGCGCCTGTTTAGTCGGGATCGCTGCTGGTCAGACCCAGAAGCAGGGATCCTCGTCAAAACGAGGTCCTGCTTCACCAGGCTTTTCTCTGCGAGTTTTTTCTGCCGACTTACTAGTTATCTCCTTAAAAGCTGACAGCGCAGCGCTTGCTAATATTGCGGGCGAGCTTTCCAAAAAATTGCAGTTACCCGTGCACCTCGGAGCATCAGTAGCCAAACTAGAAGTCACCACGGATTTCAGGAGAATGATGCTCGAGCCCGCACTGCATCTTCTGGCGCCGGTAGTCTACGTCGACTACGAAATCAAATATGCACCCGGCCAGCAACCCCGAGCGGTTGCGATTTATCTCGGAGGTTTCGTTGATCCCGTTCCGCCGATCAACGCCACGCTGACCCAGAGCTCACAGGTGTACATGTTTGAGGGTAACACTGAACAGGACAGCAATCCGGAAGCGACTGCGGCAAAAGAAAAGTCGCTCCTGGTGTCTTTTAAGGCCAATGCTTTAACGGTTAAGGCGAAACAGCAGCCTTTGAACGTAGTGTTGTCTCGAGTCGCCAATGAGATTGGCATCCCGCTCGACATTCGAGATCCAATCGACGAGGTTGTTGATATTGATTTGGACCAAATGCCATTGGAGGACGCTGTCGCTCGTTTAGCTCCGAACGTCCGTCTGTATGTGCGCGCAGACCTGCAGCGCTCCCGCAGGACGCCATTCCGGATAGTGCTTTTAGCAAGAAATCAAAGGTCATAAAACTAGGATATTCCAAGGAGAATCTCGATGAACCACTTATCTCGTTTAGGCTTTGCAGCTACTATTACTTTGTTGTTTCTGATCATGATCTCAGCTTCGCAAACAGTTTCAGCGCAGCTCATCATCAGCGAGTTTCGCGTGCGTGGGCCAAGCGGGGCCAATGATGAATTCATCGAGCTTTACAATAACAGCGGCGCGGATCACACCGTTGCTGGCGGCGGCACCGGTTATGCAGTCGCAGCCTCAAATGGAGTGGCACGATGCGTGGTCCCGAATGGAACAGTCATCCCCAACCGCGGTCATTATCTCTGCGTCAACTCCGTGGCTTACTCGCTTTCTGCGTATCCCGCCGGCGACGGGACGACGGCAACCGGCGACGCAACCTATACCACTGACATACCCGACAATGCGGGCATCGCGATTTTCAACACCTCCGTCGCGGGCGACTTTACGCTTGCTAACCGGCTCGACGCGGTGGGTTCGACATCCGAAGCCAACACGCTTTACAAGGAAGGAACCGGCTATCCTGCCTTGACGCCGTTTTCAATTGACTATTCTTTCTACCGCGACGATTGCGGCAAGAGTGGATCAATTACCACTTTCGGTCCCTGTCCGATCAGCACGCCCAAGGATACGAACAACAACGCGGCGGATTTCATTTTCGTCGACACCAACGGAACTTCGGCGGGCGCCGGCCAACGACTCGGCGCGCCAGGACCCGAAAATCTTTCGAGCCCGATCCAGAGGAATACGTCTTTCGGCTTCGATAACCTCGATCCGTGCGTGGCCAGCGCCAGTCCCCCGAACCGCGTGCGCGACTTCACTTCGGATCCGGCAAATAATTCAACCTTCGGCACCCTCGACATCCGCAAGACTGTGACGAACAATACGGGCGCGAGCGTCTCACGCCTGCGTTGGCGCATCATTGATCTGACAACCTTTCCCGCTCCATCCGGTATAGCCGATTTGCGGCCGCGGACTTCGACCGCTGTCGTCGTTACCGTCGACCGTGCGCCGTGCAGTTCGGGAACAAGCAACGTCACAGTGGAGGGGACTACATTGGAGGAAGCCGACCCTCCACCGCTTCCGAGATCGCAGCCGAACGGAGGCGGATTTAATTCTTCGCTCTCTTCCGGTACGGTCACACTCGCCACGCCGCTCCTTGCAGGCGCGTCTCTCGACGTGCGGTTTCTGCTCGGTATCCAGCAGACCGGTTCCTTCAAATTCTATATCAACATCGAGACACTGTCTGGCGGTGGGCCTGCACCGCAGCCCGACGGACAAGGTGCTTCCAAGAGCCAAAAGTGGATCGACTGGAAGGCGCCAATTACAGGAATTACCGACCAACCATCAGTGACTACGGCGACTTCGTTGACTCCGGCCGGCCCGGGTTGGTTCATAGTAATACCACCGTCAGCAAATCGATCGCCTAAAACAAAGACCAGCACCGATGCGGATGACGCGAAAGAAACCACCAAGCTGACGACGAAGGAATCGCGAAGCGTGAAGGTGAACTCAGAGGCAATAACGGTCGCCGAAGTCTCGCCTTCGTTGCCGATTGTCGAAGCATCAGTTGTTGCGCCATCAACAGTCGTCGCGGCTCCGGCGACTCCAGTTGTTACGGCGATGAAGTCCGGCGGAGTCTCGACGGCGATCTCAGTACCGACCGTGAGTGCCGGATCTCAAAAGTCGACCTCGGCGGCAAAGGAACGTAGCAAACAACGGCGCGGCGACGCCCGCGCTCGTCGCAAATCAACGCCAAGACGTTAGTGCTTTGTCTAGCGTTAAACTAAAAGCGCCGGCGTCATTCATTTTGACGGCGGCGCTTTTGCCCTGGTCTATTTACGGGCGCGTAAGTTCATATCAACCGCGAGCCGGCAACGTATTCCTGCCCTGCTCGCGATGTATGTCGAGTTGTTGACCTGCCAGATCGTGCGTGGTAGTTTGGGCCATTCTCACCGATTGCACCAGCCCGCCACGGAAACTTTGATCTGTTCTCCGTAGTACTGAGCCACTTTGATAAGCTGAGACATTAAGTTCACGAGAGTCGGAGTTATTAAATCGCTTTTTTACCAACACGTTCAGGGAGCCAATCCAGCCCTGCTATCGCCAGAAAAACCCAGGTGTGATCGCGCCCGCCGCCTGACTAGGAGAACGTCCATGAAACATTTGACACGTCCAGCCTTCGCGGCCACTTTAACTTTCCTGCTTCTGATTCTGGCCGCCCAGGATATTTCGGCTCAGACAGCCATCGCCGGGCAGATCATCATCAGTGAGTTTCGAGTGCGTGGGCCAGGCGCAGGCAGCGACGAATTCATCGAGCTGTACAATAATTCCGGTGCGGATCACGAAGTTATCGCGGCCTCCGGCACTGGATATGGAGTAGCGGCATCAGACGGTATTCTTCGGTGCAGTATTCCAAACGGTACCATCATCCCCAATCGAGGCCACTATCTCTGCGTGAACTCCGTGGCGTATTCGCTGGCCTCGTATCCTGCCGGAAACGGCACCACCGCAACAGGCGACGCCACCTACACCACTGATATCCCCGATAACGCGGGAATCGCTCTTTTCAACAACAACACCGGTGGGGCCAGCTTTTCGCTGGCAAATCGGCTGGATGCTGTCGGGTCGACATCCGAAGCCGACACGCTCTACAAGGAAGGCACGGGCTATCCAGCCTTGACGCCGTTCTCGATCGACTACAGCTTCAATCGCAAGATCGCGGGAACCTGCACCAACGCGCCAAACAACTGCGGGCTCGTGACCGGCTCGTTTCCCATTCCCGAAGGCTCCGTCAGCACCGTGCAGGACACTGACAACAATTCGGTCGACTTCATCTTCGTAGACACTAACGGCACGAGCGCGGGCGCGGGTCAGCGCCTTGGCGCACCTGGTCCTGAAAACTTAAGTAGCCCGACTATCAATGATGATTTTTTCATCGCCAATTTGCTTGATAACACCGTCGGCAAGCACGCGGCGCCTAACCGCCAACGAGATGGCGGGGCTTTCTGCGCGCCGCCAAATCCCGTGGTCCCGCCATGCGTGCCGGCGCAGAATTCCACATTTGGCACTATCAGTTTCCGCCGCCGGTTTCTTAATGCTACCGGCCTGCCGGTAACCCGCCTGCGTTTCCGCGTCGTTGATCAGACCACGTTCCCGGCGGTCTCTGGAGTGGCTGACCTACGCACTCGTACTTCCACAGCAACTGTTATCGCCACGATCAATGACCCTGGAACCTGCGGCTCCAAGAACCCACCGGAAGCGGCACCCTGCTCCGTCACGGTCGAGGGAACCACTTTAGAGTCACCCCCAACGCAACCAAATGGAAGCGCCTACAACTCCACCATGTCAGTCGGTGTCGTCACATTGGCGACGGCCATCGACCCGGGAGCCAGTGTCAATGTCCAGTTCGTTTTGGGAATTCAACAGATGGGCTTGTACCGATTTTACGTTCAAATCGAGGCGCTGACGTCAAACACCCCGCCGATAACGACGCCAGGTGTACAGTTCGGATCCAAGAACCAGAAGTGGACAAACTGGAAAGCGCCAAATACCGGCATTACCGACGAGCGATTGGCCACCCCGTTAGCACCAGCCAGCCCCGGCTGGTTCACAGTGGTCCCTTCAAGGTCTTCGACAGGGGTGAATACTTCCACGAAGGAAACGGCAGTGAATCCTGTTCGGGAAGAAAGCGCGAAGAAACCTTCAGTCGGGAAAGCACGAAGGACTCCGGCCAATCTGGAAGCCTCCGTTCCGCTCACCAGCGAGGCCCCCGCGCCAGCCAGCGTGGAGTTGCCGGCAGCCTCGAAGTCGTCCGTTGCTCTGCCGCTGGTCCTTAATCCGGCAATGTTGAGGGGAGGCGCGGCAGGATCTTCGACAACGATCACCGTGCCGGCAGCGAGTGCCGGCGCGCCTAAGGTCGTTTCAGCGAAGGAACGTCGCAGGAGCCGCCGGGCTGAGATGCGCGCTCGCCGGAAGACAACCCGGAGGCGGTAGTTCCCCGGTCGCAACCAATGACGAAAGCGCGTCGCCGTCAACCATGTCGGTGGCGCGCTTTTCTTAATCAGGATTTCTTGAGCAGGTTTAGATCGACTTCGAATGGTTCGCGGGACGGAAACGTGTAGGTGACGGTGTAACGAGGTGGCGTCGATTCCAAAATAACTTTGCCATTCGACTCGAGCCATGCATGACCACTGATGCTTCCGTTTGGTTCTTTGGTCATGCCAAAAAGGATTTGAGTGCCGATTCCCTCCAGCGCCAGGTACCGATGCAACACTGCCGCCCTTTTCCAGCAAATGGGTTTGAATGCCAGTAAGTCAGACTTCAGCACAAGATCGACGGCGTCTGCGAGCCGTTTCTGAGTCTCTTCTGCCGGCGCGCCGGTCGACTTTCTGGTGCTGGTGGAAACGAAGCGTAGCGCGCGCGGTAACGGCAACAACCTGGCGGCAGCCGAAATCACGAGTACCCACGAAGACATTCTGAGCAGCAACATAGCCTCTGACGGACCTAACACGGCCTTGCGTGTCGCCCTGGCAAATATGGTCAAAGTCTTCGTCATTAGGTCTGAATCTTAAGGTCGGATCGCAGAGATATTCCTGACTATTAACGAGCAGGTTCCGGACTGTTTGTCCCGCGCTTCCGAATTCTATCTCACCAAATGCCGGCAGAGCGACAGGCTGACCATGAACCGCGTATATTGAGAACCGAAACTATGACAAAACCTCGCAAGTCGGTAACAATTTTCTGTGATGGCTCCAGCCTCGGCAACGGCCAGGCGGCTACGCGCGCGGCTGCGGTTGCCTTGCTTGGCTATCAGGGCGTGTGGCGGGCGGTCGGGGATTATCTGGGAAACGCTACCAATCAGCAGGCTGAAATAGCGGCGGCCGCTGTCGGTCTTGAGTCGTTAAAGGAACCTTGTCGCGTTCATCTATTTTCCGACTCACGTTACGTAGTCGAAACTATGAACGGCAGATTTCGCCGCAAGACCAACCACGACTGGTGGCAGCGGCTCGACACTGCTACCAGCCGGCACGAAGTGAAATGGGAATGGCTGCGAGGGCACGATGGCCATCTGGTCCAGGAAGCAGTTGACCGCGCAGCCCGCAAGATTGCCGCCCTGGGTCATGTGGAAGAAGAAGTTTTGCGGAATGCCGTGGATCGAGTCGGCGTGTTTGATCCAGACGCGCTGGATGTCGCATTGACTGAGAGTTAGCATGAAAGTTAGGTCCAACTCACAATCAATGGAGAGAACATCGTTTCATGCCGGACAACTCTTGACCGCCGACGACCTCAATCGTGAACAGGACTATTTTCGCAACAAACTAAAGCGGCACAATCGGGTTCTACATGGCTTTGGTGTGGTGTCAGGTCTCAGGGTAAGTATCGCGGGAGGAAAGGTCCTGGTCGAACCTGGATTCGCATTGGACTGTGAGGGAAATGAGATTGCTATTAGCGAACCCCAAATGATGAATCCATTGTCTGCGACCGCAGCCTCACGAGTGGCGTACGTCAACATTCGTTATGCCGAAAGCTGCACAGAGAAAACGACAATCGAAAGCTTCGAGATCGGCTTCGGTGAGGAAAACACCAATCGTGGCCACCGGCATCGGCGAGCGAAGTGGCTTGCCTGCGGCATGGCCCATCCACTGACAATTGCAAAACTCCGAAACAACTCGCAAGGTTGGAGCGTTGACCGCGGTTATCGTCCGCCGGAGATAAAATAACCGGTTCATAGATAATCTGCGACTACTCCGTTCCTTGTCCCCTGATTCGCTTTCACCGCGCTTGATCCTTATAATTCTGCACCTGTTATCCTAAGCAATCTCCCCGAGCATAATCTCGCATTGCCTGCAGTATGGTTCTCGTTCACCTAGTCTTTAGATTCGTTACTGCCGCCCGCGCGGGGGGACGGATTACCGCCGTCTTTCTGGTGGCCGGCGGGCTGTTCACAGTCCTTCTTCACTCCGCCGCGGCGCAGCATCCGCCTGCCTGGGAATGGCAAAATCCTCTGCCACAGGGCAATACAATCAACTCGATCAAGTTTGCCGCTGACAAGCAACACGGATGGGCCGTGGGAAGCGATGGCGCCATCCTGCGGACGCGCAACGGTGGGTTTGCGTGGTCGAAACAGACTTCGCCGGCGCGAAGCACGCTCTATGGACTCCACATCAAAGACAAGGCCCGCGCAGTTATCTCCGGCGCGCGCGGTGTGATCCTGACCACAGCCAATAGCGGCCGTAAGTGGGTCCCCAGAATTACAGGCACTCGCGATCATCTGTTTGGAGTGACCTTCGCCCCCGGAGATGCAATGCACGGATGGGCCGTCGGCAGCTTTGGCGCGATCATCTCCACAGCAGACGGCGGAATAACCTGGAAGCCACAGACCTCTGGCACTTCAGCACATATCTTCTCGGTGGCGTTTGCGAATGCCAGGACAGGAATCGCAGTTGGCTCGCGTGGGACGCTGCTGGTTACAAACAATGGCGGAGGCGATTGGAAGCCTTATGCAGGCGCAGGCGGCTTGGTATTAACCAGCGTAGCCTTCGCTTCCCCCACCCGCGCCGTGGTCGTAGGTTATAAAGGCACCATCCTCCAAACCGACGATGGTGGCGTCACCTGGCAACGCCTTAACACAATGGTGTCGACCGATCTCTTTTCAGTTTTCTTTACTGACGAGAACCACGGTTGGGCTTCGGGCGATAGCGGTGTGATCCTGACGACCGGCGACGGCGGCAATATCTGGCTGCCCGTAAATGTGCGTACCAGTCCGAAACTAACCAGCGTCCACTTTGGCGACGGTGAACTGGGCTGGGCAGCAGGCGCTGATGGCCTGGTGTTGCGCACAGATGATGGCGGACTTTCCTGGCGGCGGCTAACTGAAGGCGGGCGCGAGGATTTATCTCACATTTTCTTTCTTGATAATTCCCATGGGTGGGCCGTGGGGGCGCGTGGAAAAATTTTGCTGACGACCTCTGGCGGGAAAACCTGGTCTCCCGGAGTTTCCGGCACCAGGAATCAACTTAACTCGATCAAGTTTGTCACCAAAACCGTCGGCTTCGCGGTGGGAGACCGAGGCACGATTCTCCGCACCGAGTCGGGTGGAAAGGTATGGGAGCCCATGCCGATTGAGGCGAAAGAAGATCTCTTCAGTGTTCATTTCGTTTCGCTCGAACGTGGTTGGGCAGTGGGCGCACGTGGAGTAATCCTCCGCACTGAAGACTCCGGACAAACCTGGCAACATCAGCAAGCGAATACGTTGAGCTGGCTGGAAGATGTGGCTTTCACCGATCCGTCGCACGGGATAGCAGTCGGTTCAAATGGAACCATCCTGCGCACCGAAGATGCCGGCGAAAACTGGAAACGCGTTGATAAGAACTTGAAGGAATGGCTTTACGCGGCGACCTTTGCCGATGCCGAACGCGGATACGTGGTGGGCGCGCACGGAGTTATTCTGCGCACAGACGACGGGGGCGCAACCTGGAAAGATCTTGAGAGCGGCATCAGCGGAAACCTGTTTGCGGTCGCAACCGGCGGGCGCGACGATGTGATCATCACCGGCGAACAAGGCCGGATCGTTCACAGCGCTGACGGCGGCGCCACCTGGCAGATGCAACCAACGATTACGAGTTCGCCGCTTTTCTCCGTGGCCTATCGCGGTGGCTATAACATCTGGATCGCTGGACGTGGCGGCGCGATACTCAGACGCACTGAGCCTATTGCCACCGTTAGCATCCCGACTCCGCGACTGCCACCCGGCCTGCGCGGCGCGCCGAAACTACAACCGCAGACGCAAAGCACCCTTGACGACGGCGACATCCCTCGCGCCGTGCCGCCTGATAAGAAACCCGTCCGTCCTTAGTTGTAGGACAGGCATTTGTAGGACAGGCATTCCTGCCTGTCCCCTTTCATAGGAAAAACTGTGGCTGGGAGGGCAGGCATCCTGCCTGCTCTTGAGCGGTGGAGTTCAGATGCTTTTTCACCCAAGGTGGACAGACAGGAATGTCTGTCCTACTTCGATCACGGGCCAGTGACTAAGAACACATCCCATGCCCAACGTCCAACCTGAGCGCCTTGTGCGTCTTTGAGTTTGGCTCTATAGCGGAACTGATTGCCGTGCTGATCCGTGCGTTTAGATTCCTTGTATTTCAGGTCCAACGTTGCCAGCCCAAGTTCCGGCAAAGAGTGCAGCTCGGACGACTCTGAGATGCCGTTGTGATTTGTGTCTTGCCACAGGCGCAGGGCATTGAAGATAGAATCGTTGCTGCTTATCACACCATCTGAGTTCCCGCCCTTCTCGGGCTTGTCAAACTCAGCCAGTGCGAGGAAGCCGTTTCTCTCTTCGCCTGCCGGCGGATCAGGTTGCGGCGTGAAATTACCAAATAGCTCCTGCCCGTTGTCTATGACACCGTTGCCGTTGAGATCTAAAGCTAGCCAGGCGTCGTCAGAGCCTTGCGCTGTCCACGAGAGGTGTTCCTTGCTTCCATCGCTATCCAGATCGAAGGTAACCCCGCCGCTGCTACTCGTGAGGTTAAAGCCGTTTCCTGCAATGTCTAACAGCACCGGGCTACCGATACATCCATAACCCAACCAGCATTCACATTCGCATGTATTCGAGTTCCACGCATGCCCAAGAACATTAATGCAGTCTTCGACCGCACTAGGCGCGCTATAACAAGATCCCCCTTCCAAAGGCGTCGGTGTTGGTGTCGGTTCTGGGACGGTTCCCGGAACGTTGGTTTCACATTCGGGCATCGTAACTACACTACTAGACTTTCGAGACTGATTTACGTCAGTCGCGGTGACACTTCTTCCAACTTGTCCACCACAGTCTGGGTTACTTGGCGACATGATACTAACGCTGCCACACTGGGAATTTGTAATATTATCCAGGCCAATTGCGTGAGCTAGCTCATGAGCTATACGTTCTACAAGTCCCCAATTCGGCAGGCTTGCGGCACTGGTTGGAAGGGTCATCACATACGGTCCCCCGGGAGGGGCTAAATTAATAGAAGCACAGCCTCCTTGAGCAGGAGTCCCGCGAACAATCCTAATAGTCGGACTCGAAGTCGACTGATTAATTTGAAAATTAAAAAAGATACCAGCTCCGCCTGCACCCTGAGCGTTATTCCACATACCCATTCCACCATCTGGCGGTACGCAGCCGTCGCATCCATTCACTCCATTCCAGATATTAGCGTTCGTACCGGATTGGGGTTGCCCGGAGTTATCCACATTCCAAGATGAATCTATTTGTACGTTAATAATTGGACGACCATCTGATGCGGTTCCGCTCGTATTCGGTGAGTGTTGGTTTTTATAGCAAGGCGGGCAATCTTCAGCTTGAACCTAAGTCCCTACCATGCAAACACTAAACAGAAAACACAGAAACGATGCGCGAGGGGAGGAGAACCCTATCTTCATGTGAAGCCTTTCCAGGATTTCGCGAGGAGGTTGGTATCTAGAGCGTTAACTCTTAACCCTATTTAGACGATTGCGTAGCCTATTTAGAGAATTATCAACACCAGAGGTGAGTTCGTCCCTAACGGGATGTTGAAACTTCTCGTTAACGGCCTTCAAGCGGTCATTCTCATCCATCGTAAAGGCGCCCCATGGTCCCATCCGCATAGCCGCGACTGTCTTTTGGGTATCAAACGAGACAAAGAGTAAGTATCGCTTGCCTTTCTTGAATACTGGAAAATCTGTGTCACTACTCAATATCCGGATTCCATCGATTGCCACTTCACCTCCGGATTTTGACGTAACGAATTCGTGGTTTTGGAGCGGCAGCATATCTGAAGGCGCTTCCCCAATATTCGCACAGTAGGTACAAGTCTCAGTGGGGATAGATAACTCTTCAATTAATCTGAATTTATACCAAGTCGTAACACTCCAATTATCAAAATGCGTTTTGTGGTCTAATGGTTCAACAACCACTAAACTGTAATAGGCAAGAGCTTCTTCGAAACTCCTGGGAACTGCATAGCTAACAACTGGCGCGGGAATTATGACTTCTCGCTGACCCTTTTCTTTGGCGACATCGGCGTACCAACTTAGACTGCCCCGGTCCTTCTTTTGAATATTGGACGTACTTTTAGAAGACAAAACACCCACTACAAAAGATGTCGCAAGGAAAATCAAAGCAACTGTGATTAGAAGTCTTGCCATAGTGCTCCTAGGGAGAAAAGGATTGAGTGCCCCTGTCGAGTGCGGAGGAATACAAAGGGCCAATGACGAGGCTTATACTCTTAAAGTCAACCCGTGTCAATGAAAGCGTAACGTGAAAAATGTAACCCATCTTAAGTCGTTAACGAGAAGGTGCGCTCGATTAGTGAATCAGCCCTGCGCCAACAGCTATGGCTTCCTGGTAAATCCGATCGTTGCAGAGAATTTCCATTTCGCGGCCAAGCAGTTGTGCGGCGCTGCGGTTTCTTACCGGCATCACTCGTCCTCTATGCACATCTTTTTTTACGCGCGCTTCAGCGATGAGATGGAGATTATCGGTACTGCGAGCGACGGCGAACGAAGCTGGACTGGCAGACTTCGAATGCAACTCTACCTGGACCAGCCTTCCCGGCTTCCCTTCCGGATGCTCCACGCGATGGAATTCGAGGGTGATCGTTCGCGCGGCTGCGCCCTCCCTAACGGTCGGGCCGCTGCCCTGGTTCTCGATCGGGTTCGTACTCGAATCTTCGGTCGCGCGCACTCGGTTTGTGATCGAGAAGTTGAGTATTAGAGTTTCGTCGGCAGGCGAAGCGCCGGATTGATCGTTCGCCAGATTCCAGCCCAAACGGCTCGCCAACCATCCGGCGATTAACACAGCCTGGGGAGCAACCGCTGCCCTGGCAGTGGTGCCACCCGCATTCATGCCCAACTTCTCCGGCGCAAGATAATCAATCCGAACCTCGTCGACACTATCAAGCAGCGGTTGATATGCCGGCACATCGTAAAAACCTGCTAGCAAAGCGCGCCACGAAGTAAGCCTGGCCCAGTTGAGATCGCTGATGCCGACGTGAGCGTAGTCCTGATCAGTGAAGAGCTTAGTTAAGGCTCTAAGATCAGCAAAAGGATCAACAAACTCCGCTGAGTCAACTACCAGGCGATCGCTTGCCTGAAGCAGGGCTGCGAAAACTTTGTCGGGGTTTACATTTGCGGCAGCCAGAGGCGCTCGCCACCAAAGGAAGGTCGTCAGATCAGGCACCAGGAGCGGCAGGGCCGCGCTGGGAAGCTCGCTCACAAAACTCCCTGAGGCTCGCAGAGTTATCTCTTCACAACATAATCGTTTTGCGCCGCTGCGTTTCTCCGTTTGGCAAAAGGTTTCAGCCGCCAGCTCGATATCGTGATCTCTTTTTTCCGTCTCACCCAGCAGCAGCAACACCCGGCTCGGGTGCATCGCAGTCAACTCTGCGATAATTCCATTCACTTCCTTGAGACTTGATTCCTGAGCGACATAAACAAGCAGGTTGGCCACCCTGGCGCGCAAAACGGCGAACTCGTCGTCCGGGAGATCGCCGCCCGACGTTTGCCGCCAGAGCTCGGCGAGGTGACGCTCAACCACTTCCACGTCGAGAGTTTTCTCAAGTTGGATCTGCATAAAACTAGACGTCAGACGTCAGAAATCAGAGATCAGACGTTAGCGGTCATTTGCTGCCATTCTGTCTTCTGTCTCTTGTCTCCTGCCTCCTGGTTTCTGACCTCTGACCTCTGATCTCTGATCTCTGCCCTTTCACAGTTTCCGCCACTTGCGCCCATCTTGTTCGATCAACTCATCTGCCGCCTGGGGTCCCCATGAGCCTGCTTCATAGTTTGGAAAACCATCAGCGGGTTTTCTCCACGCTTCAAGAACTGGCGCCACAATCTCCCATCCGCGTTCCACCATGTCGCGCCGCGCGTAGAGCGTCGAATCACCAAACATGCAATCGAGCAACAAACGCTCATACGCCTCCGGCGGCTTCATGCCAAATGATGACCCGTAACGGAAATCCATATTGACGGGCCGGATGCGCATCGCCTGCCCGGGAAGTTTCGCGCCGAAGCGCAACGTGATGCCTTCGTTGGGTTGAATGCGAATGATCAAAATATTTGGCTGCAGCGGCGCATCGGAATCTGTAAACAGCCGGTGCGGTACTTGCTTAAACTCGATCGCGATCTCAGTTACATGTTTCTGCAAGCGCTTCCCCGAACGCAGGTAAAATGGGACTCCGGCCCACCGCCAATTGTCGAAATAGAGCTTGAGCGCGGCAAAAGTTTCAGTCGAGGAATTTGGATCAACGCCCGGTTCTTCTCGGTATCGCGGCACTGTGTCGCCCAGGACTTTGCCCGGTCCATATTGCCCGCGCACCGTGAATTTTTCGATCGCCTCGAGCGGTAAGGCTCGCACCGACTGCATGGCCTTCGCTTTTTCGTCGCGCACTGAATTGGCCGCCAAAGAAGCCGGCGGCTCCATCGCAATCAGCGAAGTGACCTGGAAAACGTGGTTCTGAATCATGTCGCGCAGGGCGCCCGCGCTCTCGTAGTACGCGCCTCGGCCTTCAACGCCGAGAGCCTCAGCATTTGTAATTTGAATGTGATCTATATATTGGCGATTCCAGAGCGGCTCAAAAATGCTGTTGGCGAAACGAAAGGCCAGCAGATTTTGCACAGTCTCTTTACCGAGATAATGATCGATTCGATAAACCTGCTTTTCGTCAAAGACCTTGGCCAACTCTTTGTTGAGGGTTTGCGCGCTTTTCAGATCGTGGCCGAAAGGCTTCTCGACGATGATTCGCGTCCAAGAGCCTTTCGCAGGTTTGGCAAGCTTTGCTTCGCCTAATTGCCCCGCCACCAGGCCGAAATAGTCGGGCGCTGTGGCGAGGTAGAAAATGCGGTTGCCGCGCGTTTCAAGTTCCGCATCGATCTCTGTGAGTCTGTTCTTGAGGTTCTGATAAAGAAGCGGATCCTTGAAATCTCCACCGAGATAAAAAAGTCGCTTCGCGAAATTCTCCCAGATCGATTCGTCAAGCTCATCGTCCGATCCAAACTCCGTGATTGCCTGCTTCATCAGAGCGCGGAATTCTTCGTCAGGCAACGGCTGCCGGGCTGTTCCCAGAATCGCAAACTCAGCCGGGACCAGTCTTTGTTGGGAGAGGCGGTAAAGCGCAGGCAGGAGTTTCCGCCGGGTCAAATCCCCGGTAGCGCCGAAGATAAGAACCACGCACGGTTCGGCGCTGCGTTCGAGACGCATCCCGGCCCGCAACGGATTCTCGAAACTAACCGCGTCTTTTCCGGGCGATTCATTTTTTTCGTTTGCGGCGATGAGGAGAGGATAGCACGGCAGGCAACGGCGTTCGACGCCGCGGATTCAACTCAAGACTAGCGCTTTTTTCGCGAATAGACGTAGAACAGCGTCGCGATAATAATCAGCACCAGGGTTTCCATGAAAATAAAGAACCGCGGTACGAAGATTCCATCCTCGGTATGCGCGTCTGAGTAGGCAACAAAGGTTCCGAGCGCTAGTCCCGCAGCCAGCCAAATGAATTGTCGCTTCGCGTCCCACATAAAAAAGTAATCAGCAAACAGTGAACAGTAAACAGCTGTCAGCAGTCAGCAGGATGCGGTGGTCCAGATGAACATTGAGCTTGTCAGAAGCAACGTGAAAGTCGATCTCGAGAGTCGATCTCGAGAGTTGATCTCAAGAGTTGATCTCGAGACTACTTGATTTAGTTTCCAAACGGCTCGGCTGATTGCTGATTGCTGACTGCTTTCTAACTACTTCAGCAACCCCGACAGCCAGTGCATGATATTCAGCGCCAGCTGCCGGTTATCAATCCCGGGGCGGTTCATGCCAAATGGCATTTTCTGTGGGCCCGCGATTTGGGCCGAGAGCATTCCCGCTTCGCCCATCACAATCACGCGGCCCTTGCCAAACTTCATTGCAATACCCTGTGCGCGTCCCGCGGCTGACGCAGGATTTTTATTTTGACCCGGCATCGCATCGAAGGCGGTATCCGCGAGTTTCAGGAATGCGGTTGAACCGGCAGGCCCTTTGAGCGACTGCCCCGTGAAGGTAATGATCTTGTTAATTCGTTCACTCTCGTTGCGGCCTCGCGTCAAAGGGTGATCGGCCAGCCTTCCACTTTCGCGGGTGTAGACAATGAAACCGGGATTACCTGATTCGGTATCATGGTTTTGCTGGTCCACGGTGTACATCTTGCTCATGTCCACGTCGAAACGTTTTCCCAGACTCTGGTTCGCCGCACCCATTGGAGCGTGATCGGCAATCAACAGCAACGAGCCTCCAGCCCTGACCCAATCGCGAACAGCATCGCTCTCTTCCTCAGTAAAAGCGGCGTTCGAGGCGGCGGCGTCGTTCATCCGGGCAGCACCAAGTGCATTGGAAATCACCAAAATGCGGTAGCCCTTCAACGTGGCACTGGAAAATTTCTGTTTGTTAGGGACGACTTGATAGCCATCGCCGGCAATTAGATCAGCGAAAGGTTTGTAACGGCCGGTAGAGGTGTGAAAATTATTGTGGGCTTCATCAAACAAGATTTTCGGTCCGTTTTTTTTGTAAGCTGGCCGATCGACCTTGGCGTTGAAGTTTGGATCGGCCATTTGGCCGCCGCCCTGCGGTTGCTGCGGTTGTAGCGGAGGCATCTGGCCGGCAATCGTCAAAGCAAACGTGCCACCCAGGGTTTTCCTGTCACCCTGAAATGCCTCAAGGGTGCCTTTAAGAGTGTCGCCGGAAAACCTGCCGGCGAACTTCACCAGGTTGCGATCCAGATCCGCGGCAAAAGAAATCTCAGCGCCAGAAATCCGCAAGTCGCGCACCGCGGGGGCCGCCTCCTCTCCTTCCAGACGAAATTTCATGCTCGCTTTCCATTGAAAGGCGTCGCGCTTCAGCGTGATTTCCAATCCGCCCGGGCCGGCATCCGTCGTCATCGTTCCGCCCCAGGTGCCGGTGGGATCAGATTTCATTTGCGCGGCGCCAAACTGGGCGGCAAAAATGATGAGAACCAGGGAGAAGAAATACGCGCGCGGCTTATTCATCTTATTGATAACTCCTTTAATCTATCCGCAGACTACACAGGTTCACCGATGATCTTCCCGATGATCGCCCTGGAGTCTGGCGACCTGTCGCCGCTTTGGTACGCATCGGGCCGAGATGCCGAGTGATCGACGACCTTGAAGCATACGGACTGAGACTGAGGTAGAGACATCTGACCAAGCCGACAGGTCGGCGCACTCCAGGGAGTGCATGTTCCGTTACTTCAGCAGCCCCGACAGCCAGTGCATGATATTCAGCGCCAGCTGCCGGTTGTCGACGTCGGGTGTATTCATTCCAAAAGGTCGCTTATCGCTGCCGGTTATTTGAGCTGAAAGCATTGCGGCATCACCGAGAACTACTATCCGTCCTTTACCCAGACGGAAGGCTATGCCCTGAGCGCGGCCGGCGGCGGACACACTCTTCGCCGGTGACCCAATATTGTCGACGGCCGAGTCAGAAAGTTTCAGAAACGCATCGCTGCTCGCCCGACCCTTGAAAGACTGGCCCAGGAAAGTCATCACCCGATTTACCCGCTCAGCGTCGTTACGCCCGGTGGTGATCGGGTGGCCCACAAGCAAGTGGTTCTCGCGAGAGTAAATCAGCACACTCTGGTCAGTTGATTCATTATCTGAATTCGCCGGATCGGTTGTGTAGCCTTTGCCAAGCTCAAGCTCCAGTTTCGTAGCCAGGATTTCGGCAGCCGAGGCGTAGAGTCCGGGGTCCACAATCAAAAGCACGGCGCCGCCCTCGCTTACCCACTTTGTCACCGCCTCGCATTCCGCAGGCGTAAAAGCGGGACCGTCGGCGCCCTCATCGTCTATATCTTCAGCGCCCAGCGGGTTGACGATGACCAGCACTTTGAATGTGTGTAGCGACTCTTTGGTGAAGGGTTTGCGGTTGGAGACTATGTGATAACCGTCGCTGAAAAGAAGATCAGCAAAAGGCTTGTAGCGGCCGTTGACGGTTTCAGCGTTGTAATGGGCTTCGTCGAAGAGTACGCGCGGAAAGTTTTTGGTGTAGGCCGGATTGTCAACCACCGGTTTGAATAACGGATCTGCACTCTGCTGGGCAAACGCAGCCGAACCGAGCAAGATGACCAATGCACAACTAAATAGGAAGCTAGTATGTCGACCGATCATAACAAGATTGGTTACGCTACAGGGCTTTCACGCACATCTATTTAGAGCCTCGATCTAATCTTTTCCAATCGTTCCGCGGCAAGCTGAAGCGTCTCATCCTTCTTGCAAAAACAGAACCTCACCTGCTGACGCCCGCGTTCCGGAACACTATAAAAACTCGAACCCGGCACACAGGCCACGCCAACCTCACGGATCAAGTGTTTGGTGAATTCAACATCGTCGGCGAATCCAAACGCGGAAATGTCGGTCATGATGTAGTAGGCGCCATCAGGCACAAACGTCGCAAAGCCAGCCTTCTGCAAAACAGGCAATAGCAAATCGCGACGGCGACGATATTCCGACTGCAACTGATCGTAATACTTCTCAGGCAAAGACAAGGCATAAGCACCAGCGGCTTGCAATGGCGCGGCCGCGCCGACGGTAAGGAAGTCGTGGACCTTACGAATTGCGCCGGTGATTTCCGGCGGCGCAATGCAATACCCAACGCGCCAGCCCGTGACCGAATAGGTCTTTGACATGGAGTTAACGATTACCGTCCGCTCTCGCATTCCCGGAAGCTGGGCCATCGAAATGTGCGCAATCTCCGCGCCTTCGCGAGGATAAAGAATGTGTTCATAAATCTCATCGGTAAAGCAGAGCGCGTCAAACTCCTGACAAAGCCCGGCGATGAATTCCATTTCACTACGGGTAAAAATTTTTCCGGTCGGATTGTTTGGATTGCAAACGATGATCGCTTTCGTTTTTGAGTTGAATACAGATCTGAGCTCTGCTTCGTCAAAACTCCAGTCAGGAGCGCGCAAGGGCACATAACGCGGAGTTGCATCGGAAAGGATCGCGTCGGGCGCATAGTTTTCGTAAAAAGGTTCGAAGACCACCACCTCTTCACCAGGATCGACCGTGGCCATCATGGCGGCAATCATGCCTTCGGTCGAACCGCAGGTAACCGTGATCTCAGTTTCAGGATCGATCTCAAGATCGAGATAACGTTTTGTTTTCGACGCGATAGCCTCGCGGAAATTTCGCGCGCCCCAGGTGATTGCGTATTGATTTATGTCGTCGGCGATCGCCTGCATCGCGACGCGCTTGATATCTTCCGGCGCGGCGAAATCGGGGAAACCCTGCGAGAGGTTTACCGCGCCGTGCTTTAGCGCTTCGCGCGTCATTTCGCGAATCACGGATTCAGTGAAGAGACTTGCCTTCCTGGAAACGTGACGATTAGAAGACGGGGCGGGTGTGGTCATAGCTCGATCCTCGCAGAGTCTATGGTGCGGCAGTTTTTGCTTTGCTCGCAGGTTCGCTGAATATGCGCGACGCAATTCTGAGAACTTCCTGAACCTGTGTATCCCAATATTTCCAGTTATGCGTGCCGGGAAGCTGACGGTATTCGTGCGGGATTTTTAGTTCCGCCAGCAACTGCATAAAATCACGATTGTCCTTGAAGAGAAAATCCTCAGTGCCGCAGTCGATATACAAAAAGGGAAGCGCAGCCTTCGGTTTGGATGAAAACTCCCGCGCGAGTCGCGGTACATCATTGGCAACACGCGTTGAGGAATCCGCCGGACCAAAGGTCTGCAGCAGCGATTCTCTGATTGGTCCGGGACTGAGTTCTTTTTCTCCCCACATCGCAGCGCTAATGGCGCCACTCAATGATCCGGCGAAAGCGAACATCTCCGGATGTTTGAAGCCAAACTTCAGCGCTCCATATCCGCCCATTGAAAGCCCGGCAATCGCGCGTGCTTCGCGCACAGCGCTTACGCGGAAGCGACGCTGCACATCGGGTATCAACTCTTCGATGATGTACTTTTCATATTTGTCCGAGGGAACAGTTGCGCTGTCGATGTACCAACTGTCGTTTCCTTCAGGGGTGACAATGATCATCGAATACTGCGCCGCGTAGTCGGACAATTTGGTTTTCGTGGTCCAGTTGTCGTGGTGACCTGAGAACCCGTGCAGCAGGTAGAGCACCGGATAGTGCTTAGCCTTTGCGCCCGGCTGCTCGTAATCAACTGGAAGCAACACATTGTAAGGGAGGGTCTTCCCGACCAACTTGCTTTCAAACTGAATCGTCTGGATCCGGCCGGATTTCGGGGCCTGGCTTTGTTCCTGCCTGGTTGAAGCCGCGAAGATATCCGTGGCCGCTCTAACATCGTTTGGACCAGCGAGCAGAAGTAAGCTGAGACTCGCCGAAAGCAGCGTGGTTACCAGCAACGCGAACCTGAAGTGTTTAGTCATTCTTGCTGACCGCCTCGAGCATGGGAATATTAACGCCTTTGGCAATCGCTGTTTGCGAGGCTTCTTCGTAACCGGCATCGACGTGACGGGCGACGCCGAGACCCGGATCGTTAGTGAGTACGCGATTCAGCCGTTTGGCTGCGTCGTCCGTGCCGTCAGCCACCGACACTTGTCCGGCGTGTAATGAATATCCAATACCAACGCCACCGCCATGGTGAAACGAAACCCAGCTGGCGCCGCTTGCAGTATTCAGGAGTGCGTTCAAGATTGGCCAATCGCCGACTGCGTCTGAGCCATCCATCATGCCTTCGGTCTCACGAAAAGGAGAGGCGACTGATCCTGTGTCGAGATGATCGCGTCCGATGGCCACCGGCGCTTTTAAGTCACCGCGTTTAACGAGCTCGTTAATCGCTTCGCCCATCTCCGCGCGCTCGCCATAGCCTAACCAGCAAATACGCGCCGGCAGTCCTTGAAAATGTACGCGTTCACGGGCGAGGCGAATCCAGCGATTCAACGTGCGGTCGTCAGGAAAGAGTTCTAATGCCAGGTCGTCGGTCTTTTGTATGTCAGACGCGTCGCCCGATAACGCCACCCAACGAAACGGACCTTTGCCTTCGCAAAAGAGCGGTCTGATGTACTCAGGCACAAAGCCGGGAATTTCGAAAGCGTCTGTGCAACCCGCGTCGAGCGCCATCTTGCGAATGTTGTTGCCGTAGTCAAACGCCACAGCGCCGCCGCGTTTGAGGGCCAGCATCGCGTCGACATGCTCGGCCATGGACAGCATCGAACGATTGATGTATGAGCGGGGATCTTTCATGCGCAATTCGGCCGCTGCTTCCAGCGTCAATCCGCCCGGGACGTAACCATTCAGAGGATCGTGCGCGCTGGTCTGATCAGTGATGACATCGACCTTGAGTCCGCGGCGCACAATCTCCGGAAGAACTTCTGCGCAGTTACCCACCAAACCGACTGATAAGGGGCGCTTCTGTTCGCGGGCATCACTGAGAATATCGATCGCTTCATCAAGCGTCATTGCGAGCTGATCACAATAGCCTGTCTGAACGCGCCGCTCGATGCGTGCCGGATCAACGTCGATCCCAAGAAACAGCGCGCCATTGAGGGTTGCTGCCAGCGGCTGCGCGCCGCCCATGCCACCCATGCCACCTGAAACGACGAGCTTGCCGCTTAAGTCGCCGCCGAATTGTTTGTCGGCCATCGCCGCAAACGTTTCGAAGGTGCCCTGAACGATTCCCTGGGTGCCGATGTAGATCCAACTGCCGGCCGTCATCTGGCCGTACATCATCAGTCCCTTGCGCTCGAGTTCATGAAAATGGTCCCAGGTGGCCCAGGCGCCTACCAGATTGGAATTGGCGATGAGCACTCGCGGCGCGTATTCGTGAGTGCGGAAAACTCCGACAGGTTTTCCCGATTGCACCAGTAGCGTTTCATCATTTTCCAGGGACTGCAATTCACGCACAATCGCTTCGAAAGAAGCCCAGTTTCGCGCTGCCTTTCCGGCGCCGCCATACACGATCAACTCGTCCGGCTTTTCAGCCACGTCTGGATCGAGATTGTTCATCAGGCAGCGCAATGCCGCTTCCTGATGCCAGCTCTTGCAACTCAGTTGTGCGCCACGCGGCGCGCGTATGGTTCTGGATGACATAGCAAATGTGTAACGCAAACTGTTAGTTTGCGATCCAGTTGACAGCTCGTGTGCGATCCGCAAACTAACAGTTTGCGTTACTCCGGACGGACTACCTTTCTAACCACCGAAGAGTTTGCCGAAAAAGCCGCCACTCTCGTGTTTGGTTAACTGTTCGAGTTCTCCCGAATCGAGCCAGACACCGCCGCACTTTTCACATGTATCAATGGACACCTCATCAACCTTGCCCTCTTTTAGATTGCCGTCGCAACGAGGGCATCGCATTGAAGACGTGCCGGCAGCCTTAGCTTCCTCGCTGACCTTCATCTTCTCGCGCAACTTTTCAATTGCCTCTTTGTTCTTGCGGTGAAAATATTCCTCTTCCAAACCCCTTCGCCGATCATCAAATGCGTCTGCCATATACTTGCCTCCGTGTTTTCTTCTATCTGGATAAACGCAAACTAACAGTTTGCGTTACAAATTCTCAAACTCTCCCGCGCGGATTGCCGACGCGATTCGCTCGATATCTCCAGACATCGAGCGGTCGCTCTTAAGCTCCGGAACATGCGCACGTACAACGTCGAAGGCACGTTTGACTCCCGTGCCGGGTAGCAATGGAGCGCGGAAACTGAGTCCCTGCGCTGCGGTGATCAACTCGATCGCCAGTGCGAGTTCAGCATTTTCCACGATCGAACGCAGCTTCGTGGCGGCCGTCATCCCCATCGAAACATGATCTTCCTTGCCGCCGTCCGTAGGAACATTATCAATGCTGGCCGGGTGGGCCAACACCTTCGCTTCACTCAGCAGCGCGACTGCAGTCACCTGTAGCATCATGAAACCCGAAGCGGTGCCGGCCTCCCTTGTCAGGAATGGCGGCAGGTCTTCGTTGGAATCGGGGTTCACCAGTCGATCGATTCGCCGCTCGGTGATGCTTATCAAATCTGTCAGGGCCATCGCGGAGTAATCAAACGCGAGAGCGAGCGGTGCGCCGTGAAAATTTCCGCCGGAAAGAACATCACCTGTTTCGGCAAAAACGAGCGGGTTGTCCGTGGCGCTGCCCGTTTCAATTTCCACGATTCCGCGCGCGTGCCTGAGTGCGTCGCGCACCGCTCCATGTACCTGCGGCATGCAGCGCAGACTGTAAGCATCCTGTATGCGCGGATCGTTTTCCAGGTGCGATTTGCGAATCTCACTACCTTCGAGCAACTCGCGCAGATGCCGGGCAACTTCAATCTGGCCGGCATGCGGCCGGGCGGCATGAATTCTTCCGTCAAAAGCGACTGGCGTTCCTTTGAGCGCTTCGAGGGACATCGCGCCTGCGACATCCGCAAGTCGCGTTAGTCTTTCCGCGCGATGAAGCGCTAGTCCGCCAACCGCGCCCATCGCCTGAGTGCCGTTAAGTAACGCCAGTCCTTCCTTGGCTTCCAGTTGCAGCGGCGCGATTCCAGCCCGCTTCAGCGCTTCTCCGCTGCTTATTCGTTCACCTTTGTAAAATACTTCGCCCTCGCCAAGCGTCGCCAGAGCGAGATGGGCCAAGGGCGCCAAATCTCCGCTTGCCCCAACTGACCCTTTTTCAGGAATGAACGGCGTCACTTCCCGCTCAAGCATTGCCAGGAGCGTGTCAACCACTAAAGATCGCGCGCCGCTGAATCCCGCGGCTAAAACATTTGCGCGTAACAATAGCATTGCCCGCGACTCGGCGATTGAGAGTGGCTTTCCAACACCACAGGAGTGACTGCGGACCAGGTTGAACTGCAACTCGGTTAGCTTGTCCGGCTCGATACGAACATCCGATAGTTTTCCAAATCCGGTATTGATCCCGTAAACAGCACGGTTCTCCGCGACAATCGTCTCGACGACACGGCGGGCCTGTTCGATACGGACGCGCGCATCAGCGGCAAGCTTCACCGGCTCGACGCCACTGGCAACGGCGGCAATCTGCTCAAGCGTTAATTGTTGTCCGCGAAGCTGGAGCATAGAAGACAGAGGTCAGAGAACAGAAGTCAGAGGTCAGCGATCAGGGGTCCGAGATCAAGGTCGGCAACTTCTGACGAGACGATCTTCGCCCGACCTCTGACCTCTGATCTCTGACTTCTGTTTTTAGGCCTTTACAGTTCGGTTATCTGGCGTTTCTGAAATATCGATGCGGGAGTTTCGTTCCGGCGTTTCACTGATATCAGTTTTGCGAAATTCTCCCGTAGTAGACCCGCTGCGCACACGCTGCCGGGCGCGTTTGGCACGTTGCGTCGTTCGGCCGGCGCCGGTCGCTACTTTTGTCCAACTGGTCATTCGCTTCAATGGTCTGAGTGAAAACTCATGCTGTGGTAAGACTTCGCCCGTGGCCTCGCGCAAACGTACGGTGCCGATAGCGAAGATGGCAATCGCTGCGTTAAAGAGAACGCCGAAGACAAAAACTGCCCATCCCGGCACTACGCCGACCTGGGCGCGATCGATGAACGCGTTGAAATCGCGCGCCGGAAGCGGATGGAGATAAACTTTCAGGTTCCAGCTCAGGGCCAGCAAAGCAAAGATCCAAAGATAGTTTCGGCGTAAACGCCTGCCAATCGCTTCCCATTCGCTAATCGTAAAATGCGGCGTAATTAAATCAGCCGCCAGATGCTCGGCCCATGCTTCGTCCGGAGGCACGCTTTCCGGCGCCAGCATCTGCGCAAAATAACCTGTTTCAATTACACGCACCCGGCTTGACCATATTTCGTAATAACGATAGCGGCGCGCTTCCATAATCAAAAAGATTGCGACCAGAATCGAGTTGATGGGGATTACAAAATGCGCGTTGGTCGCAGAACCAAAAACGAAGGAAAGGGTTGCGCCCGCGGTCAACACGGCCCAGTTAGTGGTGGTGTCCAGTCGGTTGCGCCAGGTGTTTGAACGTTGCACTTCGCCGCGATAGAAATGAATCATCGCGGTATTGAATTCGGCTGGGGCCATCCGGCGCATCTGGGCGGCTGGATGACCGCCGCGCTCAGTGACGGCGGCGTCCGCTGGCGGCGCAGGCCGAAGGCGCGCTGGCGCGCGTTCTCCTGAGAGTGGGCCAGTTCCTTTCTGCTGAATTTCAGTGGTCATTAAGTCGATCGTTGATGGCTGGCGGCCAGTAGGGTCGGAGTATTCAACTCCGAAAATAATATAGCATGCACTTAACATTCGCCCGCAATTAAGTGGTTGCCAAGTGCATTTTCCCTGCGCAAATTCTTTGCCGCGCAAACATATTTTGGTGAAACCAGACCTGACCTCCCGTCAGGTTTAAGCGCCCAGAACACTCGCTTGACAGTGTTTGAACCCGGCACCTATAGTTAAATTTTCCGCTGTTTGACCAGAAAACGTTTCATCATGACTGCTGCCGGGGAGACAGAAACTGACGCGTACTGGATGCGCCAAGCGCTCAAGGCAGCATATGAAGCGAATGAAAGGGGCGAAGTCCCCGTGGGCGCTTGCATCGTGAGCGGCGAAGCAATCTTGTCGATTGCCGGAAACAGAACTCGCACGGATCACGATCCGACCGCGCACGCGGAAATCGTTGCTCTGCGTGAAGCAGGCCAGAGGGCCGGCAACTACCGGCTTACCGACGCCGTTGCCTATTCGACGATCGAACCATGCGCGATGTGTGCCGGCGCTCTGATTCAAGCGCGGGTAAAGAGACTGGTTTACGGCGCGCGCGATGAACGATTCGGCGCGGTAGAATCACGTTTTCGAATTTGTGATTCGGATTTTCTGAATCATCGCATTGAAATTACCGCCGGCATTTTAGAAGAAGAATGCCGCGCGATCATGCAGGATTTTTTTCGCGCACGGCGGATGACAGGGCAAAAGTAAAAAGGTAAAAGGCAAAAGAAATGAGGCGACATTTTTGCCTTTTTACTTTTACCTTTTGCCTTTTAGCGGAGAGGTCGCATAGTGGCTTAGTGCACCGGTCTCGAAAACCGGAGTGGGGGAAACTCCACCGTGGGTTCAAATCCCACCCTCTCCGCCATACGATTGAGAATGGCAGAATTCGGGGCGCGATTGTCGGAATTTAATTCCGCATTCGACAATCTCTGATCTGCAATCGGCACGGAGAGGTGCAAGAGTGGTTGAATTGGCAGCATTGGAAATGCTGTGAGCGGGAAACCGTTCCGTGGGTTCGAATCCCACCCTCTCCGCCAGTTTTTTTGATTTCGATCGCAAAGGTCACGCCGACCACAAGTAAGACCGGCGAAAATGATTTTGCCATGAACGGATCAGGATTTCGACGAGTCTCTCTAGCGGCTTTGATCGCTTTGAGCTTCATGCTTGCTGGTGGTCCAGCTGGCACCGTAGCCGGTCAATCCCGAGTTGCGCGTAAACCGGCCAGGAAAGGATCTGTGTGCGGCAATCCCAACGTTGCCTGTAAAACGAGTGTAACTTTTCATGAATACGATTTGCCCTTTCGCATCCCCGCCAACGCGGTCATTTGGGACACCGAACTGTTTTACGCAATTATTCTGAAGAGCGTGCCGGCAGTTGAAGGCGATTGCGACACTTTCGTTCCTGAGTCCGAGCGACTCGAGACGCAGAAGTTATTTGCCGATCGCAAAGTGTTCTCTTCTCGCTGCGTCGAACCGGGCGAAATGTTCTACACCAACGTTAGCGATAAGCACCGGATTATGGCAGTCTATGCAGGCACCACCCTCCCTGAGGCAAAACGCATGCTCTCAGCGGTGCAGGCAACTGGAAAATTTCCTGGCGCCAACATCAGACGAATGCGCACAGGTTTCAACGGCACCTGAAAAGTCGGGCAGACAGCCTTGTCTGGCCAAATCGCCCCCACTCACGTGTTCACAAATTGGACGTCTCGTGCCCCAGTCCGAAAGGTCTAGCCGTCCGGGAAAACACAAACCTGTTCAAGTGGAGGTAGCATGGAAGACGACAAATTAGCTTCTGAAGAGGCGCGACGCTCAGTCCAACACGATTCGGTAAAGGCGCAGGTTGAAGGTGAGGTCAACTCGGAGATTGCCGCGAAGGCCACCCTGAGTGCGCCCAGCGACGAGCGGAGAATTGAAGACGTCGCCGGTACGTTTCGTGCCAAAGCCGTAAACGAAGTAGTCGACACCGAACGCGAGGTGGAGCGCGGCCGCGGCGCTGCGCGTATTTCGCAGGTTGTTGATTACATTTTTTATGTGATCTATGCACTCCTGGCGATGAGATTTTTGTTGGCGTTGCTGGCGGCCAACAGCCGCGCCGGGTTCGTGCAGTTTATCGTCACTGTCACCAATCCTTTCTATGGACCATTCCGAGGGATCGTCAAAAGCCCTACGACAGGCGATGGGCACACACTGATGGTGCCGATCGTGGTGGCGATCATCGCCTACGTCCTGTTGCATCTGGCCATTAATGGAATCTTGCGAATGATGGCGCATCGCAAGACGCAGATTTGATACTGCCGATGCCGATTTGCGATTGACCGCCGGATCGCCCAAAATGGTTTTGCGCGATCAGTTGCAATCTGAAACAGCAATTGAATGTTTGACAAGTTATCAGACTTCGGGCTCCGCACAACGTAACGCCGGTGAACCCCGCCAGGCCGGGAACGGAGCAACGGTAGCCAGGCGCACGTGTGTTGCGGGTAAGTCCGGAGTCTGGCCAAATCAAGGAGTGACAAGTGAAAAGTGACAAGTAAAAACTTAGCTTTTCACTTGTCGCTTTTCACTCTGCACTTTTCCTATGACCTACCAGGTTATTGCTCGCAAATGGCGCCCACAAACTTTTGACGAAGTTACCGGGCAGGAGCCGATCACGCGCACCTTGCGCAACGCTATCGAGCACCAGCGAATTCATCACGCCTATCTCTTCTCCGGCGCGCGTGGCGTGGGCAAGACGACGACAGCGCGCTTACTTGCCAAGGCCCTCAACTGCCACAAGTCCTCGGGACCAACAGCTAAGCCCTGTCGTATGGACGACGCTGATGCCTGCGCTTCGTGCCGTGAGATCTCCGAAAGTAGGTCCATTGATGTGCAGGAGATCGACGCGGCATCTCATACCGGCGTCGGTGACGTACGCGATACCATCATTGAGACCATTGGTTTTGCGCCGGCGCGGGACCGTTACAAGATCTTCGTGATCGACGAAGTGCACATGCTCTCGTCCAGCTCGTTCAACGCGCTACTCAAGACGATGGAAGAACCGCCGCCGCGTGTAGCCTTCATCATGGCTACCACGGAGAAACATAAACTTCCGGAAACGATCCTTTCGCGTTGCCAGCAGTTTGAGTTTCGCACCATCGCCACTGCCAAAATTTTCGAGCGCCTCCGGTTGATTGCCGAAGCTGAAAAAATATCCATCCCCGATGAGGCGCTCCGTGAAATTGCGCGTTCGGGCGAGGGTTCCATGCGCGACGCTCAGTCGGCCTTCGATCAGGTAATCAGCTTTGCTGGAACGTCGATCAAGCAGGAAGACGTTGAAATGGCTCTCGGGGTTCCGAGTGCGGATATTCTGATTCGCGTTGTCAACGGCATCGCTAATCACGTGCCGGCGGAGGCGTTGGCAGTCGTGGACGACGTGGTCATGCGTGGTCATGATCTCAGAAACTTCTGTCGCGAGCTGTTGGCCCACTTTCGAGACCTGCTGGTTACTCGCGTTTCCGGAAGTGAAGAATTATTGGAGTCTGCTATTTGCGAACCCGAAGAACTTCGCCGTCAGTCCGCGCTTTTCTCAGAATCTGATTTGGTCCGTTTTTTCCATTCGCTCGCGGAAACGGAAACTCTGCTCAAGACTGCCGCTCATCCGCGTTACCAGTTGGAAGTTGGCCTGGTGAAACTGATGGAGATGCGCCGCCTCGAACCGTTGAGTCAATTGGTTGAGCGGTTAGGTGCGCTTGAGGAGTCGGTGCGCACCGGCAAAGAGCTTACCGGACCTTCAACAACTGCCGTCTCGCGCACGGCGAGTACACCAATTGTGTCGCGGGCGATGTCTGCTCAGAATTCGGCTCAACCACAAAGCACTGCCGCTAAAGCGGTAGCTGCCAGCCGCGCAGAGGTTCAGTCCGCAAGCGTGAACATACCTCGCGAAGATGCGACGGCTGGGCAAACTCCTGGACCGGAGACAAATGAAGATGCTTCCGAAATAGATCGAATCAAATCGGCGCTCGAGAGCAGGCGGAAGATGTTTCTGGTCACGGCCCTGGAGGGGGCGACCCAGGCGGAGGTCGAGGGGAATGAGTTGTGTGTCGAGTTTGCACCTGAATCCAGGTTCATGCGCGATACCCTGGCGAAGCCAGACAATGTAAGAATACTGCGGGAAGTCTGCAAAGAGATCATTGGGCGCGATTTAGGCGTCCGCTTCGCAATCAAAGATCAAGAGACAGACAACGCTCCCGTCTCGAAAGAAGAAGCAGGCAAACGCGAAAAAAAGCGTCTGCGCGAAAAGGTTGAGCAAGACCCGACGGTGCAACAGATGCTTCGCACTTTTCGCGGTGAAGTAGTTGATGTCAGAAACGGTTGAGATTTTTCACCGTTGGAAGAGTTTGGACCGGCACATTGTAGTGTGCCGGCCCACTGCGCCACGCATTACCCCATCACGTGACGGCTTCGCGGACACTCGGTTTCTGTCGAAAACCAGAAATGTCCACGGGCCAAGGGCACGCCGCTTTCGTGCACCTCCGCCATTGAAAGTTTTAAGCGTTCGACTTGGCGTTAGGCTGCCCCTTTTCGCGGGCGGCGCCGGTGAATCGGAGAACGCTTATCCATCAGGTCCTTGTGTCTTGATTCGATAATATAAGCGAGCGCCTGATAGCTCATTTTTAAGAGTGAGGCCGCACGCGTAAGTCGGCCATCTGCCTGTGCCAGGGCCTGCCTGATCAGGCTTTCCTCAAATTTCAAGACTTCAGTCTGCAGGTGGCACGTCTTGTTGCGAATTGCGTGGGTTGCATCCCTTGAATTGACTTCGCCAAGAGATGTCGCCAGAACCTTTCTGCCCGCGTTATTCAGCCGCAGCAAAACATCCTGACATTGTGAAGTAGCGAGCCATTCGCTGGCCCTGTCATAGGCTGCGGTCAAGGTTTCGCCGGGTAGCTCTCCTAACTCTTCAATGAGGGTTAAGGCCGCCAGGCCTGCCTTATTCTGGGCCCCAACCTGTTGAGCGACTTCAATAGCCTCCTGAAAAATAAACTGAGCGCGCTGGGTTTGCTTGAGGCGAGCCTGGGCAATGCCGCGAGTGATGAGAGCGTCTGCCAGGAGGCACTTCTGCCCGCTGCGTTCCAGAACCGACGCGGCTCGTTTAGCGAGGGCCTCGGCGTCCTTGTATTTCCGCTGCGCGATAAGGACCTGCGCCCGCGTTTCGTCAATCTGCGCGGTGCGCACCTTATCTCTAATAATCAGACTTAAGCGACGCGCCTCTTCGAGATATTTTTGCGCCTCCTTGTAACGGGAGAGGTTTAGCAGAATCATCCCAACGTTGTTATTTACACATGACCGAAGTAATTTATTCTTTGCCAGCTGGAAATGATGATCTGCCTTCATTAGTTGACTGAGGGCTCGTTGAAGGTGATCGTCCTTATTCAAAGGTTCGGACTTGGCAAAATGGCGCAGCACGATGGCTAATTCATTGTGGTAATTCCCTCTAGTTGTGTGATTCGTGATTTTCTGGAAAAGAGGGGCATTATCATCAAGAATTCCCAAAGCTACCTTGTATCGCCCAGCCGAAATCTCTACAGTTGTTAACTTAAGTAGTGCATTTGCCCTCGTAGATCCTTCGGAGGTTAGCTGTTGCAAAGCTTTCGAAAGCATAATTCTCGCTTCATTCAATTCGCCATCGCGCCAATAACAATAAGCGAGTTCTACTTGTGCAGAGGCGACCCTTTTGAAGTCTCCTACCGATTCAAAATAGATGATGCTTTCGGTGATGAGATTCTTTGCGAGCTCTTGCGCTCCCTCTAGTTCGTTTCTGCTTCCAGTCCATCCGGTTAGAACTCCGACAGAAAGCAATACTTCTGCAGCAACAGAGGGGTGGAGGCCTTTCGTTTCGGGGCGTTCGCCCGCGCGTCTCCACAAGGGACGCATTGCCTTTTGAGCGCCGTCATAATCTCCTCGGTCCTTAAGCGCAAGACCGACCTCACACCTACGGAGAGCTTCCTCGTTAGCTGTAAGGTGTCCAGCGTTTAATTTAAGCGAGGTTGTCTTCATGAGAGATGGGCCCCTTTTCAAAGTGAGTCTGAAGAACCTGCGAACGTCGCGATAGTAGTAGTCTACTCCCCGCCTTGCAAGAACCGCCGGGTTATTGCTCAATTCTCACTCAATGTAAGAAACCTTGCATCGCTAACTTTTTTGAAGGAGCAAATAACCCATGAAACGTCTCGCAATGGCAATAGCTTTGACGTGCCTACTCTCAATATCGGTAATTGGTGGGGACATGCACGGGACTGACATCCCTGCCCCGACTCCCACGCCGCTAGGAATGAGATTGGAATCGTCACATCTCATGGCGTCAATGCCCGGTGAGAGTTACATCGATCAGCAACAGCCGACATTAGCCGACGCGTTAGATGCCCTGCTGTCGGTATTCGGGCTGGTCTTCTAGGTTTGGACCGGGACAGTCAACTGGAATACATCGCCCCAGTTAACATCTGCGGCCATGACCAGATAACCGCCTTCGGCCAGTAGAAAACATTCACACACCGTCGCCCCACGCGTCTTGCCAGTAGCCACTGGCGGGCGCGGCCCGGCCGGCTGCCCTTCGGCGGCAAGGAGAGGTGTGTCGATTCGAGAGGCTCAACCGGTCGTTCAATCTCAGCAACTTTGCCGAACAAACTTGCGCGACGAATCGTATGGCGGCACGAGGTACAAATTCATGCGCGATCCATTTACTGCAGGACTGCTCAGTTTCATCATTCCCGGAGTGGGCCAACTCTATAACGGCCGTATCCTCGCGGGCATCCTCTGGCTGATTATTACGCCGGGCTTTTGGATTGGCTCAGGTGGGACGCTCGGGTGGATCTGTCACATTGTAGCCGCCTACACGGCCTATTCGTTCGCCAAGGACCATCCCATTCGGAGCTGATTTTGCTGCGCGCAGCCGCTCGGGGATCCTGGTTTCTGCGAGGAAGCCGTGGCTTGCGATCTCAGGGCAAACGGAAACCAGCAGTTTCCTTTACGTCAGTTTGGCTGCTGCGCTGTTTTGGACCGCACTGTGATGCCCGGATCTCCCACGATCAAGAGGTTCCTCACTTCGCCAAAGGGCGCGTTGGAAGGCAGGTAAGACAGCACGAAGCGATGCCGGCGAAGTTCATCGCAGATAGCTTTTGCCGCCATCGCGGGTTCGTCGATTGAGAAAATCGCGCCCCCCGTTCCCTCCACCAGCTTATCAATCACTTGCCTGGGTTTCGGTACATCGCGACGAATGGCGCCGCGCGTTCGATCCTGCGCCTGAACGGCATAAACGGTGATGTCCAGCCGCTGCAATTCCGCGAGAATTTTTTCAAAGGAAGTCTTACTCCCCCGATCCAGCCCATCGCTGATTACCACAATGATGCGCTTCTCGCCTGGCGTTGTTTTCAGAGCCTGATCAATAACTGCGGTCGCGGCGTCGAAAAGGTGAGGCTGGCCTTTCTTCCGAAAAAGTTTTAAGGAAGACTCGATCGACTTTGCATCGTCTGTCCAATCAGAGACGATCTCAGCTTGTTCGTCGTAGCCGACGATCAACAGTTTGTCGCCTTCGAATATCTCATACGCAAACTCTCGCGCCGCCCGCTCGAGTTTTTCCACGTCGGCGCGAATTGTTAATGAATTGTCCACCAGCAGGACGATGCGAGCTGGCGAGGGATCGGGAGTGAGATTCCGAATTGCCTGCTCCACGCCATTGTCGTAGACGGAAAGGTGCCTGGCTGTAATTGGCGTGCGTGAGTTGTCGTTGCGATGTGCAACAATGCTCACCATCACTCCACCTTCGTTTGAGGTAGGCTGACGACGACCCGCCTGAGCCATCAGAGCGGTGCAACCACCGCAAACGACCAAAACGCAGACGACTAACCTCAACAGAGTCGGAAGCCTGGGTTCAGAAAATCTTACGGGAGGAATTGGATTTTCCTCGGATCGTGGCTTATGCATAGCACCTAAATAGACGCTGCTTCAATCACCACTGGGAAGTTTGGTCGTGGAAGCTTTTTCGGAAGTTTTTTTCGCTGGGGAGCTGTCCTTGGTTTTCTTGTCGGATTTGTCCGACTTCTTCTCGTCCTTCTTATCGCTGCCGCCGGCGATGTCCCGCTCGGCTTTTTCCGCGGCCTTCCGCCCGTTTCCCGCGTAGTCTGTCACATACCAACCAGAACCCTTGAATTGAATTGCCGATGCGGACACCAATTTTTCCAGACGACCCCCACACTTGCGACACTTCGCCGGGGGCTTGTCGCTCATCTTTTGAAAGACTTCCAGACGGTCCTTGCACTTCCGACATTCAAATTCATATATCGGCATTTTATTTCGTGTCAGCTCCGTTCGGCGTATGTGCGATCAGCATGATCGAATTATACGGAGCGTATCGAAGGCTGACAACTTAACGGTTCCTGGGGGACCGTAGACGCGTGCTTTAAACCACCGTTTGGCAGTGCCGCATGTTCGTGCTGCTGGTACCCTAATTCGCCTGAGCCGTAAACGACTTACTCAACCAACTCAAAGCCCTTCGCTGCTAACGCCACTGAGAAATTCAACACTAAGGAGAGTCAAATTGAACGGGTCGTGGCGTGATTTTATTGATGCTCCTGCCCGACGTTGTGGTTGGTTTAAGTACGTCACAATGAAGGCTTTAAGGGCGTGGATCGTGTCACAAAAGAGCAACCATCACAACAGAAAATCCATCTTATGGCTGGTCTCGATTTGAAGTTGTTTGAATCGGTTCCCACCGTGCGTAGCACAAAGTTCCGCGATAGCGGAACGTAATTTAGATGGCCGATATTGTTCATCGAGCCGTCGCTCACATGGAGAAACCACTGAATGAAGTTTGCTCGAAGTATCCCCCGTTGCCGTTCTGTGAAGTTTGCACCCTTTGCAATTATCTCGGTTTTCTTCTTTACTAATTTGACAGGATTTTTCTTCAGCCCAGTGCTCGCTCCTGAAGTCAACGCGAGCAGCATGGTTGAAACAATTCCCCTCGACATACCTTCTTCCTGCGATCCTAAGCTTGATTGGATCATTTTCCGCGCCGGCCAACGTGAAGGTGTGGACCCACGCTTCATTCATGCAGTGATCCAACAAGAGTCGCGCTATCAGACACGCGCGATTTCGCACGCTGGAGCCCAGGGTCTGATGCAGTTGATGCCCGCTACCGCGAAGAGATTCGGCTGCGACGACGTTAACGATCCGGAATCAAACATCAACGCCGGCACGAAATACCTTAGCTGGCTGCTCAAGAGGTTTGAAGGGAATGTGGAGCTCGCTCTAGCCGGATACAATGCCGGGGAAGGCGCCGTGGATAAATACAAAGGGATTCCGCCCTACAAGGAAACGCAAAACTACGTGGTAAAGATTGTGGGTAACTACGGTAAGACGTTCCACCCGGTATTGCCGCCCGAAGACGCAAAGATTGCCTTTCATCTGGTCCCTGATCCGGCCGAAACACTAACGGGTTCTTTCGAGTAGGCAAACAACCGAAATCAACAACTTAGATCGACTGAGCGCGCGCTAGCTTCTTTTGCAAGTTAGCGCGCCGTTCGTTATGATCCCGTCCGAATTAACCCCCATGTCAGACACTGCCAAATCTCTTTCCCTCGAACGCAAGATCAAGATGCATGAGGCGCGTGAAGGCATCATCAATCGCCTTGCGTTGACGCTTCCCACAACCATCAATCTCGATCGATTCCTGAACGTCATCGTTTCGGAGCTGGGACGCATGATGAATGTGGATCGCTGCGACGTTATTCAACTGACTTCCCAGAGCGAGTTGCGCATTAGCCATGAATGGCGCGCCACTACGGATGTTCCATCCAGTCTCGGCACGGCGATTCCGATCGACCTGCGACAGCTTTCCGAACATGTAGATATCACCAAAACGATCCGGCTCGACGACACTTCGGCGCCTGACCTGGATCAAAAAGTCCGGTTTCTGGCCAAGAGTTTAGGTACGCGTTCCCTGCTGGTAGTTCCCGTGATGATGGGCGATGACGTGCTTGGCTTAGTGGGCATGCACACCACGCGCACGCCCCGCGTGTGGCTTGATGATGAAGTGGTTTTTCTCGAATCGATTGCTCGCCAGATTGCCGTCGGTTATCAATACACGCGCCTCTACACGGACAAGGAACGCGAAGCTGAAACCAAGCGCGCGCTGCTGGAAATAGCCAACGCTCTCAATGCTCGTTCCGATTTTCGCGAGGTCTCATCTCTGGTTCTTGAACGCGCGATCACCCTCGTCGGCGCGGATTATTCGGCCCTCGGGGTGCTCGATCCGAAGGGTGGGCGCATCAGCCTGGTCGCCTTCAAAGCCGCTCCCCACGCGACGATTGATTCGGTTCAGGGTCTGATCGACGAGCATGCGCAATCGCTCGATATCACCGAGTTTCCTGCGGCGATGGAAGTGTTGGCCGAAGGAAAAACCCTCCGCTTGCTGGATAAGGACCTCCCGTTTCCCTTTCGCTTAATGTTCAACTCGATACTTGGCGGACGGGCCGCGCTCGTGGCTCCGGTCCGAGTTGGCGGTAAAACGTTTGGCATGCTCGGACTGGTCTGGAGCGAGGCGCGCGAGGGATTTCAGGATCATGAAGTTACATTGGTTGAGGGTATTGCCGATCAAATCGGCACTGCGCTTGAACGCGATCAACTTTCAGCGGAAGTGATGCATCTCCGCAGCGCTCTCCACGAGCGGCACGGTGAAGACCGCATCATCGGGCAGACGCCGGCGATTCGCCGGGCGATTGAGCTTGCTCTGAGCGTAGCCGATACGCAAACGACGGTGCTCATTCAGGGAGAATCAGGCACGGGAAAAGAGCTGCTCGCCAATCTGATCCATTACAACTCCGGCCGCGAAGATCAACCTTACGTAAAACTAAACTGCGGCGCGATCCCCGAGACGTTACTGGAGTCAGAACTGTTCGGTCACGAAAAAGGTGCGTTTACCGACGCGCGAGCCAGGCGCCAGGGAAGATTTGAAGAAGCCAACGGCGGCACGCTCTTTCTCGATGAGGTGGGCGAGATGAGTTTATCGGCGCAGGTGCGGCTATTGCGCGTTTTGCAGGATGGTGAGTTTACCCGCGTCGGTGGCAACGAAGTTATGAAAGCGGACGTGAGAGTGATCGCCGCGTCTAACGTTGATCTGGAAAAGGCAACTGAGTTGGGAACCTTCCGCCGCGATCTTTACTATCGTTTGTCAGTGTTCCCGATCGTGCTGCCGACACTTCGCGAACGCCCCCAGGACATTCACCCGCTCGTGATCCACTTCCTCGAGCATTACAAACAAAAAACCGGCCGCTTCATCTCCGGCATTTCCAAAGACGCGCTGCAGGCTTTGATTACGCACGAATGGCAGGGAAACGTGCGCGAGTTGGAAAATGCGATCGAGCGCGCGGTGATCATTGCTTCCGGCCGGCAAATTGAGCTGGAAGATTTGCCCGAGGCGATCAGCAGGATTGCTTTGCAGGAGCAGGACCGGATCAAAGTGGAACGCGCGCGCGCAGCCAGCGAAGGGCGCACTACGACGTTTGAAGTTACCGTCCCCTCATCGATGGAGGAAATCGAACGCCAGGCAATAGAAGCCACTCTCGACTACACCCGGGGCGATAAGACCCACGCTGCCCGCGCACTCGGCATCGGGCGCAAAACCATCTATCGCAAACTCGAACAGTACAACGGCGGCCACGAAGGAACGTAGGATTAGCCGGCCCGTGGCCCATCTTCTTGCGCCGTTTCGTGCCCTTTTGTTATAGTCACTTCCTGAAAATCTTCATTAACAGCTAAAACCCTCAAAGCCCGTGGCTTTGTTTTCGGAAAGGAATCTCTTATGGGAAACGATGATTATCGACGCGATTCTGGCGACAATATCTCCACTCGCCTAACTTATTTGCTAATCGGCGGCGGCATTGGCGCCGTTATCGCTCTGCTTTTTGCACCGAAATCGGGACATGAATTGCGCGGCGACCTGGCCGATGCTACTCGCAAAGGCATTGACCGATCGCGCGAAGCTGCTCAACAGCTGGGCGAGCGTGCCGGAACATATTATGAAACCGGCCGCGAGCGCGCCGCTGAATACTACACGCAAGCTGCTGATAAAGCTTCGGAGCTTTACACCCAGGCCGCTGAGAAGGTTGGCGAAGTGGCCCAGACAGCTCGCGATACTGCGTCACGTCAGACCAGCACTGTAGCAGCAGCGATTGATGCCGGGAAAAAGGCGTATCAGGAAGAGAAGCGCAAAACTGAATTGTCTGGCCGGATTGACGCCGCGCCGAAGTATACCGAGAAGGCAAACTAACCATTGCCGAATGCCGATTTCCAATTGCCGATTGGTTTCTTTGCCGAGTCGAGTTTGAAACCAGATGGTGCTTGCCCGCCGACGACGATCTGAAAATTGGCAATCGGCAGTTGGCAATCGAAAATGAATTTATGAACACCAGTGATCCGATGTTCTGGGTGATGGTAATCATCGCCTTGTCGTTCATCATCATTGCCGCGGCGATGGTAGCTATTGCCGTGTTTGTAAATCGCGCCGTCAAGTCGGTCAACAGGTTGGAAGGAAAGCTCGAACCATTGATCGAAAGAGTGACGGTGATGAGCGAGCAGGGGCGTCAGATCGCAGTTCAGGGGAAACTGATCGCCGAGCAATTTACAGCTGTTTCAGGGCATCTCTCTGCTGCCACTTCCAACCTGTCAGAATCGCTGGCGATCATCAAAGATGAAGTCGGTGAACTGAAAGAACTGGTGAGCGAAACGGCGCATGACGCGCGCGACAAGGTGGAGCTCGTAAGCCGCACAATTGATCGCACGCACCAGCAGGTCACGTCGACGACTGATTTCATTCAAACCAAAGTGGTCGAACCAGCGCGCGAGCTGGCGGCGATTATGGCGGGCTTCAGGCGTGGGCTCGAAGTTCTGGTAGCACCCATACCGAAACCCATTAACCAAACTTACGCAGAGGACGAGATGTTCATCGGCTGACGCTTGCGCCTAACGGCTTGAAGAAACCCGAACCAAACATCCTCGCTGGATTTGGTTCGGGTTTTTAGTTGTTTGAGGTCTGCTGTTAGTATTACCAACTCCAAATAGTGAACGATATGTCTACTGAAACCCCGCTCGATCTAAAAAAGACCGTCAATCTGCCGAAGACCGCTTTTTCGCAGAAGGCCAACCTGGCCCAGACAGAGCCGGCGCGCCTGAAGAAGTGGGCGGAGATCCGGCTTTATGATTTGATCCGCGAGGCGCGCACCGGCGCCGACAAGTTTATCCTTCACGATGGCCCACCCTACGCGAATGCCGACATTCATCTCGGCACGGCGATGAATAAAATCCTTAAGGACTTCATCGTCAAGTCGCGCAACATGATGGGCTACGATGCGCCGTATGTTCCCGGCTACGACTGCCACGGCTTACCGATTGAGTTATACGTTGACCGCAAGCTGGGCGCGAAAAAAGCCAACATGCCTCCGGTCGCCATCCGCCGCGCGTGTCGTGAACACGCTGCTCAGGCCTTGAAACGTCAGACCCGCGACTTCCAACGTCTCGGGATCCTCGGTGAGTGGGACAACCCCTATCTAACGATGTCCAACCACTACGAAGCGGAAACAGCGAGGCTGTTCGGACGTTTCGTCGAACGTGGCTATGTCTACAAAGGCGCGCGGCCAGTTTACTGGTGCATCCACGACCAAACAGCGCTTGCCGAAGCGGAGGTTGAATATCACCAGCACACGAGCCCCTCGGTTTATGTGAAGTTCCCTCTGGTGAGCGATCCATCGCTAATCGATCCGGCGCTCGCGGGCCGATCAGTTTTCGTGCTGATTTGGACTACCACTCCCTGGACGCTGCCCGCGAACCTGGGAATCACCGTGCATCCCGATTTTGAATACTCAGCCTTCGAGCACGAGGGCGAAGTTTTCATAGTTGCTTCTGAATTGCTTGGCGCCGTCGTTGAGAAATGTGAACTTGGTGAACGCGATGCGGAAGGCAATCGACCGAGTCTAAACGTGCTCGCGCGTTTCGCCGGCGCGAAATTGGATCGGTTAATCTGTCGCCATGCATGGCTCGACCGCGATTCTCTCCTGATGGTGGGCGAGCATGTGACGCTTGGTGGAGAAGCAGACGCTGAAACTGAGCTCGACGTGAGCGAAGCGCGCGATAAGAAAAGCACGGGCAAAGCGGGGACCGGCTGCGTGCACACCGCTCCGGGCCATGGCCACGACGACTTTGTGATCGGCAAACGCTACGGTCTTGAGATTTATTGTCCGGTCGATAATGCAGGACGCTTCACTCCCGAAGTTGAACATTTCGCAGGTCTCAGCGTCTTCGAAGCGAATCCTCGGATCGTGGAATTTATGCGCGAGCGCGGGCTGCTGCTATTTACTGAAAACTACGAGCATCGTTATCCGCATTGCTGGCGCTGTAAGAATCCGGTGATCTTCCGTGCCACCCCGCAGTGGTTCATTTCGATGGACCATGTCGCCGGAGATGTGATCGAGAAGGATGAGGACGGCCGCGACCTGAGTAATTTCACTGAAAACTTTGACGAGGACGAGCGAGGCTTGCGGGCCGCTGCTTTGCGAGAAATCGAACGCGTTAATTGGATTCCCGCGTGGGGCCGCGATCGCATGCGCAACATGTTCCGCGGCCGGCCCGATTGGTGCGTCTCGCGGCAGCGAGTTTGGGGCGTTTCAATTCCCGTGTTCTATTGTGCCGCATGCACTGAACCCGTCGCCGACCCTGAGATAATCAATCGGGTCGCCGACGTGTTTGAAAAAGAATCCGCTGACGCCTGGTACACGCGCGAGGCGCGCGAACTGCTGCCGGAAGGATACGTTTGCAAGAAGTGCGGAGCTGCGGAATGGACCAAAGAATCCGACATTCTCGACGTCTGGTTCGATAGCGGTGCTTCGTCAATAGCAGTGCTCGAGAACCGTGACAACCTTAGCTGGCCCGCGGACGTTTACATCGAAGGCGGTGATCAGTATCGCGGCTGGTTCAATTCCTCTCTGATGGTCGGACTCGCGATTCATGATCGAGCACCTTACAAAACTGTCTTGACGCACGGATGGACCCTGGACGCGCAGGGCAAGGCGATGCACAAATCTGCCGGCAATGCCGTGGCGCCCGAGGAAGTGATCAAAGATTCAGGCGCGGAAATCCTGCGGCTGTGGTCGGCTTCGTCAAACTATTTCGAAGATATGCGTTGCTCAGCGGAAATCCTGCAGCGCGTAACAGATGGATACCGCAAGCTTCGCAATACCGCGCGTTTTGCCCTCGGCAATTTGCACGGATTTGAACCAGCCCGTGACGGTGTCGCCGACAGTGAGTTGCTGGAGATCGATCGTTGGGCTTTGGCGAAACTAAATGAGGTGGTTGGCAAGGTGCGTGCCGCCTACGATGGTTATGAGTTTCATCTGGTCTACCATCTGCTCTCCGAGTTTTGTACCGTGACACTCTCGGCGCGCTACTTCGACATCATCAAGGACCGGCTCTACACGTTTGCGCCTCGCAATCACGCCAGACGCTCGGCGCAAACTGCGCTTGCTCGCATAGCCGATGCCCTGGCGCGCATGATGGCTCCAGTTTTAGTCTTCACTGCTGATGAGATTTGGGAAAACCTCCCGCAGGATCACGGCCGGGCGGAGTCGGTCCACCTCGCGCTGCTGCCGGATGCCAGGGAAGCCGCTGAGGATGTTTTGCTGCGCAACTGGCAACTCCTCTTCGAAATCCGGGATGATGTTCTTCATTCGCTCGAGCAAGCCCGAATCGGTAAACAAATTGGCAGTTCTCTTGAGGCGCGGTTGGAAATCGCGGCGTCAGGCGACAGCTACGACGTCCTGAATCGTTATGCCGATGAACTGCGTTATCTTTTCATCGTTTCCGAAGTAAGTTTGGTGCAGTCAGGTGAGGGCGTGAGTGGAGTGACGGTAAAAGTCGACAAGGCTGACGGTGAGAAATGCGAGCGCTGTTGGAACTACTCGCCCCGCGTCGGTGAATCGGCCCGCTATCCAAATGTTTGCGAACGCTGCGTTGCTGCTCTTGAAGAGATTGAGTCAGAAGGTGTGTAGTCCCCGCATTTCGCGGCCAGACCGGCAAGTAGCTCCCGATTATGGAAACAGAATTAAATAGCGCGAACCTTTCGTCAAAGTCTCCCGCGCGCTTCGGCTGGCGCGCCGGTTACCTGCTTGCTGCCGCAGGTATTTATCTGGTCGATCAATCAACCAAGGCCTGGGCGGTGCGGTCCTTGCGCGGTGGAAACGATAGAACAATCGTCAACGGGTTTTTCGATCTGGTCTATGCCCAGAATAACGGCATCGCGTTTGGACAGTTGCAGGAAGGCGGAAACACCTGGCGTTGGGTGTTTGTAGCGCTTGCAGTAGCTGCGGCCATAGCGGTCTTCTACTATTTTCTCAACACGCCGCGAAACGACGACCGCGTTCTCGGCGCCTGCGCTTTGCTCCTCGCGGGAATCGTCGGCAATCTGACAGACCGGGCCAGATTGGGTTATGTAGTTGATTTCATCGACATCCATGTGCACTCTTATCACTGGCCAACTTTCAACATCGCCGACGCCAGCATTACTATCGGCGCGCTTCTCCTTGCCTACGACTTAGTGTTTGCAGGAAAAAAGGAATCTTCAGTCGCCATCAATTCCTAGTTGACTCGTCCTGTCCGGCTGATTGTTGTTTACTGACTGCTGTTTGCTGATTCATGTACCCCGAACTCTTTCGTATCTTTGGTTTCCCGATAAACACTTACGGTGTGTTTCTGGCGCTGGCGTTTCTCTGCGCCATTCTCATCACAGTAAAACTTGCGGAACGAGATGGCCTGCCGCGCGACAAAATTTACGACCTCAGCTTATGGATGCTACTGGCCTCGCTGATTGGCTCGAAACTTTTGATGCTTTTTACCGAGGCGGAGTATCGCGCTAATCCATCACAACTGCTCTCGCTCGACTTTCTGCGTTCAGGCGGCGTGTTTTACGGAGGGTTGTTGGGCGCCGTGCTCGCCGGCTATGTCCTGATGAAACGCTTTCGGCTTCCCTGGTGGAAGACGGCCGACGCTTGCGCGCCAGGAATTGCGATAGGAAATTTCTTCGGCAGACAGGGTTGTTTCGCTGCCGGGTGCTGCTGGGGCAAGCCGACAACTTTGCCATGGGGTGTGAAATTCTCAGCCCTGGGCCATGAAATAACGGGCGTGCCGATTGATGTCCACCTTCACCCTACCCAACTATACGAGTCGTTTGCGATGCTGCTGGTGTTTGTTTTCCTGTTCTGGTTGCACAAACGCAAACGCTTCAGCGGGCAAGTAATTCTTTTTTACGCTTTGCTCTATTCCGTAATTCGTTTTCTGATTGAATTCGTGCGCGACGATCCGCGTGGTGACATTTTGGGGCTCACCTCGATGACGGGTCTTTCCACTTCACAGATCATCAGCGTGCTAGTCGGTGTAAGTGCACTCGTTATTCTAATTGCGCGTTGGCGCAAGGCCGCGCCGGCAGCCAGCGCCGACCTGAGTGAACCGTCAGCCGCCTAAATCCACAACTCGCCAACTTGAACCTTTCTTAGCTTGCTTGCCGCAGGTCTCGGCATGTCAGGACCCGGCTGTCTGCGACAGGAGTTGGCCCTGTGACTTTGCTTTACAAAGTACTTGACAAAGCAATGACAGGTGAGTAGCATCCCGCATATGAGCCAACTCCACATCGTTTCTGCACCGAAAGAAGAGCCGCCCGCGCTGCACGCTCGGGCCATGGATAATCTCAAGTACATTCGCGAAACGATGGAGCGAGCGACAGCCTTCACTAACATCTCGGGGGGCGGCCAGGTCGCAATCGGCGTCACCGCGTTGGTCGCATCAGCAATTGCAGCACGGCAAAGTGTTTTCAAAAACTGGCTGGCCGTCTGGTGCGCCGAGGTTGTCGTTGCTTTACTAATCGCGGGCTGGTCCATGGATCGCAAAGCTCGCGCTGCGAAAATGCCGCTGCTTTCCGGGCCCGGGCGGAAAGTGGCGTTTAGCCTCTCGCCGCCGATCCTGGCGGGCGCATTGTTGACTGTGGCGCTGTATCGCGCCGGACTCGTGAATGCCATTCCAGGTCTCTGGTTGTTGCTGTATGGCACCGGAGTTATCACGGGTGGCATGTTTTCCATCAGCGTAGTTCCACTCATGGGTATTTGTTTCATGGCGCTCGGGGCTGTAGCGCTGATGGCGCCTCCGGGCTTTGCAGACTGGTTCATGGCGGCAGGCTTCGGCGGGCTGCATATTGTTTTCGGAATTGTGATCGCAAGGAGATACGGTGGCTAGACAATCTGCTTTAAAAGAATCGACTCAGAAGAAGCAACGGGCTTTGCAGGAGGTTAGGAGCGCAAAAGCGGAGCACCCCGCGCCAGGGCTTGATCGACTGATCCATGAACGCCTCCGGCTGGGCATCGTTAGCGCGCTGGCGGCAAATGAGACTTTGACCTTCAACGATCTCAAGAGCCTGATGAACACTACGGACGGAAACCTCAGTGTGCATGCGCGCAAACTCGAGGACGCCGGCTACATCGCGGTGACTAAATCCTTCGAAGATCGGCTGCCAAAAACGGAGTACAAGCTAACCGCTGCCGGCCAACGAGCCCTGGAAAGCTATCTGAGCCACATGGAAACCATCATCGGACAGATGCGCAATCGCTAATCGTTGCGAGTGCTTGCGCCCTTTTCCGCCTTCTCACTTTGCGTTTCAAAGTGCTTTGAAGCGCCGTTAAGAAACGGGCCTCTATGTTTACCAACGGAAATCTGGCCGCTCCACTTAGCGCTCTTTCATTCCTCGGCGCGGGTCTCTTGATTCTCATGGTGGGGCTGGCGGTGGTCTATTCGGCACTAAAACAAAAGGTCGCTCTCAGAAGGGCCGCGCTGGCCGCCATCGCGGTAGTTGGTGGAGGCTATCTTGCTGTGATGCTGTTGTTTTCCCTCGGGAGCTCTGAGCGGCTGCTCGCTCGCGGCCAGGAAAAGTATTTTTGTGAAATCGATTGCCACCTCGCTTATTCAGTCAAGGATCTGCGTGAAACGAAAACACTCGGCAATGTACCAAACGAGATCCGGGCAGCAGGGACATTTCGCATTGTGACCATTCAGACGCGATTTGATCCGGAAACGATTGGGCCGCAGCGAGGCTCGGCTCCGTTAACTCCGAATGCGCGAATAGTTTCTGTGCACGACGAGAATGGAAAGGTTTATTTTCCGTTACCCTAAGGCTGGCGCATCCTGGAACTCGCGCGGACGGCGGGGACACCGATGGCTACTCCACTTCGTCCGGGGGAGACATATACAACGACGTTGGTCTTTGATTTGCCGGTTAGAGCGAGAATTCCAACGCTGCTAATTCAGGAGGGCGATTTTATTACACGCTTGTTGATTGGCCACGAAAATAGCCCGTGGCACAAGAAAACCAAATTTTGGATCTAATGCGCGACGCCGAGTCGCCGTGTCCGAGTCTACATAATGAACCTTCCCATAACGTGAGCGTGCAATTGATTAATTCCACACCGATGTACCTGTTCACATCCGTTAAATGTGGGTTCCCACATTGTTCGATGGACAGCTGCATCCCACAATCTTCCGTCAAAATGAATCAAGAAGGGACCCGAGTTTCATGACTAAACGAATCCTTGCCATTACCTTTATCTTCGTGTGCACTTCCATCGCCTGGGCCATCCTGGGCGGCACAATTTTCTCGCGCACCTATTCATTGGACGCGGTGGCCGCGAACCGCGTGGTTTCAACGTGGGGTGCGCCTCAAACCCAGTCGCCTCCGATCGCGTCATTCGTCAACGTTGTGTCAAAGAACGAGGAGAGCATTGAGAATGGCAAAAAAATTACCAAAACAATAAAGGAGGAGGTGACCAGGCCTCTTCCATTGGAGAGTAGCGCTGTCGATGTGGCGCTGGACCTTGAGCATCGGCAAAAAGGTCTGTTGTGGTACAGCACTTACAAAGTCGCCCTTGCCGGCCAGTACAGTTTTCTGAACACCAGCGACAAAGAGGAGACGGTAAACTTCGTCTTAAACTTCCCCACCGCGAACGCGATCTATGACGATCTGGTATTCACCGTGGACGGCGCGCCGCTAGTCTTGAGCAACCAGCAGAATGCGGCGATTGGTTCAGCAAAAGTAAAACCGGGACAGGTTGCACGACTACAAGTCGGCTACCGGTCCCAGGGACTAAACGAATGGCGCTATAGTTTTGGCAGCAAAGACGTGGCCCAGGTCCGCGATTTTAGGCTGAAGATGAAAACAAACTTCAAGGAAATCGATTTCCCAGACAATACCCTCTCGCCGTCTGAGAAACTCGAGACCGCAACGGGGTGGGATCTGGATTGGTCATATAAGAACCTGGTGTCGGGATATCAGATCGCCATGGTGATGCCGGAAAAACTGCAGCCTGGTCCACTGGCTGGCAGAATAAGTCTATTCGCCCCAGTCTCACTCTTCTTCTTCTTCTTTATCATGTTGATCATCACCACCATGCGCGGCATCGAACTTCACCCCATGAACTACTTCTTCCTGGCCGCTGCTTTCTTCTCGTTCCACCTGCTTCTTGCCTATCTTGTTGACCACGTCTCAATTCATTTGGCCTTTGCTATCTCTGCCGCGGTTTCAGTCTTTCTCGTAGTTAGCTACTTACGACTCGTGGTCGGCCTCCACTTTGCCAGCCGCGAGGCGGCCTTCGCCCAGGTGGTTTACCTCGTGATGTTTTCCTACGCGTTTTTCCTGAAGGGCTTTACTGGTCTCGCAATTACCATCGGCTCCGTGGCTACGCTGTTTGTGGCAATGCAAGTTACCGGACGGATCCGTTGGGCTGACCGGTTTACGCTTAAACCCGTCAAAGCGCCCACAGCCGAGCTTGGCTAACTGTTAATAAACCTGCCCGCGGCTCGTTAAACAGGTGGACTCCTTTTGTCTGCCTGTGCCCGGGCGTGCCGTGCGAACCAGTTAGCTAAAACTTTTCCGTTCCCAGAGTCGTACAGCCAGTTGCGCACACGCCAGTCCGCCGTACCTGAATCACCCGATGAGAGCATTTATTTTCTTTTTCTCCGACGCTTTGAAGATTGCCCTGCAGTCGATCTTCGCGCACAAGCTGCGGGCCTTTCTGACTTTGATTGGGATCATCATCGGAGTTGCGTCAGTGGTAACGGTGGGCGCTTCCATCAGCGGACTGAATACTTACGTTGTTGATAAAGTCGGGAAAATACTCGGCAGCAATCACTTCATGATCGCCAGAATCGCGTCGACCGGACGGCTGACCGACGACGAGTTTGAGAAGATGAACCGCCGCAATAAGCGGCTCAACTGGGACGACTTTGAGTGGGTTCGCGACCACTGCAAGTCGTGTCTGGAGGTCGGCGCCGGGGTTAGAAACGGGACGGACCTTTCGCAGGACGGCATCGATTTTCCCGGCGCCCAAGTAAACGGCGTCACCGCCAACATGGTCGACATCGAAGACAAAACGATTGCCACCGGACGCTTTATCGCTGCTGACGAAGTTGACCGATCAGCCCTGGTCGTCGTGTTGGGACACGATATCAAGGAAAAATTTTTCCCGAATACAGAGGCGGTCGGCAAAACCCTCAAGGTCCGTGGACGTCCGATGCGTGTCGTCGGCGTTGAGGAAGCACGTGGATCGTTTTTTGGCGACTCGCAGGACCGGCATGTGTATATCCCGGTCACAACGCATCTCCAGATATTTGGACGAAACGGATTGCAGATTCACGGCAAGGGACGCAATCGCGAAACCTTTCATGAAGCCATTGAAGACGCGCGAGTCGCGATGAGAAACAAGCACCGCCTCAACGGCAACGAAGAAGACGACTTCGGGTTGGTCAATGTGGACGATGTAAATAACCAGGTGGACCAGTTTACCAGCAGCATCGCCCTTGTAGTTGTTCCAATTACGCTGATCACCTTGATCGTGGGCGGCATCGTGGTTATGAACATTATGCTGGTGAGCGTTACGGAACGGACCTTCGAAGTTGGTCTGCGCAAGGCGGTAGGCGCCACGAGAAAACATATCTTGCTTCAGTTTCTGATTGAGTCGGCAATTCTCTGTGTGCTGGGCGGCGTCCTGGGACTGCTGCTGTCGTGGGGAGTGACAACCCTGATCACAACTCTGGCTTCAATCACGATGACAATCACAATCGGATATATCCTCCTGGCCCTGATCGTTTCTACCCTGGTCGGAATGGTCGCGGGAATATATCCAGCATTCAAAGCCGCGCGCCTCGATCCGATTCTGGCGTTAACGCAAACGACGTAGCGGATTAGAATGAAACTTAAACTGCCAAAAAGCGTTTTCCGCGAGACCATCGGGATGGCCCTCGAGAGCGTTCGCTCTCACAAATTCAGGAGCTTTCTCACCGTTCTCGGCATCGTTATTGGCGTCATGACTGCTATTACGATCGCTTCAATTCTCACCGGCCTGCGTCAGAACATCGTCGCGATGATTGAGGAATACGGGACCAATAACATCTACGCATTCCATCTCTCCACCGGTCCAAATACAGGAGAGGACCGTTCGGAGCGGTTACGCAAACCATTAACGGTCGAGGATGCCGAGGCAATCGCGGCACAGGCGAGTGCGGTTGAAGAGGTGGGCTACCAGGCGCCGAACGTCGGGTACAGCGGAGGACCTTTCGACGACAATGTGACTTACCAGGGACACAATTACCGCTGGGGCGACACACAAGGCGTGTCGGCAAACTACGACGGCATCACCAACATTGTGATGAAGGAGGGCCGCTTCATAACGGAGATCGATGACCAGCAGCGGGCAAACGTCATGGTCATCGGTGTTAACGCCGCCGATGCGCTCTTCCCCGGTCAGAATCAAATCTCGGGCACGAAGGTGCGTATGGGGGGATACAATTTCGAAGTTGTGGGCGTGTTGGAGAAAAGGAAGGCCGGCTTCTTTGGTGAAAATGAAGAAGACAATGCAGTGATGATTCCTTTCCGGACGGCGCAAAAAATCGCCCCGGCAAAGGGCTTCTTGCTGATGGTTATCAAAGCGCGTTCAGGTCAAACCGCTGAAGCGCTACAACAATCCGAGGAGATCCTGCGACGACGGCGAAACGTCAAATTCGGGGACGCCAACAACTTTGATATCAAGACTGCCGACAAATTCATAGAACAGTTTGACAGTATTACGGCGATGGTCGGACTCATCGCGATCGCCATCTCCAGCCTGGGGCTCCTGGTGGGCGGCATCGGCGTGATGAATATCATGCTGGTGAGCGTTACGGAACGCACGAAAGAGATTGGAATCCGAAAAGCAATCGGCGCGCGGCGAAGGGATATCGTCAGGCAGTTTCTGTTTGAGGCAATGACCTTAACTTTTCTGGGCGGCATCCTCGGCGTTGTCCTGGCCGTTGGCATAAGTCGGATAATCATGTTTTTTGTGCCGGGGCTACCGGCGTCGATCCCCACCTGGGCCGTTGTATCCGGTCTCACCGTTTCAATCGGCGTAGGACTCGTTTTTGGCGTCTGGCCCGCTCGCAAGGCCTCCCGTCTCGATCCGATTGAGTGTCTGCGTTACGAATAACCCGCCCGCAAAAACATTCCAGGCAATGAGCCCTATCAGGAAACTGCAGGCGCACTGCGGCTTTGCCGCCGCACAGTGCGGAAAGGCTCAGCCTTTCCGATCGACGTCAAAAAATCCGGAGGCTCCGCCTCCGTATATCTTATGGATCGGATAAGATGACAGAGTCTCGATCCGAGGCGCAGCCTCGGAAAATCTTAGAAGCAAGGCTGCCGGAAAGGCAGAGCCTTTCCGCACTGTGCGGCGGCAAGCCCGCAAAAGTACTTAGTCTATGCCAAAGCCTTCACACCAACGTGATCTGATCAGGGAATACGTCACCTACCTACAGGTCGAGAAGGGCCTGGCGCGTCACACGCTCGAAAGCTACGGGAGAGACCTGGCGCGTCTCGAACGATGGGCCATCAAGACAACAGCGAATCCTGCCGCGGATTTAACGCGACCTGACTTGCGGAAGTGGATCGCCCAACTCTCACGCGAAGGTCTGGCGCCCTCGTCAGTCGCCAGGGCGGTGAGCGCGGCCCGTGGTTTCTATCGTTTTCTGATGCTCGACGGCCACATCAGGATTCACCCGGCGGAAGATCTCGATACGCCGCAAAAATTTTCATACCTGCCGAGGTTCCTCACCGAAGATGAAATCGATCGACTGTTTGCCGCGCCAGATATTTCAACCGAAGAAGGCGTCAGAGATCGAGCGATTCTGGAATTGATGTACGCGGCCGGACTACGCGTTTCCGAACTTGTGTCGATGAAACAAACTGACATTGACCTCCATGCCGGCGTGGTAATCTGTCATGGCAAAGGAAGTAAGGAGCGACTTGTGCCCGTGGGCAAGAGTGCCATTCACTGGTTGCAACAGTATGCTGCGGTTAGAGCCGGTTATGGCCGATCAGCTTATTTGAATCTCTTCCTGGCGCGCGGCAAGCCGCTAACCCGGCACCTCGCCTGGTCCACGATCAAAGGTTACGCAGAAAGCGTCGGCTTGAGTAACGTTTCCCCGCACACGCTCCGTCACAGTTTTGCAACCCACTTGCTGCAACGTGGCGCCGACTCGCGCTCGGTACAGGCGTTGCTCGGCCACAGCGATATCTCCACCACCCAGATTTATACTCACATGACGGACAAACATCTGCGTACCTCTTACGACAATCATCATCCTCGCGCCCGCTCCGTCACTGCGCGCGTCGAACCGAAGAGCGGCAACGAATGATTAGCAAGCGCGAGGTTCCTCATGATTCTGGCGCGTAAGCCTTCCGATCAAACAATCACGCGCTTCATTGAGTCGCAGAGTCGACTTCCGTTTTCATATCCGGAAACCGGAGCTACCAGGACACAACCCCCCTCGGGGTTCGCCGTCGATCATCATCGGATCATGCTCGGCTCGGGACATGAGATTTACGAGCGGGCCACGGCGGCGCTGCAACAATGGAAGCAGTTTGATCTTGGTTGGGTGTCCGTGGTGCCATCCGGCTTGCCGATAGAGGTGGGCACGACGGTCGCGGTTCTGGCGCAGACCTTTGGACTCTGGACGTTGAACGCCTGCCGGATTGTGTACCTGGTCGGTGAGGTTGGCGAAGTAAAACGGTTTGGGTTTGCTTACGGAACGCTACCGGATCATGTGGAGCAAGGTGAAGAACGTTTTACGATCGAGTGGCGCCAGGAAGACGACTCGGTCTGGTACGACATCCTCGCATTCTCACGCCCGCGTCACCCTCTGGCAAAGCTGATGAGACCGATCGTGCGGCAACTGCAAAAGAATTTTGCCAGGGATTCGCTCGCCAGAATGCGCCAGGGCCTCAACCCTGAGCGAGCCGGCGATCAATAAACTCAAATCTTGATCTTCGCCAGCACTACCGGTGATTGCTCCGCATCGCGCATGCGAGCGAAGAAGCTGCGCACTGAATCATACTGAGCTACCGGAACTGTAATCGCTCGCTGGACAAAATTTCGCGTGAATACCAGCTGTCCGTCCTTCACTTCATAACTTGTCGTGTATGCGCCAAAGGGCGTGTCGAGTTTGACTACGTCGGGAAGCTCATCAACCTCAAAACCTGCGGGCAGCTTTACCCGAACCGTTTCCGAGTAAGAGCTTGATTTGAGTACTACCGGGTGCTTTCGCTTTGATTCAGTGAGAGACAATGAGTCGCGGCGCGAAACAATCGCGGGCTTAAAGACGAGCAGACGGTCTTGCATGAGCTGCGCGTAACTCGGAGCGGCAAACGTCACGTCGAGTGCAAACTTGCCCCCATTTGAGTCGTCGGACGGTTCGACCTTGGAAATCTTCGAGCCAGGAGCGGCGTTGGAAAGCCAGTGTTCCATCATCGATGTGTAGTCGGGACGCGAGAGTTTGCGAAACTCTGTGCGAAATCTGGCAGCGACCTGGCCGCGGGCACGTTCCGCGATCACACCCTGCATCGATCCATCAGCCCCCAGTTGTGCTTCAACGCTGCGTTCGAGATGGTTTGTGTCAACCGGCGTCACTGGCATCCGCACGAGCGGTTCGGAATCTTTCGCATCAATCAGCGCCAGACTTCCCTGGAGATACGAAGGCAGGTCGCCAATGGGAGTTTCCTCCGCCGTCGGATCGAAGACCAGGAGACGCCCAAAGCGCGGATGCGTGATCACCGTTGCGATCTGCGTTTCATCGCTAACTTTTACCGCGATAATGCAATGATTGAATTGCTGCGGCGACGGCCAGTCAGTTCGCACATAATCCGGATCGCCGGAATAAATACTCACCGCAAATGCTGAGATTCCCACGATCTTTAGCATCGCCCTCATGAGATTCGCTTTGTCTTTGCAGTCGCCGTAGGATTTGGCAAAAACTTCGGTGGCCGTGTGAGGACGATATCCGCCGCCGCGGCCAAGTCCGGTTTGAATGGAAATGTATTGCACTCTCTGAACGTAGTTTCCGATGGCCTGGATCTTTTCGTATTCAGTTTTGGCATTGGCGGTTAGTTCCTTCGCCTTTGCAATCATGGGCTCACTGAGCGTTACCTGGGGGTCCTCCAACTCCGCCATCCAAACGGCGACGTCAGTCCAAGTGGCAAATGTTTTGATTCCCGGCACTGCAGTTGAAGCAGGAGGGTAATAGCTTACTGCCAGGCGCGCCACGAGATTGCTAAGACTTCCCCGGAGCGGCTCATCAGCTATCGGAGGAAGGTTGGTCAACTGCCACGAATAGGTTGAACCGCTAACTGTGGGTTCAATTTTAGGGTGATTGAAAGTTACGGCTTCTGCGCGCCACCCAGCGGGGAGCACTAAGGTGTAGCGCGAACTCAGGACGGGGCTCGAACTTTGAAAATGCCATTCGTCCTGACTGAAAATCGAGCGTTCTTCCGTGGTGTGTGAATAACCGAAAACCACTCCGGCATCGGCTTCATCCTTTGCGGAAATGATCTTCAGCCGATACTCGTTGTAGACATCGTTGGGAGCGCCCGCCAGATCGAGCGTCTGATCCTTTCCAAAGCGCTTCACGTCGCCGTTGGCCCGGATCAGCCAGGCATTCATCTCCTTGACTTTGCCGGTGTCGGGGATATAGCCGACGCGTGCGATCGCTTCGTCGCGGCCCTCTCGCCGCAGAATGCGAACCGCGTAATTCGAAGTCTGGGTGACCCGACCGTCGTCGCTGACAGAAATTGTTTTTTCGTCAACGAGCACTACCGTTGTCACTTCCTTGTCATAAGACGGCAAACTGATCGCTGCGGCCTGTTGCAACCAGGGTGGGGCCTGGTCCCCCGCGATTACCGTTACGGTAGTGAACGACAAAACAACGAGGGCGAGGAGTAAACGCTTGATCATGGTATTGCTTTCCTTTTGTTGCCGAGCGCCGCCGGTGCAGCAGGGCTATTTTGCAGCCGCGGTCGTCCCCTGCTTGAGTGTAATGGTGTGGTTGTCCTGCTTGTTTAGCTGGTCAAACAGGGCCTTAACCCCCGCGTAACTTTCGACCGGGAAGAGGATGTTTCCGCCGCCGCCAAAAAAGAACCGGCGCTTGTAAACCAAAGTCTTTCCGTCTGCGGTGACGTGGATTGACGGCTGGTATGCAGCGATCTCACCGGATTTGAAAGGAGCGGGAGCGTCCGCGTTGTCGAGCGCGTAGCCAGCTGGCAGGTTGATCGTCACCTCGTCTTCTTCCAGCCAGGGATAGTTAAAATAAACCGAGTGTTTTCGCTCGCTCCCGGAAAAGAGCGGAGCTCTGCCGTGCTCGAAGTATCCCGGCTGTAGAAAGATTCGTTTACCAGTGCGCTGCGCATATCCAGGAATGCGCACCCGGTACGAATAGATGATTGGCTTGATGGGATCGGTAACATTTTCGATCTTGATGTCAGTGACTTCGGCCGTGCTCATACGGCTCTTGACACTCGCGCGCAATGTCTCTTCGCGTTGAGATGGAGAGTCGTCATCGTCATACTCTTTCTTGTCGAACGCCTGGTGACCGGTGTATTCGATGCTCACGTTGCCTTCGAGCGTTCCGTCCTCCATGAGTTGCAGGGTAGCGCGGCGCATGGCAGATGATTTTTCAGGGGCGGAGGTTGAAGTTCTGGTCCAGAAAGGCTCTTTCGGATCAGTGATCAGGGTCTCCTGGCTTTCTTCAGGCCAACCCAGCATTCCAAACGATGTGTACACTTCGGCGGGGCTGAAATACTGCCACCCCTCACCAACTTTGACGGCAATAAAGGCCGACTGGAGGAATGAGATGTTGGCGAGTCCTCGGTCAAAAAACATCTCGCCGCGATTGCCTGACAAAGCCAGGCGCGCGTCAAAGCCGGCAGCTTTCGCGAGGGCCGCGAACAGCATATCGATGTTTCCGCCGGTACCCATTCCCTTCCTGAGTGTCTCGGCGGCCGACTTGTTTGGTTTCAGCTTCTTCTTTTCTTCCTCGGTAAGCAGCGTCGCATCATCGCTGAGGTTTCTGATCTTGGTGCGGCAGAAATCGTAGATACGCCGCAGTTTTTCTTCCGGGGTGGAGGCGTCGCCGATGATGCCGGCCACTGCAGCCTTAACCTCATCGTTGTCCTTCATCTCGTCTTTAGTATTTCCGTAAAGCAATTTCCCGACGTCTTTCCAGTATTTGGCCACCTCGGTTTTATTGTCAGCAGTGTAGTAGAGAAAAACCCACGAGCGCACTTCGTCCTCAGGCGGCATGCGGGGCTCTTCACGGAAGGCCGGCATGTTGGTCATCGTCACTCTTGAGAATCCATCTTTGTCTTTGACAAACCTCGTCTCGCCCATGCGAAACGGCAAATATTGCATGCCCATGAAAGGCTTGAGGAAATAACTGACGTTTTGGATAGGAATGTCTCGTTGAAAGTGGAGACGCAGCCGATCGGCGCTCCCGCCCGGGTGCACGTCGCGCCATCGATATTCAATGATCGAACCGGCTTCAATGCCTGGTAAGGCAAACGACTTCGCTTTTTCCTTAAATCCATTCGCTTTGGCGATCGTGCGTTCGAAAATGTCTTCCTTCTTCAACTCGAGAATGGTGCCGTCGGCTTTAATCACGCGCGCGGCGATGTCTTTGATCCGCGAAGAACCTGAATACCGTATGTCGATATTGCTGTGCTTCTCCTTGCCGCGGTCGGTAAAAATCTTTACGCGTATGTAGTTCTTCAGAGAGATTTCATCCGGCTGGCTATCGTCGATTCGCACTTCCCAAAAGACGCCTTCAGCGTCGGCGTCCTTTTCGACGCCCGCGGTCTTCGACGACAGTTCCGCTGGTGTAACCGGACGCCAGTCGTCTCCGGCAAAGGCGGAAAGTGGCGGCATCAAGCACACACAGAAAGTTAGCAGGGAGATGAAGCGGAGGCGCGTTATTGGCATACAAATAAAACCTTCCAGATAGAGATGTGGGAACCTGGTTGAACTTCTTTCGACGGAACTTACGGGAGCAACTTGCTCTGCGGCGGAACTACCTTGAGGTGTACAGCGCCGGGATTTTAGATCAAGTGAATCGGCAACCGCAACTCGTTATTCGCGAATCCTTTTCCAACCAGATTTACAAGCGCTCTTGCATCGAAGTGATCAATGGCCGCTAAACTGGTCGGGGGTTGAAGGAGGACGCGGGGCCGTTATGCTATAATCCTCGCGATTTCTTAAACATTTGTCAGACTTTTGGCTAAACGTCATCCGCAGGAGGACAGAAACTGTGGCCACCGAACTTAAACGAGGAACTACTCCCCTGGATCGCATCGAAGAACTCCTGGGCGACAATGCGCGCACGCTGCTCGACCATAAAGCGGAAGCGATTTCGAAGGATCAGATCAACCTTCCGGGGCCCGACTTCATCGATCGCGTCTGGGCCTACTCGGATCGTTCGCCGGCGGTTTTGCGCTCGCTGCAGTCGCTTTTTGATAACGGCCGGTTGGCAGGCACCGGATATCTTTCAATCCTGCCGGTTGACCAGGGCATTGAGCATTCGGCGGGCGCTTCGTTTGCCCCGAATCCACAGTATTTCGATCCCGACAACATTGTGAAGCTGGCGATCGAGGGTGGTTGCAATGCAGTGGCTTCAACCTTTGGCGTTCTGGGAACCGTCGCGCGAAAGTATGCTCATAAGATTCCCTTCGTGGTGAAGATCAACCACAACGAATTGCTGACGCTCCCGAACAAGTTTGACCAGGTTTTGTTTGGCACCGTGAAAGAGGCTCACAACCTCGGTGCGGTGGCGGTAGGCGCCACAATCTATTTTGGCTCAGACGAATCCACCAGACAGATTACAGAGATCAGTGAGGCGTTCGCCCAGGCGCATGAACTTGGCATGGCTACTATCCTCTGGTGTTATATCCGCAACTCCGGTTTCAAAACCGCAGAAGGCGACATGCATGCTTCAGCCGATCTGACGGGCCAGGCAAATCACCTGGGAGTCACCATCCAGGCAGACATAATCAAGCAGAAACTTCCGGAGCGAAACGGCGGCTACACGGCGGTGGAGAAAGCGCTCGGAAAGTCGTACGGCAAAACCAGCAAGATCGTCTACGAGAAACTGACATCTGACAATCCCATCGATCTGGTCCGCTATCAGGTTGCCAATTGCTACATGGGCCGTTGCGGCTTAATAAATTCGGGCGGCGAGTCCAAAGGAGCCAGCGACCTGGCTGAAGCTGTGCGCACCGCCGTCATCAACAAGCGCGGCGGCGGCACCGGACTTATCTCCGGCCGTAAAGCGTTCCAGCGCCCCATGAGCGAGGGCGTTGAATTGTTGAATGCAATTCAGGACGTTTATCTCACCGACGAGATCACCGTGGCTTAACTGGTTTCCAGCTATACGGTTGGCGAAGGCGGGCACACAAGTGTCCGCCTTTTTTTTACCACGCCTGCTCATCTTGTCGTTCTCTCCTTACGCCATCGACGAAGCGGCATTGACGTTTTGACAGATGACCTGCCGCCGGAAGCGAGGGTTCAACGATTTCTGCTATCACGCTCGAACCGGCAAGTGGCATACAGATCCCAACGGGCAAATTGCGCCACCAGCGGATGAGAATCCTACTCCAAAGACGCAGCGGTAGCCCTTCACTTGTCACTCCTGCTAAACTCCTTTAAAACTGAGCGGCTTACGAGTGATTAATGAGCATGGGAAAAACTTCGAACGAACAGCCCCCCGTAGATAACACCATCTCCGATGAAACGGGACAATTCGACCTGCGCTTTGTCCTGTGGCGCCACTTCTGTGCGCAGAACGACATTTCGGTCGATTCACTTCCAAGTCAACTTGATGGTGATCAAAAGGAAAGATGGGAAGAACTCAAGTCGAGCCGTCTTAAGGGACCGACGCAAAAGTAATCCACCGATTACGCCGATTCCACAGATTTCACCAACAGAAAAAAAGCGTATCCGCTCAATTTAACTGATTCGCGAATCTGGGTAATCAGCGCAATCTGCGGATACTGTTAGAGCCTGCCTGAGCCAAGCTTGTACATTCCGGTGAGAAATGGATTAGTCAGTCTCTCATGGCCGATTGTGGTGACTGGCCCATGTCCTGAGTAAACCTCAACGTCATCTCCCAGCGGCAACAGCTTATTCATGATTGAATCGAGAAGTTGATCCGTGGATCCTCCAGGGAGATCAGTGCGACCAACTGACCCGGCAAACAAAACATCCCCGACAAAAACTTTACGCTCTCCAGGTTCAAACAAGACGACGTGACCGGGCGTGTGGCCGGGACAATGAAGCACCTCAAATGAAAGCTCTCCGACATTGTAAATTTGCCGATCCTCCCAGTAGCCATCCACTTTCGGTGGCCTTTCAAAGTCGAAACCCATCGCGGACCATTGATTTCGTGGAATACCTATCCAGGCAGCCTGTTCCGGTAACGCGTCGTAAATGAATTCGTCATCCTTGTGAAGCATGACGTCGGCGCCGGGCTTGAGTTTCTTCAACGCTGCGACCCCTCCGATATGATCAAGATGCGCGTGGGTCACTGCGATCGCCTGTAATTCAAATCCGTGTTTATCAATTGCTTCAACGATTGCGACGGAGTCGTCACCGGGATCGATACATATGGCGCGCCTGGTTTTTTCACAACCAAGGATGCGCGTGTGTTGCTGGAATGCGGTGACTGTTATCTCTTCGATGATCATTCTCGGAGGCCCACTTTGTACCTGGAACTTTGAACTTGGACGTTTAGGTGAGGATAATACTTTGAGGACAGGCAGCAAAGTACAAAGCACCAGGACCCAGTCACCGTTTTACAATGCCGATTAGCGCAAAGTCAGCTTCCCTAGCCGATGTGCTCGACGATTTAACGATTGCGGGCGCGCCGGAATTGATCGAACAACTGCCCGAAGGCGCATTGAAGTGTTTCGCCTGCGGCCATCGTTGCCTGATCAAATCCGGGAAACGCGGCATTTGCAAAGTCCGCTTTAACGAAGGCGGCACTCTGCGTGTGCCGACTGGATATGTGGCCGCGCTGGCCTGCGATCCCACCGAAAAGAAACCGTTCTTTCATGTACTGCCCGGCTCGGACACTCTAACTTTCGGAATGTTGGGTTGCGACCTTCACTGTGGCTACTGTCAAAATTGGCTGACGTCGCAGGCACTGCGCGATGATTCCGCCGGAACCGCGCCGCGCCTGTTCACCGCCGAACGCCTGGTGGCGATGGCCAAAGCCTGCGGTGCTTCGATGGTCGGCAGCAGCTATAACGAACCATTGATTACGGCTGAGTGGGCGGTGGAAGTTTTCAAACGCGCGCGCCCCGAGGGATTTCGCACGGCGTTTATCTCCAACGGCAACGCGACCCCGCAGGTGCTCGATTACCTTCGTCCGTGGACCGACGCGTACAAAATCGATCTGAAGTCAATGAACGATAAGAATTACCGCCAGCTCGGCGGGGTGGTGGACAACATTTTGGAGACTGTGCAGATGGTCCACGATCGCGGTTTTTGGGAAGAGATTGTGACGCTCGTCATCCCCGGCTTCAATGATTCGGAAGATGAACTAAAGCGTGCCGCGGATTTCATCGCTGCAGTTTCACCGGACATCCCCTGGCACGTTACCGCGTTTCATCAGGATTATCGGATGACGGAGAATGCGAACACCACCGCTGAGCAACTGGTCCGTGCCTGCGAAATTGGACGCGAGGCGGGACTGCGTTTTATCTATGCCGGCAACTTGCCCGGGCAGGTGGGACGTTGGGAAAACACTTACTGTCCGTCATGCGACGAGCTGTTAGTTGAGCGGCACGGTTACTTGATTCAAAGAGTGAGAATTACCCAGTCAGGAACTTGTGTGAACTGCCACCAAACCGTTCCGGGAATCTGGACTTAAGATCATCAGGACACGGGCGCAACCCTTCCTCATTCATTAACTCAACTTTTAAGCTCCCGCTTAAGGCGAACAAAGGCCGGACGAAAAAACCCCGCGGACTTCATTCAAGAAGCTTTGACCCATTAGTTGTGTTCGCGCACCGATAGACCACAAGACACGCAAAATGGCAAAAAGTTTGTTTCCGCAATATATGGGGTCATGGGCTTGCTTGTGCACTAGTGAGCCTGGGTAACAAGGGATGGGGTCAACGGACGCAACGCCCTCCACTCAAGTTCGGGTATGATTCAGGCTCACGAAGGAGTATTGAGTATGCCCGACATCGACCCTCAAATCGTCTCTGTTGTCCTAACCTTCCTTCTCCTCATCAACGCCGCTAAATCGACGGTTACGGAAGTCGTGAAGGGCACTCGCGTGAGGGGAAAGTCGCCGGCAGCAAAAGACTACATAGACGAATCTCCTGCAACCGCTGTCGTTGAAAAGAAAAGGAGAGAGAGGGCCGGGCGACGTTCTATTGATCCCTACGCGATTATAGAGAGCCACATTGTCCGCGGCGTTGTTGTAGTTCTTCTTTCATTTGGGGTGTACAAGTTAATAATGGCGGAGCTTCCGCACCGGGAATCCGAACAGCGTATGTTTTTTACTCAGGCCGATTCCGGAGTCAATACTGGGCAGTGGGAATATGCGGTTCGGAAGAAGACTTTATCGGAAGGCGAATTAAACGATCTCGGGAACCAAGGATGGGAATTGATCTCCCATAAGTCTGATATAGCATCGAAGGTCGACACGTATACTTTGAAACGCCGAAAGCAAGTTTCACATTGACCAATCGTAGCTTGCGAATGAAAAGGGTAGAAGCGTTTAGCTCCTACCCTTTTCTGTTCGCTTGTCCTATGGGGTCTTGGCGGGAGCTTTGGTCGCCGGTGAGACGGCCGCCGCCGGCGATGCAGCTGGCGATGGCGGGGGTGCAGTGGGTTTTCGCACCACTGTGCCACCATGGTGCAACACTGCCAACCATTTCCCGTCTCGCCTGGCCCAGATGCTGGAGTGTCGTTCGCCTGCTGAACCGAACGGCGGGCCCTTGAGCGTGTAAGTGACAATCATAGCGTCGTCATCAATCTTCGCGCTCTTCCAATCGCTCAGCTCGACTCTCGAAGCGTCAAACATGCTCACGCCCTTGATCGAGCCGGCTTTGTCGTAAAAGCCTTGTGGCTCAATCTCGATGAAGTCAGGCGCCAACATTAAGCCAAACGCTTCGTAGTTTTTGCTCTTGAACAGATCCCACACCGCCTTCTCGTTGGCTATTGGATCCGGGCCGGGAGGCGCCGGCGCCGCTGCCGGGGTTGCTGAAGGCGAGGTTGCCGGTGTTGCGTCACGAGTAGGGGCAGCAGCAGGCGCAGGTTTTACCTCACACTCCTGATGGAAAACGGCTACCCACTTCTTATCGCGATAAGCCCAGACCGAACTACCCCGAACAGACGAGGTGGGAAATTCCTTGCCTTGATATTTCCCCTTCACCGCCACTGTATAAGCGACTATGAAGGCGTCCCTGTCGATCGAGAGGAACTTCCAATCGCTAAAGGTAACTTCGGAAGGTTCAAACTGCTTGACACCCTCAACCGACGCAGCCTTGTCATGGACGCCATCGTCGAGCACCTCAATCTGATCGCTGGCGAGCATGTTGGAAAACGATTCGTAATCCTTGGCCCTGATTGCTTCCCAGATGCCCTTCTCTTTAGCAATCGCGTCAGCCTCAGTAATCGCGGGTGGGGCAGTCTCAGCGGCGCTGTTCCTGTTAGTGGTAACGACTTCGTTGTTCGTAGGCGGCGCTGCGCAGGCCGCAATAAAACTCAAAGCTAAAACAATGCCGAAAATTTTCTTCATAGGAAAACTCCTGAACGTTTGTGATCGAGTGTGGACCAATCTCTTCAACCAGCAGCGGAGCTCAGTTGACTAAAACTGACGCCATTCGAGACTCCAGCGATGAAGGGCCAGACATCTGGTTGGCCCTTCACAGCTTCAGATTTCAGACCAGCTCAGAGGCCCGGTTACGGAGTTGGCGCCGCTTTCATTGTCGGCGTGTCTTTGGCTGCCGGTGTAGCTTTTGCTGCCGGCGATGTTGCCGCTGCAGGAGTGGTCTTGGCTCCGGGCGACGGAGAAGCAGCCGCACCACCCATATTCTGAATTGCGGTGCTGATACTGGCCACAATTTTCCATTCGCCATTTCGTTTTGCAAAAGTATCCACGAAACGGTATTCACCACTTATATCAACGGGCTTGACGCCGCCCGGAAGGTTTAATTTCGCGTTCTTCATGATGCTGCGTCCCGTCACAACTGCCGAATCATTGTCGAGTACGGTCACCTTTAGATCTGTAACCTCGGCGGATTCGGCAGCGACCATCCCTTCCTCGGTCGCTTTGGCATCCTCTTCCCTGGTAGCGGTGCTGCCATCCGGATAAACGAGAATCGCATCGTCAGCATAGACCCGTCTGACCGCCGCGCCATCCTTTTCCTTCATCACTCTGGGCCAGTCGTTTTCAATTTTCAACAACGCCGCTTCGATCGCGGGTTTGTCTACGGCGACCGTGGCCACTGTGGCGTCGTTTGCGCCTGGAGCATTAGTTGTGACGGTAGACGGCTCGCAGCCGTTTAGAAAGAGCAAGGTAAACGCGAGAGACGTTACCGCCCAAAAGCCTTTTTGTTTCATTGATCCACTCCTTATGGTTTTGTTTGAAAGCTGCAGGGGAAGACATCGCCTTCCCTGACGAACTGGCTGAAATTAATACAAAAGCGCCGTCTGCCGCAGTGACGCAGTGAAAAAGTCGGTTCGCTTGAAATTGCCCTCTGCTTCTATTCCAAATCCTCATTGGAGTCAATAGCTCATCGCTCGGATTCACTTGCGCCGGCGCCGCTGGCCCCGCAAAATCCACCGGTTCCGATTGCAGGACTCAGGCTGGGCAGGCCGCTCCTATTGACATCGCGAATTGTTGGCGATATTGTCCGCCCTAAGATTCGACTTAACAGCCGGCGGCGAGCAGGTGCCAACGGCAGTGCTTCTTCATATCCTGCAAATCTCCGCTGGCGCCCGACAAGCGCAGTTTCTTCGAAGGAGACCCGATGAATCAATCAATCCATAAACCTTTTTCAGGTTTTCGTTTTTTCACTTTTCTTTTGGCTGGCCTTTGCATGATCCTGGCCACCGGCACGGGCAACGCTCAACGAAAACCGGGCGGACCAATGACCGCTGACGAGCAGCCTGCGTTCAATGAGTATCGCGGTGTACAGCTCGGCATGAGTGCGGCCGACGTCAGGAAAAAACTCGGAGCGCCGCGCGACAAGAGTGCCGAGCAGGACTTCTTCGTTTTCAACGATAACGAGATGGCCCAGGTCGTTTACGATAAGACCGAAAAAGTCATCGCAATCTCTGCTGATTTCATGAGCGCCAACAACGCTGCTCCGAGCGCGAAGGACGTGCTGGGCGCTGACCTCGAAGCCAAACCTGACGGCTCGATGCATAAAATGGTGCGCTTCCCCAAAGCGGGCTTTTGGCTGTCGTACAGCCGCACGGGTGGCACGGACGCAGTGGTGACGATTCAGCTACAGAAGATCCAGTAGCCGGACGGAAACTTCAATTTTTTTCGCACGCTGGCCGCGATGCGTCGCGGGTTCAGTTACTAAGCGCAGTTACGAAGACGAAGAAACTGCGGCGTGGCCGAACCCCCGCCCGCTCTAACAACCTTTCCACACCCGAAAGCTACTTCCCCACACTGCCTCCGAGGTGTGTTTGCGGTAGACTACCTCATCGCGTTTCCCCAAACTTTTCCTGTTTCGAAGATGCAGCAAAGCATTCCACTTTCAACCAGCGGGGCTCGAGTCGCAATCGAGTCGCGGGAGCAGTCTCGCGGCGAGCTTGCGCGTCTCATTAAACTGCAAGCCCATGCCGAAGGGTTTGAGAAGGTTGGCATTGTTCCCGCCGGGCCTCTCGATACTGAACATCAGCAGTTAACAGCATGGCTCGAACGCGGATATCACGGTCGCATGAACTGGATGGCTCGCGACCCCGAAATGCGAGCCGACCCGCGGAGACTCTGGCCCGGTGCTCGGTCGATTGTCGTAGTCGCCAAAAACTATTACACGCCTTGGCAGCACAATCCAGATACAGCTGGGTCTAACACCGGCAAAGTTTCACGATATGCCTGGGGCGATGATTATCACGACGTCGTGGGTGAAAAGCTCCATTCCCTGCTCGCCTGGATCAAGCAAAGAGCCCCCGAAGCGGAAGGCAAAGTCTGCGTAGACATTCAACCGATGATGGATAAGGCCTGGGGCGTGCGGGCCGGACTCGGATGGATCGGAAAACACACAAATCTAATTACCCAGGACTATGGCTCATGGGTTTTTATTGGTGAGCTCTTGCTTAACCTTGAGCTGAAAGTCGACGAAGAACGCGTGCCGGACCACTGCGGTGAGTGCACCCTTTGCATAGATGCCTGTCCAACTGGCGCCATTACTGAGCCTTACGTCGTTGATTCAAACCGCTGCATCTCTTATGCGACTATCGAACTGCGTGACGAAAATATTCCCACGGAGATCGCAAACAATCTCAATGGCTGGATCTACGGCTGCGACATTTGCCAGGACGTCTGTCCCTGGAACCGCTTCCAACAGCCGACCGACGAGATCCGCTTTCAACCGCGGGAAGGAAACGATAACGCGTCCCTCGACAAGGTGCTTGAGTTGACGCCTGAAACTTATGCCAACCGCTTTCGGCGCAGCGCAATGAAGCGAGCGAAGCTTACGGGACTCAAGCGCAACGCGCGGGCGCTGTTGCGAGGCACGGCCGATGAAGTCAGTACCACCGCGCGGTAGCGGGTGGGTATCGCTGCGCCACTAACACCTCCACCACGAGTGAAACCCTGGCCAGACCTACCCGCTACCGAGGGGTGGCACTGACCGCATGCGTTCCCATTTGAATGACTCCTTCCACATTGTCAATGCTCCCCTCCTGATTTATCGTTTACCACATTCGCCACAATTCAAGCTTCCAAGAGGCCAACACAAATGAAGCGACTGAGTCTGTTCTTTACTGTTCTGGTTGTTGTTATTGTTTCAGCCAGTTCCCTAATGGCGCAGGATCCAAAATCTCCAGCTGATCTACAGCGCCTGGCCGCGGACTATTACAACTGGCGCAATCAGAATTTTCCCGTTTTCTCGAGCGACGCGGGACTCCACACCTGGGACCATCGACTGACGGACTACTCGCTCTCAGCTGTCCTTGCGCGCCGCCTGCAGGCGAAAGAAGTGCTGGCCAAAGTTGAAAAAATGCCTACTGCGGCGTGGAGCAAAGACGATCGCATAGACTGGTTGCTCTTTCGCGCCCAACTCGAAAACGTAGTCTTCTTTAATCGCGTAATCGATTTCGAACAAACCGATCCGCAGCTTTACGTAAATGAGTGCAGCAACGGAATCTTTTCGCTACTCAAGAAGGAATATGACACGCCGCGAAACCGCGCCCTCGCAGCCACCGCGCGGCTTAAGCAAATGCCGGCGCTCATTGAGCAGGGCAAAGGAAATCTCATTAAGCCTGTCCGCCTTTACGCCCAACTCGCCATCGATTCCGCCCGCTCAATCGATAGTCTTTTCAAAGACAGCCTGATGACGATATCAAAAGAGCTCTCGGCGACGGAACTAGCCGAGCACGTGAAGGCTCGCGACGCTGCGATAGCCGCCGTGCACGGCTTTGCGGACTGGCTGGAAAGACGTTTGCCCGGAATGGTGCCCTTCAAACCAATGGGCGAAGAAAACTACAACTACATCCTCAAGAATATTTACCTGCTGCCGCTCGACGCAAATCAGGTTGAGATGTTGGGCCAGGCGGAGCTCGCGCGCTATCGTGGATTGGAATCGTTGTTGTCAGATCCCTCGCTCGCCGATCCTAATCCAGCCCGCGGGAAAAACATCCCGGCTGACCAGCAGGCCTTTCTGAAAGCCTACGAAAGCCGGCAGGCCGAGATGATCAATTTTCTCAAAACAAATCGGCTGCTCACCATTCCCGATTACATTGGCCCGTTCACTATTCGCCAACTACCGGAAGCGTTTAAGCCTACGAGTCCAGGAGGATTCATGAACCCGCCCGGGGTTTACGACAAGGACAATAGTGGCTTCTATTTCATTCCTACTTACAACCCGGCGAGCAAGAACTTCTATATTCGAGCGGCGATTGAAGACCCTCGGCCTATACTCGGTCATGAAGGAATCCCCGGCCACTTTCTGCAGCTTTCGGTTGCAAACCATCTGTCAAACGAAATTCGGCGCCAGCATTACGACGGCATCTTTGTCGAAGGCTGGGCGCTCTATGGCGAAGAGATGCTTATGCGCTCCGGTCTCTATCCCGAAAACACTGCGGCCCAGGGACAGATCCTTCGGCTCTCGCGTTATCGCGCGGCGCGCATCGGAGTCGACGTAAATCTGCACACCGGCAGGTGGACGTTTGAACAGGCCGTAAACTATTTCATGGAAGCGGGCGGACTCGATCGTGAATCGGCGACTGGCGAAGCTGCGGGCGCAGCCGCGAGTCCCACGCAGAAGATTACCTATATGGTGGGCAAGTGGCAGATCATGAGGTTACTGGGAAAATATCGCGACAAGCAGGGTGCGAACTATCGTCTGGGCCAATATCACGACGACTTGATCAGGAATGGCAGCCTGCCGCTTTCAATTGTTGAGTGGATTCTGCTCGACGATAAGTCGGCGCTGGACGAAGCGCTGAAGTAACCTAGTAGGACAGACATTCCTGTCTGTCCTCCTTTTGGGGCCAGTCAATGGACAGACAAGAATGTCTGTCCTACTACTTCGCATATGAATCCGCTGAATCCATCCTTCGCCGAAGAAGTCGAACGCAGTTTTGCGCAGCAGCCAGTCATGAAACTGATTGGCGCGAAACTTTCGCTCGTCGAGCCCGGCGCAGTCGAGATCACCTTGCCTTACCGCGCGGATCTCGGCCAACAAGACGGTTACGTGCACGCCGGCATCGTGACCACGATTGCCGACTCGGCTTCCGGGTATGCCGCCTACAGCTTGATGCCGGCGGGCTCGCAGGTCTTGAGTGTCGAGTTTAAGGTAAACCTGTTGCGGCCGGCGCAAGGCGTAACATTTCTTGCGCGCGCTGACGTGATCAAACCCGGACGAACGCTCACTGTCGTGCGCGCTGATGTTTTTGGGATCGCAGCAAATGGTGAACGCGTGTTGATCGCGACGATGCAAGCTACGATGATTTGCCTGCGTCAATGATGCGAGGGAACGAACTGATTGATCGTGAATGGAGTCGCCGCCGAGCCCCGGTCCTTCTTCGTTACGCAAGCTTCTCGTGCCGTAGGCACGAAACGTTTATAGCCCCCACGCCTTCCTTTGAATCCAAGCTCCGAAGGAGCGGCACGTACGTTTCGCTCCTACGGAGCTTGCTGAAACTTAAGAATTCACGAGCTATAAACATTTCGCTCCTACGGAGCTGCTGCGGCGGCACTCTAGTGAGAAAGGGACTTAAACGGAATGCTTAAGAGGCTGTCAATGCTCGCGCTGGTGCTGCTGCTGGTTCAATCCACAGCGCTGGCAGACAATCCGATTCGCGAATACCGTCGCGCTCATGAGCACGAGATTCTTAAGGAGTTCATGGATCTCCTCGCCATTCCGAATGTCGCTTCGGATCAGGAGAACATTCGTCGTAACGCCGCCGTGCTGGTTGCGATGATGCAGCGACGAAAGCTACAGCCGCGACTGCTCGAAGCCTCAAATAAGTCCGCGGCGCCGGCGGTGTATGGTGAATGGATCACTCCCGGCGCCACTCGCACTCTGATTTTCTACGCACATTACGACGGTCAGCCGACCGACCCGCGCGCATGGACCGGCACACTGCCATGGCAACCCGTCTTTCGCAGCGCAGCCCTGGAGGTGGGTGGAAAGTTTCTGCCCTGGCCCAATACGAACGAGGTGATAAATCCGGAGTGGCGTCTCTACGCTCGTTCGGCTTCGGATGACAAAGCCGGAGTGATCGCGCTTCTGAATGCCTTTGACGCGCTGGTAGCCTCCGGCGCGAAGCCGACCTCCAACATAAAGTTTTTCTTTGACGGCGAAGAAGAAGCGGGCTCGCCCCACCTGGCTGAAGTTCTACGTTTGAATAAATCACTTCTGCAGGGCGACGCGTGGATCATCTGCGATGGACCAGTCCATCAGTCGGGCCGCAAGCAGGTAGTCTTTGGAGTGCGCGGCGACACGAATGTGGACGTCACGGTTTACGGAGCGAAGCGCCCGTTGCATAGCGGGCACTATGGCAACTGGGCGCCAAATCCGGCGCAAACTCTGGCGCGGCTGCTGGCGACGATGAAGGATGAATCTGGCCGCGTGAAAATTGCCGGTTGGTACGACGACGCCGTGCCGCTCAGCGAAAGTGAACGACGCGCGATTGCCGGCGCGCCGCAATACGATGACACTCTGCGATCTGAACTGGGCCTCGCGCGCAGCGAGGGCACGGGTAGGAATTTGCTGGAGTTAATTAACGAGCCATCGCTCAACATCAACGGCATTAGCAGCGGAGACATTGGCGCACTTGCTCGCAACGTGATTCCTACGACGGCGACTGCGGTGCTCGATTTACGATTGGTCAAAGGAAATGACCATCTGCGCCAGGTAGGACGACTCGTCGATCACATTCGCAAGCAGGGCTTTCATGTAATTGAACGGGACCCCACAGATGCGGAACGCCAGCGGCATCCTTTGATCGCTCGAGTGACGATGCGCACAGGCGGATATAACGCGGAGCGCACCGCAATGGACCTTCCAATTTCACTCGCGGTAATCACGGCAGTTCAATCAACTTCTGAGCAACCGATTGTCAGGTTGCCGACGGCGGGCGGTAGTCTGCCGCTTTCAGTCATCACCGACAACCTGACCACCGTTACGATTACCGTCCCGATAGTCAATTACGACAACAACCAGCACGCGGAAAACGAGAATCTTCGTTTACAAAATCTTTGGGACGGCATTGAAACCATGGCCGCCATCATGACCATGAAATAGAGCTCCAGCACTGCACTCCTTAGTCCCACTTAGTTAATGGGGAGTGTTCTGCTTCGGTCATATGAGGTCAGTACCGCGAACAAACCGGCTTGCCGATAGGAGACACCAACATGATCAAGGGAAGTGAAAAAAGAACAGCCGAGTATCCAGTTGATGAACTGTTTCTAGATCGCTGGTCGCCCAGAGCGATGACCGGCGAGCCGATCGCGCGCGAAGATTTGATGTCCCTCTTTGAGGCGGCGCGCTGGGCGCCCTCGTCTTACAACGCTCAGCCATGGCGCATCCTCTACGCCACGCGTGACAGCAAACACTGGGCGACCTTCTTCGGCCTCATGGTGGAATTCAATCAAGGCTGGGCCAAGAACGCGGGCGCGCTTGTCGTCTTCATTTCGCGCACGCACTTTGATTTCAATGGCGAGGCTTCAGTGACCCACTCGTTTGATACCGGCGCGGCGTGGGGAAATCTTGCGCTGCAGGGGTGGCTCAAGGGGTTGGTAGTGCACGGCATGCAGGGTTTCGACTACGAACGCGCGCGCACTGAACTAAATATTCCGGAAGGATTTGAAGTGGAAGCAATGGCGGCGATTGGAAAACCTGCCGATCCGGCAACGTTGTCCGAAGCTCTCCGCGCAAAAGAGAGTCCCAGCGAACGTCGCAAGCTCGGCAAGACGATCTGCGAAGGACCGTTTTGCTTTTAGCCGGAGGCTCATTCCCCGGTGGCTAGCGAACGTTGCTCGGATCCTCGAGAAAGGTCAGGATCGCAGCGATCGTCTCTTCTGGACTTTCTTCCTGCGGCACATGGCCCACATGGTCCAGCACCACCAGTTTTGAGTCTGGAATATCGCGGTTCAACCTCTCTCCGATCGACAGCGGGATGACTCTGTCGTTACGTCCCCAAATAAGGAGTGTCGGAACAGAGATGGTGGGATATTGCGCAATCAGTTCTTCGAAGTTTTCAGGCACAGCCTGCTTCGCCACCTGAATCAGCGCATGCCTTCCGCCGGGCGAGCCAATCGGCCGAGCATAGGCCTTACACTGCTCCCAGCTAATTAGTCGTTTCTGGTAATACGAATAGCGAAGGACCGTCAGGGTGTTAATCGTGGCCGGCAAAAGGTGAAGCGCGAGCCCTCCGAGAACCGGAGTCCGAATGAGTTTGAGGTGCCAGGGCAGATCCTGATTGTAACCACCGCTGCAAATCAGAATTAGCTTCGACAACCGCTCCGGCTCTTCCTGGCACAACCTAATCGCCACCATGAGGGAGACAGCGCCACCGTAGGAGTTTCCCACGACGGTTAGGTTTCTTAAATCGTGTTCACGGATAAATTGAAGCACCAGTTCTGCTTGATCCGGAATTGAATAATTCGTGTCGCGGGGTTTGACCGATTCACCATGGCCCTTGAGATCGATGAGAATTAGCCGGTGATCGGGTAGGCGTCCTTTCAGTTTGCGCCAGGTGTAGTTGCTGGCGCCCAGACCGTGGATCGCGAGGATCGGATCTCCGCTACCGAACACTTCGTAGTGTAAACCCGCTGCGGAATTGCTGTGACCCTCAGGTGGGACGTTTGACATATTGCTCCGGTCACAGACTTCGACGCTGATGGACGACAATCTCAGAAACTGCGGCCGTAATAGACGCCCAGTGAATTGTTGCCGCGGCCCTGGTTTCCGAAGTTGTATCCGGCATAGAACGAGTCCTTCGTTGAAAGAGTTATGCCGGTTCCCGCCACCACGTATCCGTAGTCGTTATTCCCGCTGGCCCAGTCCGCCAGAAATGAAATTCGCTTGCTAAGCGGCTGCTCATAACCAAGCAAGACTCCATGTTTCGTGGTTCCCTCCTCTAACCTGCCGGCCAGGGTGTAACCACCGGCGGTGAAGGTTGGACCGTAGTTACCCTCGAAAGACTTGCTCCCGACGGCGTAAAACATCGCGGTGGTCGTGCCTTCTCTTCGCCGCCTGACGGGGATCGAAAGCAAAACTCCAGCAGCCGCTGCGAGCCCGCGGGTTTCATCAGAATAGAATTGCCACTTGAAGTTTGGCTGGATCTCGATGGGCTCGCCAGGTTTCGCGCGCGTGTAGAAGCCATTGATACCGATCTCCGTGTTTCCGGGTAAACCCACCACCACGCGCGGGCCAAAGGTCTGATAACCGCCATCCGCATACGATGCGAAGTGGGTTATGAAATCGAGCTCGAGATAGACCTTGCCGGGCGATTCGACGGATGTTGAAGGCTTATCGAAGATGGTCGACTGGGCCTTCACTCCGGACGCATTGGAAATTATGCAAAGTGCGCAGGCGGCGAACAACGCGAACCTGATGATGCTCTGATTTTTCAAGATGGTAGTCCTCTCCCGTTCGAATATCGAAAACAGGTCGGGCAACAGGGCAAATGTGGCTCGATGCTGTAAGGTCGCTGGAATTAGGTCGACTGCACAGTCTTTTAATCCAAACAGCGGCAGAGTGCAAGACTCCAAATGGCCTTCGGGTCGTGGGGCGCCGCGACACGAGGTTTGCGGGCTACCTGCCGGCCTGAAGACGACACACCAAATTCAACCTGGCTACAGCGCGGAGATTTGTTGCGCGTCGAATGGGGCTTGGACTAATCTTCCCACTCTGACCCGCTGGATTTCGTCGATCTGAGTTTTGACACCGGCTGTTTCGTCCAAGTGAAGGAGCAAGTAATGGATTTCCCCATTCGTAAAATTCGCTTTTGCATTCTTAGTGCTATCTGTCTCATGGCGTTTGTCTCAACGGCGCCAGCTCAATACAAGATCGACCTTCAGACTTGCGAAGAACTGAAGATCGCGAAAAAGCAGCACGGCGCTGAGATCGTTGAAACTGCGACTTGCGTCAATCCGACGAAGAATTTCAAACCCAAGGGGACGCTGCGAAACGTCTTCGTGTTGGCCACTTTTCCCGCCGTGCCTACCGGCGCCGGCATCACGTTTATGATTACGAAGAATGACGCTGATGGTGAATATGTGCAGAACATGGACTACTCAGCCACGCGTTTTCACACGACTGCGTACATGCCCTTCACCATAAATACACCCGGAAAATATTTTGTACGCATGGTGAACTTTTTCAATAAATCGCAGGTATGGGCCACGACAGACTTCAACGTCGGTGAAGATACGGTCGGCGCGCGCGCGGTCGGGAACACTGCAGCCGGACAGGGCAAGGTGAGCATCTGCAAAGAGATCGATGACGCCTGGAAGTGTGTCGGCCAGTCAAACGAATGGAAAGCCAATCAACCGTTTAATGTTCTGTTTGAGAATCCCACTCCGTCGGGCGTTGATTTCATCGGCATCGTCTTTCATAAGCAGGACGCAACCGGCCGCGACGTTGCCTTTGTAAACGAATATCAGCAAAACATCGGCATGGAAAACCGCAAGTATGCGACCGTCGGCGACTCGTTTCGGCTGCCCGCGGGCGTCTATTCCGTCTACATCATCGGCTGGGGCAAGCGCGAATTGATGGTGCACAACGGAAATCTGACTGACTACTTCGCGAAGATGACGCTGACGGTCAAGTAGGGCGTCGCGCTGCTAGTTTCTAAAGCGCCAACGGCGCGCAATGCAATAGCCTGGGCATCGCCCCAGGTTATTCGAAAACCAGGGTTTCTCAATGTTCCGGCTATCCACCTGGGCCGTTGGCCCAGGCTATTACATTTCGCGCCGCTGGCGCTTGAGTTTGGAGGTCCATCCCGCTACGAGTATCATTCCTCCAGATGTCCGAAACTCTCAAAGACTCCTACAACCGTCCGATTCGCGACCTGCGCGTGTCGCTCACCGACCGCTGCAATTTTCGCTGTTTTTATTGCCTCCCTCACGGCGAACCGCCGATCGCTCCGAAGGAGCAAATGCTCTCTTACGAGGAGATTGAGTTCGTCTGCGACATCTTTGTGTCGCTGGGGATTGAAAAAATTCGGCTAACCGGCGGCGAGCCAATGATGCGCCGCGACATCGAAACGATTATCGAAAAGCTCGCGTTGCTGAAGCCAAAAGGGCTTCAGGATCTTGCGCTCACGACCAACGGCTACTTCCTGCCGGATCGCGCGCAAGCCCTGAAAGATGCCGGTTTGGATCGGATCACGATCAGCGTCGATAGTTTGAAGCCAGAAAAGTTCAAGCAGATGACTGGAGTTGACGTGCTTGATCGAGTACTTCAGGGGATTGCCGCGGCCAGGGAGGCTGGCCTTCATCCGATTAAGATTAACGCCGTGATTGTGCGCGGGCACAACGAAGACGAAGTGGCAGACTTCGCGGCCTTCGCGCGCGCACACGATGTGAAAATGCGCTTCATCGAATTTATGCCGCTCGATTCAGGACATGATTGGGCGCGCACCGATGTTGTTTCAGGACGGGAGATTCGTGAACGGATAAATGAAAGGTTTGAGTTAACTCCGATCGACGTCGCGCGCGGCTCAGAGACTTCCTCGCGTTATCGTTTTGCTGACGGCGCGCGCGGCGAGATTGGAATTATTGCGCCGGTGACGGAAGCCTTTTGCGGCGCCTGCTCGCGCATCCGTCTCACCGCCGACGGCCAGATTCGCACCTGCCTGTTTTCCACCGTCGAACACTCGTTGCGAGATGTCGTGCGACTCGGCGGCTCGCGCTCAGAGATTATCGACTTCATTCGAGATGTCGTTTTCAAAAAAGAACCGCGCCACTACATCAATGACGCTCAGTTCGTTGCGCCTTCGCGTTCGATGAGTTTTATTGGCGGTTGATTGGAGATTCAGACAAGCTGCTGAGACAAGCTAACGATATCATCGGCCAGGTGTTTCTGATTGCCGCCTTTTTCATTATGACAGGCGTGCCGCTCGCCATCCTGATACTCGGCATTTTTAACTTTATCCGCGCCTTGACCCGTCGAGGCACGATTGTTCTTCAAGGGCTGACGGCGATTGGTATCTGGATTTTTCTCACTTACGTCATTGTGATGATCCTGATAGTGATCATCTTTTCGTTACCCTATCCTCTTTCACCCGCTGATGAAATCAAAAGCAATTTGGTCTTCATCATCGGGTTTGTGATCTACACCGCAGCCGGCCTGGCTCTGATCTATTGGACCAAAGTCCAGGCCAAACTATCCCGGCCGACCACTTCTGCTCCAAACGCTATCCCGCCGCCTGCATCGCCTTGATCTCGTCAAGCAGGACACGCTCGTGGCCTTCGGGATTTACTTTCTCGTAAACCTTTCTCAGCTTGCCGTCAGGATCGATGACAAATGAAGTGCGGTCCCAATACATCGTGCCTTTGTACTCGCTTTGGCCCACGCCCGCTGCCGTCAACAGCTCATGATTCGGATCTGCCAGTAAGTCGATCGTGAACGAAAACTTGTTGCAGAAATCCTTGTGTGAAGCAACGTCGTCCGCGCTGACGCCGACTACTGAGATATTCGCATCGTCGAAATCCTGCTTCGATGCGGTGAAAGATTTTCCCTGGATAGTGCATCCGGGAGTGTCGTCTTTCGGATAGACATAAACTACCAGCCATTTACCCGCGAAATCGTCCAATGTCGTCGACTTTCCATCCTGGTTTTGTAAGTTGAAATCTACAAATCGCTTGCCTGTTTCTAACGTCATCGTGGTTCCCTCTCAATAGATCGAATTTTGATTTTGATTAACTCATTGTAACAGCGAGTCGGGGTTCACCCACGTGCCCAGGTCCTGCGGAAATCAGATTTCACGTGGTCAGCCGGCGATAGATCCCTGGCAGCCGCTCAGGTAGCGAGAGCACATCGTCAATGATTGTGTAGCCAATGTCGCCGTAAAGATCTCGCAGCTCGGCTTCCGATTCGCGATCGATGGTGATGCAGAATGGTGTTACTCCGGCGTTTTTCGCCTGCCTCAAAGCTTCGCGCGTGTCCTCGCGAGCGTAACGCGCGTCGCCATAGTCGTGGTCGTAAGGACGTCCATCGGACAGGACAATCAAGAGACGTGTGCGTGCCTGTTGTTTCCCGAGTCTCGCCGTTGCATGCCGAATTGCGGCTCCGAGTCTTGTGTTGTTTTGAAAAGTTATGCCGCCGATTCTTTGCTTCACTTCATCCGAATACTTCTCGTCGAAATCCTTCACCACATAAAACTTCACATTGCGCCGGCCCTCGGAGGTAAACCCATTGATTGAATAGATGTCGCCCACTGCCTCGAGCGCTTCGCTCATCAACACCAATCCCTCTTTCTCGATTTCAATTATCCGGCGACCGGGGCGTGTATAAGGCTGCAAAGGATGTCGGCCAATCGTTCGTGCGGTCGAGGAAGATTGATCTAACAGAAAGGAAACTGCCACATCACGACGGCGACGCAGGCGCTGCGTGTAAAGACGTTCCGATTGCTGCGCGAGGCCACGCGTTCGGGCGGCGCGACGATCGATGACATAGTCGACCACGGCATTCAGGTCAAACTCTTCACCGTCCAGCTCATTGGTAACGCGGGTTAGATCCTCAGGCTTCATCATTTGAAACTGATGCCTGATGGAAGAGATTACGCCTCGATGCCGCTCGCGCGTTTCTTCAACAAAAGCCCTGTCACCATGTTTCACGCGCTTTTCCACCACGCGACACCATCCGAGGCGATGATCAGTGAGCTCACGATCCCATTCGTCGTAGTTAAACGCCACTTCGCCTTCTTCGATCATCTGCTCGGGCGTATCGGCTTCGGTCCAGGCTTCGGCGCCGGCGAGTTCCTCGGGTTCGGCTTCCTGATTCGGATCGTTCCAGGAGTTGAAAAGCTCCCGGGCATCGCGACGAGGTGGAGTCGTGTCGGATTGTCTACGCTGGTAGCTTTCAGTTTGAATCGAATTTTCAGTTTGCGCTTCGGACGCTTCCGGTTGAGTCTCAAGCTCCTGAACGGAATCATTGTTAGGAGTGACGTTTTGAAAGAGCGCGTAGACCCGGCTCGTCGCCATCAGACTGTCGGCCACGGTGGTCATGGGGCTGCTCAAATATTCAGCGATCACGATTTCCAGTTCGGAAACGATTTGGCCGTAGTACTGTCGCGCTTCATCGGTCGCGCCGCCGAGCAACGATGTTTGAAAGAGAAGTTCAAACGGGAGCAAGGCGGAAGGCAACTCGAGCACGGAAGGCCGGCTGCGGCGCAGATGTTCGCGAATCAAATCGAGATCGCGGGCCAGTCCGCGATAGCGCCGGCGGAGATGACGATCGATCCGGCAATTTTCCAGCGTGCCGAAGACTCTGCGAGCGAGCTGAGTATTCGGAAACAAATGAAGCACGCGGCGATAGTCGACATCAGTAGGACAGGCATTCCTGCCTGTCCCTTCGTTTCCTGATTTCTCCGAATCAGGGTCAGACAAGAATGTCTGACCTACCATCTCATCCGGGACTGCGAAGGCCGCGAGCGCTGCTGAGTTTTCTGCGGAGTATGTTTCAGCGAGGGTCGCAAAAGCTGCCTGAAGTTCCCGCGTTCCCTGCTCATAAGTTCCAAACTCGATCTGTCCAGCCGCATGCGCTGCCAAAACTTTGTAGAGGCGAAAGTCGAGCCCGTCTTCTCCAAACTCTGCGACCGCGGAAGGAAGGTGAATGGTCCTCCCGTCGCCGATGCGAGTTTCCACCGGCACGGCGGAAAGCGGACTGATCTCAACTTCGCGACCGGTGAGCCCTTCGATGTAAAGCTGAAGCAAATGCCGCACGTCCTCCAGCGCCAGCCCGTTGACTCCTCCACGCAAAGCGTCGTAACTGCTGCGAGTTTCCAAAGCAAAATAGCTGCGTCGCGCCCGCGCATCTTTGCTAGATAAGGAAAGACCCTGCCGGCCCCACTCTTCAAACTGCGCAATGTCGACCACCCGCAAAGCCGTGGCACTCGAACGAAAACAGGCGAGCGCCGCTTCGCCGTCCACTGCGGCGATCTCTTTTGTCAACACGATCACGCGCCGGGCGAGATCTACTCGACGCCGGTGGTCCACATCACTGGCCAGGCCTTGAACAAATCTCGGGCTGCTCCGAACGAATGCAATCAAGCTCGCGTTTCCATGCTGGGCCACCACCCACAACAACTCGATCCAGTCGCTAAAAATCTCCGGCAAGTTTCTTAAAATCTCGCCGCCGGTGTTCAAAACTTGCAGAGCGGAGCCGCCGCCGCGTTCGAGAAAACGGATCGACTCATTAATCAAACGCAACGTGTTGGCGTGTGTGAGACCTGCGATGGCCGGAGGGAGCGCGGCCCACGCGTCCGCGGCAATTCCTCCAGCGCGCGCGGCGAATTCTGCCGCCAGATCGATACCGCGGTCTCGAACGTCAGCAGTTCTGAAAAGACTGAGACTTGCGACAACCTGAGGAGTGTGGCTGAGAAACTCGGCACTGTGTTTGGCGGAGCGGCGCGAGATTTCGCCGGCTACATCCAGAATACGGCCCAGCACTTCGCCAGGGACCGCGCTTGCGAGCACAGGCAATCCGCGTAGCGTGTCGACTGCAACCGGCACCGACAGGGTTATTTGTCGCGAGCAAAGCTGGAAGACCGAGGGAAGCACTGACTGGGGAACTGTTCCGAGCTCGCTCACTCCTTCGCCGAAGAACGTCACCGCGGTTTCGACATCGCTCATCGCAATTCGCCGGCCCATCTCGCCCCACGAACGCAACTCTGCCGCCGGCAAAACGTCGGCGGCATCGGGCGCCGCGCGCAGAAACTCAATCCCCGCGCGTAATGAAACGCCGGCGATTGCCGCACTTGTTTCCAGAGCGGCGGCGGATTGTTCAAGCGGCAAACTTGCGAGTTCGCGCGTTAACTTTAGAAACGATTGCCGCTCGACGCTGTGTGGTTCTTTGTTTTCGTCTTGCATGGAAAATTCATGCGCTTGGCTCCGCTAGGAGCCGAATGTTTATAGGACGGCGGTCTTTTAGATTAATAAGCTCCGTAGGAGCGAGATAGCACAGTCAACTGTCTAAGCATTTCGCTCCTACGGAGCTACGAAATGTGACAACCTGTCAGGCTATAAACATTTCGTCCCTACGGAACTCCATTGTTTAGCCATGCTTTTTCTAAATCACTGTCGTCACAATCTCGCGGATGCTGCGTTGCAGTTCGCGGTCGTCGGTGATGGGCGAGCACATGGCGGTTTCGGCGGCAGTGACCGGAGGAATGCCGAGCGTGATGAGCTGGGCAGCGTAGATGAGCAGGCGCGTCGAGACCCCTTCCTCCAGTCCATGCCCCCGGAGGTTTCTTACTTTTTGCCCGATCAAAACAAGATCGCGCGCCGTGCTTTCGTCCACGCCGCCTTCACGCGCCACGATCTCGGTTTCGAGTTCCGGCGGCGGATAATCAAAGTCAATCGCCACGAAGCGTTGCCGCGTGGACTGCTTCATGTCTTTGAGAATCGATTGATAGCCAGGATTGTAGGAAACGACGAGCATAAAGTCCGCCGGCGCTTCGAGGATCGTCCCTCGCTTTTCTATCGGCAACCGGCGGCGGTGGTCCGTTAGCGGATGAATGATGACGACTGTGTCTTTGCGTGCCTCAACAATTTCATCGAGATAACAAATCGCGCCATTGCGCACTGCGGCAGTCAGCGGTCCATCGTGCCAAACAGTCTCTTCGCCCTCGAGTAAGAATCGCCCCACCAGATCGGTTGACGACAGGTCTTCGTGACACGCCACTGTGATCAGCGGACGCTCGAGCCGCCAGGCCATGTGTTCGACAAAACGCGTCTTGCCACAGCCGGTTGGGCCTTTCAGAATTACTGGCAGACGAGCGGAATGGGCCGCCGTGAATAGATCTATCTCACCGTTGACGGGTAAATAATAAGGCTCATCAACGACCCTAAATTCTTCAATTGGTGATTCAGTCATGATTCGGATTCAGAATAACACCCGTCAGAAAGCCCAGCAAACCAGACCCATGAAACGGTAGTGGGTCAGTTTGCTTTGCGTCCTTTGCGAAAGCCTTAGCGACCTTTGCGGTAAGGCTTTAGTACAAAACAAAACCGCAAAGACCGCCAAGCTGAAACGCAAAGTTCGCAAAGGAAAA